>OKSH01002423.1_pt1 | contig 13936 bp, 9 predicted proteins | sample 1601231 | NCBI WGS metagenome assembly OKSH01 (sample SAMEA3541596, study PRJEB24748) | human gut metagenome | biome: human gut; feature: human-associated habitat; material: faeces | place: China | collected 2012 | reverse complement strand
TTCTTAGCTAAGCCTTACTTTAACCGTCAACACCGCAAAGGCTGTTAAGCCGGTAATTCCTTGGTTCTGTTCCATGATAAGTTTTGAGTAACTTATTTCATACAACCTAAAAAAGTTAGGTTCCGCTAATCACAATAATAGATTAGCATTCCCTAACTTTATTGTCAATAGTTTTTTTAAAAATACCCGTAAGATAATCTTTATCGCTTCTCAATTTATATTCATTCTAATTTAAATCCATTTCATCTTTCAGCTCAGAGGTAATTCTACATGAATATAACCTGAGCTGTAATAGGGTAAAATGTTTAACCCGGTTTCCTGTGCCCGTTCCGCCAGATCGCCCACCCCCATGCCCGGGCAGTACAGATCGGCGGCCAGCCCCTTTTTGTGGAAGGACCAGGCTACTCCGCCCACCTCGGCGTTGCGCGCTGCGCGGCCGATCGTCTGGATGAGGCTCGTCTCGCTGCGCAGGAAGCCCTCCTTGTCCGCGTCGAGGATCGCCACGAGCGACACCTCCGGCAGATCCAGTCCCTCGCGCAGGAGGTTGATGCCGACGAGCACGTCAAACGCGCCCGTGCGCAGGTCGCGGATGATCTCCATGCGCTCGATCGCGCCGATGTCGTGGTGCAGATACCGGCAGCGGATGCCCGCGTTCGTGAGGTAGGCCGAGAGATCCTCGGCCATCTTCTTTGTGAGCGTGGTCACGAGCGCGCGTTCATTTTTGGCGATGCGGGCGTTAATCTCGCCGATGAGATCGTCGATCTGTCCCTCGATGGGGCGCACGAAGATCTGCGGATCAAGCAGGCCGGTCGGGCGGATGATCTGCTCGGCGATCTGGCCCGCGTGTTCGCGCTCGTAGTCGCCCGGCGTGGCAGAGACATAGATGGCCTGATGCACCCGCTGCTCAAATTCCTCGAATTTCAGCGGACGGTTGTCGTACGCGCTCGGCAGGCGGAAGCCGTACTCGACGAGCGAGTCCTTGCGCGCACGGTCGCCGCGGTACATGGCACGCACCTGCGGCAGCGTGACGTGGCTCTCATCGACAAAGAGCAGAAAATCCTTCGGAAAATAGTCCAGCAGCGTCATCGGCGCGCTGCCGGGGGCGCGGCCGCTGATGATGCGCGAGTAGTTCTCGATGCCGGAGCAGTAGCCAAGCTCCTGCATCATCTCAATGTCATAGTCCGTGCGCTGGCGGATCCGCTGCGCCTCGAGGAGCTTGCCCTGCTGCTCAAACGTCTTCACGCGCGCATCGCACTCGGCGCGGATCTCGCCGATGGCGCGCTCCATCTTTTCGTGCGTCGTGACATAGTGCGACGCGGGATAGATCGCCACGTGGCTGAGCGTGCGGATGGGCGCGCCGGTGACGACGTTGATGTCCGAGATGCGGTCGATCTCGTCGCCGAAAAACTCCACGCGCACGGCATGGTCGGACGAATAGGCCGGAAAAATGTCGATCGTGTCGCCGCGGACGCGGAACATATTACGCGCGAAGGCGATGTCGTTGCGCTCATAGCGGATGTCGATGAGCTTGCGCATGAGCTCCTCCGGGTCACGCTGCTGGCCGGTGCGCAGCGAGATGACCATGTTGGCATAGTCGATCGGGTCGCCGAGGCCGTAGATACACGACACGGACGAGACGACGATCACATCCCGCCGCTCAAACAGGCTCGACGTGGCCGAGTGGCGCAGGCGCTCGATCTCGTCGTTGATGGAGGCGTCCTTTTCGATGAACGTGTCCGTGTGCGGGATGTATGCCTCCGGCTGATAGTAGTCATAGTAGGAGACGAAATACTCCACGGCGTTGTTCGGGAAAAACTCCTTGAACTCGCTGCACAGCTGCGCCGCGAGGATCTTGTTGTGCGCGAGCACGAGCGTCGGCCGCTGGACGCGCTCGATGACCTTGGCCATCGTGTACGTCTTGCCGGAGCCGGTCACGCCGAGCAGCACCTGCTCGTCAATGCCGTTTTCCAGCCCCTGCGCGAGCGCGTCGATCGCCTCGGGCTGGTCGCCCGACGGCTCATAGGGCGAAATGACCTCAAAATCCGGCATGACATGGCCTCCCATCGCAAAAATCAATCAGAATATTATACCACCATATACCCTGTTTCACAAGCAAAAACGGGCATAACAAATGCGCCCGGAGACGAGAGTCTCCGGACGCATACACGCTGATGCAATTATTCGCCGAAATCGAGCACGCGGCGCATGCGGATGAGCGTCAGGCGGTTGCGGATGGCAGCCGAAACGCTGAGCATATCCTCCGACAGAGCCGGGTCGATGCCGATCTGCTCGGGCTTGTAGAACGCGCCGAGCTTCTCGCACAGGGCGGCAAGCTCCTCGGCCGAGGGGATCTCGGCGATGATGGCGCGGATCTCGTCCCAGTGGTCGACGATGTTCTGCGGATCGAAGGTGCCGAGCACGTCGTGCTCGTTCTCCTTCATGATGCCGTCGGCGAGGGGGCCGAATTTCTCGTCCACCCACGCGCGGGTCAGGGGCTCAAAGGGCTTGGCCTTCGGCGTCGGGAGCGAGGCGAGGTAGTGATACTCCTTCGCGCACAGGTACGTGCCCACGCCGACGCACTGGCCGTGCATGCCGTGCGCATTTTCAAACCGCGGCGGCTTCATCTCCACCAGGTGCGCCATCAGGTGCTCGGCGCCGGAGGCGGCGCGGGAGTGGTTGAGCAGCTGCATGGTCAGGCCGGAGATCATCTGCGCCATGGTCATGGCCTCAAAGTCTGGCTTGCCGCCGGCCGCCATATCGTCGGCCGCCTTGCGCATGATGGTCAGCGCCTCCTGCGCGAGGTCGGCGACCATGGGGCAATAGTACTCGCCCGAGACAAGGTGTGCGATCTTCCAGTCCGCGAGCGAAATGTACTTTGCCAGAATGTCCGAAATGCCGCTCACAGTCAGCCACAGGGGCGCACCGGAGACCACGTTCAGGTCGCAGACGACGAGCGCCGCAGCCTGCATGGGGATGGACTTTTTCTGACCGTCGATGATGATCGAGCAGATGTTGGCCGTGAAGCCGTCGGAGCTCGCAAGCGTCGGCACGGCGACGAACGGGATGCCGAGGTGGTACGCCGGGTAGCGGCCGAAGTCCATGATCGTGCCGGAGCCGACCGCGACGATCACGTCCGGATGGTCGAGCTGGCGCATCATGTCCTCGATCATGCCCTTTTCGGAGTGCAGGCCCTCGGCGTTGAGGACGATCTCCTGATCGGCGCGCACATGCTTGAGCGTCGGAAGGTTATACGTGTTCGTGTCATAGATGACAGCGCGCTTGCCGGTCAGGCCGACCTCGTCCATATACTGGTCGAACTTGTCGAGCGCGTCATACTCCACGACGACCTTCTTCGTCTCTAGGGTGTGCTCGCGGCCGCACTTACAAGGGCCGACATACTTGCTGCAATCGAGAATCATGCAAAAATCGCTCCTATCTAAAGATTGAATTTCCGTTTACCAGCATATTGATTTTTCACGTCAAAGTCAAGTCCTGCGGCCGAATAACCGGTTCAAAATACAGAAAACGTTCCATTTTTGTTTTTGATAAAAATCGTTCATTCAAAACTTTAAGGGTCCGTGCGGATGTTAACGGTTGCAAAACGCATGCGCGGGGTGTAAGATGACAAAGTCACTTTTCACTTTACACAGATTTTAAGTGCATTTTACATTCCGGCGAGCTCTTCGCCTTTTCCAAAAGCTATTCTTTCTATCCGGACGGTGATTTTTTATGGAACTGACTGCGATCGCGCAGTGGCTCAACACGGCCTTTGCGGGCTATGACTACACCATTTTGCAGGCGCTGCACAGTTTGGCCGGGGCGGCGGGCGGGGTTTTCACGCCGCTGTGCCGGGCCATCACGCTGCTGGGCGAGAAGGGCATTGTCTTTCTCGCGCTCGGTATCGCGCTGATGCTCTTTCCGAAAACGCGCAAGGTGGGCATCTGCATGTTTGGTGCCGTGTGCTGCGGCGCGCTCATCACGAACTTCTGGCTCAAGGACTTCGTCGCCCGGCCGCGCCCACTGACGGTGGAACCTTTCCGCACCTGGTGGCAAGCTGCCGGCGCGTATGCCGAGAGCGAATACTCCTTTCCCTCCGGCCATGTGACAGCCGCGATGGCCGGCGTGACCGCGCTCGTGCTCACGGGCAAAAAGCCCGCGCGCTACTGGGCGTTTCTGTTTGTGCCGGTGATGGGCTTTGCGCGCAACTATCTCATGGCGCACTACCCGTCCGACGTGCTCGGCGCGATGATCGTCGGTCTGGTCGCAGCCACGATCGCCTACGCGATCACGCTGCTCATTTACCGCATCGTGTCCGCGCACCCGGACAACGGCTTTTGCCGCTTCGTCCTGCACGGCGGCATCGGCAGCAAAAAAGACCGGCAGGCCGCCTGAGTCTGCCGGAAGAAAGAGCCCGCCCCGCACGGCTGTGCGGGGCGGGCTTTGCTATGCTCTTATGCTTCGGCGGGCGGATTCTCCGCGGCCTTGGCGCGGATGTCATCGATGACCTTGCGGCAGCGCGCAGCGTTGTACACGACCGGCACAGGGTAGTTGGGGTTGGCCTCGGCCAGCGCCCAATCAATGATCTGCGGGATGTCGGCTTCCTGAATGAAGTCGAAGCCCTTCGGGATGCCCATGCGCTCGTTCATGGCATAGATCTCCGCGATAAAGGCCTGCGCCTTCTCGGCATCCGTGCCGTCGGTCCTGACGCCGGCGATCTCGCTCAGGCGCGCAAGTTTCGGATATACGGCCGCGCCGTAGTCCTCCAGAACGATCGGCAGGATGACCGCGTTGGCAAGGCCGTGCGGGGTGTTGTACAGACCGCCGAGCGTGTGCGCGATGGCGTGCACATTGCCGACGCCGGCGCGGGAGAACGCGAAGCCTGCCTTGAAGGCGGCGATCATCATGTTCTCGCGGGCTTTGAGATCCTCGCCGTGCGCATAGGCGACCTCGAGGTTATCGAAGATGAGCTTGACGGCCTCTTCGGCGAGGCGCAGGCTCTCCTTGGTGTTGTACGTCCAGCTGATGTACGCCTCGATCGCATGGGTGAGCGCGTCCATGCCGGTGGTCGCGGTCGTGCGCGGCGGCAGGCCGACGGTCAGCTCCGGATCGAGAATGGCATACAGCGGCATGAGCTTGAGATCCATGAGCGCGTACTTGTGGTGCGTCTCGCTGTCGGTGATGACGGCGGCGATCGTCGTCTCACTGCCGGTGCCGGACGTCGTCGGAATGGCAACGATCGGCGGCACGGTCTTGCCGACGCGCATGACGCCGGCCATGTCGTTGCAGCTCTTTTTCGGGCAGGCAACGCGGGCAGCCGCACCCTTGGTCGCATCCATCGGGCTGCCGCCGCCGAGAGCGACGAAGCCGCTGCAGCCGGTCTCCACGTACTGCGCACGGATCTTCTCGACCGTGGTCACGGAGGGGTTGGCCTCGACCTCGCTGAACACCTCGTAGGGCATACCGGCCTCCTCGAGCGCAGCAAACAGCTTCGGTCCGAGCGACTTGACCACGTGCGAACCGGTGACGACCATGACCTTTTCCACACCGCACTTGCCAAACACGTCCGGTACCTGTTTAAGACAGCCGGCGCCGGAGAACACGATCGGCTTGCGCCAATGCAGGCAGCGCATACCGATGTCAAACACCTGCTGGTAGGTGCGGTAATAAGCTTTTTTCAATCCATCCATAATGTGTTTCCTTCCCTCCGCCGCACCGGCGGATCTATCAATTTCCCATCCCTTTTATACTACTGATTTGCAGGAATTTGTCAAGCATTTTGTGCAAAAGTTGACAATCCTTCCGTTCACCTGCGCATCAGAGCATATCCGCGAGCCTGCGCCCCATGAGCACGCCCATGGCCGAGGCCATCATCAGGCCGCGCGTCCAGCCGGAGGAGTCGCCCAGGCAGTGCAGACCGGGCACATTCGTGTTGAGCGCGTCGTCCATGGCGATGCGGTTGCTGTAAAACTTCAGCTCCGGGGAGTAGAGCAGCGTCTCATACGCGGCGAAGCCGGGCACGACCTCATCCATGGCCTTGATGAAGTTGATGATGTTGAGCATGGCGCGGTACGGCATGGCGGACGTGATGTCGCCAGCGACGGCGTCCGGCAGCGTGGGACGGACGTTCGACTGCGCGAGCTCCTTCTGCCACGTGCGCTTGCCGTCGAGGATATCGCCGAAGCGCTGCACCATGATGTGCCCCGCGCCGAGCATATTCGTCAGCTCGCCGACCTTCTGCGCATAGGCGATCGGCTGGTTGAACGGCACGGAGAAATTGTGCGAGCAGAGGATCGCCACGTTCGTGTTGGGCGACTTGAGCTCCTTATACGCATGGCCGTTGACGACGGCGAGGTCATTGTCATAGTTCTCCTGCGAAACGAAGCCGCCGGGGTTCTGGCAGAACGTGCGCACCTTGTTCTTAAACGGCGCGGGATAGCCGATGAGCTTCGACTCATAGAGCACGCGGTTGACAGACTCCATGACCTCATTGCGCACCTCGACGCGCACGCCGATGTCGACCGTGCCGGGCTTGTGCTCCACACCGTGCTCGAGGCAGACCTTTTCCAGCCAGTCCGCGCCGCGGCGGCCGGTGGCGATGACGGTGTGCCTGGCCTCGATGGTATAGTCCTGATGCGCATCGTGTGCCACGACACCGCAACAGCGCCCGTCGCGCACGATGACATCCTCGCACGTGCAGCCGAAGAGCATCTCCACGCCATGCTCGCGCAGGTAGTTTTCAATACCGAGATACACCTCGTGTGCCTTTTCCGTGCCGAGGTGACGGATCGGACAGTCGACCAGACGCAGGCCCGCGCGGATGGCACGTGTGCGGATCTGCTTGACCTCTTCCGTGTTCTCCAGTCCTTCGACGTGCTCGTCCGCGCCGAATTCGAGATAGATGCCGTCGGCATAATCAATGAGTTCCTGTGCCTTCTGCTCGCCGACAAGCGTAGGCAGGTCACCGCCGACATCGCTGCACAGCGAGAGCTTCCCGTCCGAAAATGCGCCCGCACCGGAGAATCCGGTCGTGATGTGGCAGTACGGCTTGCAGTTCATGCACTTGCCGGTCTTGGCTTTCGGGCAGCGGCGGTTTTCAATGGCCTGTCCCTGCTCGATCATGACGATCTTCTCCGGAGCGCCGCGGCGCAGCAGCTCCAGCGCCGTGAAAATACCGGCAGGACCGGCGCCGACGATAACAACATCTGCGTTCATGAAGGGTTCCTCCTTAATTTGATCCGATCGGTGTTTGTGATCCGTCCCTTGATGTCCACGCGCTGCGGACGCAGCAAAGCACAGCAAAAACACCGCACTTCGTGCGGTGTTTTTGCTGTGTGTGGTTCTCAATCTGGAGCGGGCAACGAGATTCGAACTCGCTACCTCCACCTTGGCAAGGTGGCGCTCTGCCAAATGAGCTATGCCCGCATTTCGTGAATGCAAGCGTTATTGTACCACAAAAAGACGGCTTGTCAAGCGTTTTTTCTCTTTTTTCTGATTTTATCGTGTCAAAGCTTCTTGCCCTCGCGCCAGATGAACGACTGCGCCGTGCACGTCGGGCAGCTGTCAGCCGTCCACTGGTAGGTACCGCGCATGCTCTCGTCGCTGCGCAGCCACAGCGTCTCCGACTGCATGGACAGGTCGATATGATAGTAATTGCCGTTGACCTGCACCACATTCCAGCAGCGGTCAATGCCCTGGAAGCGGCCGCTCACGACCTGACACGGAATGTTGAGCGCGTCGCACACCGCCTTGTACGCCATGGCCAGCGCGCAGCTGTCGCCCGAGCCGTTGACGACTGCGTCATAGGCGGTGCGCACGGTCGTCGTGCGCTGCTCACAGGCACGCATGACGACGAAGGCTGCCTGCAGCGGCGTCTCTTTCTCCCCTGCCGTGAGCGAAGAGATCAGCGTGCGCACACGGCCGTCAAGCTGTGTGCGGCGGTCATTGACCACGGACGCGCCAAGGTCATAGCGCAGCGTGACGCCGAAGATCTTCTGGCTGCTGCCGCCGCTGTAGGCCGTGACGTCGATGGCCGGGAAATCCACCACGAGCTGCGGCTGATTCAGGCACGCCGAGCGCACGAGCGCCGCGACGTCATCCGTTTCGAGCGTGCTGGTGCTGATCTGGATGGCAAACTGCGTTTTCTGCCGGTCGAGCGCATCGACCACGCAGTCAAGGATGCTCTTTTGCGTCTGGGCACTGTAGATGGAGCGCACCTCGCTCTCCGGCCGGTTGTAGGCAATGGTGATACTCGCCTCACAGTAGGCGACCACCTGCTCGGTCTCATAGGTGACGCTGTCGATGCAGTATGCGCCGATGGCCGTACCGGTGCGCAGCTCCTCGCAGGCGGCGGCCAGATCGTCGGCAATGATGCCGTCATAGTCGCCGAAAGCCAGCACGAACGAGCGCTCGTACTGTGCGGCCATCGCATTGAGCGCGCGCATGAGACCCGCATAGTTGCGGATCTGCGTGGTGTCGGCGTCCGTCAGCAGGTTCGACGGCTCTTCATACGGGTGCACCGACAGATACTCCTTGTCAAACACGGACGTGCATCCGCACAGCGACACCAACAGTGCCGCCAGCAGGATGCCGGTGATGCAGCGTTTGCGCATGCCCCGCTCCTTTCAATCGTCGCCGTAGATGTTTCCAAAGCCGCGGCCAAAGACGTCCTTGGCCTCGGACACGATGACAAATGCCTTTCCGTCCACTGAGCGCACGACCTCGCGCAGCTGCGCGATCTCCGGCCGCTTGACCACGCAGAGGATGACCTGCATCTCTCTGCCCGACCACGCGCCCTCGCCGTTGAGCAGCGTGACGCCGCGGCCCATCGTGCAGGTGATGGCGCTCTTGATCGCGCCGACGTTGCTGCTGATGATGTAGCACACCTCCGACACACCCGGCCCGTAGAGGACGAGGTTGACGACCTTCGAGCTGATGAACATCTCGATCATGGTGTACATGCAGCTGTCGTATTTCTTGAACAGGAACGCGAACGTCAGCACGACGAGCACGTTCATGCCGAACAGCAGTGTGCCGAAATTTATGTACGGGTAGCGCCGGCGCAGGATCTTGGCCAGAATGTCCGTGCCGCCGCCGGTCGTACCGGTGGTATAGATCAGGCCGTAGCCCGCGCCGTTAATGACGCCGCCGTAGACAGCGCCGAGCATCGGCTCATCCGTCGCGACAAGCTCGGTGACCGCAAGCAGGTCGATGAACACGGAGATCATCGCCATGACGCACAGCGCCAGAATGAGCCGGCGCGTGCCGAGCCGGTGCCGCCAGCCGAGACAGAAGATCGGGATATTGATGAGGATCGACAGCACGCCGACCGGGATGCGCGTCAGCAGATGGATGATCTGCGCGATACCGGTCACGCCACCGGAAACGATGCTGTTCGGGAAGGTGAAAAACTGAAATGCCGCGGCCACGAGCGCCGAACCGACGATCAGCTTCATGTAGTCAAAAGCGGAAAAACGATGCAGCTCCATAGTTTCCTCCTCAGATCAGGCTCATTTGCTCCTCGCCGCGGTCGTCCTCGCGCAGCAGCGCACCGGCTGCCGGCAGACTCTTGGCGCGGTAGCGCGCGTGGTTGTGGATGAGCGTATCGGGCACAAACTGCGCCTGCGTGACGACGGCCTTTTTCTTCAGCGCCATGACGGCGACGCCCTGCGTCGTGCGCGATGCCTTGAGCGCTATCGCCTCCGGCGGGAAGAGCAGCGCGCGTCCGTCGGACGCAAAGACCGCGACCTCGCTGCCCTCGTAGAGCGGCAGCACGGCTATGAGCGGACTCTTGTCCGAATACGCGCCGGTCAGGCGGCGGCGGTTCGTCTTGGTCTCATAGGCCGCCACGGGGATGCGCGCGGCCTTGCCGTTTTCAAACACGAGCAGGAGCTCGCCGCGATAGTCGCCGGGGGCGACCATGCACAGGACGTGCTCCTCGTCGTCCATGGACAGCACCGTCGGCAGGTACACGCCGAGCACGGACGCCTTCGTATCCGCGAAGTCGCAGAGCTTGGCCTTATATACCTGTTGACGGTCGGTGAAGATGAGAAGTTCCCCGCGGTTCGTCGCGCCGAAGCTCTGGCTGAGCTCGTCGCCGTCCTTATACTTCTGCTCGCCGCTCATACGCAGCGACTGCGGTGTAATCTTCTTGAAATAGCCCTCGCGCGAGAGGAACAGCTGCACCGGGTAATCCGGCACAAGGTCCTCCGTCGGCAGCATCGTGACGCTCTCCGCGGCGACGATGCCCGTGCGCCGCGGCGACGGGTACCTGCGGATGATCTCCTTGAGCTCGCGGATGATGATGCCGCGGATGCGGCGCTTGCTCTCAAGCGTCGCCTCAAGGTCGGCAATGTCTTTTTCCAGCGCATCGGTCTCGGCCGTGCGCTTGAGGATGTACTCGCGGTTGATGTTGCGCAGCTTGATTTCGGCGACAAAGTTTGCCTGCACCTCATCGAGATCAAAGCCCGCCATGAGGTTGGGCACGACGTCGGCCTCCCGCTCGGTGTTGCGGATGATGGCGATGGCGCGGTCGATGTCGAGCAGGATCTTGCCGAGGCCCTGCAGCAGGTGGAGCTTGGCGCGCTTTTTCTGCAGGTCAAAGAACACGCGCCGCCGGATACACTCCATGCGCCACGATGTCCACTCGTCGAGGATCTCGCCGACACCCATCACGCGTGGATTCCCGGCGATGAGGATGTTGAAGTTGCAGGCAAAGCTGTCGCACAGCGGTGTGAGCCGGAAGAGCTTTTGCATGACCTGCTCGGGGTCTGCGCCGCGCTTGAGGTCGATGGCGAGCTTCAGACCGCTGAGATCGGTCTCGTCGCGCATATCGGCCACCTCGCGCAGCTTGCCCGCCTTGACGAGCTCGGCCACCTTGTCGATAACGGCCTCTACGGTCGTGGAATACGGGATCTCGTAGATCTCGATGATGTTCTCCTTCGGCAGATGCCGCCAGCGGGCGCGCACCTTGAAGCTGCCGCGGCCGGTGCGGTAGATCTGCGCCATCTCGCTGCGGTCGTAGAGGATCTCGCCGCCGGTCGGAAAATCCGGCGCGGGCAGCGTCGACAAGAGGTCGTGGTTCGGATCCTCGAGATAGGCGATCGTCGTGCGGCAGACCTCCTCAAGGTTGAAGCCGCAGATCTGGCTGGCCATGCCGACGGCGATGCCAAGGTTTGCCGACACGAGCACGTTCGGGAAGCGCGTCGGCAGCAGCGCCGGTTCTTTCATCGAGCCGTCGTAGTTATCGACAAAGTCGACGGTGTCGCTGTCGATGTCGCTGAAGAGCTCGGCGCAGATGGACGCGAGCTTCGCCTCCGTGTAACGCGAGGCGGCATAGGACATGTCGCGCGAAAACACCTTGCCGAAGTTGCCCTTGGAGTCCACGAACGGCGTCAGCAGCGCGCCGTAGCCCTTGGACAGGCGCACCATGGTCTCATAGATCGCGGCGTCGCCGTGCGGGTTGAGGCGCATGGTCTGGCCGACGATGTTGGCCGACTTCGTGCGTCCGCCCGAGAGCAGGTTCATCTTATACATCGTGTACAGCAGCTTGCGGTGGCTGGGTTTGAAGCCGTCGATCTCCGGGATCGCGCGCGAGACGATGACGCTCATCGCATACGGCATATAGTTTTGCTCCAGCGTCTCGGTGATGGGCTGGGAGATGACCTCCGCCTTGAGCCCGACGACGTTGGGATCGACTGTTTTCTTGATTTCCGGTACTTTTTTTCTCGGCATAACGTTACCGTTCCTTTACGCAGGTTTTTCTCAGGAAATATCGGCCAGATCGAGAAACTGGCTGCCGCACTCGGCGATGTGCGCCTTGCGCCCGGCCAGATTATCGCCGAGCAGCAGGTCGAACATCTGCGCCGTGCGCTCGACATCCTCCGGCATGACGCGGATGAGCTTGCGCGTGTCGGGGTTCATGGTCGTGAGCCACATCATCTCGGGATCGTTCTCGCCGAGACCTTTCGAGCGGTTGATGTCCGCCTTCGCGCCGCCGAGACCGTCGACGATGGCCGCCTTCTCGCGGTCGGAATAGGCGAAGTAGGTCTTGCCCTTGCTCACGATCTCATACAGGGGCGACTCGGCGATGTACACATATCCCTCGCGGATCAGCGTCGGCGCGAGGCGGTAGAGCATGGTAAGGATGAGCGTGCGGATCTGGAAGCCGTCCACGTCGGCATCGGTGCAGATGATGACCTTGTTCCAGCGTAGGTTCTCAAGGCTGAACGCAGAGAGGTCCTTAGCCTGCTTGCTCTGCACCTCCACGCCGCAGCCGAGCACGCGCATGAGGTCGGTGATGACGTCGCTCTTAAAAATGCGCGCATAGTCGGCCTTGAGGCAGTTGAGGATCTTGCCGCGCACGGGCATGATGCCCTGAAACTCCGCATCGCGCGAGAGCTTGCACGCGCCGAGTGCGGAGTCACCCTCCACGATGTAGATCTCGCGGCGCGAGACATCCTTCGAGCGGCAGTCGACGAATTTCTGCACACGGTTGGCGAGGTCGACGTTGCCGGTGAGCTTTTTCTTGATGTTCAGGCGCGCTTTTTCCGCCGTCTCGCGGCTGCGCTTGTTGATGAGCACCTGCTCCAGGACGCGGTCGGCATCGGTCTTGTGCTCGATGAAATAGATCTCCAGCTGCTCGCGGAAAAACTCCGTCATGGCCTCCTGAATGAACTTATTCGTGATGGCCTTCTTCGTCTGGTTTTCGTAGGAGGTGATGGTCGAAAAGCAGTTCGTGACCAGGATCAGGCAGTCCTGCACGTCCTGAAAATTGATCTTGCTCTCGCTCTTTTGATACTTGCCCTGCTGCTTGATGTAGGCGTCGATGGCGGAGGTGAAGGCGCTCTTGGCCGCCTTTTCCGGCGCGCCGCCGTACTCCAGCCAGGACGAGTTGTGGTAGTATTCGATGTCGTTGACGCGGTTGGAAAAGCAAAATGCCGCCGAGATCTTCACCTTGTATTCGGGCTTGTCTGCGCGGTCGCGGCCGCGGCGCTCGGTCTCCATATAGGCCGGTGCGGTCAGCGCGTCCTCGCCCGCAAGCTCCTTGACATAGTCAAGGATGCCGTCGGCATAGCAGTAGTCCGTCGTTTCAAACGTGCTGCCGCGCTGCACGCGCAGCCGGAACGTCACGCCCTTGTTCACGACGGCCTGCCGGTGCAGCACGTCCTGGAAATAGCTCTCGGGCACGTCGATGTCCGTGAACACCTCCAGATCCGGCCGCCAGCGGATGGTCGTGCCGGTCTTTTTGCGGTCGGCCGGGGCGCTCTCCAATCCGCCGACGACCTCGCCCTGCCGGAAGTGCAGGCTGTACTTTTTCCCGTCACGCCAGATGGTCACGTCCATATATTCCGAGGCGTACTGCGTGGCGCACGCACCCAGCCCGTTGAGACCGAGCGAGTATTCGTAGTTCTCGCCCTCGTTGTTTTTATACTTGCCGCCGGCGTACATCTCGCAGAAGATCAGCTCCCAGTTGTAGCGCTGCTCCTTCTCGTTCCAGTCCACCGGACAGCCGCGCCCGAGATCTTCCACCTCAATGGACTTGTCTTCGTAGCGCGTAACGGTTATAATATTGCCGAATCCCTCGCGCGCCTCGTCGATCGCGTTCGAGAGAATTTCAAACACCGCGTGCTCGCAGCCCTCCAGCCCGTCAGAGCCGAAGATGACGCTCGGACGCTTGCGCACGCGCTCCGCGCCCTTGAGCATCGAGATGCTATCGTTGCCATAGGTTGTCGTTGAGGCCTTTGCCATGTCGTTGGATCCCTCTCATATCACAAGATGTGGTAGCATTGATTTCATACCTTAACCAATCTAGTATACCGTATCAAGGCCGGAAATGCAAGGAATTCCAAAAAATAGGCGGGAAGCGTATTTTCCGCTCCCCGCCGCCCCGGAGTCTCCGGGATCGAGCCCGCCGCTCCGGCACTTGACGCGCTCCGTG
>OKSH01002419.1_pt1 | contig 13943 bp, 16 predicted proteins | sample 1601231 | NCBI WGS metagenome assembly OKSH01 (sample SAMEA3541596, study PRJEB24748) | human gut metagenome | biome: human gut; feature: human-associated habitat; material: faeces | place: China | collected 2012 | reverse complement strand
AATCGCGGCGGGGAGGCGGAGCCATGGATCTTTCAGTGTGCCGGCATCTGGATACGAGTCATAAGAAAGTCCGTTCCTGGCGATCACGCCCGCGGTTGGCGTGTTCGACAGGAACGGACTTTCTTATGGCGAGTAGGAAGCAAGACGGACACGGAATATCCATGCCCCCGGACCCGTCCTGCCGCCGCCCGCCGCTTCTTCGGCTGTGTATTGGCTATGCTGGTAAAAAGATGGGGGACAGGATTGAGGGCTGAACTGTTAGGGAGAGAGAAGAAAAAGAGAAAAAGGCCTTTACTTTTGCCATATCTGTTGTATAATGGAAAAGCACTATATATGGTGAAGAAATAATTACATACGCAAAATGTAGAAGATTTCACGGCAAATTGACGGCTGCTGTGTTATTTTTTAGCAGTATGATTAAAGTAGAATATGGATTAAAGGAAATAAGGAGACAGCGATGATTAAGGTACAGAAACGTGACGGCAGAATTGTGAATTATGACAGAGAGAAGATTGTGAGGGCGATTCAGAAGGCGAATGCAGAAGGTCTTCGTATGATCAAGGAGGCAGGTGCTGACAATGCAGTTCTTACCCTGAAGAGCTTCGAAGCTCTTGCGAAAGTGGCAGACGGCAAATCTACCAAGATCATTATCCCGTCAGAGATCCAGAACCTGGCAGGACTGGCAGCTTCTTTGAAGGAGGTTGTTGTGGATGAGAAGGATAAAAAAGAAGAGTAACATTCTTGAAACAAGAAATTAATGAGATGAAAGCCGACTATGGTCAGTCTGAAAAGTGAAAAATTGAAAGACTTATACGACAGTTTACTGTAAAGCATGGCAGAAAGAAAAATGGTGCCAGGCACTATACCTGGCACCAGAGGAGGATTATTATGAACTTAAAAGGCAGAAATTTTTTGACCCTGAAAGACTTTACACCAGAGGAAATTCTGTATCTTCTTGATTTATCCGCTGAGTTAAAGGCAAAGAAAAAAGCCGGTGAGCTTACCGAGTATTACAAAGGCAAAAATATTGCCCTGATCTTTGAGAAAACCAGCACCAGAACACGTTGTTCCTTCGAGGTGGCAGCCCATGATCTTGGAATGGGAAGCACCTATCTGGATCCAACTGGCTCCCAGATCGGCAAGAAAGAGAGCATTGCAGATACTGCAAGAGTTCTTGGAAGAATGTATGATGGTATCGAGTACCGTGGATTTGGTCAGGAAATTGTAGAAGATCTTGCAAAATATGCAGGAGTTCCGGTTTGGAACGGTCTGACAAACGAATATCATCCAACACAGATGTTAGCAGATATGCTTACCATTCGTGAACATTTCGGATATCTGAAAGGAATCAAGCTGGTATACATGGGTGATGCCCGTTACAACATGGGTAACTCCCTGATGGTAGCCTGCTCCAAGCTTGGTATGCATTTCGTAGCCTGCACAACTAAGAAATATTTCCCGAATGAGGAGCTGGTTGCTCAGTGCAAAGAGTACGCAGCAGAGTCCGGCGCAACCATCACTCTTACAGAGGATGTAGAGGCTGGAACGAAGGACGCAGACGTTATTTACACAGATGTATGGGTATCCATGGGTGAGCCGGATGCAGTATGGGAAGAGAGAATCCATGATCTGACACCATACAAGGTAACATCTGCAGTTATGAAGAATGCAGGGGAGAAAGCAATTTTCCTTCACTGTCTGCCAGCATTTCATGATCTTAAGACAAAGATTGGCAAAGAGATGGGTGAGCGCTTCAATCTGACTGACATGGAGGTAACAGACGAAGTATTCGAGTCTCCGGCTTCTAAGGTATTTGATGAGGCTGAGAACCGTATGCATACCATTAAAGCGGTTATGGTTGCTACACTGGGAGAGCCTGAGAATAAATAATTCGGCTTCCAGATAACAATGAATTAATGAAAGAAAGGGTATCTGAAATGATTTCCGAAAAAGAATCATATGAAGAAATTGTTACAGACGGTATCTATAACGAAACCACAATTGCAGATCAGATACATACAAAATGGGCGGGCAAAACCGTCCATTTTGCAAGAGAAACAGATTCTACCAATTTGTGGATCAAGCGTCTGGCGAAGGAAGGCGCATCAGAGGGAACTCTTGCACTGGCAGAATTTCAGTCAGCAGGAAGAGGAAGACTTGGCAGATCCTGGGAGGTACCAGAGGGTACGTCGGTTATGATGAGCATTCTTCTCAGACCGAAATTTGAACCTCAGTATGCACCAACCCTTACCCTTGTAATGGGTATGGCTGTGGCGAAAGCAGTGAAGAGTCTTGGATTTGATGTAAGTATCAAATGGCCCAATGATGTGGTGGTTTCCCACAAAAAAATATGCGGAATCCTTACCGAAATGGGGGTTCGCGATGGAAAAATTGACTATGCAGTCATCGGAGTGGGAATTAATGTAAATATCAAAGAGTTTCCGGAGGAGATGGCAGACAAGGCTACATCCCTTTATCTGGAGAGCGGCAAGGAATTTGACAGAAGCCAGATTCCCGGGCTTGTGATGGAAGCTTTTGAGGAATACTATGAAAAATTTGCAGCGACCTGTGACCTCAGTGGGCTGAAAGAGGAATATGAAAGTATTCTTGCTAATTACAATCAGCCGGTGCGTGTGCTGGCGAAAGAGCCGTACGAGGGCGTGGCCAGAGGGATTACAGATGGCGGAGAGCTGTTGGTAGAGAAAACTGATGGAACGATTGTAGCTGTCAGCGCCGGTGAGGTTTCGGTTCGCGGGCTGTATAGCTATGTGTAAGGCTATTGTTTAGGCACATTTTCGCAAATGATATTCCCCACTGATTGCGATAATCCTACAGTGAATGGGGCATATCACTTGCGAAAATGTTGTTGACACAGATGAAAACAGAAAGGTGGGACTTAATTGTATCAGGAGAATGTAGTGCTTTGCGGCGCAAGCGCCTATGAACAGAAATATTACTTTAATAAAGACTTTGATTCTCTGCCTGATCATGTGAAGAAGGAACTGCAGATCATGTGTGTTCTTTTCACAGAAGAGATTGGCGGAATTTTCACACTGGAATTTGATGATCACGGAAACCTGCAGTTTAAAACAGAGGCTACGGAAGCTGATGGATTTTATGATGATATTGGCGGTGCACTGAAGATTAAAAAGCTGCGTGTGGAGAAAGAGGAGCTTCTGGAATCTCTGGAAATGTATTATCGTGTGTTCTTCCTTGGGGAAGATGTGGATAAAGAGAAGACAGAAGAGTAAGCTGTGTGGATAAACTGATAAACAGGGAAAATAGCAGCTCATCAGATGTGACATTTGAGTTCACGAAGCGAGTAATTGTTGAAAGGATTGAATAGTTACACATCAAATATGAAAGTAATTAAGGTGATATGAGTAGTAATTTAGATTTTAAGTTGAGATATGAGCTTCCAAAGGAGATGAAGTGGAAAATCGGAAATGTGGAGATTCCAAACCGGTTCGTCCTGGCGCCAATGGCGGGCGTTACCGACCTGGCTTTTCGCAGGCTTTGCAAGGAGCAGGGCGCTGGGCTTCTCTGCATGGAGATGATCAGTGCCAAGGCTATTTCCTATAAGAACAAAAATACCAGGGCTCTGATGGAAATCGACCCGGTGGAGCATCCTATTTCCATGCAGCTCTTTGGAAGTGAGCCGGAGCTGATGGCGGAGGTGGCGAAGGAAATCGAGGAAGAGCCTTTTGACATTTTGGATATTAATATGGGATGCCCAGTGCCGAAGGTAGTAAATAACGGTGAAGGTTCAGCTCTTTTGAAAAATCCGGATCTGATTGTGAAGATTGTGAAAAGCATTTCTTCTGCCATTCAGAAGCCATTGACAGTGAAAGTTCGTATTGGTTTTGAGAATGAGCCGGTGGATATTGTGGAGATTGCAAAGCGCGTGGAGGATGCCGGGGCAGCAGCTATTGCAGTTCATGGACGGACACGGCAGCAGTATTATTCCGGGATAGCAGACTGGGAGACCATTGCCAGGGTTAAAGAAGCAGTTTCCATTCCGGTGATTGGAAATGGGGATGTGGATTCGCCGAAAAAAGCGGAGAAACTTTTTCGGCAGACCGGATGTGATGCGGTGATGATCGGGCGTGCTGTGGAAGGAAATCCATGGATATTTCGGGAGATGAATCACTATTTTGCAACAGGGGAAGAGCTGGCAAGACCTTCTCTGGCAGAGGTGAAAGCGATGATTCTGAAGCATGCGCGGGCTCAGATTGAAATGAAGGGTGAATTCATCGGAATCCGGGAGATGCGCAAGCATGTGGCATGGTATACAGCAGGGATGCCCCACAGTGCAGGGCTTCGTAGGGAGTCCAATAATATTGAGAGTTATGCGGATCTGGAGAAGCTGCTGGAGAGATTATAATTATGTTCAGTGGATCCGATTCTGCAAGAAATCATTTCAAATGTAGTGTTGACCAGATGAGTGGAAAACCGCTGTATGATGATAAAAAGATAATAATCAGAAGTATGAGAGTCAGGAGGTTTGGGCTGGGAAGGCTGGAACTTGCTGACTTTTTCTATAGTTGAAAGGAAAAGATTATGGATAAATTACTGAAATATAATGGTGTGCAGGAAGCACTAAAATTTCTGCGCGAAGATGATGAAAGAACTTTGCAGGAGCACCTGGAAATGTGCCAGATTCCTGCGCCTTCCTATGAAGAAGGGGAGAAAGCGGAATATGTCCGAAAGAAGATGGTGGATGCCGGTCTTTCAGAGGTGCACGTTGATGAGGTGGGAAATGTGCTGGGAACCTGGAAAGGGACTGGGAATGGACCGCGAATTATGGTTGCGGGACATACAGACACTGTTTTCCCAAGGGAGACAGACCTTACTTTGAAGAAAGAAGGCGAACGCTACAGCTGTCCGGGAATCGGAGACGATACCAGGGCGGTAGCGGAGCTTCTCAGTCTTGCAAGAGCAATGAATGCTACAGGCATTCGCGGCGAGGGAGATATTGTGTTCTGTGCAAATGTGTGCGAAGAGGGACTTGGTGATCTGAGGGGAATTAAGCATGTGTTTAAGGATATGGCAAACACAGAAGAACACTACGACGGTTTCGTTTCCATTGATGATAAAAAAACCTCCGGAATCATTTACCAGGCAGTAGGCAGCGAGCGCTATCTGGTAACTTTCCACGGAACCGGTGGCCACAGCTTCACCGGCTTTGGAATTCCCAACCCGATTCACGCAATGGGAAGGGCTATTGCGAAAATCAGCGATCTCCAGACACCAAAGAATCCGAAAACTACTTTCAGTGTAGGCGTAGTAAACGGCGGCACGTCTGTAAATGTAATCGCGGCAGAGTGTTCTATGCTGGTGGACATGCGCTCTGTGGATGCAGGGGAACTTGAGAAATTATCTGCAAAACTCCACCAGGCAATAGAAGAAGCCGTGAATGAGGAAAACGCCCGCTGGGGATATGGAACTTTAAGTTCTGAGAGTACAGGAACCCTTGACGACAATAATATGACGGCGAAAAGCAGTGTGGGAGATACAGCTGGCGCAGTGCCAGTGAATGCTGATAATGGAGACAGGGAAACCTCAGCAGAAGATGACCGCATTACAGTCACCTTCGAACAAAAGGGCAGGCGCCCCGCTGGTACCCAGGACAAATCCTGCCAGATTGTCCAGGCTGCAAATGCTGCAAATCAGGCCATAGGCATGGAAACCCTGTACATCGGTGCCGCCAGCACAGACGCCAATATCCCCATCAGTCTTGGAATCCCTGCCATCACCGTGGGCTGGGGAGGAAAAGGCGGTGGAGAGCATACCATCCACGAATGGTACGAACCTGCAGAATCCTGGAAAGGACCACAAAGGGATTTGCTTTTGCTTCTGGCACTGTCTGGATATGAAGGTGTACAAGGATATCAGCTCCCTTGTATAGAAAGGTAAGAGCAGTCGCAGATGCTTGACATGTAAGCCTCAATACATATATAATTCGAAAGAAATCTAAAAAAATAAAGGAAGATAAAGAATCCCCCGGAAAGAAAGGTTTTCGAAACAGGATGCCCTTTTTCCGGGGGACTTATATAATCTGACATTATTTTTGACGCTTTTTCCGAAGAATTACAAAAATCAGAATTGAGGCAAAAAGTACAAATAAAATAGAGCAGGAAAGCAGGTAATTCAAAGAAGCTCCCATAATTCCCCACTGGTTTACCATAGTTCTTGCAACAGCAATTGTAATAACCGCCGTGACGGAATAAACCGGAAGCATACATTTGCCCCATCGGATGGCGATGAGGATATTGTAGAGCATATAAACCTCTGCACCGATTCCGCCGCCAATCAGCAGCACAATAAACTGCAGCTTATAAGGAGACAGATCTACGCCGTAGATAATCTCCAAAAGTGTTCGGCCAATCAGATGTCCGCCGACTACGATTCCTGCACAGCACACCAGAATAACTGTAATGATACGAAGAACATACATAGTGAATTTTTTCAGGTCATTTTCCCACCATAATTGTGCGATAGTAGTGATGGTAGGCTTGAATACAAACTCACACATGAGGGTAATGACGAATGACGGCATAAACAGAATACTGTAATAGGTCTGGTACTCGTCCGTCAGCACGTTTGCCATAGCGTATTTCGGTACATTGTAAAGAAGCAGGGAAAGGAAGGTACCGATAAACATAGGGGTGCATATTTTCAGTAACTTCGTTACGTGTCGGAATTTGTGCGAATCGCCTATACTGTGACTGGCTTCACACTTATGTGCGTTGCCAGAACTCTGGTCAGTTTTACATTTATATGCATCGCCCATCGCCTGCTTAGCGTCGGGCTGGCAGGTAGTGTTGTCTGCAGTGGCGTCTGGCATTCCATATCTTCGTGCAAACCAGGAATTCACTGCCAGACAGAGAATCAGGGATGTGACAGCTGTGGCAGTGCAGGTAATATACAGGCTCTTTGTGACCATAAGAATGCCTGTAAAAAATACTGCTGAGTAAACGTTACGGATGGTCAGCGCCTTTCCCATCTGCTCCACGTGATAATTCTGCTGAAGATTTCCATGGAAAACATCCTCCACGGCATCGATCATTTTCATCATAATAATAAAAATACTGATGACAATATACTCGCCGCTGAAACTGAAAGAGCTGTATATAATTCCGAACAGCATCATCAATCCGCAGGTAATTACCCTGGAAAGCTTGTATTCGGAAAAGGAATACTTCTGGTTCAGATCCGTGGCCTGGTATGTACGGACACCGTAGCGACCTACCTGGAGCAGCAGCTGGGCAGTGGCATAGCTAAGTGAGAAAAAACCTGCCAGGGTGGCACCACAGATTCGGGTTACTACAAGGAGATACAGAAAGGAAGAACCGGAATAACAGGTACTTCCGATCATATTCCATAAAAAAGCTTTTTTTACATTTTTTTCTTTCTTCATTAAAAATTCCTTTTCATTTCTTTACAAAAACTTTCTTATACATTTTTCCCGCAATACTGTACAGTCCGGTTTTCTGCAAAATCGGGTTTACTTTACGGATAATTCTGGTAAGGGTGGAGCCCTTCATATATTTGCGGAGCAGAGCTTCCTTGGTCTTTAGATCAGCGGCTGCACTGTATTCAGTCCAGAAGGCTTCCTGATTCCCGGGAGCCTTGGTGGAATATTCCAGATGAGGCTGCCATCCGGCTGCTTTGGAAACAGGCTGATAAACTGCGTTTTCACGGATAAGGACAAAAAGCTTCCGGCCTTTTTCCGTGTTCACAAGAACCTCATTTACACCACCGGTAACATCAAATTTGATGCCCGCGCTGTCCACATTCCAGAAATCTCCCAGGGTAAAATCTGCCGGCCTTTTATAGCTTGTGTAATGGCAATGGAAGCAGGATGGACGGACTGGGAAAAGACTGAGGAATATTTTGTTAAAGGAAAATTCTTCAAGTACAGGCAGCAGATTTCCCTTGGAAACAGAAATGTCCATCACCTGTTTTTTCCAGGAGACACGTTTGCTTCTCATGTTGATGGAAGTAATCTGTGCGTCAGTGTCCATATACTTGGACTTCAAAATTTCCAGATAATCCTTCCATACACCAGGGCTTGGAACTCCGTGACAGATATTGTCACAGGTGTAAAGGCTGGTAGTATCTGCGTGTTTTATTTCCAGAAAACGGGAAACACCTGCAATCTGGCAGGGAGTGCCGGTAAGCAGCACTGTAAGGCCGTTTGCCAGGTCATCACAGATCGTCTGATATATATGTGATGGATCACTTTGCACATATTTGGAAGTGCGGAAAGCCGCAGCTTTTTCTACCGAGTCTGCGCGCATATGTCGCACCTGGAAGCCCTCATCGAAAGAAACTCCGTAAATGACGCCGCCCTGAGCAAGTGTCCAGTCCGCAAGCAGGGAAAACATACCGCCAGATGAACTTTCACTGACAATGGCTTTCTGATGATTCTGGAGCGCATAGATATCCGGAACTGCATCAGCACCTGTATATGTGTTCTGAAGGGGACAGACTTTGGTACACAGATTACAGTGAACACATAATTCCTGATTAATTTCAGGGTAAAGGAAACCGCATTCATCCTCTTTCATGGAGATTGCGGACTTGGGACAGGAGAAACTGCAGGCCATACAGCCGCAGCAATCCTGTTTCATCTGAGTTGCTGTAAGCATAGTAAAAAAACCTCCGTGATCATTAAGGGTTTTCACTTAAATGTCTTCGAAATTTATCTTCAAATTTATCTTTAAAATTCGGCATCAAAATTAAAGTACTTCCGTCTCACTTACCATTTTCCGCAGTTGCTCCATAGAATGTTCCCGGAAACGGGCAAGCTGCTCATTGGCATAGGTGAAATCAATCTCTTCAGTAAGCTTCTCATAAGAAACATCATCCATAGTCCGGTCGGTGAGATTTACCATATTCAGAAGCTGCTGTACACGGCGGTTCATGTGGTGACCATTCACCTTGGCGAAGAACTTGCGGTTAAAAATAAGGGAAAATACAACTCCGTGGAAAGAATCTGAAATAACGTATTCTGCATTTTTGAAAAGTCCCATCCACTCTGCCGGGCCTACGGTAATCTTACAGTCACATTTCAGAAGTCCCACAAGAGGAAACGGAATGTAAACAACGCGATAGCCGGTTTTGTCATGGAGACGGTGGGCGAAATCAACGATTTCCTTATTAATGCCAAGCTGGTAAACCAGAATATATTTCTCTTTATATTTAGGTTCCACCAGAAGCTTGTCCCATTCTTCAGCGGTGAGCAGAAGAGTAGGGTCACATACCACTTCAGGGCGCTTCTGGGTCAGGTTCTCTACAATGTCAGCGCCGTAATCCTCCCGGACCAGAATCTCATCAAAATCGGAAAGAAGCTTTTTATATTTCTGCTGGTATTCTTCCGGCGGAAGATTTTCCCCGATACTTGCGGCATAGCTGCATTTCTTTTTGCCCTCTTTCACGAAATCCAGGAAATAGGTGGTATCGAAATTGGTAAGCTTATAGTCCCAGATCTGGTCGCTGCCTGCAATATAAATGTCGTATTTGCCGGCAACAGGCTGCATTTTCCCCTGGGTAACCGGCTGGCTGTAACGCATGTGCTTACGGAATTTGTTACATTTGAAACGGCGTGGAATGTAGCAAATATGACCGATCGCACCGTAAATATAATTAAAAAGTCCCTTCTTTTTCAGATTCACCAGACGGAAGGGATTGCTGATATAATCACAGCGGTAATCAATAATCTCTGGCTGTGTGCCGATCTCGCGCAGCTTCTTCTGAAGGGCATAGCTCTGCAGAATCGCGCCATAGTTATCATAATTATGGAAGGTAATCACACCTACTCGTTTTTTTTCCATAGCTTCCTCCTGAGTTTTTTATTAAAAAAGCATAACGGTTCGGATTATTATAAATTTTGATAGTTCCATAGATGGGTAATAAAGTCTGTTCAAATTATAACAGTTCGAAGAGTGGGTTGCAATAAGAAGTGGGAAAGTGAGTGTTCAAGATCAAAAAGGTGGACGTTGGAAGCGAAAGGTGGACATTGGAAGCAAAAAAGTGGATATTGGAAGTGAAAAAGTGGATATTGGAAGCAAGAAAGGTGGACATTGGAAGCGAAAGGTGGATATTGGAAGCGAAAAAAGTGGACATTAAAACGAAGAAATTGAAATTTACCGTACATGGTAATTGGGAGCTGGGCTCTCACAAACAGGTTGAAATCCCCGAAAAGTAGGCTATAATAGATGTCATAAAAAGTAATTCCAAGACAATGAAAGCAAGCTGCAAAGTAAAGCAAGTTAGGAAAGAAAATAATTAAGAAGTAAACCCAACAAAGAAATGTATCAAACATAAACCACAGAAGGGAGATTTTACCATGGCAAAGACAATTCGGGAATTAACAGCAGATTTACTGGCAGCACCATCTGCATGCAAGGAAGTGAAAGAGGCAGCACAGAATTATCTGGATGCAGCAGGAAAAGAGGGCGAGGCAGCTGCGGCGAAGGCTTACGTGGCAGAGCTGGAAGCAGACATTATGCCGATCGACGGTCTGATTTCTTTCGCAGGATCCGATATGGGAGCGAAAGTCTTCGGCGCAGACGGGGCGAAGAACATTCTGGCCCATGCCAAAGAGCGCAAGGCAGCAGGTGCGAAATACTGCGACTGTCCGGCATGCGCAGCCTGTGAGGCATTGCTGGACCAGAAAGATAAAATTTTGAAGTGAGGGAAAAATGGCTGGATATTTAATTGCAGAGACAACCCGTGAAGAACGGGAGAAAATTGTGGCAGAGTCACTGGGAAATATAGAAGCCAGCTGTGACGGCTGCATGGCCGGACTGGCAGAGATGTATCAGGATTACATAGATGGCGAAAAAGAACTCCGCCAAATCAACATGGAATTTAACAGCAGATATGTAAAAGGTGAGGATATGCCTGTAAAAAGCCGATGTCCAATGTAAGAAAATGTATGCAGATATATGGAAAATGATGCAGATATACGAAGCTGATGCAGATATACGAAGCTGATGCAGATATGCAGAAACGGATGCAAATATACAGAAAATAATTCAGACATACGAGGAGAGACTGACATGGAGACAATAACAAGAGAAGAGGCATTTCAGTTACTGAAAAAATACAACAAAGATTCTTTTCACATCCAGCATGCCCTGACGGTAGAAGCCGTTATGAAATGGTATGCCAGAGAACTTGGACATGGAGCTGAAATCTCTTAAGAAAAAATATAAGGGCAAAGGTTTCGCTGCAGGATGTTCCCGTGAAGTCATCCAGCGTGGCGCGGAGCAGCTTGGCTGGGATCTGGAGAAACTGCTGATCATGACTTTGCAGGCAATGGCAGAAAGCGAAGACACAATCAACGCAGAGATGGAAGCCGAGAACGCGTAACTGTGAAAAAATAGAAGAAGTGCAAATACTGAAGAAGCGTAAACACTTCTTCTTTTTTTACATAAAATTATCCGTGCTTTACTCTATAAATTAATAGGCGCAGCACATAAGCTGGCATTTTTCTGATTCCTCTTTCCCATTCGGTTACAGTTCTATAGGGAATTTCAAAATATTCGCAAAATTGCTTTCGGTTCATTCCGGTCTGCTCACGCAATTTCTTTATTTCATTTTGTACGTCCATCATTCCTCCACTAAAAGTTACACAATGTGTATATATTGTGACATGGTTTAATGTTTTATTCAATTGTTTTTGAGGTATCTTTCTGATTTTAGAAAGGAATGTTTTTCAACCGTTTTTCGGTTATTTTACCCCATGTTTATTGACGTGCAAAGACAAAAAATATATTATGGATGTATAAGGGGAGTTTTTGCCCTCTGGCATCCAATTACGCCGGAGAAAAAAGTTTTTTCCTTATTTAATAGAATAAGTGCTTTTTGCACAGAAGCAAGAATATCATATAATGTTGACTGCTAATAGCATTTATGGAGAAAATAAATGGACAAGAAAATATTAAAGGTCTGTATGCTGGGAAGCTTTTCCCTGGAATATGCGGGGAAAGAGCTGGTGCTGGACCGCAATAAGAACTCGAAAACAACACAGTTGTTCCAGCTGCTCATGCTTCATACCGAAGACGGCGGAATTTCCAAGGCGGCAATGATTGAAGCCTTATACGGTCGGGTAGAGGTTGAGAACAAAAACAGCAGCCTGAACAACACCATTTTCCGCTTAAGGAAACAGTTGAGGGACATTGGCCTGCCGGAGAGTAAGTACATTAACATTCAGTCTGGTATGTGCTGCTGGGATGAGAACATCAAGGTCTGGGTAGATGTATGCGAATTTAAGAGGTTGGTGGAACAGGTCCGGACGGAGAAAAGAGAAGGTGACCGGTTACAGCTGTGGCTGAAGATCTGGAAAATCTATAAAGGCGAATTTCTCCCGGATATGATCGGGGAAAACTGGGTGGCAGTGGAAAATGTTCAATGCAGAGATGATTATTTCCAGGTGACGACCCAGCTGTGCCAGTGGCTGAAAAACAATGAGCGATACGAAGATCTGCACCGGATTTCCCATATGACAGCAGAAATCTATCCCTTCGATGAATGGCAGATCTGGGAAATCGATAGTCTGATCGGAATGTCCAGATATAAGGAAGGTCTTGAAGTTTACAAAAATACAGAGCGGCGGCTGTTCGAAGAGCTGGGAGTCGCTCCCTCTGCCCGGATGCTGGAGCAGTTCCAGCTGATGGGAGAGCGAACCTCCCAGGCCGCAGGTGCAATTGAGGACATCAAGGAAAGACTTCGGGAAAAAGATGCGGAAGTAGGTGCTTATTATTGCCCGTTCCCAAGCTTTATTGATATTTACCATGTATTCTGCCGTATGGTGGAGCGCTCCGGCTTGTCGGTGTTCATCATGCTCTGTACCCTGGATTATAAGAAAAATGACATTTCAGAAGAAAAAGAGCGTGACATGTCCCACGCCTTGAAGAAAGCCATACAATCCTCTGTCCGCAAAGGGGATTTTTATACAAAATACAATATGCGGCAGTACATAATCATGCTGATCGGAATCAGCCAGGAAAACTGTCCAATGGTTTCCAGGCGAATTGAGAAAGCCTTCCGCAAATGTTCCGGTGAGAAGAGATCTCTGCAGGTAGACTTCTACGTGGCATCAGTAGGTGAGGTGTGCGAAAGCGATGGCGTTATAGTTGATCGAAGAACCTGATGGGACCGTGGTCTTCATAAGACCGCAGAAACGTAAAATTTATATAAAAGAAACCACTATTATGGAAAATGTTTTGCAAATGAAAGAGATGGAGAAAGAGCTTAGATGTTACAATAGCTATAAATAATGAACCATTTTTAATATAATACACGAATGTGAAGGAAAACAATCCATGTTCGGTTAAAATAAATGGATATTCTAAGTTCAAGAAAGGAATGAGAATTTATGAAGAAGAATGGTTATGTAAGAAGATTTCTAGCATTGTTTCTCACTCTGGTGATGGTCATGGCCGACTCATCAGTGACTACGTTTGCGGCGACGGTGGGAATGGTGAAGCAGCAGAATGGGGATGAACAGCAGGCTGCGGAAGGAGAGAATCAGAAAAAGGTATATACATATGAGGATTCCAAGGTAATTGTAACTGCAACTTTGGAAAATGCAGATGCCGTACCGGACAACGCTAATTTTGTTGTCACAAAAATGAATGCAAAGGATCATCAGGATGACTATGCGTATGCAGAGCAGATGCTGAAAGAATATGAAGAAGCAGAAAATGTTCTGTATGATAGTTATCTGATTTATGATATGCACTTTGAAGATGAGAATGGAAATGAAATCGAACCGGAAGACGGTCAGGTGTCAGTCAATATCTCATACAAAAAGGCTCAGAAATTATCCGAGGAAACGACAGAGGATAGTGTACAGGTATTACATTTAGATGAAAATAAGGAACAGCTGGAAGATGTAACTGACAGTGTAGAACTGAATAGTAAGGGAA
>OKSH01002414.1_pt1 | contig 13959 bp, 18 predicted proteins | sample 1601231 | NCBI WGS metagenome assembly OKSH01 (sample SAMEA3541596, study PRJEB24748) | human gut metagenome | biome: human gut; feature: human-associated habitat; material: faeces | place: China | collected 2012 | reverse complement strand
TTTCCGCTTTACGGCGGACAAAGCTCCGCCGGCATCGTGCCTACCCGGAACTGTTTGCGGTTGTCGGCGGCCAGACGCCCGATCTGCGGGGCCTGTTCCTCCGTGGACACGGAGGAAACAGCGCAGCCCTGGGAGTCCAGCAGAACGATGCTATACGGAATATAACTGGCAGCTTTGGCCAGCACAGTTCGGCTTCTGCTGGAGGCGTTTTCTATAGGACAGGAGGCTGTGCTGAAGATATTCGCAGCTCATACGGTACGTGGTCCGGTAATGGCGTCGGCTTCGACCTCTCTCGTGTCGTTCCGACCGCTGAAGAAAACCGTCCGGTTAATCAGGCGGTTCGGTATCTAGTCCGTGCCCGGCCATAGGAGGGAAGCAGAATTTACGGCCGCGCGCGGACTAGAAATCGTACCGCCTGGTTGTCCGGCCGAACCTCATTGGCCACGGGTACGCCACCGGCAGAGAGATCCAGCCCATAAACAGTACTCCCCCAGTTGCCGTCCCATGAGCCCCTAATGACAACCACGCCATGACTACCAACAGGCTTAAAAATTCCGCTTCCTGTCAGATACCCTCCGAACCCTACGCTGATGCTGCCAGCCGAAGATATGTCGCGCATGGCGTGCCCTTGGGGTGCGCCTAATTCAGCGCTGTTTCCTCCGTGTCCACGGAGGAACAAACCCCTCAGATCCGGCGTCTGGCCGCCGAGAACCGCGAACAGTTCCGGGTACGCGCCCTGGGCCCCGAAACGGGGCTCAGGGCTTGGCGTGGGCAGGCAGCACTTAGTGGCTAGCTTTGCATGGCCTGAAATCGAACGTCACATTCGCCACAAACTACATTAAGTCCAGGCTTTCCCCAGATATTTATCTTGCACTTCATGCAAGAATACTTCACATGCAACGATTTATTGCCAGGCTTCACTGGAATTTCTTCACCTTCTTCTGTGGGCAACCCCATGATAGTCGTTGTGAGCGTCAGTCCAGTTTGGAGTAGCCCAGCCTTTTCGAGCTGGGGGAAAGGGTTTTGCTGAAAGCGAGCCCTTCCCCCTACTCGATGATGGGCGTAGCCCAATGAGAAGATAAAAAACGCCATGGGTCTGCTTCCGTGACGGAACGCCAGCCAGCGGCGGCTGTGACTGCGGAAGTGAGTACGCAAACGCACGGAGCTGCACAAAGAAACAGCCGCCGCTGGCCAGTCCTGGCGCGAAAGATGCGCCTGCGGGCGCACCCGGAAGCGTTTTCTTAAATCCCCGGCAGGCGCTTCGCGCGGGTACTTCCGGCCAGGCCCAGGATGTCGGCGCGGCCTCAACGGCCGCGCGTTTCTGGGTATCTTGGACATGCTGGTACATGTCAATAAATTTTGACATGTAGCACACTGATATATTTGATGAAAAAATAAATTTACAAAAAAATACCCCGGCAATTACCCCAAAATAAAGAAGATATTATCGGACGGTAGCGCACGACTTTGGATGGAGTATGGTGGGCATGGTTAGCGGACGCAGATAAAAGAGGGCAGGCCAAACGATTTTGTTTTGTTAATTACTTAAAATTATTAAATAAATTCAGAATGATATATATTGGCAATAATTTTTGAAATAGAATAGTTTAAAAGCATAATTGGAGGAGTGTAATGTCTGGAAAGCCTGTTGCACGCGTTTGTGATGAAGGTATTCGTTATGTGAGAATTACTCCACCTTCTGACGGATGGGTTGATGCACTACAACTAAATTCATCGAAGACTCGTATTCCTCTATGCGAGTATTCAACTAATTAGAAATACAGTATAATACCATAACAGGAAATACAAAGAGATGGAATTATGTCGATGCATATGATAGAGGATATGATGGAATCAACCGTCCGCCTGCTGTACTACAACGGCCACGGCAGGATAGATGGTATCAGCGTCTGCGATATTTGCCGGAATTTATACAAATTACAGGATAAATTTGATTGTGACTATACCGTTTTGCGGGTAAAGGATGAGCTGAAGGCGTTGGGGTATCTGAAGATTTTCAGCGTGGAGGATTTGCCAGCGGAAGAGCGCGCCGCCGCCGAAAGCTTAAAGGACAGCCGCTTTCTGAAGAATGCATATATAGACAAAGACTGTAGGATATATGTCTCCTACGCAAGCGAGATGTGGCATACGCTTGCAGATAGCGGCATCATCCCCTCGTCCAAAGCAAAGCCGAAAGAGCTGAAAACCTTCAAATTGGCAAAGCTGATCATTCCCATCGCTGCGGAGAAAGCAAAAATTGTTGGAACAGAGGGGAATAACGCAAAAGCAGTTTTGGCGTATTGGTACGCAACGCTGCCGACATTGATGTATCTTGAGAATTGCATAAGAGTCAACCGGGCAGAGTTTACAACTTTACGAGATATGTCCGGAATTCCCAAAGCATTTGCACTGGCAGACGAGCTTGGCTTAACCGATGAACTGGAAGATTTGGAAAGTACGGCGGACGATTACGAAATACCGTATTTGAAAGGTTACGCTGAGCCATATATAAGATGGCGTGACAGTGACGACGGAATAGAGCTTGACGAGCAGACTATACAAAAAAAGGCGGCTTTATACTGGCTGCAAAAGCAGTATAAAAAAGCCGACCGCTTTGCCGCGCGGCTGCCCGAGCCGTCTGCGACTATCTTCCGCTCCACGATCACGCTTTCACACTGCACGGAAATCGTAGCAAGTGGAAAAATGGATCGCTATCCGTTCAGCGAACTCACTGTGGCCCAGGTGGAGCTGATGGACCTTTCTTCGTCGGGCTTTGCCGTCCCCAAGGTGGAAAAGGCGCTTACGGAGCTTCTGGAAACCTGCGCCAAAACGCCAGCGACAACCACGCCCTTATATACAATGCTTGCCCAGTGCCATTTCTTTTTGGACAAGTGGGGTGAGGGGCTTAAAACCCTTCAAACGGCGTTCAATCTGTTGTTTGAAGAGGCGGAGGAAAAAACTTCTTCCACTTCTCTTGCCAATTTCACCGCAGGATACTATCAGGCAGTCATCAACCTCTGCCCGCTCAACGTGTTAAACGATTTGCCCCTGCCCGAAAAAATTCTGCCCACAAAACAGGCGGCGCAGAGTTTAATTGACACGGCGGAACGAGAGGGAGCGAACAGCGAACGATGCGTCAGGATAGCCGCATTGTATCTGGTCGAAAACGATTTCCGGCAAGCAGCCGTATGGCTCGGAAAAGCCAAAGAACAGGATGAGAACGACACCTATTCTGTACCGATTGCACTCATTGAAAGAAAGTTCAATATGGCAAAAACTGCACAACTTGCCGCCAATTTTGAAAACGAAAACAATCTTGCAAAGAAATATCTCAAGGGTCTACAACTTGCCTATTATAAAAGCAGACAAGGTAAAGAATGGCACGACTTTGAAATTGTTTATGCTGGGACGAGCAAGGAGGATATAAACGCATTAAAAGCATTGTATCCCGATGTGCCTGCGAGCCTAATACAACTTTTAGAGCATGTGGACGGCACATATTATCGAGACTATTCCGGCGAAAAGGTTACGTTTTATTTCCTTGGTTCAGATGTAAAAAAATACCCGTATTATCTGCTTTCGGCGGCTCAAATCGTTAAGGACAAGGATGCCGCTGGATGGCTGAAAGAATACATTGCAAAAGATAATCCGTATGACAATGTTGATGAAAAAATTGCCGATAAGGCGGATAATATCTGCTGGCTTCATTTTGCCGACTGCATGAATAACGGCGGAGGATCACAGTTGTTTATTGATTTTTCCCCATCAGGAAAAGGCAAAAAGGGTCAAATTATCCGTTTTCTGCATGACCCTGATACACTCACAGTCATTGCGGACAGTTTTAATGAATACTTGCAAATGCTGATAGATAAGAAATATGATTTTGTTATGTCTGATTACGAACGAATGCGGGCAGAGGTGATTTCGTAACATCGTTATGCGAAGTGAAGAGTAACATATCCGTATCTGACATAAAATTTATCATCTATTTCATACGCAGAGCTTGACGGTATTTTGTCTGTAGACTCTCTTTTGCACCTGATTCTACCTCGTTGACGAAGTTCCGAATCTGCTCTTGTGTAGGGTTGATATTAGCAATATCAATATCTCCCGCCGTTCCGGAGGCATACCAGCCAACCCTGCGGCTATAGTCTTATCCGTTCATCGCGGTTCTGCCCGTGGGAGCGGGCGGGGGGGTGTCTATACATTTCATTGACAACTTCCTGTACGGTATATCCGGCACAGCGCATATACAGGGCAATGGCCGCATCCAGCCGTGATTCATCCATCTTTTCAGGAAAACGCTTTTTTATCATGTTACGGTAGGCGGCATACGGGGAAGTTTGTGTGCCGACCTTGGGAAACTCGCGTTTCCTGACCTCCACGCCGGGAGTGATTCGTTTGCGGAAGCGCCAAAGATTGGCAAGATACGGAGCGCGCTTGCCCAGCCAGTATTTGAAGCGCGAGAGCCGCTCCGGTTTTTCTGATTGAGCCCGCCTGTCCCGCAACGCTGCTTTTTCCTCCTGCTCCTGTTCTTTCAGAAAATGCCGGACAATCTTCAGCAGGGAAAGCCCATGTGAAGCGAGACGGGCTGAGGTTTTTCCCCGGCGCTCTTTCTGCCGCCGTTCCAGTTCTTCCCGCTCTTCCTTTTGTTTCGCAACTGATATGATGAAATTTTTTGAAAGGACAGTTGAAAAAAATTATCAATCCAAAAGTAATGTAAAAAATAGCGGAAAAACAAAAACAGATTTTGAAAGATAAAACTAGAGGATATTAATAATGGAAAAAATTGGGTATGTCACAATATTTCTCGTCACTGCGCTCTTTCTATTTTCAGCAATGGTATATGCACAGGACATACACGGAACTCGTGAATCGGCGGCTTGTTCTGCCGCCACATCAAAGCGATAGTCTGGATAAAGGCTATCCAGTTTGCGAATGTTAATGTTATCGTCGAAATGAGCCTTGAGCTCATCTAAAATAATTTTATTACCAACGGAAATCGCCAAATCAGGATGTCCGCTGATGAGGGTGATTTTTTTCATGATTGCTCTCTTACGTTTGAGGTTGGTTGAGGTCGTCTGAAAAACGCGGGAGGAAACGACCGCACTTTTTTATCCGGCGGGGTGGACATTCTTGTCCACCAAATGCCCAATGATTTGTAAAAGGTGGGCAAGAATGCCCACCCTACTTTTCACTAAAATTACAGATTTTCTTTAAAGAAAACCACTAGTTTTTCCGCTGCATTGTCTGCGTCTTTATCATATAAAGAAACGTGGGTTGCGCCTGCAATGCGTACCAGTTCTTTTTTGCTGGAAGCGGCGCGTTCAAAGATAGATTCCGCCTGATATGCGGTGTCGGATTGTTCGCCGACGATGAGCAGCAGCGGCTGGGTTAGTAATTTATCCACAAAACGCAAGGCATCGTAAGACAGCACTTCGGGGAAGCTGCGAACCAGCAATTTATTTGGGGCAGTCGGACACATAGCGCGCGGGGTGCGGTAGTAGTCGTACGCTTCACGGGCGTAGGCAAGCGGTGCGGCGGCGGCTTCTTCGGCGGTGTTCGGCACATAGTTTGCGACGATCAGTTCTGCACCTTGCGCTTCGGCGGTTCTGCCTTGCGCCACTTGTTCGAGGGTGGCAAGAATGGTCGGGAATGGGTCTTCGCCGAAGGCATCGCGGAACAGCCAGCCGATGTCGATACCAGATACGTTCGCCACCGCTTTAATGCGTTTGTCGATTTGCGCCGCATTATCTACATAACCACCGCCCGCACAAATACCGAGTGCGCTGATACGGTTGTTATCGACATAATGAAGATTGTTAAAATAATCAATCACATAGCTGATGTCCGCTACGCGTGCCGACGGGCTTTCCAAATAGCGCGGTTCGCCCCCGCTTTCCCCTTGATGGCTGGCATCGTAAGCAATTGTTACAAAACCCGCTTCGGCAAGTTTGCCTGCGTAAAGCCCTGCGGTTTGCTCTTTCACACCACCGCCCGGGTGAACGACGACGATGGCGGGATATTGCTTGGTTTCATCAAAGTTTTCAGGGGCGTAGAGTACGCCTGCCAACTCAATGCCGTTGCGTGGAATTTGGATAGGTTGTTGCATATAAAACTCATAATATTTTGTGTTTATGTGTAGTGGGTTTTACCCCACTGTTCAAAATCAATATCAGAGGTGGGCAAAAGCCCACCTTGCCTTTCAGATAACCTTTCTCAGATAGCCTTACAGGTTTTTCCCGAAAAACTCGCCCATTTTTTCCACGGCTTCTGACGCATAGGGTTCTTTGTCATACATATCAAAGTGGCTTGCACCTTCAACGTGGAATAGCTCTTTTTCAGCGTGTTTAATGTTGGCGAAAGTTTGGTCGCTCATCCAACGGGTTCCCGCTTTGCTTCCTGCAATGAAAAGAATCGGGCGGTTAATCATATCGACCAAATTGAATGCGTTGAAGGCTAACAAACGACCAAAATTCACTAATGGGAATTTGCTTGGCGAACGCTCGTGTTCTGCGCGCGGAGTGCGGTAGTAATCGTATCCTTCCAAAAGCTCCGGATCAACGGTTTTGTCTTGCGGATCGAACGGTACCCAAGTAGCTTGTGCTACTTCGCCGCCTGCTGCTTCTGCGGTACGTTCGTTGCCAATCATATCCAACAATGGGAATACCGCTGAAACAGCTTGCGTACCGCGCCAACCATAGCGGAAGGTCATTCCAATGTCCGCACCACTGATGGTTGCGTAGGCTTTGATACGATGATCGGTGGCAAACGCCGCGAAACCGTAACCGCCGCTCGCACAAATGCCGAGTGCACCAATGCGTGCATTATCCACATAAGGTAACGTGGTTAAATAATCTATGGTGGTGCGGAAATCTTCTACGCGGTTTGCCGGCTCTTCCAAATGGCGTGGAAAGCCTTCGCTTTCACCTTGATAACTCGCGTCAAACGCCAAGGTTACATAACCTAATTGTGCTAAACGCTCTGCATATAATCCTGCAGTTTGCTCTTTCACACCACCTGCCGGGTGGCCCACTAAAATCGCAGGATATTGTTTGCTTTCGTCAAAATCTGCAGGGAAAAATACATTCGCCGCAATTTTTAAACCATTCACGTTTGAATAAAATACAGTTTTCATAAAATCTCCTGTTTATCTGTAGTAGTTCAGACTTGATCTGACAGTCAGTTCCGTTTTGATGGCTCCGGTTGTCCGATTAGTTGAGTTGTCCGACCTTTTCCCTCCAGAGCAGTTTCCCATCAAGGAGTGTTTGCATGGGCGTTCAGCCGCAGCATTTTTTGCCTTGATACGTCCTTTCGGTGTTGTAGTGCTCCATCCAGACGTCCAGATCGGCTTGTAGCTCTTCTAGAGAGTTATACAGCTTCCGTCGGAAGGCAACCTGATAAAACTCGTGCAAGATGGTTTTGTGGAAGCGTTCGCAGATGCCGTTTGTCTGCGGATGCCGCGCCTTGGTTTTGGTGTGCTCGATACCATTTATGCCCAGATAAAACTGGTAATCATGTGTTTCCAGCCTGCCGCAGTACTCTGTGCCTCTGTCCGTCAGTATGCGGATACTGCCCATTTTCATTGAGGTGAAGAAAGGTAAAACCCGGTCATTGAGCAGGTCGGCTCCGGTGATGGGCGTTTTAGTGGTGTAGAGCTTGGCTGCCGCCCACTTCGAGTAGGTATCCACAAAGGTTTGCTGATAGATGCGGCCTACGCCCTTGATGGTGCCGACGTAAAAGGAGGCCTGGCTGCCAAGGTACCTTGGATGGTGGCTATCTCGCCGCAGGCTTCGTCATCGTGTTTTCAAACTTTGGCACGAGCATTGCTATATTGTAGAAACAACGGCGTCCGAAAGACCGGGCACCAAGTAAAAAATATCCGCCGACAAGCGGTCAATATATACGAAAAAGAATAAAACAGATTTCCGCGCCGTCCCCAGCCCCCATCAGGGACGGCGTGGAGCCCCCCTCGAAAAACCTCCTCCTTTGAACAAAATTCTCTAACCATCGGAACATCCTCCCTCTCTACGGCCGCCGGTTGCCCCCGGCGGCCGCCTCTCTTTTTTAAGCAGACTGCGCTTGAAATTTCCGCTTTACGGCGGACAAAGCTCCGCCGGCATCGTGCCTACCCGGAACTGTTCGCGGTTCTCGGCGGCAAGACGCCCGATCTGCGGGGCCTGTTCCTGCGCGGATACGGCTCCCAAACTTACGCTCAGAACAACGGTTCCACCGTGGGTATCACGTCCACCACGCACAGCTCTGGAACCTTGGGGCAAGTCCAAGGCGACGGTACGAGAAATGTTACTGGAACAATTGGTCCCTCTATTGATGGAGGTTCATCAGGCATTGTCTATCGGAATGGGCAATCAGGCTATATGCTTCCATCCGCAGCCCATTATGCAACTGCTTTTCATCACATAGACATCTCACGCGTTGTGCCCGTAGCCAACGAAAATCGCCCCGTGAACACCGCTGTTCGCTACCTGATCCGCGCCAAGCCCTGAACCCTTTTCCAGGGCCCTGGGCGCGTACCCGGAACTGTTCGCGGTTCTCGGCGGCCAGACGCCCGATCTACGCGGGCTTTTTTTACGCGGGCACGGCGGAAACAGCGCTGCCCTGGGCGTCCGTCAAGAAGATGCTTTTAAAGCACATTCACATGATTTTCTTGGTCATGGGGTGCTTTATGGTGGCGTTGAAAATTCCTATCGTGCCGTACTTCAGTGGACGGAAACACGGCGGACAGAACCCACAGGGGACATCGAAACCCGCCCGGTGAATATGGCTACGCGCTACCTGATCCGCGCCAAGCCCTGAACCCTTTTCCAGGGCCCTGGACGCGTACCCGGAACTGTTTGCGGTTGTCGGCGGCCAGACGCCCGATCTGCGCGGACTTTTTTTGCGAGGATATGGCTCTCAATCCTATGCGCAAAACAACGGTTCCATGGTAGGCGTAACCGCAACACTGCATAGTTCTGGTCAACTTGGTCAGGTGCAAGGAGATGCAACTAGGCAAATATATGGGCAAGTAACAAATGTCGGTGCTGTGTCTGGCCATAGTTCATCTGGAGCGATGTATTCAAAAACGCAGTTTGGATATGCAAATGATTATAATGGAAGCAAAGATGATCCAGGGATTATCCTGCAAATAGATTCGGAACGTATTACCCCCACGGCTGCCGAAAACCGTCCTGTGAACCAAGCCGTGCGCTACCTGATGCGCGCCCGGCGTTAGTCGCTTCCGGGCAGGCCACGCGCGTACCCGGAACTGTTTGCGGTTGTCGGCAGCCAGGTGCCGAATTTGAGGGGCTTGTTTTTGCTCGATCATGGGGGGAATTCGGCTGAGTTGGGTACAATTCAAGCCAATCTTATCAAAGACCATGTGCACATATCGTATTACACAGATCGAGCTTCGGATGGATCAGGCTATTTTACAACCGGGGGAGTCTTGGAATATGCGCCCGCAAGGACTGACCCCGTGGAAGGGGGAGGCATTGAAAACCGCCCCGTCAATCAGGCCGTCCGCCATCTGATTCGCGCCCGCCTGGAGATTTTTTGCATGCAAAAAAAACGCTCCATGTTCACGGTCGAAACCGGGCATGAAGCGGCTGTGGCCGGGCCGGAAAAGCACTTTGCGGCGTTTTCCGACCCGGCCCCTTAACGCAGCGGCATTATCGCGGCTTATGTATGATATCGATGTGTTCGGCTTTATTCTCGCTGTTCGGGTAAATACGGTAGGTGTATTCGCCGTCGGTCACTTTTACGTTTTCCACTTCCCGGGTGAAACGGGTCTTGCCCGTGTCATCCCGCACCGTGAGATTCCTGGTTTTCCCGTCCGCCGTCATGTTCCAAAGTCCGTGCATCTTCGGTTTGCCGTCCAGAGTGACCATCTTGAAGGCGTGGTCGGGAAAATATTCCGCTTTACCGAAGAATGCCGCCACCTTTTCATCCTCGGCGGGTACGCTGGCACCCTTCTGATCCACGGCGTCCATTGTAATCCACACCTTTCCGACCATTATTTGTTCATAAGGATTCAGAGCGGCAGGTGCACTTGGGGCTTTTTCGGCCGCATAGGCGTTTGCGGCGAGTATAAAAAATGCCAGCAACAGGCAGAATATATGCTTCATTGTAAGTCTCTTGTTCAGATGGTCTGTATAAAACAGAGGGTTACAGGTTTATCCGGATATAAAGTCTAATACATAGCATTTTTGATTACAAGTCACGCCACTGTTGTCGATCCCCTCCCTGCTCCAGAGCGGAGGAGAACGTTTACGCATGGACCCGGACGAGGCCAAACGCTTTCCGCCCAACCTGATCATAAACCCGGCTCGAAATTGAGACGCTCGCGGCAGGGCAGGCGTCCACCGCGCCCTGTATGTCCGCGCCAAGGAAGACCGGTGGAACAACAGGCCGGCGAAAGCCGGACCAATCAAGCCATCCTCGCGCGTCAGGCGGAAATGGTTCCATATACACACAAAAAAGAGGCTCGAAGGAATCCCCTTCGAGCCTCTAAAAGATATGATGATTGAGCGTGGTAAGTTGAAGGCCTGTCCAACCTTGCAACTCGTGGGTTATGCTGTGGCAACATATTTCCACAGACACAGAGCCACATCAAGGAGGACAGGCTATAAAAAAGATACTGTATGTCGGAATGGACGTCCACAAGGAGAGCATCACCATTGCGACTGGTCGAGGAATGGATCTGAGCACAGGGCATGTTCCTGATGAAGTCCGACTGGTCGGGACAATCCCAAACACAACGGCAGCCATAGACAGCGCCATCCGCAAACTGGTCAGCACAGGGGCTGTTCCACTGTTTGTTTACGAGGCTGGGCCTGGCGGCTACACGCTCTACCGCCACCTGCAAGCAAAAGGTTTTTCTTGCACAGTGGTGGCCCCTTCGCTCATCCCGCGCAAACCTGGTGGCAGGGTAAAAACTGGCGGGCGGGATGCGCTCATGCTGACGCGGCTGTTCCGCGCTGGTGAACTGACAAAGATATATGTGCCGAGCGAAGAGGATGAAGCTGTACGTGATCTGTTCAGAACGCGTTGCGACGTGAAAAACCTGGAGCGGAAGGCCAAGCAGTTTTTACTGAGTTTTTTGTTGCGGCAGGGCTTCCGATATTCTGGGTTGTCGAACTGGACGAAAAGTCATTTTATTTGGCTGGACACCTTGGCATTGCCCCATTCGGCGCATTAACTGGCCCTGCAAGAGTATATCGACACGGTGAAACACTGTTGCGCGCGGATTCAACAGATCGATGCCATGCTTTTACAGGTGGCGCAAACTTGGTCCGGCTTGCCTATGGTTCGCGCATTGCAGGCTTTTCGCAGCATTTCCTTCTCTTGTCCGCCTTGGGGCTTGCGGCAGAAATCGGCGATATGCGCCGCTTTGCACCCCCCGGTAAAGCCTGTCATCAGAGAGGTAAGCGCCCGGATGGTGTCGGCCTGCGTGACTTGGGCCGCCTTGGCGGCCATGGACGACGCGGTGAGCATGTCCATGGAGGCCGTGGCGTCCGTCACCCCGGCAGAAAGGATCTGGTAATAACCCTGGGCAAGCTGGGCATATGAGCCGAGCGAGGAACTGACGCTCTTGAGTTGCGTCTGCATTTCCGCCAAAGGCCGGTCACTGACCTTGCCAAGGTTGTTGATACTGGTCTGGAAATCCGCCGCGCTTTTCAGAGCGCCGCCGAAGGACAGACCAAGGCCCACCGTCGCCAGAGCGCTTTTCAGCCGTCCGAGGGATTGTTCCAGCCCTCCGGATGCCGTGGAGAGCCGTTTGACCGAATGCTCGGCCCCATCGGCGGATGACGCGAACGCATCCAGACGGGTAATGCCGGTTGCGACATCACTCGTCCTGATTTGCACGTCGAGCTTGGCAAGATCCACCGAAACGGCCACAACGGTTCTCCATTTTTTGAGAAAACCGTAGCACGCGCACCGCCGTCGCCCGCCCTATCCGGCAAAACAGCGGGGAGTGGCGGGGAAATGAGGGCTTGACAGCGCCAAAAGACAAATTCGAATCACAGACCACAGATAGGCATTGACATAATATCAAAAAATAATATCATAAATACATGAAACGCAAACATGCCGCCATACTTGCGCAAATCTTCGCCCGCCCTGTGCCCGGAAGCGTTCGCTGGACAGATATTGAGAGTCTTTTTACCGAGTTAGGCGCGGAGATTGCAGAACGTGAAGGTTCTCGCGTGAGTGTGTTTTTGTTCGGCGAAGTGCGGGTATTTCATCGCCCGCACCCCACCCCGGACACGGATAAAGGAGCGGTAAACAGCATCAGAAAATGGCTGGAACAGCACGGAGTGAAGCCATGAAAAATATTATGGATTTTGACGGCGGCTACAAAGCTGTCATTGCATACGACCCGGAAATCGAAATGTTTCGGGGTGAATTTATAGGCCTGAACGGTGGCGCTGACTTCTACGCCAAAGACCTTGAAGGACTGCGGCGTGAAGGGGCAGAGTCGTTGCGAGCGTTTTTGGAAGAGTGCGAACGCCACGGCATCAGCCCACACAAGAGCCACAAAGGGAATTTTGCGTTGCGGCTGGACCCGGAAATATACCAGCAAGCCAGCATCGCGGCGGCAGCGGAAGGTAAGTCGTTGAATACCTTCATTACAGATGTCGTGCGTCAAGCGGTGGCAGGGTAATCTACGTCGATAAAAAAGCAGTCATGCGTAACTAAAACGTTACATGTTTCAAAGGCTTCATTCTGACAAAACCGCATTTTTTGCCGGAATCCATGCCGCTTCGCTGCGTGCCTCACCGTGTTCGGCATTAGAGCATTTCAAAGTTGAAATTGCTCAAGTAATTTCAAGGTGAGCATCCCCCACTTATATGGCGTTGTCCGCGAGTGAATGTCGGGACGGGGGCGTGTCTCTCCAGAACGCCATACCCCACGCCATACCCCAGTATAAGAATATCCTCTTTTCGTTATATCGCCCTCTTGCGCTTAGGCTTTTCGGGGGTCGAGGGGGTGGAGCCACCCGCCAGCCGTTGAGCATGACGCAAAGCGTCTATACGAAACGTAGGCTGGCCTTCGGAGATAACGCCGGACTAATGGACAGGCATCCGTGTAAAACGGATATGCATAATGCGGGCATGGAGAATGTGACGGTGTTCATCGGCTCAAGACGAACTCGTATCCGGGGCGTCATTGGAAGGCATAGCGACAATGCCGTGTCAGTATCCCACATGAAGACTGATTGCATCCATGACGCAATAAGAGACAGTGCTAGTGCGTGGACAAATTCCCGCCTTTCGCCCATCACACCCCGCACGCTGCCGAAAGCGGCGACGAGGTCAAGACGAATCATCCGGGCGGCTTCGCCGGTCTTGACCTCGCTGCCTTGCTTCCGCCAGGTGATCGGAGCCAAGAGGGGGAGACGGGCGGCATATCCCCCATGTTGCGGTTAAACCGCATGGTCCATCACCAGTTATACAAAGAATCAAATCGTCGGTGATCTCATCAATTGCAAGATAGTCAATCTGATCACTTGGACCGACAATTGAAGATTCTTCACCAAGAACCAATATTCATGCCATTTAAAACAAATTGATTTCGGCGGGTCAGGAGTATGTGTAACATTTCCTCCTGTTCCATTTACGTATGATCAATCCTCTCTCATCTCACGAATCAGCTCCGTCAGTTCCTGCGCTTGGTGCGCCAGGTCGGACACCGCCCTGGCGGCCTCGGCCATGGCTTCGGCGATCTGGCTGCTCATGTCGTTGCATTCGAGAATGGAGCGGTTGATCTCCTCGCTGGCAGCGGACTGTTCTTCGCTGGCGGCGGCGATGGCATTGACCTCATCGGCGGTGGCTTCGGCCGTGGCCACGATTTCTTCCAGGGCGCGCCCAGAATCATTGGCCAGTTGCGTTGCCTCTTCAATCTGGGCCACGGCATTGTCCACCGAAGCCGTGCTCTTGGCCGTGCTTTCCTGAA
>OKSH01002413.1_pt1 | contig 13960 bp, 10 predicted proteins | sample 1601231 | NCBI WGS metagenome assembly OKSH01 (sample SAMEA3541596, study PRJEB24748) | human gut metagenome | biome: human gut; feature: human-associated habitat; material: faeces | place: China | collected 2012 | reverse complement strand
AAGATGGTTTCGTTACCTTATCCTGATCTCGGTTGGGAGAAGACAGAAGATTGGAATTTGGGAGTCGATTTTTCTTTCTTCCAAGGAAGAATGAGTGCCGGGCTTAGCTGGTATAATAAGATCAGTCACGTGTTGGCTTCCCGGGAAGTGCCCATTGAAAATGGTGTTGCCAATGCTTATGTTGATGGGACGACGATGAAAAACAGCGGTTATGAACTGGCTGTCAGTGTTACTCCGGTTAGAACGAAAGATTTCACTTGGTCTCTTTCTTTCAATACGAGTAAGGTAAGAAATACAGTTCGGAATAATCAACGGGAAAATACCCGGGATGATTATCTTAACGGGACTGCGATTGTTAGTGGAGAAAAGTACGGAACTTTTTACGGGTTTGCATTTAACGGGCTGGATCCGGCTAATGGAAGACCGACCTTCAAGAATATGGATATAGATGTTACGGAGAATGATTTGGATTATTTGGTGAAAATTGGTTGCATGGAGCCGGACATTTCCGGTGGTCTCAATACTTCTTTACGGTATAAGAGATTGGTATTGCGTGCTAGTTTTGCCATGTCATTCGGGGCTCAGGCCCTTCTTCCGGATTTCTTTGCCACGGCGGGAGCTCCGAGACCGGAACAAAATGCACCCCGTTATTTGTTTAAACGTTGGCGTAAACCGGGAGACGAGAAAATCACGAATATTCCCTCGATCCCTGCCGGAAATCCGAATGAAATAAACATTCAGCTGCCTGTTGAAGGGTATGTTGCAATGAGTCCTTACACGATGTATAACCAATCAGACTTGAGAGTGGCTGACACCGATTTTATCCGGTGCAGGCAGATTTCCTTGCAATACGATTTACCTGATGCTTGGGTAAATAAGATTGGGGTTAGACGGGCATCCGTGAACGCCAGTCTTGCTAATCCTTTCTTTGTTGCTTTTGACAAAGCATGGGAAGGACGTGATCCTGAAACAGCGAATTGGCCTGCACGTCGGACATTCCGTAGGGTTCTTTCCGGTTTTCCACATAAACTGTTAGTAAAACTGGTATCTTTTTTCTTAAAAGCGAAATCTCTGCAACATTCCTGACAAATCAGAGGGGATACTGCAATGTATAATATGCATTGCCGGTATCCCCTCTGATTTACTCAACCATTATTCACAATTTTTTATTTCATTTTAACTTTTCTAACATTTGACCATTCGCTGAATGTTTTTGAATTATCCTCAGAAGTACGGTTCCATGCATGTAAACCAATATAATAAGTGCCTGATTTAATATTCTTAAATGTAACAGTTACTGTATTTCCTTTTATCTTTTTTACATAATAATTCTCTCCGGAAACAGCAGGGCGCTTCTGTCCGTTAGTTCTGGTAAGGGTGTCACTGAGAATCACATCATATCCCTGAGAGTTTTTGCTCTTTGTATATTTTACTGTCACTGTGGAACCTTTCACAGTTACTTTACTGATCACAGGTGTCTGTGGCGTAATGGTACTTACATCTACTTTATGGATTTCAGACCACTGTCCAAATACTTTTTTGCCATCTTCCCCTTTAAACCATGCGTGGCACGCTACATACCAGGTTCCCTTATCCATATATGCAAACGCAGACTTCAGTTCTTCCTGATTTTTCAGAATCTTTGTATACTGTCCTGTTTTGAGCATATCCTCAGATGTGCCGATCACATAATCATATTTCAGAGCACCCTTACACTCTTCATTCAGTACCATTTTTACAGAGTTTTTGGAAATAGATACATTCTTTATAACTGCTTTTGCAGGTCTGGTATAATTTCCGTCTGAATCTGTGATACTGCCGTCTGTACTGTAGGTATTTCCTTTGGTATCGGTTACAGTTTCATCCTTATTTACAGTTGGCTTTTTACCATCTGCATCAGGTGTCAGCTTCGTGCCATCCGGAAGTGTTACAGTTCCATCTGAGCCGATCACGATTCCTTCCGGTGTAACAAGATTTCCATTTTTATCTTTCTCAGTTCCCTCCGGGTAAGTATCCGGTATCGGAGCGACAGTTGGTACCGGCGTTACTGTTGGATTCACTGATGGTGACGGATTTACCGACGGTGATGGATTTACCGATGGTGATGGATTTACGGTCTGTATGATTGTGGTATCTGATATAGTACAATTCTGAATTTTATCATCTGGTGTTTTTGTAATGTCACTCCAATATGTATTCGGAGCAGATTCACTGTTGGAAGTTATTTTTTTACCATTTACTGCTGTTCCTTTTGTAGAAGGAGATATAATGACAGATTCAGTATACGCTTTACCTGGCTCCGCATTTTTGTTCATAAATGAATAAGCAGAACCTCCCTCCAGATATGCTTTTGCTGTTTCTACATTTCCGGTGCCCTCAACTGCATTGCCACCGTTATCACCATCTCCTCGTCCTGCAACAGCAATCAACGTTCCTGCTCCGGAAATCGTTCCGTTGTCAAGAATCACCGCTGCACCGCCAACTGAAGTAGTTGCTATGTTTCCTCCGCCGTATGCTGCAAGCTGGCTGCCCTCGCCAATAGTAAGTGTTCCGCTGCTGACTTTGAAGGCCGGCTGTCCGCTGTAGCTTTTTCCTGTGGCAGGATCTGTTCCTGTGGCAGCTTCATCACCTTTGATATATACTTTTCCTTCCACCTTTACATTTCCGTTTGTCACAACAACGGGTGATGTATTGTGACGTGCCTGTGTTCCATTGGGAAGGAAATTAGTGTTGGAGTAAATCATGGAATTCTTTATGGTCGCTCCATCATTCAGAATCAGCTGTCCATTGATTGAAGTACCTGTCAGGAATTTTCCGCTATAATCATCATGGTTGACAGATATTGTTCCGCCATTTTCTACTTCAATCTGTCCATATATGGAAGAATCTCTCAGATTCAATGTTCCGCCATTTTCTACTTTTATCTTCACACTGCTGAGAACCTTCATATTGACCATTGTAAGGTTACATCCATCCGGTATGATCAATGTCTGAGTTGTAGCTTCTCCCTCTGAAACAGCATATCCCAGTTCTCCGTATGTACCGCTGGTATGAGAGCCATACCAGGCTTTAATCTCTGCCGGGACTGTTACAATATCATCTGTATCATTGAAATCAGGAATTACCCATGGATCCATATCATACATATATTTTCTATCTGCAGTCTGAGTTGCATTGTCAAGCTTCAGATGATCTGCCAGTTTTTCCTTAGTACTGTAAACCTTGAAAGTAAGCTCATTACTTGTTACTGTACGCCCTGATTCATCAGTTACTGTAACACTGACAGGATATGTACCGATTTCAGCAGGAGTTCCGCTGAGAGACAGAGAACTGTCATATGTGGAATACATCCCTGCCATTCCACTTTTACTGTCAATGTTTACCTTTGTATTTTTTTTGTCAATTTTTACACCTGTTTCTTTTAATTCCTTCCAGTCAGCTTCAACAGGTTCCTGCCCATCCGGAAGATCAGCTGCTTCCACAACTACATTACTGTTTTTGTTGGATGAAACAGAAGTGGATGCCCCTGAAACTGCATCGTATTTCTGCTGCCCTGTAACAGCGCTTTCGAAGTATCCTTTTAATCTGACATGAAGAGTGTTCACTCCGTTAGATGCACCGTTAATATTAGTTTCACCGGAATCAGCTGTAACAACTGTAAAGTTATTTCCTTCTGCAGTTACCTTAAGATAAAGTTCTTTATATCCATCACTTTTTATTGTAATGACATTTCCAGTATGAAGTACAGTTGAATCAAATACAACACGATTATTACTGCTGTCCGGATAATATGCTTTTCTGCCATATAATGCTGTTGCAGAATCCGTTCTAGCCCATTCTTTACCATCTACAGATACTTTTGTGATTTTACTGATATAATCAGAATCATTATTTACATCAGTTAGTTTAATGATCTTGTAGTTTGTATATAAAATTTCCACCTGATCTCCTGCAAATGCCGGAGCATCTTTGGTCTGTTCAGGTTCAGTCTGTGAAGTTACTTTTTCAACAGCCCATTGCTGTCCGGTTCCTGTTACCTTTAAAGTAAGATCCTTGTATCCGTCACTGGTGATTACAATCTTATCACCCACCTTAAGTGTATCCGGAGATAGTCCAACATAACCGTCTGAGTCTTTTTTAATATATGTTGTTCCTTTAAGATCCCACGAACCAGTTACTTCATTCCACTCTGTTCCATTAACAGATATTCCTGTAATTTTCTCAACATACCTTGGGTCAAGAGAAGTTTTTAGTTTACAAACATTCGCAAAAAAACCACTTTCATATTCTGTCGTCACCTCCGGCGGTTCTTTCGCACTTTGTGTACCCTCATCCTGAGCCGCCTGTACATTCTCCTGCTCATCCGCAAAATCCGGTGTTCCCGATCCATCACTAAAGGAATCATCATCTGCCTCCTGTGTGATTACTGAATCCGTAGTCATTGAATCTGTAAATATGTCTGCTGCACATACCGGTACAGAAGCAATCATATTTGCCGCAATTGCCATAGACATCAGAATTGCCATTCTTTTCTTCATCTGTTTCTTTCTCCTCCTGTAATATGATATCAGGGGCAAAAGATATTTCGTCCCTGACTTGAAGCTATCTGTGTATCATCTCATTTCAGATGAAGCGGATAAAATCCTCCGATTCATCTCAGTTCTTCAGTGGAAGTTTAAATGATCAAACCACGCAATAGTTTGCTTCGGTTAACTCTGTCGGTTGGTATACACTAACCCATATAAAAATGCAAGAACATTGTCATGTCACTGTTGAGAAAGTATCTCATAAATCAAGCAGTATCCTGTTGACAAATTTTTATCATTTCACAGCAAGATAAGGCAGAATAGAGCAATTATGGTAATTCCATAAAATAATGCAGGTAATAAATCAGGTAACATCCTGCTATCAGTCTGAAAATATCATCTTCTATCTCTTTTTCGCTGCTGTTTAAAGTAATTTTGTTTCCTTCTATCTGAAGTCCCATTGTATCCGCGAGATTCTCAACCCGTTGCCTGTCATATTCTTTTTCATCCAAAAGAACAGACTTCTCATAAACCCTGAATTTTCCGGTTTTATCACATTCCAGTCTCAGATGCAGTTCAGGGAGTTTTCCGGGTTTAAAGGTTATCTCACTGTATGTCATAGATTGTCTTACTTTTGTGATCCCCTGTTTCACTGCCAGTATGATCCATTCATCCAATACAGGTCCTTTATACATAGGCTGTCCATATTGCAGATGTAATTGGGCTGCCTTGCTGATGCAGGCATTTCTGCTACGGTTATTCAGACGTTTATAAACATTGCTGCCCTCAACCGGGTAGTATTTCTTCAGTATCTTCTCTTCGGCTTTTGTCCATGGATCATTGGTTTTCCTGCTTAATCCCAGAATCATCGCTCTGTATTTGCATGCCTGAAGAGATCTTTCAGGAATGAGAGTATGCACATATCCGGCACCTTTTTCTTCATAATATCGGGAAATGATCGCATCCTCTTCCTGTGTCCATGGAAGTCTGTTATTGTCTGATCTGACATTTAAGTACTTAGCTCTGGACTGACAGGCAGTCAGAGTTCTCCCTTCCAATCGTTCTGCTGCCTTCCTGCCTTCCGCTTTGTAATATGTTCTTATAATTTCATCTTCTTCTGCAGTCCATTCTTTTCTTCCCAGTATGCAAAGACCTAATTTGGCAGCTCTTTTATTACATGCCTCTTTGGATCTTCCCTCCAGTCTTTTCTGAACTTCAGCACCTTCTGTCGGATAATAGTTTCTCAGAATTTTATCTTCGCTGCTGCTCCATTTTCTGTTTGCCCCGGAATAAGTGAGTCCTAATGCAGCAGCTCTTCCTCTGCAGGATTCTGCTGATCTCTGATTTAAGCGATAACGTACCTTACTGCCCTCCGCAGCATAATACTCTCTGAGTATTTTATCCTCTGCCTCTGTCCATAATCTGACATATTTAACATCATTCTGTACAGTTGCTGAAGAGGAAATGTTTTTGGATATTTCCATTTTTGATGCCTGGATCCTGCAGCTTTTTGCAGTTCTTCCGGATAATCTTTCACAGACCTGATCTCCTTCTGCGGGATAGTACTTTCTTAATATTTCGATTTCATCGGCTGTCCATCTTTTTTTCGTATTTGCCATGTCTTACACCTGTTTTATATATTATTTCAAACTGAAATATTCACTACTTCTTACTTTTCGTAACCTTCGCAAAAGAATTCCATATGTGAGTGCAATATCTACATAGAAATTCCTGAATGTACAACATATTCATACCCTGTCTCCGTAGTATAAGTTTTTTCCTGTCCCAGTGCCGGAATAACAGATTCAGAGCTGTGCAGACTTCCACTTTTAAATACGATCATCACTTCTGCTTTCTTTTCATTAACCGGAGTTATTTCTATATTATTGATTGTGTTTTCAATCATGGCTCTGGTGATATCTTTGGGTTTTACGCAGGAATATTCCTTTGCATAGTCTAATATCCTGTCCATCTGATCTGTCAATTCTGTTTTTGAAAGAGGTTTCATGCTTTTCAATTGTTCCAGATTCGCTTTTTTCTCTGCTATCTGCTGTGTAAAAACCTTGTTTCTGCTTAAAAATTCCGCATCAGAAATGTAGCCGCCCATATTGTAATCCAGCAGCTTATCTCTCTTCTGTTCCAGTACTGTTATTTCATGCTGTATGTTGTCAATTTTTTCTTCAGTTCCTTCTGTTTTGTTAATCTCTTTCTCATAAAGTTCCAGATACTTATGCAATATACTTTTATTGCTTTGAGCCAGATTGTTATAAACATCCGATATCATCTCCAGCAGGATTTCTTCTTTTACCGGTTTTGATCTGCAGGAAACTGCGCCCTGTTTTATGCGATGACTGCATACCCAGGTCTTTGCGGCTTTTCCGCGGACAGTTCTGACTTTCAGCCAGTATGCAGCTTTATCTTCCGCACAATGTATAAGTCCGGTAAAAAGGTTGTCCTGCTTATAGGAAGTTTTTTTCAACTTGATATTTTTACTTCTTTCTTCCAGAATCCTGTTTGCATCTTCCCACAGTTTTTCATCCACAATTGCAGGGACATGGGTACCATCGTCTTTATACATCACCCATTCATCTTCAGGCAGGAATTTCTGTTTCTTAGTAAAGAGATCAACTATTTTTACTTTTCCACCAACATAGTAACCCTTATATTTAGGATTTCGGATAATATTGGCAATCACATGGCTGTCAATCTTTCCCCCTTTATAATTTCTGTATCCACATTCCCATAAAAATTGTTCCAGTGAATGGGTAGACCAGTTTCCCAGGGCATATTTTTCAAAAATAAGCTGTACCATTTTTGCCTCTTCGGGATTCAAAAACAATTTTCCGTTTCGCTTGTCCCATCCATATATATGTGAATTACCAAGAACCACACCGTTCTGTATGGATCTTGCATGGCCGAAACGCACACGACTTGAAAGTTTTCTGCTTTCTTCCTGTGCAATACCGGACATAATTGACAGCCTGAGTTCCGAATCCTCATCTAATGTATTGATATTGTCATTCCTAAACCAGACAGCAGTTCCACAGTCCAGAAGCTCTCTTGTATATCGTATACTGTCTAATACGTTTCGGGCAAAACGGGTGATCTCTTTAGTTATGATAAGATCAATTTTCCCGGCTTTTGCATCCTGGAGCATTCTCTGGAATTCCTCTCTGTGGGTTACGGTAATACCGGAGATTCCTTCGTCTATATAACCATCCACAAGCGTCCAATTCTTTACGTCTGAAATCAATTGTTCAAAAAAAGTCCACTGATGCTCAATAGAGGTTTTCTGTTCCTCCTTATCCGTACTGACTCGGGCATAATACGCCACATTCAGTTTCAGATCAAATATATTTTTCTGCCGGGATTTCAGTTCCTCACGTGTTGCATAAATATCCATCTTATTCCTTTCCAATCAACTGATTCGCTGGCAATATTCATCTGAACTGTCCATCTGTTCTCCATTCTTCGCGACTACTGTATTGAAGGTACTTAAGGTTATAATGTCTTTCTGGATACTGCTGTGCAGTTTTTCGGAAATCTGTCCATTATCAAGCATTTTGTCATTAATCATTGTCAGTACAACCTGTTCCAATGTCATAAGCATTCCTCCTGTTCTGTATGTTATAATGTGCAATTTGGCATAGAACTATCCAACGGTAATATGATGAATTTCATAAAATTATTATAACTGATTCAAAGATAATTGTTTTTGAGACGAAAAAAAGCAGCTAACCTATTTTTCATAGACTAACTGCTTAAAGTACGTAAAAAACCAGAAAGATCTAACAGTTCAAAAGATTCTTTCCGTTTTTTCACACATATAAAGCGAGGGCATCGCTCAATCATCTAATTTGATGATTTTACGACACCCCCATCCCTTCAGATATATATCAGGAAGACAGTTCTATCTGCTTCATTTCTTCCAGAAAATCACGGATATAGGATACTGCCAAATCAAGGGCCTCCTGTCCAAGTTCTGCGGAAGAATCTTTCGGATCAAAAGGACCGAACCAGCCACTTGGAGCAATTTCTTTGGTATCTCTCACAAGACGGACGATACCTCCCTTGAAATTAACTGCCTGGATATAAGCCGCTTTCATATTCTCAGAAGGATCCTGCGCATTGATAGGCTTGCTGAGCTCCAGATGTACTGATTCCGGAGCAATTGCCATCATAGCTGAGGTCTCCAGAACATCACCATGGCCGCCTTCAAACTTCTTGTCCAGCTGAGCTACCAGACTCCACCAGTCTACGCTGGCACATACACCACCTTTATGATATACCTCCAGAGCTGCCCGGTCAATGGATGGAGTATTGCCGCCATGGCCATTCAGAATTACAAAACGTTTTGCGCCATGCTGCATCAGAGAATCCATGATGCCATGCAGAACCATGTAAAGTCCTTCATAACCAATATTAATACTTCCCTCAAAGCTTAAGTGATAAGGACATACACCGTATGGAACAGTAGGTGCTACGATTACGTTATCTACATCCTCCACATGATCCGCCAGATAGGACGGTACCATAAAGTCCGTTCCCAACGCACCCTGTGTTCCGTGCTGCTCGGTGCTTCCCACCGGAATCACAATAATCGGATCCTTCTCAAAAGCCTCTTTTGCTTGTGCTGTAGTCATTTTTGCAAGATACATTTTAAATACGCCTCCTAACTTTTATACTGTAAAATGACGATCAATAGTCTCCTGCGGCGGAGTTTCTGTAAATTTACTTACTACAATCATTACAATAGAAGCAATGATGGTAGTCGGGAACAATGCATGGAAGCCCATAGCCAGCGCCTTGACAGACGGATTCAGTGTAAAGAGCAACAGTGAAATAATACCTACTATAACCGATGCGATTGCTCCCTTCGCTGTTGCTTTCTTCCAGTAAATTCCAAACAGAATCGGCACTACAAAAATTGCCATTCCTGAGAATGCAAACAGGTTAATCTCAAAAATACTGCCTGGCTGGAATACACCAAAGCAAATTACAACGATACCGATAATTACAGTCACTACCTTAGACAGGCTCATAACAGCCTCATCTGTAGCATTCTTATTGATAATCTTCTGATAAATATCACGGGTAACAGCACCGGTGGTGGTGACCAGAATACCATCGATAGTGGACATACCTGCTGCCACGATACCTGCGATGAAAATAGAAGCCAGGAATGGATTCATTCCCCTCTGCAGAATCATTGGAATAATCTGATCTGCCTTCTCGATATTCTGAATAGAAGCGATACCATTTACACCGGCCCACTCAATCAAAGTCGCAGAGAAAAACATACCTGCAGTACCAAGAAGAATTGCTTTAAACATAGTCTTATGATCCTTCATGGCAAAGAATTTGGTAAACAGATGCGGCTGTCCCATAGTAAAGAAGGACCACAGTACAATGTTGGATATATAATAAGTCCAAGGCATATAACCATTGGCACCCGGGAAAGTCAAATAAGCCTCATTCATGCTCTGAAGTGTATGGTTAATATTGGAGAAACCTCCACCCATTACTATAGATACAATAAAAGTAACCACTGCAGTAGCAATCATCAGAGACCCCTGGATAACGTCTGTCATCATGGCACCTTTCATACCACCAGTCATACAGTAGAGAATGACAATGATACCCATTCCCACAACGCCTACCCATTCAGGCAGTCCGGTAAATACATGTACAATAACGCCTGCTCCGATAATCTGTGCACCCATCATCGGAACCAGGAAGAAGAGCATCATCACGCCCAAAACACCGCTCATATTCTTGGAGTGATAACGATCTGTCAAGTAATCAGCCATGGTCAGAAAACCATATTTATGACCAAGGGTAATCAGCTTGCGGCCAATCAGAAGAGCCGGAAGAATCATGCAGAACACAGCTCCAGGTACAGAAATAGCCATTCCTGCATAGCCTACACCGTAAATGGTTCCCGGTGTACCAAGAAATGTTCCCATGGAAAACTGAGTTGAGAAATATGCAATACCACTTACTACCACGCCAGCCTTTCCACTCAATACAAAGAAATCGCCAATATTATTCGTCTTACGTCCTGCGTACCAACCAATAAATGCCATAATTCCAAGATAAAGTACCAGAACTGTATAGAAAGGAATCGGTGCTGGCTGAATTACTGCTGCTCCATTCATTTATTTGTCCTCCTCATCATAAGTGTGATATTCTTTTCTCTTCATACACATGCGATAATAAACAATAATCAGCACAAATGTAATGGCAGTGTGAACAATCCATCCGAATATATAGAGTGGAACACCACCAAATGCGGGAATATACGTCTCGCTGTAGAAAAACGGGAACGGAATCATAATTAATACAAACATAATCAGAAAAATAATCAACCATGTCCGTTCGAAGTGTTTCTCAAAAAGTTTCTTCATAGCCTTTTTCCTCCTTTGCTTTCGAAAGAAAATCATGTAATATATACTATGATTTTCTTTCGATTTTTTGTTAAGTATATACTTTACTTTATATTTTCCATTATACATGCTATAATAAATTTGTAAAGTTTTTACTTATATTTTTATGAAAAAAATATAAAACATTGCATGCACCATGCAAAGAAAGGACATCGTGTAATATCTATGGATATTTTAGAGCATCTTCAAAAACTTTATCCTGCCCTGACAAAAAAGCAGAAAACAATCGCAGATTATCTAATTGCTAATCCGGAGGAAATCAGCTACATTACACTGGCACAGCTAAGCCATCAGACCGGTACCTCCGAGCTGACTTTGCTTCGTTTTTGTCAAAAACTGGGGTACTCCAGCTTTCTGGACTTAAAGGAGCAGTTTCGGGACTATACCCAAAAAATGATTAAGCAGGCCTCCTCTTCTTCCTTTTTTCTGCCAGAGCGTACCTCAGGCGAAGACACCGAGCGGGAACAAATGCTTCATGAAATCTGCAATACAGAGGCCGCAGTTTTCTCTGATTTTATTACCAACATCAATCTGGAATCTGTCATAAAGGCTTCTGATGAAATCCGGAAAAGCACCCGTATCTACATCTTTGCCCATGATATTTCTCTGGTTCCCGGCAAATTTTTACAGAGCCGTTTGGAAATTCTGTACTTGAATTCTGCGTTGATTGATTTATCGGATCTGGAAGTCACCCAGAAGATTATCCAACAGCTGACGGATGGTGACCTGGTAATCTTTTTCTCTTTCCCCCGCTATTATTTTCCGATTGGAAATATTGCTAAAAAAGCAGCTAAATCAGGGGTACCGATTCTGACCATCACAGACAGTGATACTTCACCGGCAGCTGCGCACAGCACACTATTGCTTCTCTGTCCCACATCTACGAAGCTGTTTTATAACTCTATGACTGCACCTATGGCTATGCTCAATATTCTGGCATCCTGTCTTGTCATCGATAGTGTATCACCATCTGAACGGCAGATTTTTATCGACACTTTGCCATCCTGATTTTTAGCCCAAAAACAAAACCGGATATACAGGTTTCCAACAGAAAGCCATATATCCGGTTTCGTTTTTATTCTCTTCTTACTTCTCATAGGTGCCTTTTCGAATCACCTCTCCATGCTTCATAAAGATCTTTCCCCTGGCTACATAAGTATCCAGCGTCAGATCCTGATCAAACAGCAACAGATCCGCATCGGCCCCCTCTGCCACAGTTCCCTTGATTCCCAGTAAATCCAGCCCCTCTGCAACCTGACAGGTCATATAAGGCAGTGCTTCCTCCAGAGTCATTCCCAGAACCTGTACCATATATTTCAACTCTTTATAAAGTGCATCCACACCAGATACACCTATCTCCAGAAGGCTGCCGTCCTCAGCATAATTAGACCAGCTTCCGTGTCCGTCAGAGCTCATTGTGATATGCTCTGTGGGCAGTCCCCGCTTTTTAGCCTCCAGAACACATTCTCCCGGTGAAGTGTGCATACCGCAGGTCAGATCAATATAACCTCCCCGCTTCAGAAATTCGTAGCCCTCTTCCAGCAACTTTTCATTCCGGTTGACATGAGTGGGACGGAAAATCCGTACAGGAACAGAACTCACCTCCAATGCCCGGAATACCGGCGCAAGACCATCTTTGTCATCTCCCATGTGAAGCACCACAATGCCTGGCTTTCCACTGAGCATTCCCGCCACACGAGCTTTACTTGCAATCTGAACCAACTGATCACCAGTCACATTAGGTGCCCGGTGATCAGATATCGCCAGCTTCACACCCAAAATCTCATTCACGAATACGATGTCCCTGTCTGTTTCACCTGTGATAGTCGGGCTGGGATATCCGTAAGCACCTGTGAGCATATAAGCACTCACGCCCTCCTCACAGAGTACCCGGGTCTTCGCATAAAGATTGTCCACACTCCTGGTGATACCATCCGTACCCAGAAGTCCCACCACTGTTGTGATACCGTTCTCTACCAGTTCTGACATCTGTAATTCCGGTGTCCGCGTATGAAAGCTTCCCTCTCCACCGCCTCCGGTGATATGTACATGTTGATCTAAAAATCCGGGAGTAAGAATCTTGCCCTCTGCATCCAGCACCTCGCACTCCACAGGCAATTCTCTGATGGAATCCTGTATACATTCAATCTTTCCCCCGCAAATCAAAAGATCCTTTTTACCGAGATATTCCGGTGCGTAAATCGCTGCATTCTTTACCAATAACATAACTGTTCCCCTTTTTCCCGTAGCTGTTCATTACGCAGATACTCCAAACTATCATGAACAGTTACTTTTCTTTTTTCGTTTCTACTCAAAGTATATACGATGGAATCCGTTTTGTCTATGAAAGTTCTGAATAATTAGCTATATATTTCCACCATCAAGGTACATCCGATATGAATGTTTGTCCCATTGGCAGCTTTCCTGGAGAAGTAATTTCTAATCGGTTGTCATATACCGCCACCTGTATCGTATCATAATGAATTATCAAAAATAAAATCTAAGGTGGACAGATTGCTTTGTCTATTGTAATATATGCTGTATGGAATTTTACGAGGAGGATTTATCATGGAAGAAAAAATACTTAATTTTATTCTGGAATGTGCAAAAGTCCAGAAATTGGTTCCATTCTCACTTATCGAAGAAGAATTTAATCTTATTCTGGACGAAGCCTTAAAGTCGGTCATTACGGATGCTCTCTGGGATAATGATACTATTTCTGACGTAACTATAGGAACTGATGGTTTTACTGTCACATTTTTCGAGAATTGATCGTAAATATCAAACTAATCAACTGATGACACGAACACAGCCAGAAGCATAAACAAAGTATCTGATAAGCAGACATGATCTAATACCTTATCAGATACTTTTTTATGTTCCATATCTTGCCTGCAATTTACGACCGTCTATAGCAATCCTCGTAAATAATGCATTTAAGACAGTTCAGCAGAGTGCGAAAGACAAGGAAGATATCTGCAGGCGTGC
>OKSH01002412.1_pt1 | contig 13962 bp, 15 predicted proteins | sample 1601231 | NCBI WGS metagenome assembly OKSH01 (sample SAMEA3541596, study PRJEB24748) | human gut metagenome | biome: human gut; feature: human-associated habitat; material: faeces | place: China | collected 2012 | reverse complement strand
GTTTTTGCAGTCTGTGTGCATGCTTTTGTTGCTATGAAGCCGAAAGGCTGAATAGCAACGTCCTACGAGATCCACTGCTTACTAAGACTTAGGCGCAAGCCCATTGGCGAACGTCTTAGTCGCAGTTCTCGACAATAGGAAGTTCGCACAGCGTACTTTCTATTGTATGCAGTTAGCTCGGAGGTTCTGGAATCTCGAGCCCAAGGATACACACCCGCCGCCCCAACACGCTGCAAGCACTTTCCGTCCCCCTCTTATTCTTTCAATTCCACCCCACCCGTCTTCTCCACCGTCCCATCTTTCATCACAAACACAGCCTCCACCCCAGAACTATCCTCAATCATCCTCCTCCCCTTTTCATACCCCAATATCAAACAACTGGTACTGAGCGCATCCCCTTCCAGAGAACTGTCTGATAAAACAGTCACCTGCGCCAGATCTGTCTCCACCGGATATCCTGTCTTTGGATCCAGCACATGATAGTATAATTCCCCGTCAACTTCAAAATACCTCTCATATATCCCTGAGGACACCACAGAAGTCCCCACTGAGTCCACATAGGACACGATCTCATTTCTCTCGGCAAAAGGCTTCTGGATCCCAATCTCCCAGGGACTTCCATCTTCCTTCTCCCCGATAGTAAGCACGTTTCCTCCAAGATTGATAAAACCGCTTTCAATATCTTGGGAAACCAGATATTCCTTAAGCCGGTCCGCTATATACCCCTTGGCCAGGGCGCCTAAATCCAGCATGGTATCCTGCGCCTCAAACCGCACTATATTATCCGGTTCCAGATGTACCAGGGAATAATCCACCTTTTCAAGTACCTTTTTGATCTGCCCCGCATCCGGGACTTTCGGATTTTCGCTTTTAAAGTCCCATATATCAGACAGCGGCGCCACAGAGATATCAAATCTTCCGTCTGTCTTATCATAATACTCCTTCGCGCAGGCAAGCAGAGCGTACAGATCATCTGACACGGCCACTTCATTTTCTGTCCTGTGGTTCAGGCAGTAAAGCTCACTTTCCTCTTTTGTTCTGCTGAAGGTATTCTCATATCCGCCGCACATGGCAAATACTTCATCCAGCAGCTTTTCTCCCTGTTCTTTACTTTCACAATAGATGGAGACAGAAATCATGGTGTCAAAAAAGAATCCCTTTTTTGACACCATGTCTTTTTTCTTCTGTCCGCAGCCGCCCATAAGGAGACAGACGGCTGTCAGACATATTAAAATATAGATTTGTTTCTTATTCATCAGCAAATGATCTTCCTCGGGCAGGTCTCCTGACACTTGCCGCAATTGGTACACTTTTCTGGATCAATATGTGCCAGATTGTCCTCAATAGCAATCGCCTGTGCCGGACACTCACGCTCACATTTTTTGCAGGCAATGCAGCCAACCTTGCAGGCATTCATAACAGCCTTTCCTTTTTCTCTGGAGTTGCATGCCACTGCGTGCTGCTGCTCATAAGGGATCAGCTCGATCAAATGTCTCGGGCAAACGGCCACACATTTACCGCAGGCCTTACATTTTTCCTTGTCCACCTGGGCAATGCCGTTCACAATATGTACCGCGTCAAAAGGACAAACCTTAACGCAGCTGCCGGAGCCCAGACAGCCAAAGCTGCAGGATTTTGCTCCGCCGTTCTGCATCTGGGAAATCATCTTACAGTCCGAAACACCTGTATATTCATATAATTCCGTGGTTTTTTCACAGTCACCGGCACATTTTACAAATGCGGTCATGCGTACCGTGTCTCCCACTTCCTCGCCCATAACAGCTCCAATCTTGGCTGCCACGGGTGCACCGCCCACGGGACAGGCATTTACAGGTGCCTCTCCTTTTGCGATGGCTGCCGCAAGGCCGTCACAGCCCGGATATCCGCAGCCTCCGCAGTTGTTGCCCGGAAGCTCCTCCCTGACTAAAATTTCTTTTTCATCTACTTCTACGGCAAATTTCTTTCCTGCTACTCCCAGGAAGACTCCGATAAAGAGGCCTACGCCGCCTACCAAAACCGCCGCAATTACAATTCCTGTAACCATATTTTGCGCCTCCTCAGATTATGCCGGAAAAGCCAAAGAAAGCAATGGCCATCAGACCGGCTGTCAACAGTACCATGGGAAATCCCTGGAAATATTTCGGAATATCATTGTATTCCATCTTCTCACGAAGACCTGCCATGAGTACAATGGAGATGGTAAAGCCAACGGCTGTGGCAAAACCATTTACCGTGCTCTGAAGCACATTGTACTCCTTCTGCACATTGATGACCGCAACACCCAAAACGGCACAGTTGGTAGTGATCAAAGGCAGATAAACACCCAGACTCTGATACAGCGCCGGCATAGACTTTTTCAGGAACATCTCCACGAACTGTACCAGGGCAGCAATGACCAGAATGAATACAATGGTCTGCAGAAACTGCATGTTCACATGGGGATTTGCCAGCAGATACTTATAGATCAGACTGGTTACCAGGGAGGACAGGGTGATAACAAAGACAACTGCCCCGCCCATACCGGCTGCCGTCTCAATTTTCTTGGAAACGCCGAAGAACGGACACAATCCCAGGAACTGGCTCAGCACAACGTTGTTTACTACCGCCGCGCCGACCGCAATAATCAATAATTCTTTCATGCTCCTATCCTCCTATTTCTTCTCCGTGTTGTCGTAAAATTTGCCGCTGCAGGATTTGTTGCCGCAGGTTGCGCAGCCGCCTTCCATACAGTGTACTGGATGCTGCTCTTCTTTTGGCTTCCTATCCTGGGATCTGGCACGCAGAGCCGCCAGAAATGCCAATACGAAGAAGGCACCCGGTGCCAGGATGAAGATGGTTGCCGGCTCATAAGCACCCGGCATGATCTGCTTTCCAAATATGGTTCCCGCACCGATCAGCTCACGGAATGCCGCCAGAATGGTAATGGAGACAGTAAATCCAAGACCCATACCGATACCGTCGAAAATAGAAGCAACCGGAGTATTCTTAGATGCAAAGGATTCTGCTCTTCCCAGAATAATACAGTTTACCACAATAAGAGGAATATAGATTCCCAGTGAATCATAAAGCGAAGGAATAAATCCTTCCAGCAAAAGCTCAACCACAGTAACAAAGGATGCCACGATAACAATATACGCAGGCATACGCACCTTATCCGGTATGATATTCCGGAGAATGGAAATAAACAGATTGGACATCATGAGGACCGCTGTAGTGGTAAGTCCCATGCCAATGCCGTTGATGGCTGCTGTTGTAACTGCCAGAGTCGGACACATACCCAGTACCAGAACAAAGGTAGGATTTTCCTTGATGATACCGTTATACAGACGCTCCGCAGGTGAATTTTCTCTCATCCTATTCAGCCTCCTCTACACAATACTGGAATGCACACAGACCTGCATTGACACCGCCTGTCATGGCCTTGGACGTGATAGTTGCACCGCTCAAGGCGTCAATCTGGCTGTCTGTCTGTGCCCCGGTCTTGGTCACTTCAAATTTGTCAACTTTTTTATCTTTAAACTGATTTTTGAAATCATCCTTTTGGGCATTCATGCCAAGGCCGGCAGTCTCACCGATTTCCAGGATTTCAATTCCGTTCATGGTACCGTCATTCTTTATTCCCATTGAAAATGTAATATCTCCGCCGTAACCTTCGGAAGTCGTCATGTTGATGGCATATCCCAGCACTTCGCCCTGGGCGTCAACAGCTTTCATGACTTCATTGACTGTCTGGGCAGTATAGCCATTCTCCGCCAGATATGCGGACAGATCGGCATCGTCAGCCTCAATATACGGTTCAAAAGAATCCGCGTCTGAGAAAACAGCCATATAAGCTTCCTGCTTTTTCGTCTCTTTCTGCTGGGCAATCGGATCTTTTGTTATCTGATAAACCAGACCCAAAAGCAGGCCTGAAATCAAAGTGATCGCGGTAAGAATCAGCGTATCTTTTAAAATCGTGCTCTTTTTCATGCTTTCTTACCTCCTTTTCCGAATGCAACCGGCATGGTGACACGCTCAATGAGAGGCACCAGCAGATTACAGAAAATGATGGCATAGGAAACGCCTTCCGCTGAACCGCCGAAAATACGGAAAAGTCCGGTAAATACACCGAGACAGACACCATAGACCAGCTGTCCTTTCTTCGTGATCGGAGTAGTCACATAATCGGTCGCCATAAACCACGCACCCAGCATCAGGCCGCCGCCGAAGAGATGTGCTGCGAGATAGCTCATATCAAAGCCATGTCCGCCGAAAAGCAGTACAAACACGGCAAAGGTACCGATATAGGTAAGCGGGATCCTGCAGTCAATGACCTTTGTTCCCAACAGAACAGCCGCGCCGATCAGAATAGCCAGTGCAGAGGTCTCACCAATGGTTCCCTGTACATTGCCCAGAAACAGGCTCATAACATCAACACTCTCTCCAGCTTTTAAGGCAGCCAGAGGGGTAGCACCTGATACGGTGTCCACCACTTTGCCCCAGGCATTTTCGGGAACGGCAAAATTTGTCATCCTGCCTGTGAAAGAGATCAAAAGAAAGCATCTGGCTGCAAGCGCCGGGTTCATAAAGTTCTGTCCCAGTCCGCCGAAAAGCTGTTTTACCACCAGGATCGCGAATATACCGCCGATGACCGGTATCCACCAGGGTGCGGACGGCGGCAGGTTCAGAGCCAGAAGAAGACCTGTCACAGCAGCGCTGTAATCTTTGATGGTCAGCTTTTTATGCATAAAATGTTCATAAACAGCCTCAGTAGCCACGCAGGTTGCCATAGATATGAGGATCAGCAAAAGCGCGTGAGGCCCAAAATTATAGATACCAAATAAAGCTGCCGGCAGCAGCGCGAGCAGTACCGTGCCCATAATGCCGCTGGTACTCACCTTCGACCGCACATGAGGCGAAGATGAAATATGTAATAAGTCACTCATGTTATTCTCCTCCTACTTTGGCTTTTTCCTGTTGGCAAGAACCATTTTTCTCATGGACCGGACGGACTGGGTCAGAGGCCTTTTGGCCGGACAGACGAAGCTGCAGCAGCCGCACTCCACACATTCCATACCATTGAATTTCACAAACAGTTCTTCCTGTCCCTCTTCTGCATAAGTTGCCAGACGGGAGGGAACAAGCCTTGCGGGACATCCGCTGACACAGCGTCCGCAGTTGATACAGGCCGACTCTTCATTGGCCGCCACCACGTCTTTTGTCAGACACAGAATGGCAGATGAAGTTTTCACAATGGGCACATGATAATCAAACATGGCAAAACCCATCATAGGGCCGCCGGAAACAACTTTCTCCACAGTGCCTTTAAAGCCCCCGGCAGCCTCGATCAGTTCCGCAAAACTGGTGCCGGTCTTTACACGGAAGTTCTGGGGATTAGCTATGCCGTCCCCTGTCACAGTGACTATTTTCTCAATTACAGGGCGTCCCTCCAAAACAGCCCTGCAGATAGCACAAACCGTATCTACGTTATCCACAACGCATCCCACATCCGCAGGAAGCATAGAGGAATTCAGTTCTCTGTCTGTAACAGCATTGATCAGACAGCGCTCAGCGCCCTGAGGGTATTTCGTTTTGAGGGTCTTCACCTCTATACGCGGCTCATCCTTCACAAACTCTGTCATCTTTGCAATACAGTCCGGTTTGTTGTCCTCAATGCAGATGCATCCCTTTGCGTTGTCAAAAAGCTTCAGCATGCACTTCAGCCCGCCTACCACCAGATCAGGCTGTTCCATCATCCGCCGGTAATCTGATGTCAGATATGGTTCACACTCGGCTCCGTTTACCAGGACATACTCAATTTTGTCCGGCTCCTTCGGAGACAGTTTCACATGGGTGGGGAAACCTGCGCCGCCCATACCGACAACACCGCCGTCCTGGATCCTTTTGATGATCTCCTCTTTGGAAAGAGAATCCAGAGAGTCCACTTTCTGCATTTCAATGCTCTCGTATTTCCCATCATTCTCCACGGTAATGGCATCCACCATATTACCCATGTTATTCCGAACCTTGCCTACCGCGGTTACGGTACCGGAAACGGATGCGTGAATGGGTGAGGAAACAAAACCTCCCGTCTCAGCAATTTTCTGCCCGGCCAGTACATGGTCACCCTTTTCCACAATGGACTTTGCAGGTGCGCCTATGTGCTGTGATAACGGATAGACCAGCTCTTGTTTCGGCAGGTAATCCGTTATAGGCTTGTCTTTTGACAGTTCTTTTCCATCATAAGGGTGTATGCCGCCCTTAAAGGTTAAAAACGCCATGTGTAGTCCCTCCTTTAATTGAATAATATAAGAAGCCAGTTAATGTTTTTTGGCTTTTCTTTCTTTATAGCGTCTGAACTCTGCGCGCAGTCCGGGATAAGCATGGATCATACGCTTTCCCACAATGTTGGATTTCTTCCTTGCAGATAAATATTTCTCTGAGAATTCATCCATGCGCCTCTCCAGTTCCGCCTTCTTTTCCATATAATTCTCAGAAAGAGAAAAGCGTTCCTCCAGTAATTTTGAAAACTCTACTTTCTTTATGCCGATCTTCTCCGCAGCATCGGCCAGATTAAATGCTCTGATCTCCTCCAGTTTATCCCGTATTTCTTCTTTTGTCTCATATAATCTTGTAGTCTGCAGATATGCGGTTAAATCCTCCAGCATGTCTTCCAGCCTTGCTAGTCTCTTGCTGATACCGAACGCCGCCACTGCCGAGGTGACAAAATCCACGCCATACAAAATCGCCGCAGCACTTACTGCAATCTTTCCAACGGAAACAGGGTAAAGGCCGGTCAGCCATTCCACAAAAGGCTGCAACACCTTGAACAGCAAAATCGTGAAGATACCCCAGGCAAGGGAAGAACCGAGACAGATATACCCGTACAGGTTGAATTTTTTCCGGCTGTAATCCCACCATCTGGTATGAAAGATCGTCTCCATCAGCCATCCGGTTATAAATTCCAGTACAGTGGCAACCACCACGCCTCCTATATAGAGCACCAGAAGATCCTGATCGAAATTTTTCAGGATCAGATAGACACTGACAGCACCGAAGCCGTAAATGGTACAGAACGGACCATTGATAAATCCTCTGTTCACAGGTTTTTTTGATTTGACGGAAACGTAGCAGGATTCCCACACCCATCCTAAAAAACTATAGATAAAAAACCAGCTTATGATATAATACAGAGAGATTCCTGCAACTTTAAAATCCATAGACGCCTCCTTTTTATGTCCCTTCTGAGGCATACCTGCGTAACAATTCAGCCCGGTCTGCCGGTTTCCTGTACAGACCATATGGATATGTAGTGACTGCAGATATCCCGCCCCGGCCAAGTATCTCGCAGGGGTGGATGCCCATAACAGCTCAGAAATCCGGGCTGTTATATATTTGCTGTGTATAAAGTCAAAGGATGCCCCATTGGGTATTTACTACGTCTTTATATAATATAACATTATTTTCAAAAAACTGCTACAATGATTTGGCTATTTTTCGTATTATTTTTTATACAATCAGAAAGGTTATTGTTAAAATGCTAACAAACAAGATATTTAATTATCAATTCATGCCAGAATATGCTAAACTCTTTCTTCCCGCAGATATTCAGGAAGAAGACATTTTATTTTTTGACATTGAAACAACAGGACTGAGCCACAGAAACAGCCGTGTATATCTGATCGGGGCAGCTCTGTGCGCAGAGGGGAAGTGGGAAATGATCCAGTTTCTCGCCCAGGAGGAAAGTGAGGAGGAAGAACGCGCTGTGCTGGAAGCCTTTCAGTCCCTGTGCACCCAGAAACGCTGTTTCGTGCACTTTAACGGCAGCACCTTTGACATTCCCTACCTGCAGCACAAATATCAAAGCTGCCGGCTTACAGCGCCCTTCACAGACGCTGTCTCCATTGACCTGTACCGGATACTTCAGCCATTCCGCCCGCTTTTGCAGACCCCCAATTTCCGCCAGAAATCCTTGGAGCCACTGGCAGGATACAAAAGACAGGATACCATGGACGGCAAAGAACTGATAAAAGTCTACCGGACCTATGCCAAAACAGGCCAGGAATCCCTTTTAAAGCTCCTGTTTCTTCACAACCACGATGATGTGGAGGGCATGGGCCGTCTACTGGCTTTCGGAGCTATTCTGGCTCTTTTCAGAGGTGAATTCCGGGTGCATTCTGTTCTGGCAGTAACAGATAAAGCTATGGATGGAAGTCTCCTCCAGGAAGTCCTCTTCACAGTAAAGCTCCCCCTCTCATTTCCGGTCCCGCTCTCTTTTTCTCTGCCCTGTGCTTACGTTACTCTGGAAAAGGACTGCTGCAAAATGAAAATGCCCCTTTTAGAAGGCACTTTAAAATATTATTATGCTGACTATAAAAATTATTACTATCTTCCTCTGGAGGATGAGGCTGTGCACAAAAGTGTGGGGGTATATGTGGACCCTTCCTGCCGGGAAAAGGCCAGAGCTTCCAACTGCTGTAAAAGGGTGAGCGGCTATTTTCTCCGCGCTTTCGGCACGCCCTGTATGCCTGTGCTCAAGGAGTCTTATGAATCCGGCGACTCTTACATCCAGTGGACAGACAGTTTTCTTCAAAATCAGGAGATGCAGAAATCCTATCTGCTTGAATATCTGAAAAGCCAGGTGCACATCTGATAAATCGGAAATAAGACCGGCAGCGAATTGACTCCGCTGCCGGTCTTTTATGTTCCGGGGCAAAAATGCACACAGCAATTCTGCCTTTAGAATTCATATATCTTATTCTTCTGTATCGTAAGCGTCTTCTTCTCTGTCTTCGGAAGCAGGCTCCAGAGCTTTCATGCTCAGGCTGATCTTCTTCTCTTCGCCATTGAAATCCACAACTTTAGCGGTAACGATCTGTCCCACAGATAATACATCAGACGGTTTGTCCACATGTGCTCTGGAAATCTGGGATACATGCAGTAAAGCATCTACACCCGGCTCCAGCTCGATGAATGCACCGAAATCTGTCATACGTGCGATTCTGCCTTCTACAATGTTGCCTGCAGCGTATTTCTCTGCTGCATCCAGCCATGGATTCTGATCCTCGAATTTCAGGCTCAGAGCGATCTTGTCGCCGTTGATATCTTTGATCAGCACTTTGATAGACTCGCCGGCTTTGAATACCTTTTTCGGGTTCTCCACTCTGCCCCAGGACATCTCAGAGATGTGAAGCAGTCCGTCAGCTCCGCCTAAATCAATGAAAGCACCAAAATCTGTTACATTTTTGATCGTACCCTCAACCACATCACCCGGATGGATCCTCTCGAACAGCTCTTTCTGCATTTCAGCTTTTTTAGCCATCAGAAGCTGTTTGCGGTCACCAATGATACGGCGTCTTCTCGGGTTGAACTCTGTGATCACAAATTCAATTTCCTGATCCTGATATTTTGTCAGGTCTTTTTCATAAGAATCGGATACCAGACTTGCCGGAATGAACACTCTTGCCTCATCTAAGACAACACTTAACCCGCCGTCCAGAACCTGTGTAACTTTTGCTGTCAGGACTTCTTTATTTTCAAAAGCTTCCTCCAGTCTCTTATTGCCTTTCTCAGCAGCCAGTCTCTTATAAGTTAAGAGAACCTGTCCTTCGCCGTCGTTGACTTTCAGAACCTTTGCCTCCATGGTGTCTCCTACGGAAACTACAGTAGTCAGGTCAAGATTAGAATCGTTGGAATATTCGTTTCTTGTGATGATACCATCTGCTTTATAGCCAATGTTCAGGATAATCTCATCTTCTTTAACACCGATGATAGTACCTTCGACTACCTCCCCATTTCTGATTGTCTTAAATGATTCGTCTAACATCTGTTCAAAACTTAATTCTGACATGTTTTGAAACCTCCTCAATTATTTTATTTGGGGTTGAAGCCCCTGCTGTAATACCTACACATTGAATGGATCGAAAACTATCAGAATCCAAGTCAGCAAGTGTCTGTATAAAGTATGTGTTTTTACATACGCCTTTACATATCTCGAACAGCTTTTGGGTGTTCGAACTATGTTTGCCTCCTATGACAATCATGGCGTCTACTGTCTTTGCAATCTCTGCCGCTTCTGCCTGTCGCTCATTGGTTGCATTGCAAATCGTATTTAAAACAAGTCTATCATACCTCTTTTTGGCTAAAATTTCAACTAGTTCTTGAAAATTCTTGTAATTAAATGTCGTCTGCGATACAATACATACATTTTCGTGGCCTTCCCGGAGGAAATTTTCAGCTTCTTCCCTGGTTTTTATCACAGTGGAGGGTCCGTCACACCAACCGCGGATTCCCTCCACTTCCGGGTGGTCTCTGTTCCCGATTATGACGATATGACGTCCCGCACGGCTTTCACGCTCCACGATCCTGTGTATCTTCAGCACAAAGGGGCAGGTCACATCCACATAATCCAGTCCCTTTTCCCTGAGAAGCTGGTAAATCTTTTTAGGCACCCCGTGGGAACGGATGATGACAGTTCCCTCTGTGAGGGCCAGAAGCTCCTCCTCGCTGTTCAGAACCGACACACCTCGTTTTTCCAGATCTTCCACAACCTCCTCGTTGTGAATGATAGGCCCGTAAGTATAAACAGGAGATTCCTTCTCTCCTGCAACCTCGTATACTTTTTCCACTGCCCGTTTCACACCGAAGCAAAAGCCGGCGCTCTTGGCTGTCTTTACTTCCATAGCAACTCCTTCAGCTTTTTTTCTTCCCGCAGACAGCGGTCATGGCATCCAGAACCTCCTCAATGGTCATATCGGAGGAATCCAGAAGAACCGCATCCTCTGCCTTTTTAAGCGGCGAGATTTCCCGGTTCATGTCCTGATGATCCCGTTTCTCAATATCCGCCTCTATTTGTGCCAGATCTGCCTCCATACCCTTTTCCAGATATTCTTTAAAGCGTCTCACGGCTCTTGTATGGACACTGGCTGTCAGATATATTTTAACGTCTGCATCCGGCAGTACACAGGTGCCGATATCCCTTCCGTCCATGACCACATCCGTCTTAGCCGCAAGCTGTCTCTGAAGCTCCACCAGTTTTTCCCGGATCCTGCCGTTTTGCGCGCTTGCGGAGGCCATATTGCCCACCTCCTCGCTCCGTATAAGACTGCTTACATCCTCGCCGTTCAGAAGCACCTTCTGGACACCGTCCTCATGTATAATAGAGATATCCACACTTTCACAGGCTTTTTCTATCCTGCCGCTGTCATCTGCGCTTATATTTTCCCTCAGCAGATAGAGGGCCATAGCGCGGTACATGGCTCCTGTATCCACATAAATGTAGGAAAGCCTTTTCGCAAGCGCCCTGGCTATGGTGCTCTTGCCTGCACCTGCCGGACCATCGATCGCAATATTAAATGCCATTTTGTTTTACATCTCCTTTGTGACTCTTATTATATACTTTCATTTATGGATGAGGCAGCCGCGAAAGCCGTAGACCAGGCAATCTGCAGATTAAACCCGCCGGTCAGCGCATCCAGATCCAGAACCTCTCCGATAAAATAGAGGCCCTGTATTCTTTTCGACTCCATGCTCCCCGGCTGGATCTCGCCGGTCTTCACACCCCCCTGGGTAATGATGGCCTCCTTGAAATCCCGAAGCCCGGTAATGGTCAGAGGAAACGCTTTGATCAGAGAGACAAAATGCCGCCTCTCCTCCCTGGTGATCTCATTGACCTTTTTCTCCGGAGGAATCCCAGAGAGTTCCAGCATAACAGGCTCCATCTTAGCCGGGAACAGACTTCCCACGGAATTTTTAAACTGCCGGTTTTTGTTCTCCTCAAAATCCCGAAGGATCCTGGCATCAAGCTGCTCCTCTGAAAGTGCTGCTTTTACATCAATATACCCCTGCAGTTCCTTCTTTTTCAGCCTTTTGGCAATCTTTGAACTGGCCGTCAGCACCAACGGGCCGGATATGCCGAAATGTGTAAAAAGAAGTTCTCCAAACTCATCATAGAGCACCTTTTTTCCATCCTTCACCGTGAAACGCACATTTTTCAATGCCAGTCCCTGCATCCGGCTCACATACGTCTCACTGACCTCCAGAGGCACCAGAGCCGGGAAAAGCTCTGTCACGGTATGACCGGACTCTTTTGCAAAGCGATAGCCGTCCCCGGTGGAGCCGGTAGCCTGATAAGAATACCCTCCGCAGGCCACGATCACCTTATCCCCGGTGATCTCGGCACCGTCCGCAAGCCGGATCCCCACAGCGCGTCCGTCTTCCAAAAGCAGATTTTCCGCCTCAGCGTGCAGGTGCACTTTTACGCCTGCGGCCTGCATCCGCTGTTCCAGTGCCCTGATAATATCCGAGGAGTGATCAGATACCGGAAATACCCGGTTCCCCCTCTCCGTCTTCAGCTTAACGCCCAGAGAGGTAAAAAAGTCCATCACATCCTGGCTGGTGTACCCATAATAGGCACTGTACAGAAATTTCGGATTGGAAACCACAGATTCAAAAAAAGTCTCCGGGTCACAGTCATTTGTCACATTACAGCGCCCTTTTCCTGTAATAAAAAGCTTTTTGCCTAATTTTTCATTTTTTTCAAACACATGCACCTGATGACCCTTCTCAGCCAGAAATACAGATGCGAACATGCCGGCAGCCCCGCCGCCGATAATAATTATTTTTGCCATTGCAGGCTCCTTTATTCGCGTGATCTAATCCTCCAGGCCGCCCGGATTCTTCAGCTCTATATCCTGTCCGTCAGCCATATTGATCTCATCATTATTATAAACCTGATATTCATCCCATATTTTTTCCAAATCCTCTAAAGTCGCCACCACTTCTTTCTGTTTGCGCATGCACAGCGCCACCACCAGCGCATTGATCACGCTCAGCGGCGCCACCAGGGAATCCACAATAGAAGCCATGTCGCTTCTGGCGATCAGATTACAGGAGGAATACAGGTTCATCGGAGAATGTATGCTGTCTGTCAGGGTTATTACCTTGGCACTTCTGTTATTGGCAAATTCCAGCGCTTTCAGTGTCCGCATGGAATACCTTGGAAAACTGATCCCAATAATAACATCATCTCCACTTATATGGATCATCTGTTCAAACAGTTCACTGGAACTGTTGGTATGCATCAGATGTACGTGATCAAACAAAAGATTAAAATAAAATCCCAAAAAGCTTGCCAGAGGAGCGCAGCTTCGTATCCCGACAATATAGATACTCTTGGCTCTCAGAATCGTTTCCACAGCCAGTTCAAAAGCGCCGTGGTCAATATGCTCCATGGTCAGCTTGATCTTATCAATATCCGAATGCAGCACCGTATCCAGGATCTCTGACTGGGGAACCCTGCCATAGGTCACTTCCATACGCTGTATAGAATTCAGCTTATTCCTAACCAGCTCCTCCAAAGCCTTCTGAAACTCCGGATACCCTTTATACCCCAGATGGATGGCAAACCGCACCACAGTAGACTCACTGACACCAACGGTCTCCCCCAACTTGGCAGCCGTAAGAAAAGCAGCCTTGTCATAATTGTCATTAATATAGGTAGCTAATTTCTTCTGCCCCTTGCTGAAGTTCTGATACTGCTTATTCATCTTACTGAGTAAATTTTCCGCATTACCCATGTCTGTCCCCTCTTCAAACCTTACCTAAAGGTATTTTACAGCAACCATTCACAAGCCCCAAACCCGCTCATAAACAGCAGCCTTTCGTAACATACGAGCAAATTCTGCCCACACATGGGTTATAATACCACAAATCCAAATTTTTTTCACTAAAAAATTTCGATTCTTCTCACTCCAAAGATTTCTCTCCGCCACTCCACCCCCTCCTTCTACGCCGCTCCAACGCTCCTTCTCCGCCACTCCAACGATTCTTCCTTACCGCTCCAACGATTCTTCCTTGCCGCTCCAACGATTCTTCCTTGCCGCTCCAACGCTCCTCCCCATGCCGCTACACATACGCAGCCAATACCAGGAAGCGGAGATGAGAGGGCCGGGGACGCAGGAGGCCGGGGAACGATGTTCCAGT
>OKSH01002400.1_pt1 | contig 13995 bp, 14 predicted proteins | sample 1601231 | NCBI WGS metagenome assembly OKSH01 (sample SAMEA3541596, study PRJEB24748) | human gut metagenome | biome: human gut; feature: human-associated habitat; material: faeces | place: China | collected 2012 | reverse complement strand
GGAGAGCTCCGCCTCGACCTTGGCGCAGATCGGAATGGGCTTCACACCGTCGATTGCGTCGAGGTCCTCGGTGAGCATGTCCTCGTCGACGTTGGCGACGTAGAGCATCGGCTTCATGGTCAGCAGGAACAGGCCCCTGGCGGCGGCGCGCTCCTCATCGGTCATCTCCATCGTGATGGCACGGTTGCCCTCGTTCAGCCACTCAACCAGACGCTTTGCCACCGCAAGCTTGGGGGCGAGCTCGGCGTCGCGCTTGGCTTCCTTCTCGAGTTTGGGAAGCTGCTTTTCGAGCGTCTGGATATCGGCCAGGATGAGCTCGGTCATGATGGTCTCGGCATCGCTCGCCGGGTCGACGAACTCGCCCGTGTGATTGGCCTCGCGCATGACATCCGGGTCCTTGAAGTAACGGACCACCTGGCAGATGGCATCGCACTCGCGGATGTTGGCCAGGAACTGGTTGCCCAGGCCTGCGCCCTCGGAAGCGGCGCCCTTCACCAAACCGGCGATGTCGACGAACTCAACAGTGGCCGGGAGGATGCGAGCGGGGTTCACGATCTTTGCGAGCGCGTTCAGGCGGTCGTCCGGAACGTCGACGATGCCGACGTTCGGGTCGATCGTGGCGAAGGGATAGTTCGCGGCCAGGCCGCCCTTCTTGGTGAGAGCGGTGAACAGCGTGGACTTGCCCACGTTGGGCAGACCGACGATTCCGATGGAAAGTGCCATGGGATTCCTTTACTCAAAGCTCAGCGCCGCAAGCGCTGCGTATACGTAAACCTTGCCATTATAGACCGATAAACGAAAACGGGATTCCATTCATATCTACAGCCTATTAGAGCGCCACTACTTCTGGCATATCTTTATTCTCAAGCAGTTTGAGCTGATAGGTCATTTCCAAATCCAGCCAAAAACGTGACGTGGTGCCCAAAGCCCGACCGAGCAGCCATGCCATCTCGGGCGTTATCGCCCTCCGCCCATGAACGATGTCAGATATCGCCGACTGCGGTTTGCCGATGGCTTTCGCCAGCCTGTACTGACTAATTCCAAGCGGCTGCAGGAATTCCTCAAGCAGAATCTCCCCAGGCGTGGAAATAATCTCGTCAATGGTAGTCACAGAACTCAACCTCCCTCGCCTCCCCGTCTTTCCAGACAAAGCAAAGGCGCCATTGGGCGTTCACCCTTATGCTGTATTGCCCCTCTCTCGAACCACGCAGCTTCTCGAGTCGGTTGCCCGGCGGAACACGCAAGTCTTGCAATGTACACGCAGCATCCAACAACTGCAGCTTTCGAAACAGCACACGTTCAATACCAACGGGAAGCTTGCAGAAATTACAGTCGGTTGGGTGCTCCCAAAATGTCTGCAAATCCGAGTCACGAAACCGCATGCTTCTCACCATGCTTCCGTTTACTAGAAGTATTACTGTATACCAGAAGTATGTCAAGCCAGAACCAGCCGGTCTGTCCTCCCGCCATCCCCTGGGTTATCAATTATAGAACATGTGTTCGTATTTTCAAGCTAGGGATCTTCTTTCTGTAGGCGGTGAGCCGACCCCGATAATGGCGCGCCGCCGCACGAGCATGACGGTGCGCGCGTACGGCGCGCCCCTCTTATTTACAACCGTGAAAATTGCCTATGAAATTTCTCCATTTGACCGACCCGAAAAGAAGATTCCCATAGACAATTCCCAACACACCATAGGAAATGCCAGGACACCGTAGGTAATTCCCAACACACCATAGGTAATCCCCAGGACACCATAGGCAATTTCCCCAGCGGCGTAGTCAATTCTCGCAAGGCGCGGCCAAACCTCGAATTGATGCAACACGCCCTCCATCGCAAAGAGCGAGGGAGGGCGCTTCAACTTGAGGACACGCGGTCCACGCGGGCGGCAACTCCGCAATCAGGGCATTCAACGCCAGATGACGATCGCCCTACTCTACGATTAAGGGAGGTCAACTCTCTTTAGTCTGCGAGTTTTTCGATCTGGTCGAGCGCTTTGCCGAGCTTCTGCTTGACCTCGGCCTTGGCCTCCGCGTACTCCGCCTTGGCCTCTGCGGCGAGCTTGGCCTTACGCTCGGCTTCCGGATCGGGAACAACGAGCTCGGCACCATCGCGCTCGACCATCTTGAGGGCATGGTCGGAGCAGACCTCGGCACACAAGCCGCACCCGATGCAATACGTCGGCTCGATGGCGAGCTTGCCGTAATCGAGCGTGGGCTTCTTGGGGGCAACAAAGGGAGAGGAGGCAACAGCCTCGGCATCCTGAGCTGCCTTAGCGGCGGCGGCGCCGTTCTTGGAGCCCTTCTCCGGCTTCATGTGCGGGAACAGAAGGACATCGCGGATGGACGTGGAGTTGGTAAGCAGCATGACCACGCGGTCGATGCCGATGCCGATGCCGCCCGCCGGAGGCATGCCGTACTCGAGGGCGCGCACGTAGTCCTCATCGTACTCCATGGCCTCATCATCGCCGCCGGCCTTCTCGACCATCTGGGCAGCGAAGCGCTCGGCCTGATCGACCGGATCGTTGAGCTCGGAGAACGCGTTAGCGTACTCGTGGCCGGCGATCACCAGCTCGAAGCGATGGGTCAGACGCGGGTCGTCCTCGTTGCGCTTGGCCAAAGGCGACACCTCGACGGGGTAGTCGCATACAAAGGTGGGATTCACGATGGTGTCCTCGCCCAGCTCGTCATAGAGCTCGGCGACCAGCTTGCCGGCGGCCCACTCGGGCTTGGTCTCGATACCGCGCTCGGCGCAGGCGGCGCGCAGCTCCTCGACCGGGGTGTCGAGCGTGACCTCGCGACCCAGGACGTCGGAGACGATGGAGGTCATGGGACGGCTTTCCCAGTTGGAGAACAAATCGATCTGCTGACCCTGGTACTCGATGACGCCCTCCAGGCCGACGGCGTGCGCAGCGGCCTTGATAACGCCCTCGGCGAGCTCCTTCATGCCCTCGAGATCGGAGTAGGCGCGGTAGGCCTCCATCGTGGTGAACTCGGGGTTATGGGTGAGGTCCATGCCCTCGTTACGGAAGATGCGGCCGATCTCGAAGACGCGCTCGTAGCCGCCCACAAGCAGGCGCTTGAGGTGCAGCTCGGTGGCGATGCGCAGGTAGTTCTCCTGATTGAGCGCGTTAAAGTGGGTGATGAACGGCTTAGCGGTGGCGCCGCCCTGAATGGTCTGCAGGATGGGAGTCTCGACCTCCATGTAGCCGTTATCCTCCATGTAGCGGCGGAAGGTGGAGATGATCGCGGAGCGCTTGCGGAAGGTCTCGCGAACGTCCTCGTTCACGATAAGGTCGACATAGCGCTGACGATAACGGGTCTCCTTGTCGGAGAGGCCGTGGAACTTCTCGGGAAGCGGGCGAACCGCCTTGGAAAGCAGTTTGGCCGTACGGGGGGCAACGGAGAGCTCGCCGCGCTTGGTGCGGACCACAACGCCGGTCGCCTGGACGATATCGCCCAGGTCGAGCTCCTTCAAGACCTCCCAGGAAGCTTCCTCGACATCGTTCACGCGGCAGAACAGCTGGATGTCAGCGGAGGGGTCGCGAAGGACCAGGAACATGATCTTGCCCTGGCCGCGCTTGGCGACGATACGGCCGCCCACGGTGACGGTCTCGGCGCCCTCTTCCTCGTTTGCCAAGCCGGCATAGCGCTCAAGCAGGTCGGCGGCATGGTCGGTGACGTCGGAATGCTCGGGATAGGGATTCTTACCGGCGGCGTACAGCGCGGCGCGATCGGCGAGGCGGCGGGCGCGCTCGTCATTCAGCGTCGAAGCGTCCTGTGCTGCCGCATCGACGGACTGGTTCTCAGCCATGTTCTCTCCTTTTACAATAAAACGCTCCCTGAGGCCTGACGGTCCCAGGGAGCGAACTGTTACCTGTGCGCGGGACCGAAAGCCTAGCGCGTGATCTTGGTGATGGTGTAGACGCGGCGCTTGCCAGCCGGGGTGATGATCTCGACGGTCTCGCCCTCGCCGTGACCGATGATGGCGCGGCCGACCGGGGACTCGTTGGAGATCTTGTGCTCGAGAGAGTTGGTCTCGGTGGTACCGACCAGGGTGACCTCGGTAGCGACGCCGTCGCCATCAACCAGGGAAACGGTGCTGCCAATGGAAACGGTCAGACCGAACTCGCCGCTCTCGGCATCCTTGGCGTTTGCGAGGATAGCCTGGATCTCGGCGATGCGAGCAGCGTTCTTGGCCTGCTCTTCCTTGGCGGCGTCGTACTCAGCGTTCTCGGAAAGGTCGCCGAATGCGCGCGCCTCCTTGATGTGCTCGACGATCTCACGGCTCTTCTCGCCCTCGCGCCACGCAAGCTCATCCATGAGCTTCTTGCGGCCCTCTGCGGTCAGTACGATCTGGCTTGCGTCCATGCGCAGAACTCCTTGCTACATCTGTCGGCGGCGCTGCGGTGCAGCGAGCCTTTCGCCAACGGTACTCCAAACAACAAAAGCGACCGGTCGACCCTACCAGGGGAAACCGGTCGCCGCTCTCCCCTTGTGAGAGAAGCGTTTACTCAGCGTGCTGAGCGCTATCTTCCTTCTTGGCCTTAGCGGCGGCAAGCTTTGCCTCAAGCTCGCGAATCTCCGCATCGTCCTCATCCTCGACCACGGTCTCGGACTCGACCTCCTCGGCCTTGTCGTCACCCTCCATGCCCTCACGGATGTTCTTGACGGTAGAGCCAAAAGCCTTGCCGAGCTTTGGAAGGTTCTTGGGACCAAAGATAAGCAGGACCACAACCAGGATGACTACGAGCTCCATAGGACCAAGTCGCATGTTACTTCCTCCAAATACGTAGAGTCGATGCGAGGCGCATCGGAAAATCGCCGCCTTTGCGCGATCCGGCCAACGCTGGCCGTGCCTGTAAAGCTCGATTGAGTATACCGCGCCTGTACTGCGAATGACAACACCGCCATATTTTACACGCTTGACGGACATCAATATCAGCATTTGGTAAGCCGTGCATCAGTTCACCTACATAGCAAAAGGGGCCAAAGCCTAATGCCTTGACCCCTTTATCATGCAATGGTCGGGTTGACTGGATTTGAACCAGCGACCCCTGCGTCCCGAACGCAGTGCTCTACCAAACTGAGCCACAACCCGTTAGCTCGACTATAGTACCAAAGGCGGACGAGAAATACCAGAGATATTTTTCGTCCACATCATCGCGCACCCTATTCCAAGCCTTGGGCCTGGATACAGCTTAGCCGACGGCGATAAAAGGACCGCTCTTCTCCATCTTGGCGGCCTGAGCCCACCAACCGTGGTCTTTAAGTGCGGACAGCGCGATCTTCTCGGCCGCCATCTGCGTGTTGCATACCGCAAAGAGGCACGAGCCCGAACCGCATACATCCACGGCGCGGACGTTGTCCTGCGCACGGAGCCACTCGAGAATGTCCGCCATCTCGGGCGAGAGCTTGAGCGCCGCCGCACCCAGGTTGTTGTGGATGTTCGCAAAGATATCCTGCTCGCGATGGTCGCGCATAGCCTGGAGCATGGGCTCTATATCCGCGGGCGCAACCGGATCCGCATCGAACTCAGCGTAGGCGTCCGCCGCGCTCACCCCGCCGTTCATGGGCTTTACCAGCGCCAGCGGCGTTCCCGTGAGCGGCCGGTACATTTCCTGCATCGCGTCGCCCCTGCCGGATAGGTACGCCGGCGGGCCATACAGGAAGAACGCCACATCAGAGCCAATGGAGCGCGCGACGGCATCGATACGCGGATCTGTGGCGTCGATCTTCCAGAAATAGCACAGACCCATGATGACCGCGGCGGCGTCCGCAGACGGCCCGCCCAGGCCGGCTCGCACGGGAATGTGCTTATCGATCAAGATCGCGAAGTTGGGGTCGCGACCAAACGCCTCGCCCATGGCGATGGCCGCCTTGTAGGCGGAGTTCTGCTCCATGGGAAAATCCGCCTCGGGCACCATGCGAACCAGCAGCTCGTCATGAGGCGCCATGGCGATGGTATCCGCCAGGTCGATCGCGGTCATAACCGTATCCACGCGATGGTAGCCGGACTCCTCCGCCTTTGCGTCCGTCCCATGGGGATGAACGCCAAGGTATAGGTTAATCTTGCCCGGCGCGGTAATCAGGATGAACTGAGGAGCCATAGCCCTACTCCTCCAGCTGGTTTCCCAGGGGAACAAAGATATGCTCGCCGGACTCCGGATCAAACAGCTCGACGGTACCGGTTAGCACGTCGACGTACTGGTAGGACTGGCGGGACTTGCGGCCACGGCGCTCGTCCACCTCGACAATGAACACGGACGGATGAACCGTCTTGATGGTGCCCATGCGCTCGACCACGCGGGTGCGGCCCATATTGGCCTTGACGCGGATTCGCTCCCCCACCATGTTGATCAGCTTCTGGTGAATCTCGTCCACGTGATTAACTTCAAGCTCTTCCATCTTGTTAGCCTCCACAAGGGCATAATGCGCCCAACTTAGGTTCAAACGGAAGCAGTATAGCAGCCTGCTAACAAAATTGCACGTCAGAGCGTCACGCATAGAAGAGGCGCCCCAGATATCCGTCAAATGAGGACAATCTGGAGCGCCGCGAAGTGCGTATCTTGGAAACGAGGCTAGAGCTCGTCGGTGTCGAGGATGATGGTGAAGGGACCGTCGTTGACCAGCGAAACCTTCATGTCGGCGCCAAAGCGGCCGCACGCCACATGGGGGACGTCCGCACGCACCAGCGAGACAAAGTACTCGTAGAGATCGTTGGCGACTTCCGGGGCGCCTGCCGCCGTGAAGGACGGGCGACGGCCGCGACGGCAATCCGCATAGAGCGTGAACTGCGAAACCACCAGGACCTCGCCTTTCACCTGCTCCAGCGACAGGTTGGTCTTGCCGTCCTCGTCATCGTTGATGCGAAGGCCGCCCAGCTTGCCCCACAGCTTGTCCGCGTCCGCCCTGGTATCGTTGTGGCCAACGCCCAACAGCACCAGGTATCCACGGCCAATTTGGCCCACCGCCTCGCCGTCTATAGCCACCGATGCGGACGAGACGCGCTGCACCACGGCGCGCATCTACTTAGCCTCCGCGGAGAGTTTGGACGAGAGGTCCAAAAGCGCGTGGAACCTATGGCTGATAGCATTTTTCTCGTCCGGCGCGAGTTCCGCCATGGTCTTGCCCGGAGTATCGCTTGGCAGGAAGAGCGGGTCATAGCCAAAACCAAACTCGCCACGCCCCTCATGGCCTATCACGCCCTCGCACGAACCGGTGCCGGTGAGCACGAAGCCCTGGGCGTCGATCAGCGCGACCACGCTCATGAAGCGCGCCGTGCGGTCGGCATCGGCCACGCCGTCCATATTCGCCAGCAGCTTGGCGTTGTTGGCGGCGTCATCGCCATGCACGCCAGCGTAACGGGCGGAGTAGACGCCCGGCTCGCCGTTCAGCGCATCGACCACCAGGCCGGAATCGTCCGCGATGGCGGCGAGGCCGGTTACCTCGACAGCAGCCTGAGCCTTGATGATGGCGTTTTCCAAGAACGTGGTTCCGTTCTCCTCCGGATCCTCGAAGTCGCCTAGCTGACCCAACGCGACAAAGCGAACATCCGGCAGCACGCCGGAAAGAATGGCCTCGATCTCGGTCAGCTTATGCATGTTGCCCGTAGCGACTACAATGGTCCGCTTGGGATCGAGCTCTTCGATGTTGATCTTCTCGAGCACGTCGTGCTCCCTTCTGGTAATCGCGGCAGGTGCTACTCGTCCCTAAACGCAGTGACCTCGTTTTGCAGGGCGATAAGGTGCTGAATGCCAAGATCGCCCAAGTCGAGCAGGTTGTTAAGACGCGTACGGTCGAACGGGGTGCGCTCACCGGTTCCCTGCAGTTCCACAATCTCGCCGGAGTCCGTGGCGACCAGGTTCATATCGACCTCTGCATTGGAATCCTCGGAATAATCGAGGTCGAGCAGTTCGGCACCATCGACCACGCCCATGGACACCGCGGCGACCTGGCCGGTGAGCGGCAGACGAGCGATCTTGCCGGCGTCGACCCACGCCATAAGGGCGTCATGCAAGGCGACCCAGGCGCCGGTGATGCTGGCGGTGCGAGTGCCGCCATCCGCCTGGATGACATCGCAGTCCACGGTGACCGTGTACTCGCCCAGGGCGCGCAGGTTCACCACGGTGCGCAGGCTGCGCCCGATGAGGCGCTCAATCTCCATGGAGCGGCCCTTGCGCGCGGAGGTCTCGCGACGCGTGCGGCGATTAGTGGAGGCGGGCAGCATGGCGTACTCGGCGGTCACCCAGCCCGCACGGCTGGCACGACGCCACGCAGGCAGGCCCTCCTCGATGGTGGCGGCGCACAGCACGCGTGTGTCTCCAAACTCGACCATGCACGAGCCCAGCGCGTTCTTCATAACGTCGCGCTCCAGGCGAACCGGGCGCATTTGGTTGGCGGCGCGGCCGCCGGATCGAACGACTTCGATATGTTCCATGGTATAGCTCCAATAGCCGTAGACGTGGTTGATGACGGGGCCGACGCGGCGCGTCAGCTCGCAGGGCGCCGTGGGACGGTTTTTTCTAACCCACCTGGCAGGACCTCCCGGCGGCGCCTGCGGTAACCGGCAGGCTCTCGAGCTCTTCCAGCGGAATATGCTCGATGCTGCGAAGGGGCTGACCAAAGATGAAGCTGCCCGCGGCGGCGAACTCCGCGATGTTGTCAGACGTGGTGGCGAAGCGATGCTCTGGAACCACATCGTCCGTTGCCAGCTGATCGCGGCGACGTAGGATGTCCGCCAGCTCGTAGGTGGTCTCCTCGGCCGAGGACACCACGCGCACCCCGGGGCCCAGCGCATTGCGAATGGGACCGGCCAGCAGAGGAAAATGCGTGCAGCCAAGCACCACGGTATCGATAGCGGCGTCTTCCAGCGGCTTGATGGTACGAGCCACCTCAGCTCGGGTCTCTGGCGTATCGAAGATATCGCCGTTCTCAAGCCACTGCTCTTGCAGGTGCGCCCCCGTGGCGAGTTCGCGCTCGACAATGTTGACAAAGCTGGAAGCGGGGCAGCCGTACACGTCCACGCCGGCGTCCAATGCGTGAATCGCCCTGGTGTAGGCACCGGAGCGCACTGTAAGCTCGGTTGCCAGCACGCCCACCTTGCGCGTGCGGGTTGAATGGATGGCCGCGCGGGCGCCAGGCGCGATGACGCCGATTACCGGAACGCTGAACAGCTGCTGGGCAAGGGGCAGGGCGGCGGCGGTCGCCGTGTTGCAGGCGATCACCATGATCTTGACCGCATGAGCCTCAAGCCAGCGCCCCGCCTGGATAGCGAAGGCGCGCACCTGGTCTTCCGAACGCGTACCATACGGACAGCGCTTGGTATCGCCCACGTAGTAGATAGACTCGTGCGGCAGCGCCTGAGCTATGGCGCGAGCAACGGTAAGTCCGCCCAGGCCCGAGTCGAACACGCCGATGGGCAACGCGTTGAGCGAGATGTCCTTCACATCCAATGTATGCATCTGTTCTTGCACGACCTTTCCGTTAGCTTAAAGACCCTGCCGGACGAACGAGCCTGCGCCGGCGATTCTCATCCAGCGCGCACCCCCTATTGTTTGGCGGCGAGCAGCGCCCTCATAGCGTTGATCCAGCCGGTAACGATGCGGCCATCCGTCACGTACGCGTTCTCGTGGCTCTCCAGGAACGCCTGCGCGCCGGGGTCCTTCAAGCCGTTCTCGACCAAGAAGAACAGCCCCGTGGCGTCCGCCATGAGGAAATCGGAAGACGCGTCGCCAATGGACAGGGTCTCCTCCCTATCGATGCCGCGCAGCTCGCAGAAGCGCTCCACGCCGCGACGCTTGTTGAGGCCCAGCGGCATAAGGTTGAAGGCGCGGCCTCGCACGCCCTCCGGCAGCTTGAGCGTGGTGGGTGCGGAGATGTAGTTAAGAAAGCCGTTGTCGCCCCAAGAGAGTTGGGCGCCCGCAGCCTCGATGATGGCCAGCGCCTCCTCGTCCGGCACCTCGCCGCGCATGCCCACCGTGACCTCGCGGTACTTGTAGCCGTTTGCCATGTCGTTATGGAACTCGAGCAGACCCGGCCAGCGACTCATGAACTCGTCCAAAACGCCGGTTTCCTCGATGCACTCGTGCGGCGTCTTGCCCGACCCCTCGTCAAACGGCATGTCAGCGGTGAAGTAACGCCAATCATTGCGTTTATGGTCGAGCATGAGCAAGCCGCCCATCTCGCCAATGTAGGAGTTTAGGCCCAGCACGCGCACGTCCTCATGCAGCATGGAGCGGTTGCGGCCCGAGCACGGGATGACTTCCACGCCGGCGCGCTTAAGGTCCAGCAGCGTGGCGACCAAATCGAGGCTGGGATTGCCGTCGTTATCCGCCAGCACGCACGAACCCGGAGCGAGCATGGTGCCGTCCAGGTCTGTGAACACGTAGCGAACGCGCGCGAGGCGCTCTTTGAGCTCGCCTGCGGGATTCGCGGGCAAAACGGTGTTGGGCATGAGGAGGTCCTTCCGCGTAGCTTGTCGCCGCAGGGCGGCGGGCGATTAACGAACCTATCATACCCGCATGCCCAAAGGGCTGCCAAACGCGTCGGCGCGCCTGCGCAATTAAAGCCCAATACAAACAGGGCGGCCCGCCATCCGCTTGGGACGCGGGCCGCCCTGCACCATGGGTGGAGAATGCAAGCAGGCTATTCGACCGCCTTCACCTCTTGGTCGAAGACGCGGGCGAGCATGGACGAATCGCCCTCGTAGGGATCTCTGCCGTGAGCGCGGATCATATGGCGCTCATGCCCCTTGCCCGCCATCACGATAATGGCAGGACCGGTGCAACCGCGTACCGCCGAGCGCGCCGCCTGCTCGCGGTCTGGCTCGATTTGGATATTGGTTGCCCCGGCATCGCGAGCGAAGGACTCTATGGTCTTGCATATATCCATCACGTTTTGGGTGCCGGCGTCATCCTCCGTGATGATGATGCGGTCCGCCAGCTCGCCCGCCACGCGGCCCATGCCCTCGCGACGTTCGACGCCCTTGTCTCCCGTTGATCCAAAGACGCAGCACAGTTCTCGATCGGGATAGCTTCGACGCACGTTCTCAAGCAAAGCGCGCATGCTGACCTCGTTGTGAGCGTAATCAACCAAGCCCACAATGTTGGGATCGCGCGACTCGATGCGCTCCATGCGGCCGGGCACGCGCACGTCCTCAAGCCCGTGCTCGATGGCGGCACGGCTACACCCAAGGACCTCCGCGCAGGCGATAGCGCCCAGCGCGTTGGACAGGTTGAAGTCCGCGATGGTAGGGACGATGACGTCTATGGTGAAGCGCGGCGTCTTAACCGTTAGAACCGTCTTGTGACCGCGCTGCTCCCACGACACGGCGTGAACATCTGCTGCGGGGTTGGTCATGGAGTACGTCAGCGTGCTCTCGCAGACGGAAGCCGCGTCGAGCACGCGATCGACCATGTCCATATCCAGATTGACCACGGCGTGGCGGCACTGGCGGAACAAGGTGAGCTTGCTGGAGAAGTAATCCTCAAAGGTGGGGTGCTCGATGGGCGAGATGTGATCCTCGCTGATGTTGGTGAACGCACCGACCTCGAACTCGACGCCCGCCACTCGTCCATATTTTAGCGCTTGGCTAGATGATTCCATCACCACGTCACGGGAGCCAAGCTTCCACGCGCTCGCCAGATAGAGGTTGAGCTCCAGGGGCTCCGGCGACGTGAGCTTGGACATGATGCGGTGGCGACCGTTGTCGATAAGGATGGTGGAGATGAGGGCGCACGGCTCGCACTCGTCCGCGCGCGCCTCCTTGTCCAAAATGCCCTTGAGGTAGAACGCGCTGGTAGTCTTACCCTTTGTTCCCGTAAACGTGCTGATGCGAAGGTGCTTGGCAGGCTGCCCGTAGGCAAGGGATGCCAACGGGCCCAAAGCGGCGCGGATATCATCCACAAGCAGGCATGGAAGATCGATATCCGTATAGTTTGACTCTGACACGTAGGCGACGGCGCCGGCATGCTGCGCCTGCACCAGGTAATCCTCTTTGAACGCAGCGCCTTTGCAGATGAACAGCGTGTCCGGCCCCACGGCTCGCGAATCATAGCTGACCAGCGATATGGGAATGCCCGCCACGTCCTCGATAGACGTGGAGCCCGCAACGCCCGCCAGGACCCCCGCGCTCTCGAGCGCGTCGATGTATTGCTCAAGCGTACCCGGTATCTGCAGTGATGCGGGATCGAGCGATGCGGCGTCTGTTGTAGCCATGATGCCTCCGAAAGCCCCCGCGGGCGGCCCGGCGAACCCGATGCGACCGAGGGGAAACGCCCGGCCAGCGCGATGCGGCGCGTACCGGGAACTCATCGTCCAAAAACTATTACTATTGTAGCCTTGCCGAACTGCTTTGCTGTGGATATACTAGATGCCCATGGGCGATTGGCGCAACGGTTAGCGCAGGTGCTTTACACGCACAAGGCTGGGGGTTCGAATCCCTCATCGCCCACCATCGAGTTTTAGCCCCCGACCTGCTCGGGGGCTTTTTGCATAAAGAAAAAGTTAGGACATCGTGGGACGAAGGTACCTAACTATCCTTCAACCGGCATGATTTTATGCACCTCGCGCGCCGCCATCTCCGCTTGGGCGAGGCCCGGTCGCATGTAATGGGCGTAATCCGTCCGAAGATCGGTATGGCCGTGGAGCCTGCTCACCAGCGTGTCCGGCAGCATGCTCGCCTGCATCATGGTCTCGCTCGTGTGCCTGAGCATGTCCGGCGGGATGTACCTCAGCCCCAGCTTCGGCAGGACCCTCCTCCATCTGTTGAGGAGCTGGTTGTAGGTGAGGTTGACGATCCTGCCGGAGACCCATGACGGGATGTCCTCGCGCCTCTCCGGGCGGGATTGGGCGATGATCTGCATGAGGCGGTCTCGTCCGGCGACGATGACCGGCATCATGCGCGCCGAGAAGTCGGTCTTGGTCCCCTCGCGGAACCCGTCATCGTACGTGTAGGTGTTCCTGATCGCCACCGTCAGCGTGGCGACCGTCTCCCCCGTCTCGAAATCCAGCGTCTCCTGCTTTGCCACGTCCGCCGGCGACACCGCGAGCGCCTCCTCCGTGCGGAGGCCTGACAGGCCGAGAATGAGATAGGCCTCGAGCATCGGCTGGCCGGAATCGCGGAACGCCGACAGGGCGCCCGCCGCCTCTATGGGATCCCATGGCACCTCCTGCGGCCTGCGCTCCCTCGCCGTGGCGATGCGCCTCTGCATGGGCGGCTCGTCGATGAAGCCGTCGTCGTAGGCGCAGCGCAGCACCGTGCGCAGCGTCTCCTTGCACTTCCTAGGAGCGCTCGCCGACTTCACCACGGAGCGGATCTCGTCGTGCGTTATGGCGGAGATCGGCCTGTCCCCTATCTTGGGCAGCACGCTCCGCTCCATCTGGGAGTCGTACCCGCGCAGCGTGGCGGCGGACCTGGGCTTCCCCCTGTTGCTCTCGCCCTCGCGGAATATGGCGTAGTAGTACTGGGACAGCGTGAGCGAGTCGCCCACCGCCGAGGACCTGCCCATCTCGTAGGCGATGCGGATGCACTCCCGCTCCGCGTCCTCCCTCGTCCCGTGCACCGTCCTGTTCACGGTCCTTCGCTTACCGTCCGATCGGAAGCCCTTGGACACCCTTACCCGATACACGCCGTCGCACACTAAAGTTATGCTGCCGGGCATCTTTGCTTGTGCCATAATCTAATGGCCCTCCTTCATCGTTGTGGGTCGGCACGCCCCGCGCCGGTCCGCCAAGACTCTCGGTGCGGGGCTTTCCATATAATCGTCTAAAGGTCCCTCTCCTTCGATACGAGCCCCCGGGCTCTTCCCTTCGGGATAGATCGAGAGGTCGCAGGCGGGCGCTTTCCGGACGGCGCCCGCCTGTTTTTTCTTCCACGCCTACGCCAACGCCGCGGCCTTCGGCCGTCCCGCCCCCGGGTTGCTGGCGATACGTTCCTCCACCGATTCGACCGTCACGTAGGTCCTGCGCCCCCGGCGGTAGCCCTGGAGCACTCCG
>OKSH01002393.1_pt1 | contig 14020 bp, 17 predicted proteins | sample 1601231 | NCBI WGS metagenome assembly OKSH01 (sample SAMEA3541596, study PRJEB24748) | human gut metagenome | biome: human gut; feature: human-associated habitat; material: faeces | place: China | collected 2012 | reverse complement strand
TATAAATTATTTATGTCGTGAAATATACTACATGTATTTCATGATGACTTTCAGAGTGTCAATATTTTCAAATTTATTATTCTCGAAATTATATCCTATAACGATGGTATCATTGCGTAAGTAATCGTTAATCGAAAAATACTCTTTTGAACTAATAACTAGAACCTTCATAACTGACTTAATTATCTTTCTTTCTCGCAAATACATTTCATATATTTCCTGCGATCTATTCAATTTTGTAAATTCGTAATCAATATTTTCACTATCTATTTTATCGAAATATTTAGTTTCAAAAATAACATCTGTTCGCTCTCCTTGCGCTATAATGTCAAATATTGAAATAAGATCTGATCTTTTTGAGGAGATTAATTTATTTGTTAGTAATTTATAGTTACCTACTCTTTTTATCTCTTCAATTAATTTATTAACAACGGTTGTTTCATAATTATACTTCATATTATTTCTGTGGTGAAAATCTAAATCTTCATTATTACCACAAGGTGGTTCATTTGGCTTTTCTTTTTGTGGGGAAGATGCATCTTTAATAAATCCATTAGAACCTTTTAATGTGTCTGGTGCCGAAAACATTTTATATTCCCAGTATTTTTCTCTATTCCATAAAAGGGCAGCTATTTTTTCAAGGAAATCTAAATCAGTAACTAATGTAGCAATAATAAAAATAGATAATGCATAAACAATGAAGTGATCAGAAGCAAATGATAATGATAGCACCATCAAACTTCCCAATAACTTTATTGATAGATGATAAGAGGTTTGTTTGAATATACAGATACATGTAATTACTAATGAGGTAATAGCAAAAATAATAGAAGTTATTTTGAATAAATCTAAATTTTGTATAATGTCCAATTTTTTCTCAATTTAATTAAATTGTTTATATGTATGCCATAGTTTGCAATTTATAAAAAATGACTTCAAGCATTAATATCCTTTACACTCAAAATTCAGTGGTTTTATATAAAAATCTTCAGAATTATGTTAATAACTGTACGGAGGCGCGGAGGGCCATTAACGAAAAAGAGAAAAAAATCCGAGCTACGATAGCAGATTTACGATCAACTGACAGAGAAATCAGTAGGGAGCAGGCCGGAAAATTGATTAACGGTTCAGGAATTGTGATAGACTGCTGGGAAATTATCCTGTTGCCGAATGGTCAGCTGCGGTACTGCGCCGGTACCACTGAAAAAATGAGGCTGGATAGTAAGTAATTTATCGGTTTTCTATGGGTTGTGGTTTACTACTCATTGCTGCCATGAAATATCTATTTCATGGCAGCAAATTAGAAAAATCAATTAAACAATCTATTGAATTGTTCTTCGTAATGCTCTAATGTTTTGGCCTCTAAAAAATAATTAGGCTTTAGCTTAAATTTATTTAAAGCCATCGATTTTATCATACTGAAGTCAGCTATATTATGGTTGATTTCTGATGATATTTTATAGGCATATAATAGTATTTGAATGGTCATAAATTCATAAAAATGACCTTGAATAAGGTTTGAAAAACTTATTTTTGTTGCATTTATTAGTTTTTTTATATTTACATCGTATTTAATTTCAGTAGGCAAGCTTGCCAATATCCGTCTTACCTCCTGAGCAGATAAAGGAAACTTTGAGTTTACGTCATATTTAAATCCATTACTTCCACCTTTTTTACTTATAGGGAAAATACTACCGCAAAAATATTGAGATACAATATTTGCTCGATTAATAATACATAACCTTTTTATTGAGCGATTATATTTAATATCTACTATTTCATTGGCTACTTTTTCGTCTAAACTAATATCTTTTATTACTTCTGAACATAGTTTTGATGACCAAAAATCATTTTCCCAGCTGTAGCCATGGGTAACAATTAATTTATCAGTAGCAATACGTGAAAATAATATTCCATCATAATCACGATCAATAACGGCATAGGAATTGTCTATATCTTCACTTACTATTTTATCATGGTAATCAAGGACGTTTTTTTTACATCCAACTATTTTAACCTTTATCTTTTCATGAGGTGACAGTGCCTTAAAAAGAGAGTTATAGAATATAGCGTCAGGTATTTTATCTGTATCAATATTTTCAGTTTCGTCTTTACTCTTCAGCCGGCCTTCAATGTAAACGACAATATCTGAGTTATAAAAGGAATGATAATTCCTTAGGCCGTTTGATGTTCTTGTGAAGGTCATAAAACTATACTCTCCATATTAATTATGGAATCCTGATTAGCACCTACGATATCTGGAGAGTGTGTGGCGAAAATTATTTGAGCATTAGGATTCAATTTTGATATAGCACCAGTTAATTGTTCTTGCCAAATCACATGTAAAGACAACTCAGGTTCATCTGCTATATAGATAACTGACTTTGAGTGCTGCAACAAAGTTTCGCCAAGAATAATTAGCAATTGTTTCTCACCTGATGATAGCTCATCAAGTCCAATGGGCCTATTATCTTTTGTTTTAACAATTAGTTCGTTTTTATCTGAAACTGAGAAATTCTTTCTTCCTCCAAACATAGAATTTAATAAATTTATAAAGTTATCTCGTGGCTTAAATATATTTGTTTTTTTAGTTTGTAAAACATCATAGTCAGCAATGAGAGTATGTACTCGCCAAGAGTTATAAATTACAGAAAAATCATCACCAGATATTCCGGTAAAATTAACATTATTTTTTATTTTATCTACTCGCGCAAAATGATCATTTAATTTTTTTGCATATGACTTATTTTCAACTCCTAATACTTCAAATACTTCAATCAATTTTTTTCTTTCTATTTCTATATCAATAGATGATGAAAATTTGAAGGCTGCCTTAGCTCCTTCATTACTGATGAGGGCAAGAAAGCTTTGTTTCTGGAACTCTATAGTATGTTCAGAAAATTGTTGAGATAGGGCAGAAAAATATCTTACAAGATCGTTATTTAAATTTATTATTTTATGGTCTATGGTAGACATGGTTTTTTTTTCATAATCTACATTATAGGTATTATCGGTTCTGTTAACTGAAAGCCAAGATACTTTTATTAAATCATCTAATATTGAACCGATTTCATACATCATTGCCGCATTGTTTTTTTGATACCTTTTTTTATACATCCTAGTTACATCATTTGTTTCGAAAAAAACTCGATTAAAGTCTGGGTTGATAGTTGCTTTAATTGGGTCTTCCTTAGCTGCTCTTTTAATTTCATACGTTAACCCATCATCTACAAAATCCGAATTTTTTGAAACGCGTATACTAGGGCGACGCGTTCCCCCTACCTCTTTAAATTTTATATCAAGACTATTAAATTCAATTCGCATTAGCTTTTCGATGTCGATTGTTAATGCAGCAGAAAGTAAATTTATGAGAGTTGTTTTACCTGTGCCATTAACACCAATAATAAAATTATTTTTTTCATGAAAATTAATACTTACATCCTGACTTCCCCATAACCCTTTTATATTTACAGTTGTTATTATATTCATGTAAGCCTCGAATTAATATATATTGATATTTTCATCATAATCGACTAAATTTTATCTAACTAAACTAATTTTATGACTAATTTGGGATTATGTCTAGTCTGCATGGCTCATATCTTCAGGCCTTTATCTATATAGCCATACCACAATTGACTATCCAAACTACCTTCCAAGATAAACTTTAAGTTAAGAATGTTTTTCCTGAGGGGATGGTAATATTGGAAGAATTAATAGGATATACCTCAGTGGTATATAAAAAATACGATAATATAGATATATATCACAAAAGTAGATGTAGGAATAAAAGATTATTTTAATTTCTAGTAGACTATAACAGCCTGCACCGACAGTATTTTTCTTAGCTCTGGGCTACCGCACAAATTCACGCAAAACCACCTAAAACCGCATAATCGAAAAAGGATCACTATAGCCGCACAGCCCCATATCCGGTAGGGTTCAGATGACCAATTGCGGGTGCATGAAAACCGGTGCATTTAGCGGGCAGGCGTGGCGGGGCTACGATTGCGCGGCGGCATGTTTGTTCGCTTCCCGGTTGTCGCAAATTTCCCGGGCGTAGCGGCGTTAAAAGCAAAAAGAGGTGGTACGGGTTATCTTTTTTCAGGTCGTCACACGGTGCGATACAGGCGGCATTACGGATGGTTTTAGCGGGGCTAAATCCGGCAGATTCGTATTCCGGCAGCGGGTTTAGTATAATATCGTGGGGCGCTATTATTATTGGTAACGCCGATCTTCATCATGTACGGACGTAAAAAAACCGCCTGGCGGCGGTTCCTGTTTTTATATTGTGATTAATCATCCGGCAGTCGGTAATCCTCAAACCGGATCACCTCCTGACCGCACCAGTCATTAAGTTGTTTCATCTTGGCCTGTAGCGGCATCAGTTCATTGCGGACAAACACCTTTGCAGCCTTTTCCACATCACCGAAGCCGCCGGTGTTCTGCGGCAGGATGCCCATCAGCTGCGGCGGTACGCGGTGAGCGGCCAGCATGTCATCACGACTGACGTTTTTGATGTTCAGAAATTCATCCTTGGCGGCGACTTCACTGAGCGGCATGATCTGAATGCCGTCTTTCTTCCCGTTCGGGGCATACAGGAACAGGTTGCGGAAGTTGCCGGGTCCTTTGCTGCTGCGTACCGCTTTACGGATGTTGTCGATATCACCCGGCGTCTGGGAAGAATCACTGATATACATGATGTACCCGGCGTGACTGCCGTTAAGATAATACCGGCGGCGGAACAGCGTGGCGGATTCGTTCAGCAGGGTTGACGGCAGAGCGGCCAGATATTCCGGCAGGCCGTACAGTTCCTGATTCACATCCGGTTCAATCAGGTGAAACACCGCGCCGGGTTCAAACGGGTACGGCTCACTCTCATAGCCGTATTTGGTGAACCAGTACTGATCCCCGTCAATCCCGCGCCTGGTGTATTTCGCCGGGGCGTGGTCAAACCGCAGAATGCCGCCGAGGCGGTTGTAACGCGTTTCAACGTAGGCGTTTCCGAACATCAGAAAATCCAGCGCGAAGCTGTCAAAGGTTTTCCGGTCTAACAGCGGGTGCGGGATAAAGGTGCTGGTCAGTATGTTACGTTTCACATAGATTGCGCTGCTGTGATGCGGTGCGGCCCGGAACGCTTTGGACAGCCCGTTAAAACTGAGCGGCGGTTCATACCAGTGCTCCATCCGGACACACTCCAGGTAATCATAAATCTCGCGGCTGTCGAGCACCGACACCGGTTCACCGAACGTGAACGCTTCCACGCCGCCGGTATTCTGTTGTTTATGCTGTTTATTTTTATTTCTGCGGCTCATCAGTAAAGCTCCACGATATTATGATGTTGGGTGTTTTCACCCGTGATAGGTTCGTTGTACAGAGCATGCATCGCAGCCCAAGCGAGATCCGCATGGCTGGCATCCTCGCTGCGGCTGGCTTCATAGGTCGGGCGGTTGCCGCTGGCAGTGGTTGAGCGGCGGATAGACATAAACGACTGAATGACATCCCGGTCTCCGGCGTCGAACTCAAGCCGTCCACTGTTGATGACATCCCATGCTTTCAGCACCAGGGCGTTTTTTACCGCCGGGTTATAGACGAACTCCCGCACCTGCGGGAAAAACTCCTGCACGGATTTAAAGACGCCGTGGCCGATCCCGGTGCTGTCGATACCGATGTATTCCACGTTATAGCGCTCGGTCAGTTGTTTGATCGCCTCTGCCTGTGCCCGGAAATCCATCCCTCGCCACTGGTGACGCTCAAGGATGCGGAACGCGCCGCCGAACATCACCGGCGGTGCAATCACCACACACCCGGCACTGTCGCCGCCCTCAGTTCCTTTTGCCGGGTCATAGCCGACCCAGACCGGCCGGTGACCGTATGGCCGGTACAGTTCCGGCTGAAAGTCCTCCCACACATCCCATGAATCAACCAGGCAACTCTGCATCAGTTCCAGCGAAAAAATGGAAGCGATATCGTCCACAAAGTCACACATCAGCAGGTTCTGATATTCGTCCGGGCTGTATTCAAGGCGCAGCTGTGCGATATCGAACAGATCACACCCGCCGCGCACAGCATCTTCAACGGTGACAATCTGCCGCCACTGACCATCCTCACACAGCCGCCCGTCACGCAATGCCGCATGGCTGATATCAATATCCACGTGATCCGCTTTGGTGCGACCCCGGTTAAACAGTTTTCCTGACCAGAACGGGTATGCACTGTGGGTCAGACTTGACGGAGTGGAAAAGTAGGTCTGCCGCCATTTTTTGTGCATCGCCATGCCGGAAGCGACTTTGCGCAGCTCCTGGAACTTCGGGATCCAGAAATACTCATCCAGGTAAAGATTGCCGTGATAACTTTGTGCGGTACGGACATTGGTACCGAGGAAATACAGGGTGGCACCGTTCGGCAGGACAATCGGGTCGCCTTTCAGGTCAACATCGACTTCGCGGGCAATCTCAATGATGTACTGCTTGAATACATGTGCCTGTGCCTTACTGGCGGAAAGAAATATCTGATTGCGGCCGGTCAGCAGCGCGTCCATAAAGGCTTCGCGGGCAAAATAATATGTCGCCCCAATCTGGCGGGATTTGAGGATATCGCGGATGCGGTTCTGCGCCCCGGCACGGTACCAGTTTTTCTGATACTCAAACATGTTCCCCATGAAAATCTGTTCCAGCTTTTCGATCTGTTCGTCGCTGAACACATTTTTTTCCGGGGCCTTACGTTCACCGGCGTTACGGTTCGCCAGTTTCGGGTTGAGATCGGTCTCATTGCCGCCGTTCTGATAGCGCCGGATTTTGGCGGCACGCTCCAGCTGACGGCCTAACAGGTCAATCTCTTTGTAATCCTTGCCCTCTTTGCTTTCTTTGGCGATAAGCTGGCACAGCCGCGCTTCAAGGGAGAACTCCACCCGGTCAAAAGGCGTGATGTCGTCCCACTGGTCGCGGCGCTTCCAGCTGTGAATCGTTGAGGCTTTCTCACCCAGCATTTCCGCGATCCGTGCGATACGGTAGCCGCTGAAATACAGGTGCATGGCCTTTTTGCGTGAGTCAAATACGGTTATCGTTTCCATGCCGCCAGATTACTGGCCGCACTTCCCCCGCGCCCTGCTGTTCTGTTGTATACCCCGGGCGTACAACAGCCTTTCATTGTTTCCGCAGCAATTCACCGGAACCATAGCCCCATCATTACTGACAATCCCGTCCTGACTGATGGAGTCATTCACATGACAGTAAAATCAAAGCCGGTGCGTATCTGTACAGAGGGTGCCACCACTGACGGCCGCACCGTACAGCGCAGCTGGCTGACCGATATCGAACAAAACTACGACCCGAACGTCTACGGGGCGCGCATTAATATTGATCACCTCAACATGTCCTACATGCCGCGCCTGGGGGATGTCGAATCGGTGTATACCGAAGAAATCACCGATGGTGCGCTGAAAGGCAAATTAGCCCTGTATGCCACGCTGAAACCGACCGCCGACCTGATCGAAATGAATAAAAAGCGTCAGAAGGTGTACACCTCGGCCGAAATCGCCCCGAAATTTGCGGACACCGGTGCCGCCTATCTTGTCGGACTGGCGGTGACGGATAACCCGGCAAGCCTCGGCACACAGATGCTGCAATTCAGTCAGGGCGCCGGGGAAAGCCCGTTCGCAGATCGCAAACAGTCGAAAGACAACGTGATCACACTGGCGGAAGAGACCGTTATCGAATTCACCGAAGATAAGCCGGATGAACCGAAAGGACCGTCTCTGTTCACCCGTATCACCGAAGTGCTGACCGGGAAAGGTAAGCAGGACGATGCCCGTTTTCATGATGTGCATCAGAGCGTCGAACTGATCGCAAAAGCCGTCGAAGCCATTCAGACGGATGTTGCCGCACTGAAAAAAACAAGCCTGTCCGATCCTGAGCCGGAAGAAATCGCGGAACTGGCCGCGCTGAAAAAAGAACTCAGTGAACTGAAAACGCAGCTGAGCCAGCAGGATAACAACGGTCAGAAACGCCCGGTGTCACTCGGCAACAACGGCACACAGCCGGAAGAACTGCTGACGGACTGCTGATCCCGGCCTCACCCGACTTGAGAAAGAGAACATGAAAAAAGAGACCCGCTTTAAATTTAACGCCTACCTGATGCAACTGTCTGCACTGTATGAGGTGCCGGTTGAGGAAATGACCAGCAAGGTTGAAATCACCCCGTCCGTGGCGCAGAAACTGGAAGATAATATCCAGATGTCCGCCGCATTCCTCGGCCTTATCAATATTGTTCCCGTCCCGGATAAAAATGGTCAGGTTATCGGGCTGGGTGTCGGCTCCACTATCGCCGGAACCACAGACACCACAAAAGAAGATCGCGAAGCGACAGATCCGTCTGAAATGACCGATATTAAGTATGAATGTCAGCAGACCAACTATGACACCGCGCTGACCTACCAGAAACTGGATCTGTGGGCGAAGTTCAAGGATTTTCAGCTGCGTATCCGTAATGCCATTATCCGCCGTCAGGCGCTTGACCGCATTATGATTGGCTTTAACGGTACACACCGTGCCAAAAAATCCGACCGTACTGCAAACAAAATGCTGGAAGACGTCAATATCGGCTGGCTGCAAAAAGTCCGCACCGATGCAGAAGCGCATGTGATCAGTGATGTCAGAGACGATGCCGGTAACGTGATTTCTGCCGTGATCCGCGTGGGTAAAGGCGGTGATTTTAATAACCTTGACGCACTGGTGATGAGCGCTGTTGATGAGGTTATCGACGAAGAGTATCGCGATGACACTGAACTGGTGGTTATCTGCGGGCGCAAACTGTTATCCGACAAATATTTCCCTCTGGTCAATAAAGAGCAGGAAAACAGTGAAAAACTGGCCGCTGACCTGATTATCAGCCAGAAACGCATCGGCGGGTTACAGGCCGTGCGTGCGCCGTATTTCCCGGAAAACGCCCTGTTTATCACCCGTCTGGATAACCTGTCTATTTACTGGCAGAGCGAAACCCGCCGCCGCCACATCATCGACAACCCGAAACGTGACCGAATTGAGAACTACGAATCCGTCAATGAGGCCTATGTTGTTGAGGATTATCGCGGAACCGCGCTGATCGAAAACATTCAGATGCAGAACGGTGCTCAAAAACCGGAAAGGCCGGACACCGGTGATACCGGCAAAGAGGGCGGCGAATAATGGGCGGCAGTATTTTCCGCCGTCATGTGATGCGGGTCAGTGCGCAGCAGGATGCACAGCAGCGCAACCCGCAGACACAGACCGGCACGGCCTACACACAGATGACGCTGATGATGAACGCTGACCGCCGCAGGCTGAAGCGCATCCAGTCATTTGAGCGAAAAGCTGCTGTGAAGCGGGAAATGCTGCCGAACTATGCACCATGGGTCGGCGGTATTCTGGCTTCCGGCAGCGGGCAGCAGGACGATGTACTGATGCGCGTGATGCTCTGGCGGATTGACGCCGGAGACTTTCACGGCGCACTGGATATTGCCGACTACGCCCTGCGCCACGGCCTGAAAATGCCGGAAAACCATACCCGGACAACCGGGTGTGCCATTGCGGAAGAAATAGCGGATATGGCGGAAAAGATGTACACCGCCAAAACCCCGGTGCCGCTGGATGTGCTGACCCGAGCCCTGAACCTGACCGGCGAGGAAGACATGCCGGATCAGGTCCGGGCCAATCTCCTGAAATGGCTGGGCTATGCACAGCGTGACGACGGGTATTTACAGCCTGCAACCTGTTCGTGGCTGCGGGCACTTGAATTATATGACCGTGTCGGTGTTAAGCAGGATTTGCGCCTGCTGGAAAAGCTGATCGCCAAGCAGCAGGAAGAACGCGACGCGGCACAACAGAACGAGCCACAGCGCCGGGGCGGCACAGCGGAGCAGCCGACCGGCTTATCCGCTGTCCACCGCCCACCTTTTACGGGGTAACCGATGGACTTCACATCAGACAAAACCACTGACATAGCGGACGAAACACTCAGCAGCGGGGATTTTTTCCCGGATATCAGTCTGCGTCATTATCAGCAGTCAGTGCTGACGGACGGCAAAGTCACCACAGAACGGCTGCGGCACGCACTGGTCAACGCCATAACGGAAGTCAACCGCGAACTGGCGGGCTGGAAACGGTCACAGACTGCCGCCGGTTTTACTTCTCTGGAAGCCGTACCGGCCGACCATATCAACAATGACAGTGAGCTGATGCTGCTTTACCGCCGGGCGGTCTACAGCGGGGCAAAAGCGACACTGACAGAACGTTACCGCGATACTGACACCACCGACAGCGGCGAAAAGAAAGCCGCTGCCCTGAGTGAAACGGTGGATGACCTCTGGCGTGATATGCAGTGGGCTATCCAGCGTATCAAAGGTGAATCGCACAACATCTGTGAACTGATATGAATGTCTTTGCGTTGCAGGGTGAAACCCTTGATGCCCTGTGCTTCCGGGTGCTCGGGCAGACGGCCGGTGTGGTTGAGCGGACACTGGAACTGAACCCCGGGCTTGCCGGTCACGGTGCGGTGTTACCGCACGGAACACCGGTTGAACTGCCGGATGTGGCGGAACAGCCGCAAAAAACAATGATCCAGCTTTGGGATTAATAACACCTCCACAAAGGGGGATGGGTATGAAAACGATGAAAGAACACTGGGCTGACATTCTCGACACACTCAAAAACGCCTGGCCGCAGCTGTCCGGCGTGGCGATAGCCATTTTTATCCGCTATGCCTGCCTGATTTATGACGGCGACACCCGTAAAAACAAGTGGGCTGAATGCCTGCTGTGCGGTGCGCTGTCATGGGCGATTATCAGCGGCGCGGAGTTTATCGGTATTCCGAACGGTGCCAGCGGCATGATCGGCGGTGCAGTCGGTTTTTTAGGTGTTGAGAAGATCCGCGACATTGCACACCGCATGATTAATAAACGACTGGGAGACTGATTTATGTCACGAGGTATCAGAAATAATAATCCGGGTAATATTGACTATTACCCGGCGAACAACTGGAAAGGACAGCTTGCGCACGATAAAACCATAGAGCCGCGCTTCTGCCGGTTCAGTGCGCCGGAGTACGGCATTCGTGCCATTATTGCCCTGTTACGTAACTATCAGCGAAAATACGGACTGAATACCGTCACAGGACTGATCAGCCGCTGGGCGCCGTCGAATGAAAACAACACCACCGCCTATGTTCGCGGTGTGGCAAAAGCCCTTGCTGTTGCCCCGGACGCCATGATCGCCCTGTCTGATAAAAACACCGCAATCCGCCTAGCGAAAACCATCATTCAGCATGAGAACGGCAGTCAGCCTTATCCTGATGCGGTTTTTGAAAAGGCGTACACACTGTTATGACCACCAAAGCCCGCCTTATCTCGCTGTTATTCAGCCTGCTTATTGCGGGCTTGTTATCATTCAGCCTGAAGCATTACTACGATAAAGCCGGACGGCTGGCCGGTGAAAACACCGCGCTGAAAAAAGACCTCGACCGGCAGGCTGGGATTATCACCGCGCAGTCATTTGAATTTAACCGGTTTAACCGGATAGCGCAGGTTGCCACGCAGAATAACATCACGCAGCGTGCCGCCTCGGAGGAGCGCCAGATTGAATACCGCACCATTCTTAAAAACAATCCGACCTGTGATCTGCCTGTGCCTCACGCTGTTTCTGACGGCCTGCTCCGCGACACGCACCGTCTACGTGCCCGCACAATGCACCCCGCTGCCGGACTCGCTGACAAAACCGGTGCCGCCGTCCCTGCCGCCCGGACTCTGACGTACTGCGAACTGCCGTTGTGGATTGATTTGCTGATCGCGGATCTGGATGAGGCAAACACGCAACTGGACGGCATCCGTGCCGCCGAAAAGACAAGACAGCATGAACAAACTCAACAGCATTAAAGACACCCTGTGCCGGAAGATTCCGTACCTGAAAGAGAACCCGGAAAAACTGTATCTGTTCGTGGATGACGGCGGCATTTTTGCCACCAATGAACCCTCCCTCTCCTACGAATACATTTACAGCCTGAATATTATTCTTGAAGCCTTTCCCGGTGATCAGAATATTGTCTTTGCCGTGGTGGTCGAATGGGTGAAACAGCATCAGCCGGATATTCTCGCCAACCCGGATAAACGCGCCAATGGCATCCGTTTTGAGGCGGACATTCTCAATAACCAGACCGCGAATATCAGTATTGACCTGAAACTGACAGAACGGATTATTGTTTCTGTGCAGGACGGTAAATATCATGTTGAGGCCGTGCCGGAGCCGGAAAACCCGATGGACAGCTGGGAATACCTGAATGTCAGAAAATAGTCTTGATGCCCTGAATCATGAGCTGGTCGGGCTGCTGGCCCGGGTCAGTCCGGCAGAGCGGAAAAAACTGTCGCAGGCGATTGTCCGTGATCTGCGCAAAAGCCAGATAGCCCGCATCCGGGAGCAGAAAAACCCGGACGGCAGCGCCTATACCCGGCGTAAGGCTCAGTTTATTACCGTGCAGCGCGAGATGCGTTTTATCTGGCGCGGGCGTGAACGGCGGCTAAAGAACTGGCAGCAGAACAAGCGGTTAATCACCGGTACCGATATTGATAAAAATGCACAACGCTCATTCCGCAAGGGTGATATTCAGCGGTTCACAGCCATTAAAAAAGACCGGATAAAAGTCAAAGGCAAAAGTAAACAGACACGCATGTTTAAACGCCTGGCAACTGTCCGTTACATGCGCGTGTTCTCCAATGAAAACGAGGCGGCGATCTTCTTTGCCCCTGCCGCCGCTAACATTGCTGCAGTACATCAGTTCGGTCAGAAAGAACGGTTACGCAACCTTGATATTCAGTACCCGCAGCGTGAACTGCTGGGCTTTTCGCCTGATGATGCCCGGCGGATTGAAGCGGCCATTATCGACTTCCTCGCATCCTGATGTTGTATCTGCCAGACATACAACACTGAGCCGGTGCATTAATCCCCGGTTCGGTGGCAGGCTGTCCCCATGAGCGCAAACACCCAAATCACGGAACTCCTCCGCCTGATCAGAAATATCATCCGTACCGGCGTTGTCACCGCTGTTAAGGTTGGTCGCGGCTGTCGTGTGCAGACCGGCGATCTGGAAACAGACTGGTTGCCGGTCGTGACACTGCGTGCCGGAGCTGCCCGCAGCAGCTGGATGCCGTCTGTCGGTGAACAGGTGGTGATCCTGTCTGTCGGCGGCGAACTGACCACGGCGGTTGTGCTGCCGGGACTTTTTTCTGATGAATATGACGAGCCGACCGCCTCACTGACGGCAAACCACGTTACTTATCCTGACGGCGCAGTGATCGAGTACGAACCGGCGACCGGCGCACTGATTGCGACCGGCATAAAAACCGCACTGATTGAGGCCGGGGAAAGTATCACAGCGACCTCGCCGGTCGTGATTGTGAATGCCAGTGAAAATATCCGTTTTATCACCCCGACTGTTATCTGTTCTGACAATCTGACCTGTGCCACGCTGAATGTAATTAAAGGTGGCGAGATGTCCGGCAGTTTTAAACACTCCGGCGGGACGTTCTCCTCAAACGGCGTGGTGATTGATGCTCATGACCACGGCGGCGTAGAGCGCGGCGGAAGCCGGACGGATGGTCCGCAATGAAATATTACGGCTTTAATGCCCTGACCGGCAGCGGTATCACAGATATTGAGCATCTCCGCCAGTCGGTACGCGACATTCTGATAACACCGGTCGGCTCCCGTATTGCCCGGCGCACCTACGGATCCCTGCTGTTCCGCCTGACCGATCAGCCGGACAACAAAGCGCTGCGGCTGCAACTGATGTCCGCCTGCTATTCCGCCCTGCTGCGCTGGGAGCCGCGGATTCAGATTCAGCAACTGACGATTTCGTCCCCACAGCCGGGCAGCATTGTGATCGACCTTTCCGGGGTGTACGCCGGAACCGGCCAGCCGTTTTCCTTTTTCGTGCCACTGAGGTAATCATGCCAACCATCGATATCAGCCAGTTACCGCCGCCGGACGTGATCGAA
>OKSH01002392.1_pt1 | contig 14033 bp, 10 predicted proteins | sample 1601231 | NCBI WGS metagenome assembly OKSH01 (sample SAMEA3541596, study PRJEB24748) | human gut metagenome | biome: human gut; feature: human-associated habitat; material: faeces | place: China | collected 2012 | reverse complement strand
TATGTGGAGAAAAAAGCTTCTATCGAATCGGGCAAGCGGTATTTAAAAGAGATGTCAGAAGCAGAAAAAGTGAATGGGGCAGAAATAGATTTTGACCAGGGGGCAAATCTAAGTCCGGCAGAAGAGCGAGCGCTTAAGAAGAAAAAAGAAGCAGAGGAACGGCGCAGGATCAGAGAAAAAGAGAGGCTGGAGTCTTTGATCGAGGAACTTGAAGACAAGATTGGGCAGACCGAAGGTGAAATGTGCAAGCCTGAGAATCTGGCAAATACTGGACTTTTGACAGAACTCGACGAAAAAGTCAAAGATTTGAGGGTAAAATTGGAGGAAGCGTACGACAATTGGATGGAATTGTAATAGATTTAGTAAAAACTTGAAATTTTGTCTTGCATTACATATAGTAGTCAACTATAATAAGTTTTGTAATTTAGTAACGACAAATGGAGGTTAGTTATGGCTTTTGATAAAATAAGATCAATTATTATGGAGCAGCTGAGTGTAGAGGAGTCCTTAGTGACGATGGACACAAATCTAATGAAGGATTTGGAAGCAGACTCTCTTGACGCTGTAGAAATCATCATGGCGATCGAGGAAGAGTTCGATATCGAGATTCCTGACGAAGAAGCTGAAAAATTCCAGTTGGTAGGCGATTTAGTTAGATACGTTGAAGAAAATTGTGAACAGGAATAACAAGGAAAACCCGTCAGCCTCTGACGGGCTTTTTGTATGATAGAAGATATGGAATTCCTATCATTCAAAAAGAAGGTTGAATGATGTCCGATGAAAGGTGGGATGACAAATGAAAAATGCAAAGATATCCAATGCGGTAATTAAAAGGCTCCCGAGATATAGAAGATATCTGATCGAGCTGAGAAAAAAGGGAGTGGAGAAGATATCCTCCAAAGAGTTCAGTAATCTGATCGGATATACAGCATCCCAGATTAGACAGGACTTGAACAATTTTGGCGGATTTGGACAACAGGGCTACGGCTACAGCGTCGATGGCCTTTACGATGAGATCAGTGCGATCCTGGGACTGGATAAAGAATACAGAATGGTTATCATGGGTGCCGGAAATCTGGGACAGGCCATCGCCAAGTATACGCACTTTCATAAACAAGGTTTTAAGGTCTGCGGTGTATTTGAAATCAGCCCGAATTTGATCGGCAAGGATTTGGACGGCATCGAGATTATGGATTATGAGAACATCGTAGAGTACGTGGAGGAAGAAGAAATTGATATCGGCATCATCTGTGTCAATCAGAACAACGCACAGGAAGTTGCCGACAAACTGTCCTTTGCAGGGGTAAAGGGGATCTGGAACTTTGCTCCCACAGATATCGAAGTGCCAAAGCATGTAGCTCTGGAGAATGTACACTTATCTGACAGCTTGCATTCGCTGGCATACCATATGAACGATATCCAGAAAAAGGATCAATCAAAAGAGAAGGCTAAGAAGGAAGAGTAGGCGGCGACGGCTTGTAAGACAATGACGTTGCCGTATAAAAAAATAAGGCTGTTTCAAAAGAAGCAGCCTTATCATTTGGTAATAATGAAATATTAAGCCTCAACTGGAGCATCGACTGGGCAAGCACCAGCACAAGCGCCGCAATCAATGCATTTATCAGCATCGATTACATATGTACCGTCGCCCTCAGCGATAGCTTCAACTGGACATTCTGCTGCACAAGCTCCACAGCTGATGCAAGCGTCTGTAATTTTATAAGCCATGATATATCCTCCTTTAAGACATGTCTTGAATTCGAATTCTATTATAGCAGAAGGGCGAGTATAAGTAAAGATGAAAGTTTATACTTTGACGGGTAAAAGTGGTACTGGAAAGTCATACCAGGCCATCAACCTATGTAAGGAAAAAAACATAGTAAGCATCATTGACGACGGCTTATTTATCTACAAAAATCGAGTGGAAGCGGGAATATCCGCCAAGCGTCAGAAGACAATGGCAGGGGCCATCAAAACGGCGCTGTTCACCTTGGACGAGCATGCATCTTCAGTGGCAAAACGGATACAGGAGCTGAACCCATCGTCTCTGCTGATTATTGGAACCAGCGACCGTATGACAGACAGAATCGTCGCGCGCCTGGAACTGCCGCAGGTCAGCGAGCGCATCTATATTGACGATATTACCACGCCAGAAGAGCGGGATATCGCTGATAAGCAGCGGCACATGCAGGGGAAGCATATCATTCCTGTTCCTACGCTGCAGCTGAAACGCGATTTTGCCGGATATTTTCTGGATCCTCTGCGTATCTTCCGCGGTCTGAACGTTGGCGGCAAAGCCCAGTTTTCTGAGAAAACAGTCGTCCGGCCGACTTTTAGTTATATGGGTGAGTTTTTTATTTCTGACACTGTATTGACAGATATTGCCTCCTGCGTTGCAGGCGAAGTGAAGGGGGTTGTCGAAGTCATAAAAGTTTACGAGAATACGGCGCCAGATAATTTAGTGGTAGATGTTTCTATCACCATTGGAGAGGGCAGCCCCCTTTGGGAGACTGCGATGGATTTTCAGCAGCGCTTGGCGGAGGTGATCGAGTATATGACGGCCTTTAATGTGGTTAAAGTGGACGTAGAAATCAGCGGCATCGCCAGAGGCATTTGGGGCTAAAGCAGATTGTGCAAAGCCCTTTCCAGATGCTGGTCTTTGCTGTAAGGATCGTCTTGTGGTAAGATAAGTAAAACTACATAGAAGGACGAACGAAGGATGGATGAATATATTGTAAAAAATGTAAAGGACTTTCGCTTAGACCATGTCTTTGACTGCGGCCAATGTTTTCGATGGGAAAAGCAGGCCGACGGCTCTTACACCGGGACGGCGATGGATCGAGTGGTCAATATGCAGTTTGTCTGCGGCGATCGAGCCAGTGAGCCTGAGACAACAGGGGATTTGATTATCAAAAACTGCACGGAAGAAGATTTCCTGCAAATCTGGAAACCTTATCTGGATTTAGACAGAGACTATGGGGAAATAAAGAGGACCTTGACGGCTGATGATCTGGTGATGGGCGAAGCGGTGGCATGCGGCCAAGGGATTCGGATTTTAAAACAGGACCTCTGGGAGACCATTGTTTCTTTTATCATATCGCAGAATAATAACATTCCTAGAATCAAAGGCTGTATTGAGAACTTGTCTCAGATGTTTGGACTGCCGGCAGGCGAATACGCGGGCCGGACCTATTACAGTCTGCCCGGACCGCAGAAGCTGGCAAGTCTGACGGCGGAGGACCTGGCGCCGGTCAGACTTGGCTACAGGACTAGATATTTGCTTGAGACAGCAAAGATGGTGTGTGAAAAGGGACTGCCGGAGGATGAAGTTCAGCTTTCGGCATTATGCGGCGTAGGTCCAAAGGTTGCGAACTGTATACTCCTGTTTTCAATGGCCAAGTATGACAGCTTTCCCATTGATGTCTGGATGGCGAGGGTGATGAGTCAATTATATGGCATTGATGAAGGCGATCATAAGGGGATGTGTACTTATGCCCAGGAACACTTTGGCCAACTGGGAGGTTTTGCTCAGCAATATCTCTTCTATTATATTAGGGAAAAAAATAGATGAAACGTGTCGAAAGCTGTAGGCAGTGAATAGGGCAGGGGAGAAGAGGGGAGACTCTTTATGGGGAAAAAGAAGGCAGAAGTAAGGCAGTCTGGATTTTAGACTGCTTTTTTTAAAACATAAAGAAAAATTCACATAAAAATTTGCAAAAAAATATTGACATCAGAGCAAGAAAGACCTACAATAAAGAAGATGATTAGCACTCGAATTAATTGAGTGCTAACAAATCGACACGAAAGATGTGTCAGAACGCAAAAAAACAGTACATAATAATATCAACATAAACTAGGAGGTAGAGAAAATGAGTTTTGGAATCAAGCCACTTGGCAGCAGAGTTGTGATTAAGAAATTAGAAGCTGAAGAAAAGACAGAAGGCGGTATCATCCTTGCGAGCGCAGCAAAGGAAAAACCACAGACAGCCGAAGTCGTAGCAGTAGGTCCTGGAACAAAGGACGAAGTGATGGAACTTTCTGCAGGGGACAAAGTTGTATTTTCTAAATACGCAGGAACAGAGATCAAGTATAATGGTGAAGAATACACAATTATGAGCCAGGGCGATATACTGGCAATCGTAGAATAATTAATCAGGGAGGTAATGAAAAATGGCAAAGGATTTATTTTATGGCGAGGACGCCAGAAGAAAGCTTCAGGTAGGTGTAGATAAATTAGCAGATACCGTTAAAATCACATTAGGACCTAAAGGCAGAAACGTTTTGATCAACAAATCATTCGGATCACCTTTGATCACCAATGACGGTGTAACTATTGCAAGAGAAATTGAACTGGAAGACTCCGTCGAGAACATGGGTGCACAGTTGGTCAAGGAAGTTGCAACAAAGACAAACGACGTTGCCGGTGATGGAACGACGACAGCTACACTGCTTGCACAGATCATCATCAGAGAAGGATTCAAAAACGTGGCGGCAGGCGCAAATCCGATGGTACTGAAGAGAGGCATCCAGGGAGCAGTTGACACAGCTGTTGAAGAAATCAAAAAGACTTCACACAAAGTAGAAACAAAAGAATCTATCGCACAGGTTGCATCTGTTTCTGCTGCTGACGAGACAATCGGCGGCATGATTGCAGAAGCAATGGAAAAAGTCGGAAAAGACGGCGTTATCACAGTAGAAGAATCCAAGACGATGGGAACTACTTTAGATGTAGTAGAAGGTATGCAGTTCGACAGAGGATATCTGTCAGCATACATGGTAAGCGATACAGACAAGATGGAAGCTGTTTTAGAAAATCCTTACATCTTATTAACCGATAAGAAGATCAGCAACATCCAGGATCTGCTTCCACTCTTAGAGCAGATCGTAAAACAGGGAAGAAAGCTTTTGATCGTCGCAGAAGACGTAGAAGGCGAAGCTTTGACGACATTAGTTCTCAACAAGCTGAGAGGAACTTTCGACGTTGTTGCAGTTAAATCACCAGGATTTGGCGAAAGAAAGAAAGCGTTAGTAGAAGATATCGCAGTTCTGACTGGCGCTACAGTCATCAGCGAAGAAGTAGGCTACGACCTCAGAGAAGCGACTGTTGATATGCTGGGTCAGGCAGGCACTGTCAAAGTTGAAAAAGACAGAACTGTCATCGTCAATGGAGCTGGCGAAAAAGCTGACATCGACGCTAGAATCAACGCAATCAAAACACAGCTGGCTGAGTCCGAATCCGATTTTGACAAAGAAAAATGCCAGGAAAGATTGGCTAAGTTAGCAGGCGGCGTAGCTGTCATCAAAGTCGGCGCTGCAACAGAAACTGAATTGAAAGAAAGAAAGCTGAGAATCGAAGACGCACTGAACGCAACACAAGCTGCGGTAGAAGAAGGTATTGTAGCAGGCGGCGGCGTAGCGCTCTGCAATGCAATTCCGGCTGTATCTAAATATGTTGAAACTCTGGAAGGTGACGAAAAGACTGGTGCAAAGATTATCGAGAGAGCATTGGAAGAGCCGGTTAGACAGATTGCTGACAACGCAGGCTTTGAGAGCAGTGTAGTCGTTGCAGAAGTGAAGAACCAGAAAGCTGGAGTTGGTTTCAACGCTGCAACAGAAGAGTATGTCGACATGATTGATGCTGGTATCGTTGACCCTGCAAAGGTAACAAGATCAGCAATTCAGAATGCTGCATCTGCATCCGCAATGCTGCTTACGACAGAAGCAGGCATCGTTGAAATCAAAGGAAGCGATCCACTGACAAATGCGATGGCGAATGGCGGCCCTGGCGGCATGGGCGGCATGGGCGGCATGATGTAAGTTAGAATTCTATAAAAACCGCAAGATTCATAGGGGAAACTGCTAGTGACGGCAGTTTCCTCTTTTTATTATGCAGGAAATATCGATAAAATCGATATTGACGCAATATGAAAGAACGTACTTGGCGAAGCGTCAACCCTTGTGAAAAGGTGTTAAGCCGTTTTCGACTGAATAATACATTGCGTTCTGTTACAATCAAGAGTAATATGAAGGTAGAATCTTTGACAGGAGAAAAAATATGGATTGGAAAAGTGCGGCTCCGATATTAGACAATCTGCCGGGAGGCATTGGACTATTCTGCTACGACGGGATAGGCTTTTCTCCTGTGTATATCAGTCAGCAGCTGCTGAAGACAGTGAAGTGCAGTGACTTGACTGAGCTGGAACAGCTGGTTCACCATGAGGACGTTCTTCAGCTGCGCGGCAAAGCAGAGGCCCTTTTGCAGCAGCAAGAACCGCTGATACACGATTTTCGCCTTCTTGATCGAACAAGCGGCGAGTATTTTTGGCTGCGGTTGAAAGCGAATTCCCAGGCTAATGAAGGAAGCGGGCAGATTATCTATGCAGAGGTCACGGACATAGACGCCGAAAAGAAGGCGGAGACCATGCTGACACTGACGGAGAAAACCTTATTTTCTGTCATTGAAGAATCTGGCGTCCAATTTTGGGAATATGACATCAAACATGACAGGGCCTACCTCGGACTTAAATCGCGAAAAGACTATAAAATAGAAGGAATAATTGAAAATTTCCCTGCATCGTGGATAGAAACAGGATACGTACATCCGGACGATGTGGCAGAATATCTCAATGTGATGGCCAGATTGAAAAGAGACGCCGGCAGTGTCTGCTTTGATGCGAGAATCTGGAATCCCAACCTAGAAGGTTATGAGTGGAAGAAGATTCATTATACCGCAATTGCAGATGAAAATGGACAACCGGCCAAAGCCTTGGCCATAGCGGTCGACATTCATGATTTTAAACACAGTGAAGAGACGCTGCAGGCGGTCATGGAACAGATGGGCATTACATCATGGGAATATGATATTAACAACAGAACGATTGTTTGCAATGGAGGCTGTGCAGAGACTTTTGATAAGAATGATCTCATTGTCAAAAACATTCCCGAAGCGCTTCTGGACAAGAGAGACGTGCATCAGGACGATGCGGATATATTGATGGATGGCTATCAGAAATTGTTTGATGGAGAGAGTCAAGTGAAATTTCAGTGCAGATATTGGGTTTCACGGATCGCACAGTACAAATGGTTTGAAACGGCATACACTGTGATTAGGGACGAAGGCGGAAGCTTTCTGCGGGCTATAGGCACGGCGCGGGATATCGAAAAACAAAAACGAGCAGAGGAACAGTATCAAGACCAGTTAAAGTTTATGAACGACGTCTCAGACGAGACTTTGATTGCCAAAGGCAGGCACAACATTTCAAAAAACAAAGTGGAATTTTCTGTAGAACGCAGTTCTTATGCAATACCTGGCATGGAAGGGGAGGCCTATGATCAGTTTATCGAGAAGCTGATCAGACAGCCTTTGAGAGCGCATAAGCGTGAAGAACTTTCCCGCATTTTGTCCCGCAGACAGTTGATTGACTGCTTTGAAAAAGGAAGCAATCACTTTTCTGTTACGTATCAACGGAAGACGAAAGATGGTAAGCTGATCTGGGTGGAGACCACCTTAAGAACTTTCTTGCAGCCAGGCAGTGAAGATATCATCTGCTTTGCTTATACCTATGATCGAACCGATAGCGTGCTGCAGCAGCAGATTGTCAATCGTGTCGCTGACATGGAATATGATTTTCTCGCCATATTAGAGGTAGAATCTGAATCCTTTCGGCTGGTCACAGTAAATGGCAAGGCAGAAACGCAGAAAATGTCAAAGAAGATGCATTCTTTTGAGAGCTATAAACAAGACATCATGAAAAGCGTTTTGCCAGAACAACAGCAGCAGGTTATTGCGAATTTGGATTTCAGCTGCATTATTGATAGGCTGAGGGATTCTGATACATATTTCTTTATGTTCTCTTTTATTGAAAACGGCGAGGTAAGAAGGAAAAAGCTGCAATTTGCCTATTTAGATGAAAGCAAGGATCTTATTATGTTTACCCGCTCCGATATGACGGATGTTTACGAAAATGAACAGGCACAACTGCGACGCATAGCGACAGCCTTGAGAGAAGCAGAAGAAGCCAATCACGCGAAAACCGACTTTTTATCGAGAGTCAGCCACGATTTGCGGACGCCGATGAATGCTATTTTGGGCCTCTCTAATCTGGGACTGGAAACTGACGACGTGGCAGAACTGAAGGGTTATATGGAAAAAATACAGTCCTCTGGTCAATACCTCTTGAGCTTGATTAACGACACGCTGGACGTCAACAGAATTGAGAGCGATCGATTAGAAGCACACCAATCGCAAATGAATAATTTGTCATTAATTGAGCCAGTCGTATCTACTGGCAAGATTTTGGCAAAAGAAAAAGAAGTGCGTTTTGTTGTGGACCTCAGCGGAATGACTGCGGGCATGATAAAAGGAGATATCATCAATATCAGACGGATTTTGAACAATCTGGTTTCCAATGCCATTAAGTTTACTGATCCGGGCGGAACGGTGGAACTGAAGGTTGAAGAAGGACCCTCCAACAATTTGCGGCAGAGGGAGTCGACGCTGTATTGCTTCACCGTAACGGATAATGGAATCGGGATGAGCAAATCTTTTATGAAAAGCATGTATGAACCTTTCGCACAAGAAAACGAAGCTTCCTATATGGAGAAGGGATCGGGACTTGGACTGACGATTGTCAAGAAACTAGTCGAATTACTCGGCGGTGAGATTGAGGTAAAGAGCGCCTTAGGCAAAGGGACTGTCTTTAAAATTTATCTGAGCCTGGAGAAACGTGAAACCAGTGCAGAAGAAAAAGAGGAACGGTTTGCTGAAGCTTCGATGGAAGCGCTGTACGGGAAACAGATTCTCGTCTGTGAAGATCATCCACTAAACACCCTGGTGGTGAAGAAGCTCCTTTCCAAAGTCGGCTGCACTGTAACCACTGCAGAAAACGGTCAGCTGGGGCTGGATATTTTCAGGCACTCACCGCCTGAAACCTTCGCTGCGATTCTGATGGACATTCGCATGCCTGTGATGGATGGGTTAGAAGCGGCTAGACAGATTCGTCTGTTAGATGAGGATGTTCCTATCATCGCACTTTCCGCCAACGCCTACGATGTAGATGAAGAAAAGTCGGCAGAAGCAGGTATGAATGCCCATTTATCCAAGCCGATTGAACCGCAGCTATTGTATGAAACTCTACTAAAATATGTGAATTTTCGGTAACAATTGGGTTTAGTACCAAGAAAATTGCCGTATTGACACCTCCGTTTCGGCCGTACAAGCAATGGCTGCATCCCCGCAGAATGGGTATTTTCAGACGTTTTTCGACTTTTAACGAGAAACCGTCTGCAGGACTGGATTAACAAAAAATATCGCCAACCCATAATTTGCTATTGGAAAAGCGGTTGTTTTATGGTATAATGTGAACAAATGAAATACAAGTGCATAATGATGCATGGCCAAACCGGTCCAGATTGTGTACTAGCATTGATACATAAGGCTTTCAAGGTATTTAAAAAAACCAAATTATGGGATATTTTTATCCCTAAAATGTAAAAAATGCTTGCCAAGTTGGGTTGATTTAGGTTATACTCATTGTGAACTATCATTTCATTTGTAAGTTTTGTGCAAAAACGCGCATAACTATAATCTTACAAAACGTACAAAAAAAGAGGGAGGAATTCTTAAAATGAAGAAATTTTTAACAGTGCTTCTTGCATTGTCAGTTGTCTTCACTTACACAGTTGGTACTGCGTTTGCGGCTGCTGGTACACCGACAAAAGAAGACGTAATCAAGCAAGCAGAAGCAATGGCACAGAGCTATAAAAACTCGATAAACTCTGTGAAAAATATCTATGCAAACAAGAACTTTGTCAAAGATTCTGCCGGAGTTGAAAGATGTAGTGACTTAAAGTTAACTGCTACCAATGGCGGAACTGTAAATACATCAAAAGATGCTTTTGATAAAGTACTTACAGAAGAAATTGCTACGATAAATGACGCAATTGATGCAAAAGTAATTGCCGTTAAGGCGGCCGATGATGTTCCAACAGCGCAGGGTAAATTGGCGGACATTACTGCCGAATACGAAAAGTATGATACTGTAGCTGAGTGGACAGCTTTAGTTACCAATGATAAACTGGCTGCTGCAGAACTTGTAGTCACTAGAGACAAGGCAGTAGATACACTAAGCGCATATAATTATGCGAGTTATTCTGCTGCTAATGCAGCAACACTAAAAGCTATCATCGAAGATCCTGCCAGCGGACTTGAAGCAATTAAAAAGTATGCTTCAACTGGCGAAGGTGCTGACATTGAGTTAATTGTGGCTGACAGTACAGGAATCAATGCAGTGCTTGCCAAGGCCGCGGCTGTAAAGTCTCTAACAGATGAGGATGCAGATGCAAAGGCACTTGCTGATGCTAAGGAGGCAAAAATTGCTGAACTGAAAAACTATGCAGAAGTTGAATATGCTGCTCAACTTTTTGATGCAAATGCTGCTGTTGCCGTTGCTCAGAAAGCATATGATGCAGACAAGAGTGATGCAAACAAGGCAACACTTGATGCAGCCAAAGCTGCTGTTGCAAACTTAAGAGGAAACATTGATGCAATTGTTGCTGTGCAGACTGTTGCAATCAATAAAATAGCAGTGAAAGTAGACGTAGAAAAGTTTGACGTAAAAGCCAATATTGACTGGAACAGTTTTGATGACAATGCTGCAAAGATTGCTATTGCAAATGCAGTAAAGGAATATGCTGCAATTCTAGCGTATGCTACTGAAAGCGATGGAAGCTTAAAATATGATGCAACAGTCGCTAAGGCAGAACTCGACAGTTTAGTTGTTGAGATTTACACTACAAATACTTATACTACTGAACAAAAGGCTAAAGAGGCGCTACTGGCTGCATTTGACAGCAAGGCAAGCTTATCTGGTGTAAGAGCTACGGCAGTAGGGACAGTAGAAGCGCTTAAAGCTGACGTAGACACTTTATATAGTGGTTCAAGAATTGATGAAGTAAAACAGATTGTTAAAGATGGCGTTGCTGCTGTTAAAGCTGCCAAGACGGTTGCAGAGATTAATGCCGCTGTTAAAGCTGCTGAAGATGCAAAGGCTGCCGTAATCAGTAACCAGATGCATGCTTTGGAAATTGCCAGTCCAAATGGTGAATTGTTCAAAGAATACGATGTAAAATACAAAGCACAGCTTCTTTCATACTTGAATGATTTCTATACAAAAGCTAGCGTGAAACCAGCTGCAGACAAAGATGATTTGTTAGCTACCGATGGTTTAAGCGGAACATTATACACTGAAATGATGAAGGCTTACACCAAAGACGAAATGGCAACAAAATTCACAGAAGTAAAAGCAATGATTGACGCCTTAAAAACTCCAGAACAACTGCTCGAAGCAAAATCTGCTGTAGAGGCATTAATCTTAGCTATTGACAATACTGTTATACTTGATAGCAAAGACAAGATTGTCGCTGCTAGGAAAGCCTTAGATGCATACAATGCTATGCCTGGTAAATCTGTTGAAGTTGGTACGGATTACGTTTCAGTTCTAACAAATGCAGAAAGAGATGTAAAAGCGCTGGAGATTAAGAAGGTAGAAGATCTTATTGATGCAATCGGAACTGTTACAAAGGATAGTAAGGAAGCCATAGAGCTTGCAAAATCGACTTATGACGCTTATGTTGAAGAATACGGTGCTGCAAACTTTAGCATCGCTGGAGCAAAGTTAACAGCCCTTAATAATGCAATTGATAAGTTGAATTCTATTGCAGTTGATGAAGTAATCAAAATGATTGCTGCTCTCCCTGATGCAGATGATGTCAAATTAGCTGATAAGGATGCAGTCAAGGCTGCCAAAGAGGCATATGACGCACTAGAAGCTAGTCAACAGGCAAAGGTTACGAATATTGCTAAGTTAATCCTTCTTGAAGCGAGAGTAGATGCACTGCAGGAAATCCAGGATGCTAGATTGACTGTAGGCGTACAGAGTACAACTTTGAAAGCTTCTTCAAAGGCTTACAAAGGCAGAACAAGGGTTTCATGGACTAAGTCATATGGATACAAAGTCGATGGATATGAAGTATACAGATCTACTAAAAAAGATACTGGATATAAATTCATGGGCAGAACACAGAAGTCTTACATGGATAATAAAAAAGATCTGAAGAAGGGTACTAGATACTACTACAAGGTTAGAGGCTACAGAACCATTGGTGATGAAAAAGTTTATACAAAATGGTCATCAAAGGCTATTAGAACTGCTAAATAATTTGTAATAGTTCATATTAAAACAATTAGAAGGCCGGAATTCCGGCCTTCTTTTTATTACTCAAACCTGCTTATAAACAGTTTCTCCCTATTCAAAATCTTGTCTATCTGTCTATCTATAAAATGTTCAAATTTCCTAAGCCTTTCCTCTGGCCAGTCAAATCTACCATGCCTGCTGAATTGAAATCCTGAGAGATTTCGGAGATCGCTTATGATTTCGTCAGTCAACATATCATTGGCGTTCAGATTAAATTCACCCATTAGGCGGGGATAGATATCTATTAGGCCGTCCATATCCTGCGCCATGAATCGTTCATCACTGAGGTTGAACAGCATTGAGCGATTATGATCAAAGACTGGTGCCATGCCTAGAGGAGTCAGGCTCTCATTTTCCATTAGAAGACCAAAATTGCCCAAATGACGGTCGATATTCAGGGTCAGTGCATCAAATACCATCATTCGTCTAAAGTTGTCCCCATCTCCATATTTTTCAATAATAGCTAAAGCTTCCTTAACTGATACGGAATGAGGATTCTCCACATGATACATCATCGGCGAAAATCCTTTGGCCTCACTGGTAAAAATTCCACATTTTGTTGCGAGATGCCCATGATGTTGGACAAGGTCGTATATAACTGATTCATTGCAGATGGCTTCTGCCAACTGAGACGCATAGTATTCTGCAAAAACCTCCCTGCCGTAAGTCTCGCTCCCCCGCTTCAGTAGAAACAGGCCCTGATCTTCTTTGATCCAACACTTAGCATAGTTGCCATCTACGCTAAGTTCTGGTGTGGTTGTACTCAGAGTCCCTGATCCGCCTTCAAATGCAATGCGAGCGATATTTTCATCAAAGTCATTCCGGTAGAGGGATACCTCTTCCCAGGTTTTTGGTGCTTCTTCATCTCTTACCCAGAACGTATCTGTAAGAGATGCTGCACTGCTTACTCTGATAAACCCTTCTACATCTTCCGCTCCCAACTGCTTCAATATGCTTTGAACATGCTTTCTGTGCTTTGGCGCTTTCCTTCCTTCAATAAAGCGGATGACATCACCTGTGTATTCCTGCGGAAGCAGATCCTGTTGCAATACCTTGACATCATCTGCACGAACCGTCCCATATTCATTTCTGTAAGTCCTGAATCTGACTATTTCTCTTCCCATGTTCATCAAAGTATAAAACATCAATCGTTCTCCTCCGCATCCTATCTGTAATTTGATTATATCACAAAAGCACACTTCAGGCATCATCTTCCCAAGATAAATATATCTGACCTTATACTCCTTCTATTCTATACTTTGTGTTATAAATCTATTCTTTCTTTGTCAATCACACGCCTCTATCCTCCCTTCCCCTAAAATCATTATGAATTTCAATCCGCGCATCCATGAGGATGCGACTCGCTGCCGCAGTCTACTATAAGCGGATGGGAGATTGATTTCAATCCACGCATCCATGAGGATGCGACAAAACATGATGAATTAGTGGCAAAGGTAAACTAATTTCAATCCACGCATCCATGAGGATGCGACATCATATCTATTACCATTATTAGGCATATCGTCAATTTCAATCCACGCATCCATGAGGATGCGACTTTAAAACATTAGGAGCAAAAAGGTACATAATTATTTCAATCCACGCATCCATGAGGATGCGACGTCGGAACGATTAGCTTTATCCCGCTATATCGAAATTTCAATCCACGCATCCATGAGGATGCGACGTCATGGCAGATATGATCTCTGCGAGGTTACCAAAATTTCAATCCACGCATCCATGAGGATGCGACCGCAATATATGGTAATCATAGGCGGA
>OKSH01002390.1_pt1 | contig 14037 bp, 9 predicted proteins | sample 1601231 | NCBI WGS metagenome assembly OKSH01 (sample SAMEA3541596, study PRJEB24748) | human gut metagenome | biome: human gut; feature: human-associated habitat; material: faeces | place: China | collected 2012 | reverse complement strand
CATTGCGACACAGAAATCCATCCTCACGGATTATGTGAAAAAGCAGGGATGGCACTTAGCAAAAACGTATGTGGACGACGGTTACTCTGGTACAAATTTCCAAAGACCAAGTTTCCAGAACATGATTAAGGACATTGAAAGCGGTCTGATAAACTGCGTTATCACGAAAGATTTATCTCGTCTGGGGAGGAACTATCTTGATTGCGGACTGTATCTGGAAGTGTTTTTCCCAGAGCATAATGTGAGGTATATAGCGGTCAATGACGGCGTGGACACGCTCAATAAATCCGCTATGGACATCACGCCTTTCCGCAACATCCTAAACGAAATGTATTCCGCCGATGTGTCGGTCAAGATAAAATCGGCGTACCGAGCGAGGTTTCAGCAGGGGAAATTCATGGGGACGACAGCACCATACGGTTACGTCAAAGACCCCGCCGACCACAACCATCTGCTGATAGATGACAAAGTTGCCCATGTGGTAAGGGAAATATTTGACCTTGCGTTAGCGGGCAACGGAATCGCCAAAATCCGCAAGCACATCAACAAACAGCATATCTTACGCCCCGCCGCTTATGCGGCGGAGCAGGGGGCAACAGGCTATGAGAGGTATTTTGAGGAGAATGAGGAGAACCGTTATATTTGGAGCGAGAACAGCGTAAGGGGCATTTTAAGAAGCCCGATATATGCGGGAAACCTTGCAGGCTACAAGCGGATTGCCGCCAACATGAAAAGCAAGAAACGCCCCTCTAAGCTGCCCGAAGAATGGGAAGTGATACCAGACACCCATGAGGGGATAGTCACGCAGGAGGAATTTGATACCGTACAGCAGCTTATTACAAGCCGCAGATTACCAGAAAACAAGGGCGGCTTTGAGAACATCTTTGCAGGCGTTATTAAGTGTGCGGACTGCGGCTATGCGATGCGGGCTATGAGTGCCAACAGGAGGAAACGCCCCGACATCATCGACTGCGTACAATATTCCTGCAATAATTATGGCAGATACGGTAATATCATGTGTACCGCACACAGCATTGAAGCGAGGGACTTGTTCAACGCTGTCCTCACCGACATCAACCGATTTGCGGATATGGCAGTCAATGATGAAAAGGCAGTGAGGGCGATTGAAAAGCGGCTCACGGAAACAGACCAGAGCAAGGCAAAGGCACTGGAAAAGGAGCAAAGAAAACTGAACAAACGCCTTGCAGAACTGGACAGGCTGTTTTCCTCACTCTATGAAGATAAGGTGATGGAGCGTATTACCGAGCGGAATTTTGAGATGATGTCGGGAAAATACCAGAAAGAACAGCTTGAAATTGAAGCAAGGCTGAAAGAGGTAACGGAAACGCTCAGCGACAGCTATGAGAAGACGCAGGGTGTCCGTGATTTCCTCTCCCTAATCCGCAACTATCAAGGCATTAAGGAACTGGACGCAACCATCATAAACGCACTTATAGACAAGATACTTGTTTCGGAACGTGAGAAACTTACAGACGGAATGGTGCGGCAGGAAATCAAGATTTATTATAAATTCATCGGCTTTGTCGGTGAATTACATATCACACCGACAAAGCGGTGGACTGCGTTAAAGCCTAAGAATTGTACGGTGTGCGGTGTTGAATATGTTCCCCGCTCTGGCATATCGAAGTATTGTCCTGCTTGTGCCAAGAAGATACAGAGGGAGAAATCAAACGAGAGCAAACGCAGGAGCAGGGAGCGAAACAGACAGGCATGTATTGAACTGTCCGCAAAAAATGACCGACTGACTTAGTACAGCGGCAAGGGCGAATTGAACGGCAAGGAAACCAGTTCTCCCAGGTGCGGGTTTTCCGCTATGTGACCGAGCAGACCTTTGATGCTTACCTTTATCCGCTCGTGGAGGGTAAACAGAAATTTATCTCTCTGATAATGACGGGCAAAAGTCCTGTTCGCTCTGCAGAAGATGTGGATGAAGTTGCGTTGTCATTTGCAGAGGTAAAAATGCTTGCCACAGGTGATGAACGCTTTAAGGAAAAGATGGATTTAGACATTCAGGTATCCAAACTCCTTGTATTAAAACAGAGCCATTTGAGTGAGTGTTATGAATTGGAGGATAAAATAATCAAGTTCTATCCGCAGGAAATCAAGGCATACGAGGAACATATCACAGCGTATGAAAGCGATAAATCACTTGCCGAACAGCACCAGCCGCAGGGCGAGGATAAGTTCTGCACTATGACCATTGGCGGAACAACCTACACCGAAAAGACAGATGCCGGAGAACGGCTGCTTGCAATCTGCAAGGAAACAACTGCCACGAAGCCAGTTTCGGTTGGCAACTACCGTGGCTTTAGAATGGAGGTTTAGTACGATGCTGCTTTCACCGAATACCGCTTAAATCTTTGCGGAAAGCATAAACACCAAGTATTGCTCGGCCCTGACGCACACGGAAACCTGACCCGGATTGAAAATGAGCTGTCAAAAATCCCTACCAAGTTAGAAGCGGCAACGACAAGACGAACAGAAACCATCGCACAGCTTGAAAATACAAAGGTCGAGGTTCAGAAGCCTTTTGCCTATGAAGATGAGCAGAACACAAAATCCGAACGGTTGAATGAATTGAATATTGAGCTGAATTTGGATAAGAAAAAGCCTGTCGCTTTAGACGCAGAGCCAAACCAGACGAATGATATTCCTGCTAAAAAATGTGAAAACAGAGAGTGGTAATTTGATTTCACATTTGTAAGAGCGGTTTTTGGGCAGTATAATGGAGAATGTAAATAAATCGGAGGTGATGTTTTGCAAGGTAAACTTAATTTAGAAACCTTTCTTGATGCTTATAGAGGTGAGTTCGATGAGTATCTGAGCAGTTCTCTTGTAGATGTCTACGCCACTAAACGGCATAAGGAAATCATGGACGAACAGGATAAGCTCTATCAAAAGTATCCAAAGGTAAAAGACGTAATTGATATGGGAAAAACCCATGAGTTGGCTGAGGAAGAATGTACTGCATTGATTAGGGTCTACAATCTGAAAATGAGCTTATTGCGATTGAGATGCAGGATGTTTATTTCAAGGGCTGTGGCGATTATGTTGTATACCTCAAAAAAGCAAAGCTATTATAATAAGCTGACTAAGTAACAGCGGTATTGGCAAGGTTGCTAATACTGCTGTTTGCTGTTTAAAGCAAATTTTTTAAACTCCATATAGAAATATTACTTCTTTTAAAAAATTGCGACTTCTCATTAATATATCTTGAATAATGCGATGAAATGTGTTAAAATTAATGTCGATTTGTGGCTTAATAATTTATGAGGTGACTACTTATGGGTGTTAGTTATAAAAAACTTTGGATGCTCATTATCGAGAAGGATTTGAAGAAATCTCAGGTACGTCAGATGGCAAATGTCAGTGCAAGTACCTTTTCAAAGATGAGTAAAAACGAATATGTAGCACTAGATATTTTAGTGCGTCTCTGTATCGCCCTTGACTGTGAATTAAGCGATATTGTGGAGATTGTGCGATAGAATAGGAATTAATTAATATTGGAGGTTGCCCGAATGGCAATTGAAGCGAACGAAATTTCCGAAGCGTTTATGCCGTGCTTAGATGATAAACATATGCAACGCTTTCAGAAACTAATAAAGAAAATAGAAGGGGCTTTTCCGAACTATAAAAATCATTTAGTTCAACAGGAGATAGCAGCCTTTAATGATGAACTTGAAGAATCTGATTGTGAAGACTTAAAATATATGACAGCTCTTCGAGTCCTTTCTGATTTGACGCAGCAGGGTTGGCAGTTGGATGTGCATCCAGATGAGAAGCTATATTTGACGATGCTAACAGAGAACTCAAATGACAAGGCTTATGTGAGAAGCCGCTTAAACTCAGAAAAGAAAGCGCAGTTTAGTGACCCAGCTATTTTACGCTTTATTGAACGAATGGAAAAGCCTAAGAACTATAATGGCAATACGATATCCATACGAAACCTAATAGGAAGCAAAGAGGAGCTAATTCGTAAAATTCAGGGTAACGAGCATGTTATAGAGCCATATCTTCAACTAATATCACATGCCACTGATGAGCATACAGGCTATAGAGATATCGATATATGGAGGTACTTTAGATATACCTGGTCAATTCCATATAAATCAATGCCTGGACGAAATCTGTTTTATTTAGTGCGAGATGCGTCACAGGAGTTTCATCCGGTCATTGGCATTTTTGCATTAGGAAATTCAGTGTTAAACCTTACTGTTAGAGATGATGAAATAGGCTGGACAATTGATGGCATTAAGAAAAATTTAGAGCGGCGCTGCTTAAAGGAGATTAGCTCGCAAATGGTTAGCCAGACAAACGGCGGAACTGTAGGCTATAAACGGACATGTTATCTCGAAACAGAGGAGGAGCATCAGAGGCGTGCTAATGAATACTCTAAAAAAATTGTAAGTGTACTACTTAAAAACCTAAAAAATGCTATTAATGATATCTATGTAAAGGATTTGGATTATCACAGAGGGACTAAAAATCCAAGCAAGGAAGCGGTAGATAGGTTGAAGCAATTATCTCAGGAACTTCGTGAGCTTGCGCTAAACAATAAAAAGACGGTCAAGGTTAAAAACTGGGAAAATGAAGCTAAGGAAACCCTGTTTAAGAAAAAAAGAGCTGCTGAGCTATCTAAATTGCTTGATGCGCTTCGCTGTTTTAACGAAAATAAAAATGCAGATAGCTATATTTGGCTTTCGTCTATGTTGAAAACGGAAAAAGGAAGAAAAGCAGTTAATGTAGCACTTGTTGCGAACAGAAAGACAAAAATAGGCTCTAATATGATGGAGATTATTGTATGTGGTGCAATACCACCCTATAACGAGCTATTAGGTGGCAAGCTAGTAAGCATTCTCGCTTGTTCTCCAACGGTCATTCGTGATTGTACAGAAAAATACAAGAGCCAAGTAAGTGAAATCGCTTCAAGAATGAAAGGGAAAAAGGTTGTTAGAGATAGTAGACTGGTATTTTTGGGAACAACAAGCCTCTATTCTGTTGGAAGCAGCCAATATAATCGAATTAAGGTTCCGATGAGTGATACCTTCACACTTCAATTTAAGAGGATGGGCATTACGGAAGGATATGGAACAGTGTACTTTTCAAAGGAAACAACAGGTATGATGATGCGTTTATTAGAGCTTCAGGATGGCGGACGACGAATAAACAATATTTTTGGCGAGGGTACTAGTCCTAGATTTCGTCTTATCAGTAGGGGCTTAAGTACAATAGGTGTTAAAGCGGATGCTTTTCTAAACCATTATTCTCCTAGAATTGTATACTCGATTGAGCTGGCGGAAAACACAAATGATTTTTTGCTTGGGTATACAGAGGATATAAGCTATCCGTTTGATATCTCCAATAATAACGCTGTTTTAGCTAAGACACAGGAAATGATTGACTTTTGGTATAACCGATGGATGACAAAGAGGCTTGAGACGGTTGACATTATTCAACGTCTTGAGCGCTTTACTCCTGAGGATATATTATTAAGCTATACGAGGTGATTATATGAATAACCTACAGTTTATTAAGAAGCTATATAATGGTCGCAACTGCTATTCTGATTCACTGACAGAAGGTGAACTTGAGCAGCTACATATTCCCTCTGGTGTTGAAGCTATTGTTGAAAAAATGGTAAAAGAAAATCGCATAGTGTTTCTAACTGGAAATCCGGGCGATGGAAAGACCTATATAATTCGAGCAATTGAACCAACCTTAAAGCAGGAAAATATTTATGTGGAAAAGGATTTAAACAGTGTTACTGATGAGGAAATCGAAAAGGTAATTGCGAATATTCTTGAATGCTACCATAATAACAAAAGCTGTATTATTGCAGCCAATGAATTTCCATTTTTCAAGCTGATTCGATCATCAAGAGCGCTTGCGCCTGAACTACACAAGGAGCTTACGGCTATAAAGAAAAATACAATTATTTATGGCTATTCAGCGGTTGAATTGAAACGAATATGTATAATTGATTTGAACGAGAGAAGTTTGCTTGATAAAGACCGTAGTATCATTACTCCTATTATAGAAAAATTCGTAAGCCTACTAAAGGATAGCCAAGGGATTAATTCTATTTTAGATTATAATGTTTCAGCGCTTCAAAACGAGCATGTTGTTGAGCAGCTTAAGAAGCTTTTTAGCTTGGTTGCAATGAGTGGGGAGCATTTTGCAATGCGGGATATTCTCGGTGCTATTTCCTATACAATTACCTCCTGTACCAATGATGACGATGACAACCTGGGCTATTATTACGATGCTCTATTTTCTGGGGATAATGACCTAATGACCTTTATATCTTGCTTTGACCCAGTTATGCTTACTGTGCCTAGCTTGGATGAGCAGCTTTGGAATGGAGAAAAGTCGAGGGCTGGCTTATGGGACACCCTGCCCAGTGGCCATATGAGTTAACAGAAAACAGCATTGAAGAGGCTAATAATCTGTTTAAATCCATTAAAAGAAGATATTACTTTGAAAATATATTTGCTAAAAGCTTGTCTAGCCTACAACCAACAGATTATTTAGAGTGCGAGCGTATTTTTACGAAGCTTACCCGAGCAAGTGAAAAAAGGCAGATTCTTAGAATGCTAATACATTCAATGAACCGCTTGTTTCTTTCAAGTGATGAGGAACGGGAGCATTTAAGAATATGGACAACTCATAGCTATGACCAAGGCCGTGTGGCTGGAGCCGCAGTGTCAACAAGGTATGTTGATGCAACGGAGCTCGAGCTATTATACCCTTCTCCTGCTTCATGGCTTGTGGATATGGAGTATAGTCCGAATTGCCTGCTTATGAGGCTCAAAAATAAGCCGGAGGTCAAATTAGAAATAGACACTACTCTTCTGAGAGGGCTTATATGTATAAAAAACGGTTATCCCTCAAGCTTGCTTTCTAGTCAATATGAATTAGCAATATCACAATTTACTCAGCAGCTATCCGCAACTAGCTATGCTAAGAATTACGGCGATGGTAAAATTGTACTAGCCAATCGTAGAGACGGCTCACAAAAAAATATTTTTATTGAGGATAATAAATATCGTTTTAATGATAGGGGTGAATACTAATGGCAAAAGAAATTGACTTATTAAGTGATTATGGTGAGCAGATATGCGATGCTTTGGGCTTTAATCCAACATCAAACTCTACAAAGCCTCTATCAGTTGCGAATGGCTTATTTCGATTGTGTCTTGAAGCTGTGTATGATGTAAAGGATATACACGAGTGGATTGTCAGCGAGCGCAGAATCAGTCAACGTATTTTGTCCTCTGATGAAATTCGTAATAAATATAAAGATATTCTCACTTATGGCACAGAAGAATCTATTGAAGAAATAAAAGAGGCTCGATTCTTCCTAGAACAGATTTTCAATCCAGATTCGACTGTTTTTCCAAGCTATTCAGATTCGGTATTAAATATTTCTTCACGCTGGCTTGTTCGCGACCGACTTCGCTCCGAGGCTAAAATTGGTGATTTTCTTTATGATATTTTGAATACAGAGCTTGATGGAAAAAAGTCAGCAGCTATTGAGCTATTAAATGAAGCGTTAAAAGATGACGAGGATGATATTTCTCGTCTTATAAAGCCTATTTTGACTAGCACCTATAAAGCACGTATTTCCAATATTGAACCCAATATTATAACTATACATATGAATAAAAGCAAGCTGGCAATAAGAAAAGGCTTTGATACGTTGGCAAGTAATCTTAAGTATACCGGTCAGACTGAAAACACACTGCTTGTCTTGCAAAAAATGATAAACTATGCCATGTTCGCTACTTACTTTTATTTGATTGATGTGAACAGCTCTGAGTTTGGTGTTACTAGAATACCACTGCTACTTGATTCGTCTGGAGACTTAGATGCAATTGTGCGAGCGAGTGAGCAATGCTTTATTGCGGGCAAAAAGTCTGTAGAGGCATATATCGTTAATACACTGGAAACGCTTATTCAAAGCGAAAGTGTAATAGCAGACACTAATGATATTGAGCAATGTAAAAGCTTTTTAAGAGACATGCCCTTGAAGAGCGCTAATGAAAATAATAATGCCAGAGAAGCATTGCTGCGCTATTTTGATACATTTTCTTCTAGCAGTGAAGCACCACTACATGCGCTGGCACATGCACTCCAATTTGCAATTTATACCTTTACATACCCTAACAACACGCCATCTGATTTTTGCCGTGTTTTAGGCACAAGAGCAGGTTTAGTTGGACCCGGAGGAAACGCAACAAAATACAAAAGACTTCTTATCAATAGGTTTCTTTTGGAAACAATAGTAATGAGTACAGTTAATATGGAGGAAATGCCGGACGGAATTGAGCTAAGAGAACTTGGTGAAGCAATGAGAGAGCAATACTGCATATTAATTGGTACAGATACGGATAAGGATTATTCCTTGCTCGAGGAAGCGAAAATTGCGCAGGATGCACCAGAGGACTTACGAGGAGAACTGGCAAGCAATGCTCGAGGAATAGCCGACATGCTAATAAGCCTTGGGCTTGCTAAAAGGTATGCCGATGGTGTTACTATAATTGGATGGAGGTTGTAAAATGCAGATGCTTTTAACGAATGTAATTATACAAGCAGTGGCTGAGAAAGAAAAATCAGATAGCTTTGGAGTATCAATTATGAACCTCCCAGAGCTTGATTATAGTGCCTTTGCACAGGGTATTAAACAGGATAAGCAGCTTGAGCTTTATTTTCTGGGTTTTCAGGCAGAACGTGTTAATGCTTTGAAAAAAAAACTTCCTGTAGTTGAAAATGTCGGATACTTTTTTACAGTTGAAGAAGCAGAGACCTCACGAAATACGGGAAACGAGCAGGTATTTAGAGTTCATATTATTAAAAACCAGGAGCTTGAGAAGATTTCCTCCCTTCGTTGGTACGATACCATTGGAATGGATGAGATATATAAGAAAAGCTGTAAGTATGTGGCGAAAAATCTTACTAAGTCGAATGAAAGCATATTAAACCTTTTAAAGGCATTAGGAAGACACGATATTCGTTCGCTTCTTAATTTTGAGAGAGTGATTAGTTATCTTGAAGCGATATTAGCTGCACCGCAGGAGCAGTTACCACATGCCATAGCTAATAACTTATATATGCTAGGATTACTGGCAAGCAGTAGCTTTGGTGCGGGTGCACCTACAGTGGATACACTTAGGATTCAAATAAAAAGAAATCATGAATTGGTATCCAGAATTAGTGGGCTAGAACAAAAGGAGCGCCAAAACATTACAAATTATGCAGCAAAGCATCCTGATAATTCCCTTGTAAAGCAAATTCTTAATTATTATCAAACAAGGGATATCGAATTGCTGAAGCTAATGGATATTGATGAGGTAGAGGTCTGCTTAAAAAGTGCTGTTACACCTAAGACGAAAGTAGGCACGAGTATTCCTCGAAATGGTAATAAGGAACGCCCCCTAAATGCAACTACCGCTACCGCAAAATTAGTTTTTGATAATAATACAGAACAAATTGAGAGTATTATAGAGGAAGTAAAAAAGGCTGTAAAGGACCGCTCGGAAACTGATAAGACAGATACAATCACAATACCAATTGGTGATACTCGGCTAAAAGTTGAGGTTGAGCCTGTTACAGAAAATATTTCAAGTACGGCATCAACGGATGCATATTGGGGTGGGATACTATATGCTAATGTAAAAAATCCCAAGGATGCTCTTAGCGATTTTGAAAAATATGATTTCGCCCCATTTGATAAGAAGTATATTGATGAGCGAGTATTTGATTATCTCAATCGAGCTAAAAAATATGTTCAAAATTCGGGTGCAGCGGATGACATATTATCAGCATTTATGGGTTTTTATGAGAAACGACAAGCCTTGCTTCCATATCGGGAAAGACTACAGGATATTCCGATGCTACAGGTTATAAATAAGTATTCGGATTTTGCAGAGTATCTTTCATTGTATGAGCGGCTTTTAGGTGCAATTAAAACAAACTTTTCTGTGCTATGGGATGAGGATTCCATAGGTGCAAGAGATATTGTAAATACGATAATTTCGCTTGATTTTGTATATGTCCTTGGCGGAGAAAACGACCACGCAATCCCAACTCCTCTTAACCCTTTATACTTGTGGAAGTATGTTATGCTAGCAAAGGAGATGCTTGAGGAAGGGAGCGTTGAGGAGGGACAGGAACGTCATTTGTCGGATGAGGATAAGTCTTTTATAATACGAAAAGCTGAGGATATTCCTGACCCACTAACACTTATTCTCGTGCCAAATAGTATTGCTGAAAGCTCCGAATGCCTACCCATTGCTGGTAGGATAGGATGCTTACCTGTTTACTCTACGAAGCCTCAAATTAACGAGGGAAATACAGGCATGGATGCCGTACAGCAAGGGATTATAAGATATATGTGTTTATATCCTCATTCAAGCATGCTGCTACGAATCACCTTTATTAATCCACCCACTGTTGAGGCAGTGATTGGCATGCTTAAAAAGCTAGATAGGGATAAGGAGTTTTCTGGGTATGGTAGTGTTGGCATTGATTTAACTATCTATCGAACTAAGGAGGCATCCAATGATTGGGTTGAGTTAAAGGATAAATCCTTAAATGATGGCATACTTGCCAAGGTTAAAGGCAAAAGGACAGGCAACTTCAATCTATCCATTGTTGATAAAAAACTTAGCTACGATGAAATTATCAGTCGATTAAATAAAGAACAGCATCTCTTGGTGGTCTTTGACCCAAATGAAAAATATGTTGATTTGGCACGCAATAGCAAGCAGATTCACATACATCCACTTTGTGTACCAAAGGTATATGAGTATAATCGAATTCAAGGAAGCATTAAAATACGTCCGGCAAATGAAGGCGGTATTTTTGCAGATTATGCCGGAATTTTGGAAAAACTTCGAGAACAACCCTCATCCTTTGGTCACAGAAGCGTATTTGTGAATTCTCCTTTAAAAGAAGAAACCTATAAACAGCTATTGGAGCGTGCAGATTGGTTAATGATACTGGATGAAAACTTAAAAAGCTGGGATGTCTCACTTCGGTCTGCAAGTGAGAAGCTTTATTATAAGAGTAGTGACCAGCGTTCAATAGGAATCTATTCAAAAAACAGCGGTAAATTTGTTTTAGGGTACAATCAGTTAATCGCTTCTCTTGGTAATTACATTCCAAGCCTTGAGGGCGTTAAGGAAATAATAGAGGCTATAAGAAATATTAATGATGATGGGCTGCTCAGCATTGCATCACATTCAACAAATAGTATCTTTGATAGAAGTCATGGCAAAGGTAGCCTAGGCTTAGCTCTTGCAGCACTAAATTATAAGCAAAGCTTTCCAGATGCGCTTCTGGTAGGCTTAGACAGTCAGCTTGCTCGTGAATGGCTGTCCGATAGAGAGGATGGTAGATTACCAGATTTGATTGGCTTACGCTTCGCTGAAGAGGATAGAGTTCCTCAAGTAGATATAATTGAGGTGAAAACCTATGCGGATTACAGCATTAATAAAGAAGTTATTTCTGGCAATGCTGTAGAGCAGACACTTGTTCTTCAGGAGCTACTTCGTGAAATGTTTGGGCATATAGAAAAGATAACAACTGTTTCACGACGTGAAATTTTGAGAGAGCAGGTATTTGAATGTCTATTTCATTCTGACCTGCCACCAGATGAGAAGTATGAGCAGTCGCAGTGGTTAAATAAACTATTTGCCGGGGAATATGCCTTTGACCTCACAAAGACAATTTGTCATGTGGATTTTGAAAGAAATGAATCCAGTCAAAATAAGTATCGTGGGGATGGAGATATAGCACATGAGCGGTTTACACTGATTAAGCTAGGCTGCGAGAAGATTCAAGACCTGCTTAATAAAAGTTCAACCCCTCAAGTCGAAAGCTTCAATGAAAGTCCTATCTCAACAAGCGAGGAAGAAGTAAAGACTCAGGATATTATCCCCACAAGCAATATTGAGGATAACAATAATGTTGAGCAAAAACCAATACAGCCATTTGCACATGATATTGGTGATACAAGCAATGAAGAAGGTGCAGCACCAGAAGAGAAGGTGAATACACTTGCTATTGAAATTGAAGAAAAGTGTTCTCGGTTAAATCTTATATTAAAGGGATATGGTATTAAGGCTAATCCTGTTGATGCTAATCTGGTTCAACAGGCAGCCCGCTTCACTCGTTTTAAAATAGAGCTAAGACCGGGTGAAACCATTAAGAAGCTAATGGATAAGAGTCAGGATATAGCACGGGAGCTAGAAGCATTTGGAGAAATATTTATTGATAATGTAAAGGGCACAAGATATGTCGGTATGGATGTGCCATTCAATAGTGCTGGTCAAACATTAGAGCTTTTAGAAAACATTCATTTGCTAGACAAAGGTAAGGGTAATCTGGATATTTTAGCGGGTCAAGCACCTGATGGAACCTATCAAATAATTGATTTGGCAAAGGCTCCACATATGCTTGTTGCAGGTACTACAGGCTCTGGGAAAACGGTATTTCTTTACTCAATCATTGTAAGCCTTTTATATAAAAAGAAGGCAGATAGTCTTGAACTACTTATTGTTGACCCGAAGCAGACAGATTTTCATTTCTTTGAAAGAATTTCTAATCTACGTGGCGGAAAGGTGTTGATTGATGCTGATGAAGCTCTTGCAGCACTAACTGAAATAAATAATGTGGAAAAGGAACAGCGCACACAACTGATTCGTTCAGCCAATTGTAGAGATATCGACTCCTATAATGCCAAGAATCCTGATAAACCAATGAAGAGATTAGTTATTGTGATTGATGAATATGCCGACCTTGTGCAGGCTGCTGAGTTACAAGGAAAAGATGTCAGAAGGAGCTTTGAAACAAACCTATGTATGCTAGCTCAAAGAGTGCGTAACTTAGGAATTCATTTAGTAATTGCTACACAGCAGCCAAGAGCCACCATTGTCACCTCATCATTGAAGGCAGTCCTTCCTTATCGTACATCCTTTAGATTGCCATCACATGTTGATTCACAAACAATTCTTGACCGAGCTGGCGCAGAGGATTTATTGGGGAAGGGTGATATGCTTTTAATGACGGACAGTGATTTATTAAGGATGCAGGGCTTCTATATTTCGGAGGAGCAATTGATTGAATTTATCGAACAACAAAAAGGTTAGAAGGGATATACGAAGCATGCAATTACCAGTAAAAATAATAAGGGGGATATTCATTGAGGAGCTTAAAAATCGTTTTCTATGCTCGGTGCTGATAGACGATACACTTATTGAATGCTATGTTCCCTCCTCTTGCCGTCTTGGGAATTTTTTGGAATTGAGTGGAAAGCAGGTTCTTTTAGTTCCCACTCAATCTCCAAAAGCAAGAACAAGGTACGCATTACTTGCAATACCGTATAAAAGGAGCTATATACTTTTGAATACGGGGCTATCAAACAAGATAATAGAAGAAAGTATAAAACGAAGATATTTTTCCTTTATGGGAAAGCGAAATCAATTAATGAGAGAGCATGTTATTGATGGCTATAAAAGTGATTTATATGTAAAGGACAGTGATACGCTTATCGAAATCAAGAGCGTTATCTCGTTAAATAGGGTTGCCGACTTTCCTACAGTCTTTTCGGAACGCTCCTTAATGCAGCTAAATCAGATATATGAGCTTTTGTGTAAGGGTCATCATGCTGCTTTTATTATTACTTCGTTGAATCCATATGTTAAAGAAATTCATATGGATAGAGACTCAAAACTTTATGAGGCTATGCAACCGTGCTTGGAAAAGGGAATGCAGTTGATGGCATTTTCAATTGGGTTTTCCAAAGAAGAAATTATGATAAAAAACAAATTACCTATATTATAGCATTACAAAATCTACATAGCCGAGAGGTTTTCATTTAACGAAAGCCCTCGGCTATTTCTATTTTCAGGAGGTGATTTTATCCATTGAGAACTAACCGACCCTATGTGCAGATTGACCCAGATGTGCTTGAACGGGTACGACAGATTGACCTGTTATCCTATCTGCGTGAGT
>OKSH01002382.1_pt1 | contig 14063 bp, 13 predicted proteins | sample 1601231 | NCBI WGS metagenome assembly OKSH01 (sample SAMEA3541596, study PRJEB24748) | human gut metagenome | biome: human gut; feature: human-associated habitat; material: faeces | place: China | collected 2012 | reverse complement strand
GGCCAATGTGGCCGCATAGCTGATTCCCTCCATGGATCCGCTATTCCTGCCTGAACTCTCCGCCGCCCTGGCATCCCGGTTCTTAAGCCATTCCTGCTGCTCAGAAGCCAGCTTTGCAGCGTCCTCCTGGGACAGCATCTCCATAAGCGCATTGTAAATGGAATTCAGTTCACCTTCCCACAGCTTAAGTTCTGTTTCCGCCGAGGTCTTGATGGAATATACATTGGAGTCCGTTTCCTCCTCCCGCATCTTAAGAATATGGGTATCCAAATCTTCCAGGCGTTTGCGGTAGTCTACTATGAGACTCACCTTATATTCCCTGGTCCTGGATCCTGTGAGCGGGGAAATAGGCATATTTTCTTCCGAAGCAGCGGCCCCTTCACCGGCGCCACCCGCAGTATCCGAAGCCATTGTTTCCCCAGCGGCATCCGCCATTGCAGGAGCTGCCTGGCCGGACGAAAAGGGCTCTGCTGCTGCCTTTGCTGCAGGAGCCTTTGCGTAAGCCGCATCTCCGGAACCTGCACCTCCCAAAGCTGCGCTTCCCGGACCCGCGCTTGCAAGGCCTGCATCTCCTGATGCCGTGTTTCCCGAAGCTGTATTCCCCGGCCCTGCATCTCCCGTCATCCTGCGTTCCGCAGGCGTTGCGGGTGCTGCCCTGCCTGCCGCCGCCATACCTGTATCCGTTCCGCCTGCCTCTGTATCCTGCTGTCCCAAAGCCGGGGCAAAGGAAGGCGCCGCCGCCGTGTCTTCTGCCCCTGCTGTAATCTCAGCCATCATGGCCGCCCCCTGGCTGTTCACATAGTATTTGGTATAGTGGGTAACACCAGTTCCTATGACCAGGATACAGCCAATTACAATCCATATCCGTTTATCTTTCATCGCAACACACCCCTGCCATAATCTTGTATTTACCTTATCACAAAAAGGGAAGAAAAGAAACACGAAGATAAAAGGAGTAATAGATTGTAAGAGATATGTAAGAAAATCAGGAACAGATACAAATGCAAAAAAAGCGCTGCATCCCCTTTTGCCCATGTAATTCAGGGTTAAGCAGCGCCTTCTGCTTTTAAACTGCATCAGGGTAAAGCTTATTTATGCCTCCAGCCTCTGATCTGTCATCAGATTCCCACCATCTGCCGCAGAGGTGGCCAGGGCATCGCATTTCTCATTTTCAGGATGGCCTGCATGTCCTTTTACCCAGATGAATTTCACCTGGTGGGGTTCCTTTGCCTTTAACAGGCGTTTCCAGAGGTCGATATTCTTTACCGGCCCGCTTTTCCCGCGGTTCCATCCCTTTGCCACCCAGCTGTCAATCCAATGCTGGTTAAATGCGTCTGTCAGGTATTTGGAATCCGAATATAATTCCACCTGGCATGGCCTGTTTAATGCCTCCAGCCCTACAATAGCAGCCATCAGTTCCATCCGGTTGTTAGTGGTGCGTACATACCCGCCGGACATGGTCTTCTCATGAAGCTGGCCGCTGCTGTCCGTAAAATGAAGCACTGTCCCGTAACCGCCCGGACCGTCAGGATTTCCCCTGGCAGAACCGTCTGTGTAAATCTGTACCTTCGTCATGTGTCAATATCTCCTGTCAGTAACATTCTATCTGTCCCATTTATCGCACAGGGCAAGAATCTGTTCCGTAAAACGGGTCAGGTCCTTATTAGCGCCGCCTTCGTTGCGGTGAATCACATCCAACAGCATCTTGCCTGCATCCACCAGCCTGGTATAAACACCGCTGGCCCTGCGTTTGGCGGCAGTTTCCTTCTCAATGAGAACGCCCTCTGTCTCTTTAATCCAGAATCCCTTTATAAGGTCAAACTGGGAACCTGAAAAAGGCGCCCTGGCTGTGAGTTTCAGCTGGGTATTCAGCACATCCGAGAAGGATACGCAGGATTCCTCGCTTCCGTGAACCACAAAAACATAAGCCGGTTTTTTCTCAAATGCGGATATCCAGCTGATAAGCCCGTCCCTGTCCGCATGGCCGCTGATTCCATCCATGGTTTCTATGTGGGCCCGCACATCAATTTCCTCACCGAATATCTTCACGGTCTGGGCCCCGTCCTGCAGAATGCGTCCCAGGGTTCCCTCGGCCTGGTAACCCGCGAACACAACGGAGCACTCCGGCCTCCACAGGTTATGTTTCAGATGGTGGCGTATACGGCCCGCATCACACATGCCTGCCGCTGATATGATGACCTTGGGCGTCATGTCAAAGTTTATGTTCTTGGATTCCTCACTGGTAATGGAGAGCTTCAGTCCCGGAAAATCAATAGGGTTGATTCCACGTTCCACCAGTGCCTTTGTCTCCTCGTCATAGCACTCCAGCATATTGTCCTTAAACACATGAGTCGCTTCCACGGCCAGAGGGCTGTCTACATAGACCTCGAAGCTGTCATGGCCGGTCACAAGCCTTTCTTCCTTAATATGGCGTATCAGATACAGTAACTCCTGGGTACGTCCCACTGCAAAGGCCGGTATGACCACGTTACCCTGCCGGTCCAGAGTCTCCTGTATGATTCTGGCCAGACTGTCCACATGGTTTACATCCTTTTTATGATAGCGGTTTCCGTAGGTGGATTCCATAACAACATAATCCGCCTCCGTAATATACTGGGGATCACGGATCAAGGGCTTATTCTTATTCCCAATGTCGCCGGAAAATACAATTTTTTTCTTACTGGCGCCCTCAGTGGCCCATATCTCAATGGAGGCAGAACCCAGCAAATGTCCCACATCCGTAAAACGCAGGGTCAGATTGTCATTGAGCTTAAATACCTGCCCATAAGCCACACCTTCAAAATGCTTAAGCACATCCTCAGCATCCTGCATGGTATAAAGGGCTTCCACCTCGCCCCGGCCTGCGCGGCGCGCTTTCCGGTTTTTCCACTCAGCTTCCATCTCCTGTATGTGGGCACTGTCCTTAAGCATGATGCTGCACAGGTCGGCGGTTGCATAGGTGGTGATAACCTGGCCTCTGAATCCCCTGGCATGAATCCACGGAAGCATGCCTGCATGGTCAATATGCGCGTGCGTCAGAAGCACATAGTCAATTTCATGATACCCCACGGGCAGCTCCGCATTCTGGTATATGTTATTTCCCTGTTCCATACCGCAGTCTATAAGCACCTTGGTATTTCCCACCTCCAGAAAATGACAGCTGCCCGTTACCTCATGGTCGGCCCCGATAAATGTAAGTCTCATCTGCATTCTCCCCTCCGAGTATAATATAGTCTTGCCTCACAGAATATTCTGTCAATTATGGCTACAGTATATCATATTCCCCATAAGAATGCAAATCGTATTGCAATATTTGCACAATTTTCTGAGAATCGTCCTTCTCCCAACACGCATTCTATTATTGCTGATTTTAAATAATAATGCATATCATACCGCCATTGCTGTCATTGATAATTTTCTGCAGAGTATCCTGCAGCTTCAGCTGGCAGTCCTCCGTCATCTGGGACACCTTGGCCTGGATACCGTCCTCCACAATCTGTTCAATGGATTTTCCGAAAATATTGGTATTCCAGATTCCGTCGTCGCTCTCCCTGGCATTTTCCTTGATATAGGCAATCAGATCCTGAGCCTGCTGCTCGCTTCCCACAATCGGAGCGATCTCTGTCTCGATATGGGCCTTAATCAGGTTGATGGACGGTGCTTCCGCTTTCATCTTCACCCCGTACTTGTTGCCGTGTTTGATGACCTGCGGTTCATCCAGCACGATTTCCGAGCGTTCCGGTGTCACCACCCCATATCCCTTTAACCGCACCTGGGTCAGAGCGTTCTGCACTTTTTCATATTCCTTCTGCATATTGGCCAGGCTGCTCAGGGTCTGCATGAGCTGGTATTCGCCTTCAATGGGCAGTCCCACATAGTCGCTGAGAATCTGGTAATAGTAGCTGTCGTCCATATCCACCTGGACACCCACCCTGCCGTCTGCCATCTGCATATTTTTGACATTCATGGATCGTATGGTATCCGTATGCTGCTGTTCCAGTTCCCCGGACACATCTTTCATGTGTGTTACTTTCTGGATTACATTCCTGGCCGCCTGGATCACCTGGGCCTTAAGCCAATGGGTGGAAGGCAGGATCTCCAGCCATTTGGGAATATGGAAATCCATCTCAGTCACCGGAAACTCCTTCAGGACGCGCTCCAGGATATGGAAAACATCCTCCTTCTTGAGCTGCTCGCAGTTTACAGGCAGCACCGAAACCCCATATGATTCAGACATTTCCCTTGCCAGCCTGGCAGTTTCGTCAGAATAGGGTTTGGTGGAATTTAAAAGTACCACAAATGGTTTGCCCAGCTTTTTCAGCTCGTCAATGGTCTGCTTTTCAGCTGCTATGTATCCGGGGCGTTTAATTTCCCCTATGGTGCCGTCTGTGGTTACAACGATTCCAATGGTGGAATGATCATTGATAACTTTTCTGGTTCCGATTTCCGCAGCCTGGGTAAACGGAATGTCATAATCAAACCACGGCGTCTTCACCAGACGCTCCTCGCCGTTTTCCACATGACCCGCTGCCCCGTCTACCATGAATCCCACGCAGTCTATGACCCGTACCTTGGCTTCAATACCGTCTGCCAGATTAATGCTGGCCGCTTCCTTAGGAATAAACTTGGGCTCCGTGGTCATGATGGTCTTGCCGGCCGCGCTTTGAGGCAGCTCATCCCGGCTCAGGTTGCGCAGGTTCTCATCCTCCATTGCAGGGAGCACCAGCAGCTCCATGAACCGCTTTATGAAGGTAGATTTGCCTGTGCGGACCGGCCCTACTACGCCTATGTAAATCTCTCCGCCTGTTCTCGCCTGAATATCCTTGTATACATTAAAATTGTCCATAAATATACCCCCTTGCTATGCTTTTATAGTATATGCAGGGGGGTATGAGTATATGACTGGTACAAAATCACCATGTATCAGGTCTATTCACGCAATCTCTTCTTTCATAATTTCACGTATCATCTACAGGTCCTGTGGTTCAAGTATTTTTTTCCTGCCAGCGGACTATTTTTACCTTTATTCGCTGAGATAAGCCTTTTTTACCTGATCATTGTTCATAAGCTCCTTTGCGTCTCCGCTGAGAGCCACATTGCCCGTCTCCAGTACATAGGCCTTATGCGCAATGGAAAGAGCCTTCTTTGCGTTCTGTTCCACAAGAAGCACTGTAGTCCCATCCCCGTTTATCTTCTGGATGATATCAAAAATCTCATTTACATAGATTGGTGAAAGTCCCATGGAGGGCTCATCCATAACAATCATCCTGGGGTGGCTCATAAGAGCCCTTCCCATGGCAAGCATCTGCTGCTCGCCGCCGGACAGGCTTCCTCCTGCCTGGCCGATACGTTCCTTTAAACGCGGGAACAGGGTATACTGCTCCTCCACCAGCTCATTAATCCTGGCCTTGGTAAGTTTTGGGTTGCCCAGGGAACCTGCAATCAGGTTCTCATACACGGTCAGGGCAGGGAATATCTTCCTTCCCTCAGGCACATGGCACATACCCATTTTTACCACTTTGTCCGGCGGCATCTTCGTGATGTCATGCCCCTTAAACGTAATCTTGCCGCTTACCTTGGGAACCAGACCCGATATGGCGCCCAGGGTCGTTGTCTTACCCGCGCCGTTGGAGCCGATCAGTGTGATAATCTCACCCTCCTCCACGTGGAAGCTGATGTCTGTAAGCGCTGTGATATATCCGTAATTGACTGAAAGATGTTCCACATTAAGCATGAACCTTCACCGCCTCTCCTGCAATGATACCCTTGCCGAAATATGCTTCCTGCACTTCCTTGTTCGCCTTGACCTCATCCGGCGTGCCCTCGCATATCTTCTGCCCGAAGTTCAGGACCAGGATGCGGTTGCAGGAATTCATCACAAATTTCATGTCATGTTCAATAACAGCAATGGTGTATCCGCCTTCATTGAGCATTTTAATAAATTCCATCAGCTCCTGTGTCTCCAGAGGATTCATGCCCGCCGCAGGCTCATCCAGCAAAAGGATGTATGGCTCAAGGGCCAGGGCCCTGGCAATCTCAACCTTGCGCTGCATGCCATATGCCAGGTTTCCCGCCATGGTGTCCCTGTATTCGAACAGGCCGATGGCCTTTAATATCTCCTCACTCTTGCTGATTGCATACTCCTCATCCTGCCTGTATGTCCTGGTATGGACGATTGCATCCAGCATGTTGCTCTTGGTCCTGATATGGCATCCGATCTTAACATTGTCCAGGACGCTCATGAACTTAAACAGCTGCAGGTTCTGGAAGGTCCTTGCCATACGTTTCCTTGCAACCCTTTCAGATGAGAATCCGGTCACATCCTCCCCCATCAGGTATACCTTTCCCTTGGTAGGGGTGTACATACCGGTGCACATATTGAAGAATGTGGTTTTCCCGGCTCCATTGGGTCCGATGATACCGAAAATGTCACCTGCCATTACCTTCATATCCACGTTTTCAACTGCCTTCAGACCGCCAAAGTATTTACATAAGCCTTTTGATTCAAGAATCGGTACGCTTCTGTCAATCTTATCAAAATCTATCATGCCTTCTTCACCTCCGGAGTCTTTTTCTTAGACCCATCCTTTTTCTGGATCTCGCCGCCGGCAAGAATGGAATCAGATGCACCCATAAGTCCCTGAGGACGTACCCACATCATCAGGATGATGATAATTGCATAGATTACATATCTCCAGTTCTCCAGGAAACGCAGGGCCTCAGTCAGGATTGTAACAATCGTGGAACCAAGGATTGGCCCAAGCAGGGTTCCCTGGCCTCCGATGACAACCATGGCCAGTACATTAAAACCTGTATCTGTCGTAAACTGTGAAGACTCAATATAGTTGACAAACGGAGCGTAGGCAGCCCCGATGATTCCTGCCCAGAATGCCCCGTACATGAAGTTCATGCACTTACACTTACTGGTTTCAACGCCCAGGGACTTGGCAGCCACCTGGTCCTCACGGATTGCCAGCCAGGAACGGCCTACCCTGGACCGTAATACCCTGTCCGTAATGAACAGGAACACCACGCCGATGATAAGGAAAATGAAATAGTAATATTTGGGCTTGAACATTTCCAGGCCAAAGAAGTTTGGATAAGGAATCTGTTTGATGCCCAGGGCGCCTCCTGTCACAGGCGTCCATGTCTGGGCAATGATCCTTATGATTTCAGATGCGCCCAGGGTAACGATGGACAGATAAATGCCGGACAGCTTAAGGGTCGGAAGGCTGACAATCAGTCCCACAAGAGATGCCAGGATACCTGCGATGGGAAGGGCAATCCAGAAATCCACGCCCACGTTCTTGGACAGGGCCGCGCATGTATATGCGCCGATTGCAAAGAATCCGGCCTGGCCCAGACAGGTCTGGCCGCTGTAGCCGTTGATTACGTTCAGGGAACCGGCCAATGTGGCATACATCATGATGGTACAGATATATCTCAGTATCAAAGCCTGCTTAATCACAAACGGAAGCACGATGGATATAACAAGAAGAACCAGCAGCACGGGCAGCTTATGTTTCCAAAAAAATGCTTTTGCCTTGTCTATCATACCCTTACTCCTTTCTTGCTGACAAATCCCTGAGGCCTGATTAAAAGTACAAGGATCAGGAAGCCGAATGCAAATACGTCGCGGAAGGTTGCAGCCGAGATTGCAATACCCAGGTTCTCAATCACACCGATACACAGACCGCCCAGGGCAGAGAACCGGATATCCACCAGACCTCCCAGCACACTGGCCGCAAATGCCTTCATGCTGTAGATACCGCCCATGGTAGCTGATACGGAATAATAATAGATGCAGAGCAGGATACCTGCAATTCCGCCAAAACCGGAACCAATACAGTTACCGATCATGGCCGTACGTTTTACGTTAATGCCCACCAGATAAGCGGCATCCTTGTTCTGGCTTACGGCCCTGAGGGCAATGCCCCACTTGGTCTTGTTAAAGAACAGGGTCAGTGCGGACGCCAGCACCACCACAAGAACAATCACCACAATCTGGAGAAGCTTAATATCCAGTCGAACACTACCTAACATTAAGGTAAATGTTTTATTTTCAACAATATCTAACACAGGTTTGGTCTCAGGCCCGAATACGATCTGGGCCAGGTTTTTTATCAGCATACTGATGCCGATGGTGCACAGCAGGGAAATATGCCTGGGTGCGTTAAAGAATTTCTCATAACAAAGCTTATAAACAACAATACCGATCAGGAATGAACCCGTAAATGCCGCAAGGATTGCAAGGGGCAGGTTGTTTCCAAATAAAAGGAAAATATAATAGGACGAGAATGCCCCAATCATCATGATCTCGCCATATGTAAATGTAACCATTCCTACTACACCGACTATAACAGAATAGCCGATTGCCATGAGTGCGTAAATCGCGCCCTGGCACAAGCCGTTAACCAGCTGATTTAATACATATTCCATCTCCATACCTCCGCGAAGTTTTTTTAAGGGGCGGCAGTGCCCGGGCGGGATAAATCATCAAACACGCCCTGACATGCCGCCCCCTTGCTGCCTTTCTATACGCTATGGCGAATTAAAGGCCTTCTGCGCCGTATTCAAATCCTTCAAGAACAACCCACTTGGCATCCTTAACACCGCAGATCATATACTGACGCTCGATATCGCCGTCCGGTGTAAAGTTCAGTGCCCCTGTCACGCCTTCGTTCTCGCTCTCAGCCAGCGCCTGCTGGATCGCGTCACGGGTAATCTCCCCATCCCCGATCCTCTCCACTGCATTGGCGATCAGATATACACAGTCATATGCACATGCAGGGTGGATGGTTGGTGCAAATCCTGCCTCGCCCTCAAACCACTTTGCCCAGCTGGAAAGCTCTTCATCATTTTCATCAAAGAAGAAAGGAGAGGTTACAATCAGGTTATCCGGAGTGGTCAGCTGGCTGATCAGCTGCTCGGAGGTACCAGGCCCTAAAGCAACGTGCTGGATATCCCATCCCGCCGCATCTGCCTGGTTGAAGATAGCTGCCACGGAGTCGCCCTGGTCCATGACCACCAGGCAGTCCGGGTCAATGGATCTCATCTTTGTAATCAGGGAGCTGAAATCCTTTTCGCCTGTGGCGTATTTCTCAACCGTCACATCCAGGCCTTCCTTCTCAGCCTGGACCATGAAGTTGTCATAACAGGAAAGGCCCCAGTCACTGTCCACACGGATAACGGCTATTTTCTGTGCGCCCAGATATTTTTTAAGTATGTACTTTGCAAGGTAAGGAGCTTCCACGTCCTGACGGCCCATGATACTGAAGCAGTATTTGCTCATGTTGGCATAATCAGGTGCGGATGCGGTAGGGCTTAACTGTACGATTCCATAACGGTCCACAATCTCAGCATTGGCCTTGCAGGCGCCGGAGGTAAAGTCACCCAGGATAGCCAGGACACTTTCATCTTCAGCAAAGTTAGTTGCCATGTTGGAAGATACCACTGCATCGCCCTGTGTATCCTTAATCTCAATCTCAAACTTATGTCCGTTAATGCCGCCCTTTTCATTGATTTCATCAATTGCCTTCTGGAATCCTATCTGGAACCCTTTTCCGTACTCAGCATAATTGCCGGTAAGAGGCGCCAGACCTCCCAGCTTAATCACTGATTTATCTCCCGGGGCTGCTTCTGTCTTGGTCCCGCCTGAACATCCTGTCAGTAATCCTGCCGCCATTGCAGCTGAAAGTGCCAGCGCTGCCATTGTCTTAAACCTTTTCATAAGAAAACTCCTCCTTGTATCTCTCCTGGTTATTTGTGGAAACAAAGCTTACATGTAGCGCAGCCCTTAGCCAGTGTGTCGGTCAGTTCCAGTGTCAGTCCCATGGCCTCTGCAATCCCGCGGTCCCCGTCCATGGCAATGTCGCAAAGCTTAGCGCATGTCTCATCATCAAAGCCCAGCTTCTTCCATGCATTTAACAGTGCGCAGTAGTGGAAATCAACAGGAACCTCTGACTCTGTCACTTCATGTACTTCCTGCTCAAATGTCTTTCTTCCCAGTTCATTTAAGAATACCTCAGCGAAATCCCTGCAGTCATCCGGATTGGAACAGGCAGCCTTAAAGTTTGCACCGTGGATGTTGCCGCATCTCTTGATGGCTCTTCTGAATGCCGGCTCCGGATCAATGCCGTCCTTTTTCAGTTCATCATAGATAAGGCCCATCCAGGTTGCCCTGTGCTCAATTGCCGCCCTGTTAATATTTGCCTGCTCGTCGTTTGTAAGTGTTGCTACATTCTTGATTTCTCCCATGATATCTCTTATCTCCTTTCATTATATACAGCTTTATCTTCTGTGATTTGCTGTATCTCACAAAACTAATCATATCAGTTTTTATATAAATGTCAAGCATTTTTAGTTAATATTTCTATGATTTTTTAACTAAATCCAATAAAAACATATATATTGCCCACCATTTTGCAGAATCACCCTGAAATCTAATATGACTATTTACTTTTTTGACAAGGGGGGATTATAATGGATTTTAAGGCTTTTTTATTTATTTTGTTTGGTATTGATTTTGCTTCCAATATATTCTATACTGATTGCATAAACATGATAGTATGACATTCCCCAAGAAAGGATATATCTAATATGATTAGCCAGGAAATGAACCTGAAAGAACAGATACATCACCATCTGTTTTCTGATATAGTCAACGGTGTCTACACGCCAGGAAGCATTCTTCACGAAAAAAACCTGATGGAAAAATACGGCGTCAGCCGCGCCCCTATCCGTGAAGCCCTGATACAGCTATGCAGTGAGGGCGTACTGCGCAACCTTCCCAAGCGCGGTTATGAGGTAACTGAAATCAGTGCGGAAGAGATACAGAACATCATACGCTACCGCATCTCCCTTGAGTGCGGCTTCATGCAGCAGTACGGCGGCTATATAGACGATGCCCTTATAGAAAAGCTGGAACAGCACAACCTGAACCACCAGCAGCGCCAGGGCGAGGGCCTGACTGCCCTGGAACACTGGCAGGACAACATTTACTTCCACCTGCTTTTATTCTCCAATTACCGGAATGACTATGCCTACAAAAGACTCCAGGAATCCATGGCCACCCAGACACGCTTCTATGCCCAGAAGCGCTCCCGTGATCATAGATGACAACATGGATCTGGCAGAGGCATGCAATGCGGACGGGCTCCATGTGGCAATCGTGGATTACCTGAAACAGAAAAATTATAGTATGGCGTCTAATATCCTGAAGGCGGATATTGAAGATAGTACGACGATGTGAAAAAAAGAAGGGGTTTAAGGGGTGGGATGGGGAGGTGCATCCGTCCGTGAGCGGAATGGGGATGGGGGGTATGGATACGGCTGCGGGGCTAGTGGCTCTAAGGCTGAGGAAAACAGCGCTGGACAAGAGGCTGGCTGCCAAACTCGCGCCTTGAATATTTCCAACTATCTTGGTATTGTGCTCAGACAAAGGCGCCAGCCTCTTAGCGCCGCTTTCCTCAGCCTAAGACCCACGCGCCCCTGTAGATGCATCCATATCCCCCATCCCCATTCCACTCACCCACTACATATTAATGTCTCCTCACCGCTTAAATGAAAAAGAATATATATTTCCTCAAATAAACGATTCAAGAGTCCTTTCCCCTCCCTTTAATTTATACTTCTCTTCTGCCATTCCCGGAATCCCCCAGTCCGCGAAGGGGGCCAGGGCGGGTCTTTCCTTGAGGGGGCGGGGGCGGCCGGGGGATTCATTTGGGCTGCGGGCGGCCGGACGCATAGTGGAGGAGGCCGCAGCTTCTTAGGTTCTGGCAATATAAAAGACGGAGGTGGATTCTGGCATCAAAGCCAGAATCCAAGGTGCTCTGAACGTAGAAAGTCCTTCAGGATTTCTACGTGAATAGCACCGATCCTCCGTCTTTTATATTGTCAGGGCCTTAGAAGCTGCCCCTCCGGAACTTAGCGTCCGGCCGCCCGCAGCCCAAATGAATCCCCCGGCTGCGCACACTCCCTCAAGGAAAGGCCCGCCCTGGCCCGCTTCGCGGACGCCGCCCACACTGATAAACCGCATCCGCCAAACCTCCATCCATCACACTAACGTCCCCAATATACTCCTCCCAATGGTACCCTCCGGCATCTTCACGCCAAAATTCTCCGCAATGGTAGCCCCAACAGCTGCGAATGTATCTGTCTCCTCCAGCCTGCCTGCTCCCTCAAACTTCTTTGAGTAAATCAGAAGGGGAACCTGTTCCCTGGTGTGGTCCGTGCCTGAGTAGGTGGGGTCGTTGCCATGATCGGCCGTAATCATCAGAAGGTCATCCTCCCTCAAATCAGCCAGGACCTCCCCCAGCTTCACATCAAACATCTCAACTTCCCTGGCATATCCTTCCGGATTCCTGCGGTGTCCCCATAAAGCGTCAAAGTCCACCAGGTTCACAAAACAAAGGCCCTCAAACTCCTCATCCCTTATGATATCCACGGTCTGCTCCATGCCATGGACAGAGCTTTTGGACTTATATGCCTTGGTAATGCCTTCCCCGTCAAAGATATCCCTTATCTTACCAACGGAAATAACCTCATATCCATTGTCCTTCAGCGCATCCAATGCCGTCTTCCCGGTCGGCTTAAGGGCATAGTCGTGGCGGTTGCTGGTGCGTTTGAATTCGCCCTTTTTCTTCCCCACATAAGGCCTGGCGATAATACGTCCCACCCTCCACTCATCCTTCATGGTCAGTTCCCTTGCAATCTCACAGCAGCGGTACAGCTCATCCAGGCCAAAGGTCTCCTCATTGCCGCATATCTGCAGCACGGAGTCCGCGGACGTATAAACAATCATATGACCGGTGGCGATTTCTTCTTCCCCAAGCTCATCCAGAATCTCTGTTCCGCTGGCGCTTTTATTTCCGATAACCGTGCGGCCGGTGCGTCTTTCAAGTTCCCTGATAAGCTCCGGAGGAAAGCCGGTTTCTGTGAAGGTTTTGAAGGGCTTGGTGACCTCCAGCCCCATCATTTCCCAGTGTCCGGTCATGGTGTCCTTGCCGTTGCTTTTTTCGCGGAGCTTTCCGTAGTAGGCCAGTGGAACAGCGGCAGGAGGAACCTGCTTCAAAGGGGTAATGTTTGCAAGCCCCAGCTTCTGCAGGGTGGGAATGTGGAAGGAATCCACTGCCTTGGAAATATGTCCCAGAGTATTCACATCCACATCTCCGAAGGCCTGGGAGTCCGGCATAGCTCCTACTCCAAGAGAATCCGCAACAATCACAAAAATACGTCTGAATTTTTCCATCATCCATTTACCTCATTTGATAAAAATAAAATAGACTTTTAACGTTTCAAACATCTGTACTATAGTTAGTATAATCCTGTTTTTGGGGTTTGCCAAGGGATTGTCAGTAAAATAACTGTAAATGAGCAAATTTAAACAGATGTATAAAAGCCTTTCTGGTTTGTCTTTGCAAGATGTATATAGAGAGTTTAATGTTTTTTATGTCCGCACATTACGGGTTTTATAATACTTAATCTGGCATTTGTCCGTTTACAGCGTGTTATCAGTTTTATGACAGGTTTCCTGCAGGTTGATTTTTTTAACAAAGATTAATTGAGACTCCATTGTTTTCCGGTTGGTGATTTTTTATAATACAGTCAGGAGGTGGAGCTGATGAAGGAAATCAGGCTAGGCCGTGTTCTGGTGGGAAACCGTCATAAACGTGGGATTACCCAGGATGAACTGGCTGCGTATTTAGGAGTGTCCAAAGCTGCTGTTTCCAAATGGGAAACCGGTATGACATACCCGGACATTACGCTGCTGCCGCAGCTTGCGGCATATTTTAATATCAGTATTGATGAACTTATGGGATATGAACCTCAGATGGATAAAATGGAAATCCGGAAATGCTATTATCTGCTTGCAGAAGAATTTTCCTCTCTTTCCTTTAAGGAGGCACTGGAACACTGCCATGAAAAGATAAAAAAATATTATTCCTGCTATCCGCTTTTGTTTCATATGGGTATTTTGCTGGTAAATCATTTTATGCTGGCAGGAAGCCAGGAAAAATCGGAGCAGATACTGGAAGAGGCAAGAGAGCTTTTCAGCCGTGTAA
>OKSH01002375.1_pt1 | contig 14106 bp, 12 predicted proteins | sample 1601231 | NCBI WGS metagenome assembly OKSH01 (sample SAMEA3541596, study PRJEB24748) | human gut metagenome | biome: human gut; feature: human-associated habitat; material: faeces | place: China | collected 2012 | reverse complement strand
TGTACAATGACGCTTGAGTTGGGAATTGATATCGGTAAGGTTAAGTCGGTTATCCTGGCTGATTTACAGCAGACGTCAGGTATTGCACGTTTCACTCCACATGACATGCGGCGCACCTTCATCACTCGTTTACTGGAGCAGGGCGTGGATATCAACACCGTCCGCCAACTGGCAGGCCACAGCGACATATCCACGACAACCCGCTATGACTGTCGTGGTGAGAGCATGAAAGTCAGCGCCAGCAAACGCATCAGGTGTTTTTAGCTTTTGAGCCTTTTCCAGACGCGGCTTTAGTTTTATCTTCAGCACTCAACCGCGCGTACTTTTGATTCTGGACGTTAATCAGTGCATTGATATTTTCAGGCTGAAGTGCCCACGCAACATCCTCACGCGCCCATTCTTTACCGTCAGAAAGTCGTTTTAACCGGGGTTTCCATATTCCATACTCATTAAGTTTTTCTGCTACCGAAGCATATTTCTCACGATCTGACTCCCCCGTATGAAGCTTGTCAAAGCGACCTTTTACAAGCTGGTAAACAGTGTAGATTTCCAGTGCCTTAGGGGACCTGGCCGGGACTATCATGGGGTGTTCCTCCGACCTATAAATCCCGTTTAGCTCTCCCTCATTGAGCAGGTCATTAAACATGTGATTCACGCAGGCACTCAGCACATCCGCCGCTTTCTCTGCAGCGAATTTATCCGGGCTAAAACCCGCTCCCGTCAGTTTCCGGGCAATCAGTGCCAGCTTTTGCCGGGTATCCCGCCCCAGATAGAGCTTCTTCTCCAGAAATTCAAAGACCTCGTTACTGCTTTTCCGTTCCCGGTGGCATCTGGCGTCAGCCTTGTTGCTTTGGTTACCAATCATAGTCACCTCCATGAGAGCATTTTGAACAAAATATCACCATTGAGCCTCAGTGAAAATTGCTTCTTTATATGACCGTTTTGGAGAAAGAAATAGATGATCTCGAGTGACATCCACATTAAAGATGCCCTTAAAGTGCTCAACGAAGGCATCGTTGAGTGAATCCTTGCGTTATTTGGTGGTTGTAAATAACCCCGCTCCTGAAACAGCTCAAAGGAGCACAAGCATGAACACCAACCGTATTTTGCGTAAAAAAGAGGTTCTTCATCTGACGGGGATCTCGTCAGCGACGTTGTACCGACTCATCTCGAAAGGAGTCTTTCCTTTGTCAAAGAAGCTAACGGGCGACAGTGGCCGGGCGGTGGGTTGGCTGGAGAGTGATATCAATAACTGGGTTAACAGTCGTATGCAGGCGGGAGAATAAAATGAAAGAGATAATAGCTAAAACAAGTTCTGCGAAAGAAATAGCAGTCCCCTGGTTTGAAACCATGGGGAAACAGGTTGGGTTATCGAAACGTACTACCGCTGCCATATTAAGGGAACAACAGTTGCGGATACGTAAGCTTAACCGGGTATCTGCACGGATTTTGTCTGATGCCATCAAAAGAGGGGAGCACTGGTGGGAGGATGAGTGCAACATATACGGTAAAATAGCGTGTATTCTTGACAGGTGTAAATACATTCCATGTGGAAGTGGAGCCTGTGCGCAATGTAACGCTGCTAAACAATTACATTACCAGGGCGTTTCGGTGGGGAATAGTTTACCGGGTCATACGACGTTAAATTTAGATTATTTAAGGCCGACTGATGATGAATATTCATCTGGATGGACTGCAAATGACTTAGTTGAACGGCATCAGGATATTTTTTAATACTTAACAGGATATAGCAATTTTGCCTGAATAAAAACCGGACACATTACCCTGTTGCTTTACTCAGGTGGCAGGGTAATGAATACAACCAGGAATATTAAATGAACGAATCTTATTACTTCAGAACATCAGACCCGGATTACATTCGCCACGCACCGTCAAGGCTTGAGATTTTAAGTAAAGCATTCCCCACTATTATTACGCAGCAGGAAAGTGAGCATGAATTGCAGCGTCTTATTCATTTACTAAATAAACTGAAAGGCAGCAATCGCTGCTACAACATCATTGCTCAAAAACTCAGGCAATGCAGAAACGGATCTCCATGCAACAGTCTTATATGCCCTCATTGCCAGCGGGAACGCATTCTGGCGCAACTGGCTATGCTGCATGTCCTGCCGGGGAATTCAGCAGAATATGTGGGAGTGGTCCTGTTTTTCAACAAGGATACGCAAACTCCGCCGCCATGGAAGAACACCGATGCGCTCAGGGCGCAAATTGGTCGTTATAAGCAGAGGATAAGCCGGGTACTTAACCGACTGGGGTACGCCGGTCCGGCCACAGGCACCTTTAGTATGATGCGCCATATGCCTGATGGCCCAGAAGCGCGTATTTTCTGGGTTCCACAGTTGTGTTTGTTCCTGCCCAATGACAGTACGTTGATTAAGGGGATAAAAGCGCATATGTCGCGAAGTAGTGGGGAATTTATTGATGCGACGACAGTTAACACGCCGGTGATCGTGCTCAGGTATAAAGACCCCGCCAGGCTACTTTCATGCGCCCTGGATCCCGCCTGGCACACAACGGATTATACACTGACTGATAAAGACGCTCTTATTAAGTCCAGAGTAGAGCCATTGAAAGGTCGGACACTGTTAAAAAGTTTACTGGCCCTGGACTCACTGGGAACAGTTGCCGTTTCTTTTTCGTTTGGGCAACCCCAGGGAAAGTGCATTGATTTCCCGGTAATGCAGCCACTGCAATGCACTTTTGTTGTTGATTAAATTGCAGTGGAACGACGGGTAACACTGGCAACCACTGCATTTTCGTTGTTGTAAAACTGCAGCGCTCGCCTGTGATTCTGCTGGCACTGATGCACTTTAAAATTCCAACTGTTCCGGTTTTAGCGTAACTGTCTGTTCTCTGCAGAGTCTTACGGATGCCTCTGTGCACCCGATCCTTGCCATCAACTGACGGGTTAGCGCATCTGCGAGGACTTTCTGCGTTTCTGCCAGTGAATATTCTACGCACAATGGGGGGAGCGGTCAGCGAGCACCATTGCCATTGAGCGCAACGGAGAGCCTGGGGACATGCAGTACTACGAAGGCTTCATTTCCTTCTCCTGTCATAAAACGACACGGCGAACGAGCGCAGCGAGTGAGGGAAGGCGTCAGCCTGAACAGGGGGAAAGATTTGCGACCGGAGTGGAGCAAATCATGGGCGGAGTCCATCCTCGCGACTGGGGTTTTGACTTTCGAATTGCCCAGCGTTGAGTTTGGTTAATGTAGTGAGACGAGGAGGCTGAGAGGGGACTGTGAGTACTGAAAATGATTATCCAGTGAAGCTCCCGAAGTGGGTTTATGACCGTATTACTGAAATAACGGACTGTGTGGTGGGGAATACGCAATGGGCGGTCACCCGCCGGCAGACATTGCGCCGGTTCCTGGCCCACATATGGCTGGAGGCTGACGATGATGGCTGGACTATATGCACGGTCCGGGATATCCGTAGTTGTTACGCCAGTCTCCAGGGACAGTGTGAAATCAGCTATCAGGGGGAGTGCTTTATGTCCACGCTAACTGATTTCCTGCGAACATTGCCGGATATTGAATTTCGTGCAGGAAAAGCGAGCAAAGACCCGGAAAAGCGTAGAGCCAGTGCATGGCGGTTCAACCTGCAGCAACCAGTGCCTGTTTTGGGTAAGTTGAATCTGGTTGACCTTGAAACTGGTGAGTCTATCAATTTTCGAGATCTGCTTAAGGCGAACGGGAAAGCTCCTAGGCATGCAATAGATGTTGAAAAACGCCAGACTGATCTAAAGCAAAGGGAAATGGCGTTCCTGGGAAAGGTTGCGCGGGGGCGCATGAGTATACAGTTTGTGAAGGAATTACGTAGCCGGGAGCCTGATACTTATTACCGTGCAGGTATACGCAGCCTTAACCATCTCTACAATGGCAGGATTGAGGGACAATATGTCACTTACGACCATCATTATCGTTTGACGTTTGGAGGGCGGTATTATGATCAAGCTTTCCAGAATCTACCCAATGAGTTGAAAGCGAAGTTTCGTTGCGGGTTACTCAACTATGACATCGAAGCCTGCAATCTGGCCTGTCTGAATCATCTGTTCAGACTGTATGACGTCGATTATCGTGTGAAGTCATCGATATATAAAACCATGATGGAACATACAGGGCTGACCCGGAAACAGTGCAAACAGATGGTCCATACCACCACCTACAGAATTGGGCGTGTGACTATTGGTGTTAATGATGGCCTTGGGGCAAAAGTGTATGAATGGTGCGGTAACAGCAGAAAAAAGGCGCTAAAGATTTTGCGTTGGTGGAACGGTTATATCAGTCCATTGAAATCTGCGCTTGAGTCATTGCTGGAACGTGTGTATGGCACACACCGCAAGAGTTGTTCATCACTGCGTAACTATCACAGGTACGCTAATGAAGTCGGATTAATACTGGATCTGAATAGTGAGGTGTATCAGCGTGAAAAGACTCACCATCAGCAATATGCGAGAAATAAGGCACTGTTGGCGTTTATGATCTGCGGTGTGGAGCAGGCGTATATCCGTGAGGTTGTGAGGTTGAATCCTGGCAAAGTCTGTATGCTCGATCACGATGGGGTAGTGGCAACGGGCACACTTTCACTGCCGGACTGGCATGGTTTCACGATGAAGGTGAAGGATTAGACTGACTTCACCAGAGTGGTGGCTATTGCTAGGCAGTGAGGTTAACGTGGAAGAACTTTTCGCTGAAATCGTTCAAAGAAGGCATCGGGAGAGTAATAAAATATTATTGATGGGGGTAATGGAATGAGATTAATCATTAATCTCATTCCATTATGCTTTCAAATAAGGTCGTTAGGAATTGTTAAACGTGAGTTTTCATCTAGGTCAGCAATAAAAATGTTCCATTGCTTATTTCCTATGGATATAGCGGAGTAAGTCGCTGCTATTTGATAAAATCGCATTGCGACATCATGAAGATTATTGATCATAGTTGTCAGGTTTGTATTTTGATCTTTCCCATATGCCATAAAAATAGAGTCACGATGTCTTACTTTACCATGATACCTATGCGCACAAGAAAAAAATGACACATGTTCATTGGCTAAAATATTATCACGGTATTCCCGCGCTTGCTTCTTCCTGAAGTCGTTAAATCCCAACGATTTCAAGTTGTTATCAAGAATATATTGTCTGATTTTTTCTGCTTTATATTTCGCGGTCCCACTAAGATAAGAGTAAACCCCACCATACGCCTGTTCGGTATCTTTGGGTGAGGAATTAAGATCATTGTTATTATTTTTTCTAAACTCTTTTATTGTGGATTCAATATTATTGTTTGTTAAATCTTCAAGATAAATATTAAATGGTTCAGGTATAAGTTCATCATTTTTGATTAATTCAAGCCAAGCAATTTCAAGTTGTGCGAAGGATGTTGGGATTTGATTGGTTTTAGAAATTATGATTGCCTTAGCCGCATAGTAAAGGCAGTCATACCAAGCTGTTACACATGATTTTATAATGTCGGCTGGTGAAAATGAGTTTTCTTTAAATACAAGCAATGCAGAAAGGTTATGCAGAGAAATAAATATTGATTCAAATATTTCATTTTCTGAATCTGGAGTTAGTTGTACTTTTTTTGTTGAATCTGATGATGTGATAAAATCCATTTTTGAGAATTCATTATGAGTAGATAACAAGGATACACCCTGAATCCAGTTAATCGTGCCCATTAATGCAAATTCAGGGTTTGAATGCTCATAATCCGAACGTATCTTATTTAGTAACCAATTGGGCATTTTTATTCCTTAGAAGTATTTAAAAGAATTATTTAACATTTCAATTTCAAAATCACAAAGGTCGTTTATCTTGCTAAGATCAATATTTTTTAGTTTGAATATTGCGTCATCAATATTGTCCTCATCGTTAATTCTGGCTAAACTATTTAATTTTTCAGCGACGCTAATTGGTATTCCAAACTCTTCTAATGTCATTAATGAAGGCGTAGTGAAATGACATTCTAGTTTCTTCGCAAATGTGGTATAATCACCAGCCTCATAACCAAATCTAGGGAATATTTCGCGCTGTATATTGTTAATTGCCAAAATAAACATTGGAATGTAGTGGGAAACCATTTGTCTTCTGAAGTCGAAGTTTCTCAAAATAGCATCATCTATATCATATTCATTATCATTTTCATTAAAATAGTTAAAGTCCTGTATGATATCATGTTTAATTGAGTTGTGTTTTATAATGTTTATTATTTTCTTGTTTAATTGAGACTCGTTTTTTATAACACCAGAAGCATATTTTTTCACATCGAAATACTTCACAAGTAAAAATGACAGATGCCTGAGTTCTGTTGTGTTAGGTAAACCTGTCCATTTCATTACTCTGTGCCAGCTCTGAAAGTTTTTTATTAGATCTTCAGCAAAAGAAATCTGTAGATCTGGATCTATCCCGTTGTTTTTATTTATAGTTTCAATAGTAAGAGTCTGTTGTAAAAAATATCTATTCAGTTTTATTCTATTCTCATCATCGAGAATATCATGAATTTGTAGTAATAATGAATCAGATGCTTTATCACTTTGACTAATTATAGGTATATCGACATCCAATACTGTTTCAGGAGGTTTTTCTCCAATTATATGAACATTGCCAACATAATGCTCAAACATTCTCCCGCTTCTACCAGCAATATTGTTAAATGTAAATTTGTCGAGTTTTACATTCCGAGCTATGCAATCATCGTAAATAATAACATTTTTTGCATTAGTGTTGACTCCTTCTATTATTGTTGATGTGCATATAAGTATGTTTATTTCTCTTTTATTAAAGAGATGTATTATATATGACGCTACAGAGCGTGGAAGTTTCGCATGATGTGCTGCGATGCCATAGTTTATAGCATGTGCGAGAGACCAATCGTCATTATAAGTTTTTTTAAGCCATTCAGAAAAGCCGGATAAAGACGATATTTTGCCTCTTAACTTCATATTCATTACTAGTCTTGTTAAATATGTTGCTCTTTTAGGCGATTTGCAATATATGATCGTTTGCTGGTCTTCACTATTCTCTAAGATGCTTGTTAGATGAATTTCTCGTTCAAAATCCCGTTCTGCTGCCGTTTCTCCATTTAATGCATATGAAATTTCATTAGTAGAAACCGTGATAAAGTTAGGGTATGCAATATAATTGCAGTTTAAGTTCTCAAGTATTTTTTTTGATATGCTTTCTATATTTGGCCCAAGCATGTAAAAATGCTGACACAGCTTAAATAATTTTAAGAAAGCAATATTTAGTCTATCGCTACGTTCGTCAACATCATCGCGAGGACTTAGTTTATAGAACTCGTCAATAATAAATATATCAATTAAAGGAAACTCTTCTTTTTCGATTACTCGCTCTTGAGTATATATGAATATATTTTTACGGCTTATGGGTTGATTAGTTTGTGTTACTATTTTATATGTGTCACTATACTTAAAGTATTTCTTTTTTAGTTCGTCAATTAGTGATATTGTAGGCACAATTATAGCGATGTTGTTGTATTTGTTATTCGCAATTAATGCTTCTATTATTAGGCTTTTTCCAAAACTTGTCGGTGCGCTTAGTATTATACTTTCACCATCTATTATTCTATTGTAAACTTCTGCTTGTTTTAGATGAAAGACTGAATTATTAAAATCATTTGCCATAGGCGTTGAAAATAATGACTTTTTGAATTTATCAATTACACTTTCATTGTGATCTTTATATTGTAGTAAGCCGACAGCGTCAAGAAGATTGTTTAGAATGACTTTATTGACGTGCCCATTAATTCCTCTATCTAGACAACGTATTATTAAATCTTGAACCTCTCTCTTATAATTATGTGTGTTATGTAAGTCTATCAGATCTGCAAGTGTATCATCCCAATTTTGGTTATCCTCATAAATTTTTTTAAATAAAAAATCTGGATTTATATTTAAATTCTCATTACATTCCATTTAATATTCCTTGGAACTGCTGAAATAAATTATTTATATTTTTTGCTGGGAATACAAAAACTCGGACATCTATTTTTTGTATGAATTCGTGCGAGAATTTATCTTCAAATTCATCACATAGTGCGTCAATTTCTGCTATGACACTGGTTTCATATAATGAACTATCATAATTAATAATGCTGTCGCTTTCATAGGTAATAAACAAAGGGATTATTATCTTATCAACTCGTTTATCTAGTGGTGTTTTATTACTTCTGAGCTTTTCTAGTTTTTCATTACATGGCCAGTTTTCAGGGATTTCCTCCGTAATTAGCTTAAAGCGTGAATTTAGGTTTTCTAGAGTGAACAGATTTTTCATCAAATCGAAAGCGATTAATAGAGCTGAAGAAGCATCATTATGAAAGCTTGAAGTTCCTAACCAGAGTTCAATTTTTTTTCTATTAATAATAATATGAGAACAGCTGAACACCTCGGTTGAATCTATGAAAAATGCCTTGTTTATGATAGGTATAGTTTTATTATTTTTCCTTATTGTCATATGAAGAAATAAATCAAGTAGTAAATTTAAATTCCCATTTGAAAATTGCTTTAATGCAGCACTATAGGTTGAGGTAGGTTTCTGGTTAAAAATGATTTTTTGGGAGTGAGTAAGACTATAATCAAGAATCCATTCGACACTAGATTTTAAAAGCTCTTGAATATGCCATTGTGAGAAAGAGAAAAATAATCCTAACCCTTTAGTTATAGTTTTAGGCGGCTTTGATGAATAAATGTCTATGAAAGGATATTCAGGATGCTCAGGGGAATGATAATAAATTTCATCACGATCTGAATAAGTGAGTGAAAGATTAATACCTGATCTGATAATAAATTCATTGATTTTTTCAAAAGACACAAAAAATAAAGTGTTTCTTTTTTGTTGAAATAATAGTACACCTACAATATATTCATCTATAGCTACTGGTGAACCAGACATCCCACTATAATCTGTCACTGTATTATTAATGCACTGCTTAATCTCGTAACAATAGGGAGATGTATTTATTTCTCTAATGTCGTTTATCATATTAGATGAGATATTAGCTGGCAAGTTTTTCTTCTCAATTGGAAAACCATACGCTGTGATTAACTCATTTTTATCTATAGCTGTTATACTTAATTTTGGCTCAATGAAAATAGGAGAGGATTCTGCAGAGAACAAAGCAATATCTAAGTCTTCATCTTTATTTATTAGATTTAAAGGATGCTTGAAATCATTTGTGAAGTTATCAGGTGATGTGTAGAAATAATATGCACAATCGCTGTTATATAAATGCTCTGCTGTTATCAATATTTTTTCACTAATGAAAAAGGCTGTCCCACGTTCAACTACACTCCCATCCTGGCTAAAACCCTGAATGATTACAGCATTATAAGGGTTTTTAATTTCCATTATAATTCTACCTCTTCAGTTATATGAAATCTAACTAATTTATTTTTATGCTTGTTGGTATTGAAAAAATTAAAATCAAAACTATCATTTTGTAAGTTAAAATAAAAATCAATTTCTTGATTGGGGGAGTAATAGATAATTCTTGCTATTAGACTCTCATCGGGGTGATTGAATTTTGCACCGTTAGTTGAAATAAAATATTTACTACAGTTGATTCTTTCAATTAATGAATGAGGGAAATTTCTGGCACTTCCGTGATGAGGTAGTTTGACTGCGTCAACATTTAATATAGGAATCTTGCCATCATCCATCCAGTCTATAATTTGCTCTCCATGACAATCACCAAGCATTAAAATAGATTTTTTTTGGTCACTTACGAGCAGGCATATACTTGACTCATTGTTTAATGAGTTATCTCTAACATACTTTACTTTTGCAAGACTACCGATTGTTTTGTGGCTGGTAAATGATATATCGCTAGATATATCATCGTGAGTATCAGCGAATTTAGAAATGTAAGATTCAAAAGCAATTGAGTGGTTTTTATTCAAGACTACTTTTTTTATTTTATTTCGTTTAAGTTCATTTAACCAAAATGACTTCATCTTATCCAGACATGAAGAAGAAGGGCCAATCACCTCTACATTAAAATCAGAAATGTTGAATTTTTTTATTGATTCCCTGCAAAAACGTTTTCTAGCTATGTTTTGGTTAACTGAGTAATTGTTCTTATGAATTATGTATGAAAGTGATGTTCCTTCAGAATATCCTATTTTTTGCCCATCAATCTCGCTATCAGATAATGAGGAAATTTGGCTCATTTCTATTGAATACTCTTCAGATTTAGTGATGTGATCATTTAAAATTTGTTCGACACCATTGAAGTAAATGTTTTTAATTTTAACAACTTTAGGATTTAGATTACAGCCGTTCTCTTCTAGAAGTTTAATAATTCCGTTTGTATGATCATTATCAATGTGTGTTATAAAAATAGCATCAATTGAGCTATGCAATTCGAGCTTACATTTCCATTTCTTATAAGATGCTGTAGTTCCGCCGTCGAAAAGTAGTACAGTTTCTCCACTTTCAAGCAGAATTGCATCCCCATTACCAGCGTCGAATAATTTTATTTTCATTTTATGCTGACCAGCAGTGAATTATGCAAATGGAAAGCTACCGCACTTTCCTTAAAAGAACATGATAACTATGAGGAATATTAACTATTAATAATACATTTTTCCTGCTGATATTCAAGGCTTTCTTGGCCTATGCTTACTCTCCTGACCCTGACCCTGAATATGCTCCAGTCATAATCAGGAATAACCGGCTTCATGTTGGTTGCATGTTCTGGCAACCGGCAGACGTTTCAGCAAATTCGGACGGGGTCATCCAGCCCAGCGAAGAATGATGGTGTCTCTGGTTATAGTGTATGCGCCAGGCTTCGATTTTGCACTGTGCATCCTCCAGCGACATGAACCAGTTTTCGTTCAGGCGACTCCTGTCGCAACCTGCCATTGAATGACTCCACTGTAGCATTATCCGTTGGTGTTCCCGGTCGTGAGAAGTCTATTCGGATCCCTCTTGCGTACACCCATTTGTCCAGCATTTTCCCTGCAAATTCAGAACCGTTATCAGTTTTCAGCAATTGTGGTAAGGGACGTCTGAGCGCAATGGCGTTCAGCATCTCTGCAACCTCCGTTGAGCACTGATTCTGACCCACGCAAATCCCCTGACATTCACGCGTGTAGAGACCAATGACTGTCAGCAGACGTAACCGACACACGTCAAATAAGGCGTCAGAGACAAAACCCATGCCCAGACATGATTCGAATACAGCCCCTGAGGCTGCGGTTGTCGCCGCTGCGCCGATTTGTTCCGCCGTGGGCGTTTCAGGCGCAGAGACAGAGCCTTTTCGCGATAGAGCTGGTAAATGCGTTTGTGATTATCCCGCCAGCCTCCCGCCTGAGCATGGCGTGAACTCTGCGGTAGCCATAATGGATCCGGATTTCGGTTATACCCCTGATTCGTAAGCGGAGTGCACTGTCGTCTACCGCAACAGAGCGGTAGCGGAAAGAGCTGCGGCTGACCTGTAGTGCAAACAGACCTGCCTCTTGCTGGCCCCGTAATGTGTCTGCAGGTCACGGATCCATTCGCGCAGGCGCGCCAGCGCCAGTTCTTTTTTGCCAGTACTTCCTGCAGCATGGCTTTGTCGAGGCGGAGGTCGGCAACCAGCTTCTTCAGCCTGAGATTCTCTTCCTCAAGCTGCCGTATGTGCTTCAGCTCAGAAGGGGAAATCCCGCCGTATTTTTTGCGCCAAGTGTAAAATGTGGCATCAGAGATATCCAGCTTACAGCAGACTTCGGGCACGCTCGTACCCAGTTCGGCCTGTTTCAGGGCAAAGGCAATCTGCTCTTCGGTAAATCGTGACTTTTTCATCGGCACGACCTCCGCTCATGGGAGTAGTCATCATGCCGGAACTCTGTTTCTGAATGGAATAGGATCTTGGGTCAGGGTCAACCAAGTCAGTCAGGTGATTCTGTCTAAAAGAAGGGGCATTAAAGCCCCTCCGAAACAAAATTATGCAGGTTCTGGTTCACCTGCGCCGCCTGGGTTAGTTCCAGGGTTAGTAAGTCTGTCCATAGCATTAGCCAGAGGAGTTTCACCTTGTTTAACCCCTTTCATATAGCGGATCACCGTTGCTGCTTGAATCAGTGTTTCCGCTGAGTCTGGGTTAGCCATATCCTTGGTCATTTCGTTTGCAAGTTCTTTCTCGGTAATACCTTTTTTCTCTGCTTTGTTTAAAGCACGCATCTCTTTCCTGAAGCGAGAACCCTGTGTTTCGGGTAAAATACGAACACCCTTTGCCATTTTTATCTACCTCTTGTTGTGTTGGCCGCTAGCGTTTGCATACGGCTTTCTGTTATAGATGAACGTAGCAAAGTAGATAGTGGATAACAATGATCTGTGTTGGAAGTTCAGGTGATTCTGTCCATCAGTGATGACGCTGTCACTCATACGCTGAATGAAAGATATGTGACTGGCAGCGATGGCTTACACGAATGTCGAAAAATTTGAACTACTTTCCGATCTCTACGTTTTCCAGCATTTTATGGAGAATGTTGCGCCGCTTTAGCTCCGTTTACGGGGCAAGTAGTCGGATACCTGAACTCTTTAAAATCCATACTCATTCAACAACAAGGTCCGCTCCGGGCACAAAGTGGACCCTGAGGAATGAGTTCTATCCTCGTGGTTCACTAAGTACAGCAAGCTCTACTCGAATCCTGCTACCCATTTGTCCAACATATCAGCCCATTCCTGCATCATCACTTTACGCTCATCAAGATAAGTTGCATGGTTGTATGTGCGACGAACATTGTTGATGTCAGCATGAGCAAGTTGAGCTTCAATAGCATCAGGTCGATAGCCCATTTCGTTTAAACGCGTACTTCCTGTAGTTCTGGTAGCATGGGGGCTATAAATGCCACTCCAGCCTAGGCTTTTAAGTAGCTGGCGGAGGGAGTGCGATGTCATTGGACCTTTCGGATTATCCCTGCCCGGAAAAAGGTGCTGTCGATGCCCGGTTAATCCCTGTAGCGTTCTGAGCATGTTGACAGCCTGGGAGGGAAGGGGAATAACGTGTTCTCTGCGGGCTTTCATTCGCGTTGACGGAATAGTCCACAGTGCGTTATCGAGATCGAATTCTGTCCATTCTGCCTCAGTTACTTCGGCTGGTCGCGCCAGCGTCCACCACATAAGCCACATGCAATAGTTAACCTGATATGAGCCACGACTGTTGTCAAAACAGCTTAATAGCTTCCCGATTTGCTGCGGATTCAATGCCTGTTTGTGCTGTGTTTTGTTTGCCGGAATCGCCTTACGCACTGGCCAGACAGGATCGCTATCTGCTCTAAGCGTCGCCACCGCCAGCTCAAAAACGGATGAAATGGTGCGGCGGGCTTCAGCGGCAACGGTCGGAGCGCCGCGCTTAGCCGTTTCCTGAAGAATTTTAAGAATGTGATGTGGAGTGATCTCTCTGACTGGGAGCTTACCGATTGCAGGGAAAACCACTCGTTCAAGCATATCCAGTCGCCGCGTTTTGGTAATTCCGACCCAGTCTTTCATCTGCAACCATTCTTTAGCGATTAGCTCAAAGGTGTTGGATGCGTCGTTGACCTTGCGGATCTTATCTAACTGACGAGCCTGTGTTGGGCTAACTCCATCTGCGACTTGCTTACGCGCTTGCTCGCATTTCTCGCGGGCTTCGGCAAGTTTGACCGTCGGGTAATCACCTAGCGCAAACATGCTGGATTTACCGTTGAGTTTAAACCGATAGCGCCAGGCCTTTTTGCCATTGGGTTTCACTTCGAGGTAGAGACCGTTGAAATCATTAAGTCGATAGAGTTTTTCTTTCGGCCTGGCAGTGCGGCATTGCGTATCAGTGAGCATAACGGGACCTTGTTTATTTATTATACCGTTATTGTACTCACTTAAAATGAAGATGGAAGAATGTTGTACTCATCCATGTACTCATTTTTGACAGCGTTGTTACGAGATAATTTGAGACATTATGAAATGAAAAATCCACGCAATTGCGTGGATTTTATGGTTTTTTGTTATTCTCATGAGACATGTTGAGATCGCACGAGACAACAAATTTTATTTAGACGTTGAAAAGGAAGTTCATCACATCGCCATCTTTCACGATGTAATCTTTA
>OKSH01002353.1_pt1 | contig 14254 bp, 22 predicted proteins | sample 1601231 | NCBI WGS metagenome assembly OKSH01 (sample SAMEA3541596, study PRJEB24748) | human gut metagenome | biome: human gut; feature: human-associated habitat; material: faeces | place: China | collected 2012 | reverse complement strand
AGGGGGTCCGCCATATTAGTGTCCGGTAATGTACACCATAATTATATTTTTCCATTAGTATACAATATGTTGTCATTATTCTTTGTCCGGTAATGTATTGATGTTTTGTTTATAATCTGTCATTTTATGCAGTACAGGATGTACTACAGAAGAATGATGATAATGCCAAAGAAAGCCAGAGGACTGTCTGTTCTTGCTGTTTCCAGACTTAAAGCTGATGGGCGTTATGCTGTTGGTGGGGTGGATGGATTATACCTGCGGATTGCAGGGCGCTCCCGCGCATGGGTCCTGAGTGTGGCAATGGGAACCCGAATTAACAAAGCAGGTAAGACGGTTCCCCGGCGTCTGAACATGGGGCTTGGTCCCTGTCAGGAAGTTTCTCTGGCAGAAGCGCGTGACAAGGCGCGTGAGGTGCGTAAGCAAATTCGTGATGGCATTGATCCCCTCGAAGAAAAACACGCCCGTAAAGCGTTTCACGAAGCTCAGGCGCGTAAACAAAAAACCTTCCGTGAATGCGCTGAAGCTGTGCTGGAAATCAAAGGTAATGAGTTAAAGAATAAAAAGCATGTGGCTCAGTGGCGTTCCACACTGGAAACCTATGCTTATCCTGTTATTGGTGATAAAGCGGTCAGTGAAATTACCAAAATGGACTTGTTGGCAATCCTCGAACCAATATGGCTAACTAAAAACGAAACAGCCAGTCGTGTCCGGGGACGTATCGAAACGGTAATGGATTACGCTAAAGCAAAAGAGTATTTCGAAGGTGATAACCCTGCTGCATGGAAAGGTGTACTAAAACCTCTGTTGCCAATGCCAAGTAAAGTTCAGACCAAAAAACATCATGCGGCATTGCCTTACAAAGATGCAGGCTCATTTATGGCAGAACTGCGTCAACGGGCCGGGATTTCAGCCAGAGCACTGGAGTTTTCCATACTGACCGTTGCCCGTTCGGGTGAAATTCGAGGCGCTTAATGGTGTGAAATCGATCTGGATGCGAAAACGTGGATTATTCCTGCTGAGAGGATGAAAGCAGCGAAAGAACATCGCGTACCCCTGTCAGATACTGCTGTTGAACTTCTTAAAGCCTTACCACGACTTACAGATAACAATCTTGTTTTTCCGGCACCTCGCGGTGGACAACTGTCAGATATGTCATTAACAGCAGTATTGAAACGCATGGGGCGTAGTGATTTAACCCAGCACGGATTTCGATCCACATTTCGTGAATGGGCGGGGGAAACCACATCCTACCAGCGTGAAGTGATTGAACACGCCCTTGCTCACCAGTTAGCAGACAAGGCAGAAGCCGCTTACCAGCGTGGCACCTTATGGCCTAAACGTGTTGCGTTAATGGATGACTGGACAAGCTATTGTTCTGTAGCGTAAAACAGCTAAAAACAGACTGATGGATAGCAGATAATGAAAAGAAGTGAAATCAGGAAAGCGATTGAATCGTGGTTTGACATTGAACGCTATGACGCAATTGAACAGCTCACTCTGCAGCAGTTCTATGTTGAGATTGAACGGCGTATCTTGGCTTACAGGATGTTGTTGAGCCGAAATACCATACCGACCCTGAACAGATTATTGCTGGATGATTAGCGCTATAAGATCCTCAGAGGTGAAATCTTTTTCAGTGGTGATACCGCTACTCTTGGACATGAGCTTGCCAGAACCTATGCAGTAAACCCTACGACTCGAAGCCATGCGCAATTTTACGCGAAAACGCTGGCATTAACCGAAGCCACCCCCGAAATTTCGTCGTTAAGCCAGTCCGAATTCCTGTCAGAGTATCTGAAAGAGACATCACTGAAAAACCTTGCCCGTATCACTGTTGATATTCATCTGGAAGAGGCATCAACCGAAGACATCATTGAACATCTGAAGGTGCTGATCCCGCAATGGAAGAGACGGCTTAAGATGAAGGCTCCAGCGGATCGAGAGTATCGTTTCGGTAAAAGCACGTTCAGAAAAGTTATTGAATATCGCCTTATTCCGATGATGGATCTGATTTTTTGGGGTGCTGATAATAATGATACCAAGATCCCACTTTCCCTAATGTCTTCACTGCTTCATGAGGACAGTGATAATGATCGTGATGAAGGAATGCTCAAGGCAACGGATTACCCACTGGCAATGGCGTTCCTGACAGATGAAAGCTATCTGAAGTCGCTTGAAGATTACATCATGCAAAACAATCACTTAAAAGATACACCTGTTGATAAGCATGTTGAGGATGATAAGAAGAAGAAAAAAGCAGCCAAGTAAAAAGGGTTACGTTCGCCGTGAGCGAACGTGATCGCATTCAGCCATAACGAACCTCTTTCTGTTCATCTCCCTTCATATTTTTCAAAAAACTCTTTTATGAACGCCCCTAAAACGTCATAAGCGAATTCGCTATTATTGTTCTCGTCGAAACAACATAGAGAAAAACGAAATCTCATAGAGATTACGTAAAATAAGAGAGGACAAACAATGAAAGAAAATACTGAAAACAACGTAAAGCGATTTATCCGTGTTCCAGATGTTCTAAACCGAGTGGGGTTCAGTCGCACTACCTTATATGAGCGTATTAAGGAAGGGAACTTTCCTGACAGGGTAAAAATAGGACCAAGGTGTGTCGCTTTTGTTGAAAGTGAGATAGATGAATGGATTGAAGCTACTATTCGAAACTCACGTCAGAACGCAGCATAAAAAATAAATACCGTTTCCGGGTGAATAGATATCTTTCGCTCAGGGACTCTTATTATCTTAATCAATAAAAGGGCAATGTATGAAAATAGAATTTAATACGACAGAGCCGTTTATCAGTGAAGCAGCGGATTCGTATAACCGTTATATGAATAAACGACTACGGAACCAGCCTGTGCATTTCTACCACCTACTGAAAAATAAGGAGGATATGAACGAAGTGATTGAAAATATTATCGATAAAACAAAGAGCCGCTTTTATGGGGCTGAAGGTGAACAAAAAAAGGAACGGATCTCCGGGAGCGTTAACTATGCGAAAGTAAAGCAACACCTTCGTCAGCTTTGGATTGTCTTTAAGTGTGTATACCGCTGATTCATCCATAAAAATATCTACTTTAATATTAAACAAAAAAGGAAATGAAAATGAATACATTTAAAAATAAATCTACTGAAATCTTTTATGTTGTGTCCTTGCATATCTACGCGGAGCTTTTTAACTCAAAGGATAAAACAACCAGTAATATGATTATAACGCATGTAATGGATCATGAGTTTGTCAGTAAACTAATCGATCTGGCGATGAGAAATGCGGAGAAGCATCTTCTGAAAAAAGCATGGAAAAAGAACGCTGATGAAAAACTGTCTGAGGTGGATTTTAAAGAGGTTAAGCAGGCATTAGCCAAAATGCATTACACTGTTCTGGCGGAATCAATATGTTGATGTGTTCTGACGTCTATCTGCCCCTTCATGGGGCTGATAACAAATCTGATTTGAAAGCTAAAAATGGCAATGAAAACATACTCTATACAAGGAGCCAAAATGATTGATGAATTTCATGTGATGTATATGTATAAAAAAATCCAAGCAGAAGCTGCAACCACCGACATTAAAACACTTGAACAGCTTTTGAAAAAGTTCAGGAGGGTGGTCAATGAACGTCGTGAAGAACACTATCAGGAAATAGGTGAGAAAAAAGCGCGTAAGTTGAAAATGAAAAGAGCACAAAGATTGCTTGAGAAAATGGTGTGCGACCGAGTTTCGCCAGAAGATTTAAGGGCGTGACTATTAGAGATATTTTTGACATAATCACATGAAAATGATAATCATTATTGTCTATTGTGTCTTTTTGTCGATAGATAGGTGAGCGAAGGGAATCTGGAGGGAACTGTATGAGCTTTGAAGCTAAAAAGGAACATGCCATTGCCATCATGGAAAGCAAGAAAATGTGGCGTAGTAACTATGCGCCTCCTTTGCTACGCCTCGCATGGAAAGCTGGCCTCAAGATCCCACCGTTGCCTTTTGCCACGTTCTGGCAAATAACCTTGCTGATGGGAGGTTGGTTTGGTCCGGCATGGGGGATTTGTATGTGGTTTTCTTCATGGAAGGACAGTGGTATGCAGCCTGGCGTTGCATTTGTCTCAAGCATGGTCGCAGGTATTTGCTTTGGTGTTCTTATGGCTGCGTATCATTGGTGGCGAAAGGTAGTTAACAATCTGCCTGACTGGGATAGTCTGGAGTAAAGATCTCTGTAGTGGCTATATAACCTCTAAATGGACTGGGTGTGAGATGGGAAAAATAAAATATTGGTTAATAGCGGGATTTATTATCCTTCTTGCAATTGTTTACACTGCTATCAGTGACAGGTATTCTACGCTTTCTAGGTTGAAATCAGCAGGTGAAAACGGAGATGTAGAAGCTCAGTATGCGTTGGGTCTCATGTATTTATATGGAGAAATACTGGATGTCGATTATCAGCAGGCAAAGATTTGGTATGAAAAAGCCGCTACCCAAAATGATCCGCGTGCACAGGTTAAACTCGGTTTGATGTATGCAAATGGTCTCGGGGTAAATCAGGATTATCAACAGGCCAAATCTTGGTATGAAAAAGCATCGGTTCAAAATGATGTTGATGCGCAATTTTTGCTTGGAGAAATGTATAACGATGGTCTCGGGGTAGGCCAAGACTACCAACAGGCAAAGATGTGGTACGAAAAAGCTGCTGCTCAAAATGATGAGCGTGCTCAGGTCAATCTCGCTGTTCTATACGCAAAGGGTAATGGGGTAGAACAGGATTATCGTCAGGCCAAAAGCTGGTATGAAAAGGCTGCAGCTCAAAATAGCCCTGATGCGCAGTTCGCCATTGGAATTCTGTATGCCAATGCTAATGGTGTAGAGCAGGACTATCAGCAGGCAAAAGACTGGTATGAGAAAGCAGCAGAACAAAATTTCGCCAATGCTCAGTTTAATCTTGGTATGTTCTATTACAAAGGTGAGGGAGTTAATCAAAACTTTCAGCAAGCCAGAGAATGGTTTGAAAAAGCCGCGTCTCAAAATCAGCTGAATGCTCAATATAATTTAGGTCAGATCTATTACTACGGTCAGGGCGTAACTCAGAGCTATCGAAAGGCTAAGGAATGGTTCGAAAAAGCAGCTGGGGAAGGTCATGTCGATGCCCAATATAACCTTGGCGTAATATACGAAAATGGTGAAGGGGTTGGGCAGGACTTTCATCAGGCGAGAGCTTGGTATGAAAAGGCAGCTTCGCAAAACGATGCGCAGGCACAGTTTGATCTTGGTGTTATGAATGAGCTTGGTCAGGGGGGAAGTATAAATCTGAAACAAGCAAGAACTTGGTTTGGGCTGGCATGCAATAATGGGCATAAGGAAGGTTGCGAACGTTATGAAAATAATTGAAATGGTTTTTTAGGGGATTTTTTGTCATAACTAAATTTAATTTTAACTTTATAATTTATTTTGATTCTTTTTTGATATGCAAAAATATAGTGTGAGGAGAGGGGCGATAAATAATATACAAAACATTAATACGAATAAGAATAGTTAGTAGTAAATGGGTTAAAGCCTCTGGAACTTCAGGATTTTTTACAATGAACAAAGGCGTTTGCTTGGTTAATAACCCGGAAACAAACACCTGCTCATGTCAGTCAGGCACTGTAGCGAAAGAATTGTTTTATACAACAGCAACTGAACAGTTAGGTGGTGGTAGCCATGGTGGCGGCACAACAGTGGTAAAAGAGAGAGTATTATATCAATGTAGATAAGGATGATTGTCTTATTATACTTTATTTTATGCAAGATAAATTTGATTTCCATCGGGATGTAATTATATATTTAATGTATCCCGATTTTATAACATCTTTTTATGTTTTACAATTCAGGAGAACTTAAACCTAAAAATATCAGGAGTGATTTATGAATAAGAAAATATTAGTATTGTCCGTTTTATTTGGTTTTTCAACTATGTCCCATGCTAGTGAACCAAAGTATGCTTTTCCGCAATCAGATAAACAGGTAGTCTCAAAAATTAAAATTCAAAATGCACCGATAAATCATGATAAATATGGTCATGGTGAGGTTCTTGCCAATGGGGCGTGGGTTAAAGGAAATTCTGGTAGTCAAAACAAAAAATGATAGGCTCACTTATTTTAAATAAATAATCCGATGGATATATAGGTGAGTAGAAATCGTTAGATAGAGTTGAAATAGTGGCTTGACTTAAGAATAAAGAGTGCTATATCTATTTGTAGCTAACATTTTTTTAATTTGGCTGCCAGATGTTTTAGTTTTTTGCTCACATTGATGTTAGGTTGTTATATACCTTGTCCTGATATTCTAAAATATAACTATCCTTTTGTATGGTATTACAAGGCGTCAGGAACTTGGTTTGATCCTCCTGACAGTCTGTTGTGGAGGATTAAGTTTATCCAGAGTAAGCGATTATGATGGTTTTTATTTAAATAGATAAATATATTTGATTATCGATATTAAATGTTATGTTTAATAAGTGTTTTCTGTGAATATTCACTTCATGAAATGTCTGATTACTCTACGTATTGGGATATGTATTTTCTCCAACGGATAGTTCCCTTAATGGGAAATGAAAGGGCCGAAAGGCCCTATAACTAATTACATATTGTTAACTTTTTACTTCCACTAATGTTCTTTTTTTCTCAATTTCTTAGCAAGCTTGGGGTAATATATTTTGTGACCATCCTCTTTGGGCCAGCAGACTGATACTGCATAGAATAGTAATGCTGAAGAAATTAATAGACCAATGAGATAATGTGGTGTTGTAGGATCACTGTGTTTTGATTGTTCCCATAACCAGTCAATAAACATCCGACTGGAACCATTTGATGCAGATAAATACCACTCTATTGAGAAAACAAAAATTGTTCCAAAAGAGATTATTTCAGCTGCTCTCCCTTCTTTATAATTTTTCTCTCTTTTGCTTTGCTCTTCAGTATACAATTTTAATGACATGTCGTCGCCATTTTCTAAAGCATCATCTCGTAGTTCTGACATAAAAACTTCAGTAGATGATTTTTGGTAGATCCTCTCATCTTTACTTTGTAGTAGATTACTATACTTAATTCGTATCAGAAGTAGATTAAAGCATAGGGTTGTTATTTCTAATATTATTGATGAGAAAATTCCTAAAGCAATAATCATTCCGGCCAAATCTGCAAGTGAAAGATCGAATTCCTTCCCTAATTTTATGCCAAATAAACCATTTCCTTTTAGATAGAAAAATAGAACATCAAAACATAGTGTGAAATAAATTAATTTTGCTACTTTCGCTAAATCCCACAATCCATCTACAAAGCTTAATACCGAAAATGTTGAACTACTATTACTGGATGACATATATTGCCTCTTTCAGCTTTTGATAAACTTCTTATATTAATGAGTTAAAGAAGGGAGGCAAGCCATCCTTGGCTTTCAATTCTTTACTTGTGATGAGCAAATTCAAACGGCCTGACCATACCGTTGCTGTTAGCATCAAGGAAATCAGCAACCACTGGAGCATCAGGTGTCGCTGCTTAAGGTGCTTGGTTTTATGGTTATAAGCAACCCGGATTCTGTTGCTTTCCTTATGGTCCACTTGATGCTTTACAGCGTCTTCTGACCACAAACCTGACTCAATTAAGGCACTACAGGCCAGCGTGTGAAAACCGTGTCCACAGATGTCCTGTGTGGTGTTTTCAATCAGAACAGCTAAAACATGGCAAGACAATACCCCGACCACTCATCCATCAACGCCACCCGCTTAGGCCATAAGGTCCCACGTTGATATGCTGCTTCGGCTTTATCTGCTAACTGGTGAGCCAGTGCATGTTCAATGACTTCACGTTGATGATCGGTTGTGACATCATCCCAGTCACGAAAAGTGGAACGGAAACCATGTTGAGTTAATCCTGAATGGTTCATTCTCTTTAAGACTGCCAACAGCGACATATCTGATAGTTGTCCACCACGAGGGGCTGGGAACACAAGGTTATTGTCTCTGACATGTGGTAAATCCTTTAACAGGGCAAACAGCAGTATCCGACAACAGGACTTGCTGTTCTCTACCCACCACCCGCCAGAGATAACTTATTCAATCTTTTCTGGGGGGCAGATGGAGGGGAGTTGTTTTCATGTGTTCTATGACCAGTTCGCTACATTAATCAAAGCTTTATTTTTAAAGCTTTGATCAGGAAAATCACAGCAAAAACAGGAAGTTCAGATACAAAAAAAGTCCGTTTGAACGGACTTTTTTATGCAGCATTTTATGCAGTACAAAACCAAAAATGCGTTGTAACTAATTGATTTTGTATTAAATATGGCGGTGAGGGGGGGATTCGAACCCCCGATACGTTGCCGTATACACACTTTCCAGGCGTGCTCCTTCAGCCACTCGGACACCTCACCATATTGTCTTGCTGCTCACCTTGGGTGGGCAACGGGGCGCTACTATAGGGAGTTGCGTTAAAACGGTCAAGCATATTTTCTTCTTTCTTTGCCGTTCGCTCACGCAATGAACAATGCCCCGCTGCGGCTCAGCGGGGCGGGCGTTTTAGCGCTGGGAATCCAGCTGTTCGTTATTCTTCACGACGTCCTGCGCTTTGCTGTAGCTTTCGATCAGCAGCTGGTAGGCCGGGAAGACTTTGGTGTACACCTCCGCCCATTCTGCGGCGTCCGGGCGATTCCAGGTGCGCTGCAGCTCAGAGGCGACGGCGGCGGTATCCATTGGCACTACGCCGGCCTGTACCACGCGAGCCAGGGTGATCTCCTGCGCCATTTTGCTGTAGGTGCCGGAAGCGTCAATCACGGCAAACACTTTATAACCGTCGGCGACAGCGGCGATAGCCGGGAAGGCCATGCAGACGCTGGTGATGGTCCCGGCGATAATCAGCGTTTTACGACCGGTCGCTTTCACCGCGGCGACGAATTCCGGGTTATCCCAGGCGTTAATCTCACCTTTACGGGCGATGTATTTCGCATGCGGCGCGTTTTCATGAATCTCCGGGATCAGCGGACCGTTCGGCCCCTGCGGCACGGAGGCGGTCGTGATCACCGGGATCCCGGCAAGCGACGCCATCTTGGCCAGCGCGGCGGCGCGAGCGCGCAGCTCTGGCATCGGCATATCGCCGACGGTCTGGAACAGACCGCTCTGATGGTCAATCAACAGCATTGCGGTATCGTTAACATCAATCACCGGACGAGCACCGTTAAAGTTAGCGGGAGTAGACATAGTATTCACCTCAATCAGTTAGATTTGGCCAAAGCGGCCGCTGTTAAAATCGCGTACAGCTTCTGCGATCTGCGTTTTGTTATTCATGACAAACGGGCCATAGCCCACAATCGGCTCATGTAGCGGTTCTCCGGCCATCAGCAGAACTTTTGCCGGAGCGGTCGCCTCCAGATGCACTGCGTCACCTGCCTGGCTCAGGACGGCCAGCTGGCCTTCGCGAGCAGATTCGGAACCGTTAATGATCACTTCCCCTTCCAGCACCACCAGAGCGGTACTCCAGCCCTCCGGTTGGCGCAGCGTGAGGTCGTGCCCCTGATTCAGCTGCAGATCCCACACGTTAAGCGGTGAGAAGGTATGGGCCGGGCCGCTGACGTCGTCATACTGGCCGGCAATAACCCGAACCTGTCCGGCGCCGTTCGCCAGCGCCACGGTGGGGATCGTCCCAGCGGTAATGCTCTGGTAGCCGGGGGTCGCCATTTTGTCTTTCGCGGGCAGGTTGACCCACAGCTGGATCATCTTCAGCTCGCCGCCGCTGCGGGTGAAGGCCTCCGAGTGGAACTCTTCGTGCAGGATCCCGGCGCCCGCCGTCATCCACTGCACGTCGCCTGGACCAATCACCCCGCCGCGTCCGGTGGAGTCACGATGCTCTACTTCACCGGCGTAGACGATGGTGACGGTTTCAAATCCGCGATGCGGATGCTCACCGACGCCGCGTTTTTCGCTGCCCGCCGGGAAGGTGTACGGCCCGGCATAGTCGAGCAGTAAGAAGGGGCTCAGCTGCTGGCCGTGCGTCTGATAGGAAAACATCGAGCGAACCGGGAAGCCGTCGCCTACCCAATGCTGCGCAGGCGCGGTGTAGACTCCTGTGATCTGTTTCATGGCTTTCTCCTGTGTATCGGTATCTGATGTAAATAAGCTTATATCCGGGACGACGTATGCGGTAGTGAGCAAAAATGACCTATACTGTTCTAAAAATGGAACAATGGAGGAAGGATGCAGGATCTCAATGACTTCGCCTGGTTTGTCCAGGTGGTAGACCATGGCGGTTTCGCCGCGGCGGGGCGAGCGCTTGACCAGCCGAAATCCAAACTCAGCCGCCGCATTGCGCAACTCGAGGAGCGGTTGGGCGTGCGTTTGATTCAGCGAACCACCCGTCAGTTCGCGGTCACCGAGGTCGGGCAGACCTTTTATCAGCATTGCAAAGCGATGCTGATTGAGGCCGAGGCGGCGCAGCAGGCGGTCGAGACGCTGCGCGCCGAGCCGCGCGGTAGCGTCAGGATCACCTGTCCGGTCACCTTGCTGCATGTCCATATCGGACCGATGCTGGCGCGATTTATGGCACGCTATCCTGGGGTAACGCTGCATCTTGAGGCGACCAACCGCCGGGTGGATGTGGTCGGGGAGGGCGTTGATGTGGCGATCCGCGTCCGTCCCCGGCCCATCGAGGATAGCGACCTGGTGATGCGCGTGCTGGCGGACCGCGGGCACCGGCTGGTGGCCAGCCCGGATCTCATTTCCCGGCTCGGACGTCCGCAGGCGCCGTCCGAGCTGAGCGCCTGGCCGGGCCTCAGCCTGGGTGCGAACAAGCATCAGCATAAATGGCAGCTCACCGGGCCCGGGGGAGCGAGAGCGGAAGTGTATTTCACGCCGCGAATGGTGACCACCGATATGCTGGCGCTGCGCGAGGCGGCGATGGCCGGCGTAGGCGTGGTGCAGCTTCCTTTATTAATGGTGCGCGATCAGCTGGCGTCAGGTGAATTAGAGGTGGTTCTGGACGAGTGGCAGCCGCGGCGGGAAGTGATCCATGCGGTATTTGCCTCACGGCGCGGGCTGCTGCCCTCCGTCAGGGCGCTGGTGGACTACCTCAGCGAAGAGTATCAGCGGATGGAGGAGGATTAGCTTCGGGATTGGCTTTTCTCGGGGCTCCCCCCCGGCAGAGAATATAAAAGAAAAAAACAGTAAGATGATACCTGAAGCAGAAGAAAAAAATAAGAAAAATGAAAAAATAGATGAAGTAATACATGTAAAAGATAGTGAAAATATTAAAGAGGTAATAGAAAAAAATAGTGTAACTATTATTACTGAAGAGCAGCTTAAACAGATTATTAATAATGCTAAAAATTCTCCTCTTCCAGATAACAATGTTGAAAAGGAAAGGGAGTTTTTTACACTTTCTCCAACGGATACATCTCAACCAGATTTTTTTATAGATATAAAGAAAACCTTAGATAAATATAGTTTTTCTGATAAAAGTGAGGAGATATATGGAGGACAAATTACATCAAAGGAGATTACCTCTGATAAAATTATAGACAACCTTGAATTTGGAGTCGGGGTAGCCTATAAAAATACAGAGTACTATGATTCTCAATATGAAAATAAAAATTCTGATATATGGAGTCATACTCCTGTATATGCCACTGGAAAATATAAAGTTTCCAGTGATGAAGAGAGCACCAAGTATTTAAAACTAAATCTTGGATATGCAATAGGAGAGTATGAAGGAAATGAAGAGTATATAGAAAGAAGAAATCAAAGTGGAATGTATTATGGTATAGGGGGAGGAGTAGAGTATGATGACATCTCACTTGATTTAATATATCAAGTAAATAAAGATGCTTATGAAAAAAACAACTCTACTCAAGATGACTCCCGTATAACTTTTTCAGTAGATTATAAATTGAATTTTTAGCTGATAGCTTATAGAGATTATTTTCTATAAGCTATTTTTCCATCTATAATAGTATACTCTACATTAGCATCTAATTCTAATGGAGATTTAGACCAGATAACTATATCTGCATCTTTTCCAACATCAATAGAACCGATTCTATCTTCAAGACCAAGTATCTCTGCTGGATAAATAGAGATAGCTTTGAAAGCTTCCCATTTATCTAATCCATCTTTTACAGCAAGTCCAGCACAAAGTGGTAGGTGTTGTAAAGGGATAACAGGGCTATCAGTTGTAATAGCTATTCTTATTCCAGCTTTATTTAAAACTCCAGCTGTTTTAAATGATTTATTAAATAACTCTACCTTTGTTCTATGTCCAAGACTTGGTCCAACTATCATATCAAATTTTTCTTCTCATCTACTATTGCTCTAGCATCAGTAGAGTGGTCAAGAGTCATTCTTACATCAAACTCCTTAGCTATTCTAATAGCTGTGAATATATCATTTGCTTTATGAGCATGAGCTTTTAGTGGAATCTCTTTTTTTAATACTGGGATAAGAGCTTCTAATTTCATATCGAAGTTTGGTTTTTTGCTCTCATCATCTCCAGCTAACTCTATTTTTCTAAGATACTCTTTAGCTTTAAAAAGAGTTTCTCTTAAAAGTCCAGCTGTTCCCATTCTTGTTGTAGGCATTTTTCCCTTTGTTCCATAAAATCTTTTTGGGTTTTCTCCAAAGGCACATTTCATAGCAATAGGCTCTTTTATTATCATCTTATCTATTCTCTTACCAAAAGTTTTTACAGCAGCAAATTGTCCTCCTATTACATTGGCACTTCCTGGTCCTGTTGCCACAGAGGTAATTCCTCCTTGATAAGCCTCTTCAAAAACTCTATCCATAGGATCAAGAGCATCTATGGCTCTTAGATGAGGAGTGATAGGTTCTGATTTTTCATTTACATCATCATTTTCAAAACTAACACTATCTCCCATAAGTCCTAGATGACAATGAGCATCTATAAATCCAGGAGCTACAATTTTTCCTTGAGCATCTATTACTGTATCCTCTTCTCCTGTTTCAATATTTTTTTCTATTCCTTTAATCTTTCCATCTAAGATAGATATATCTCCATATACAAGTTGAGAATTTTTTACATCTAAGATTGTTCCATTTTTAATAATAAGCATAGTTTTTATCCTCCCATTTTGAAATATATAGTCATAATCTAATTATAACAAATCTTTATATTTTTTCCTGGCCTTCGCTTCAATCTGATGACTTTGATGGAACAGTTCATCATATCTTCAGATGGCTTCCGCCCCATCGCTACTCGTCCTTTCTTTTCCCTTCGGAAGTAACTTATAGGCATCCTTGAATTTTCTCGAGGCATGGACACTGCATAGAAACCGAGTTACCCCCTCCACTTGATTATATCTATCATATGCGTCAGTTCCTAAATAACCATGAAATCCTCTTAAAAATTCCTTTGGATATCTTCCCGCCCAGGTATCCCGGTATTAGTAGAGAACGATGGGTTTATCCGACGTACTCGAATCGATACACCCTCAGACACGATATCGTCGTTGCCGGTTTTCCTTCTTCGTTGAATACCTGTGTTACGGTTTCGTCACAATGAATTACAGGCAGCACCAAAAGATCCTTCTTCATCAATTCATAATAACGACTCCAGATTTTTTATGTTGCTCAATATCCAGTTGCACGAATTTTGTCGAGGCTAAGAATCCTTTGCTTCTAAAACATTTCTCAAAGGTATACAAAGGAAAACTATTACTATATTTCATATCAATGATATAAGTCAATAGTTCTGCAGAGCACAAGCTCTTGGGATATAAGAAGGCGTGCTTTACTGTATGATAGCTCGATTTTCCTTCTTCGTTAATGGATTGACAGTTCTCACATTCTAATACTGGAATTTTTGTGACTCGAATATAAAGCCTGTATGGCTCATAGATGAGTTCTTCTTTGGCTTCATATTTTTTCCATTGTTGATCCGCAGACCTCACAGATCTTTTCTTCTTCCGGTATTCTCAAATCACTTCTTCTTTAGGCAATAAACGATATTCGATGTGTTTTTCCTTCGGTTTCCGCATCTGTTTGTGTTCGCCAATCGTGACGGTTTCTTCAATTTCTGCTTCTTCGATTTTGATGACTTCCACTTGAACATCATCAAACAAGGTCAGCATATCCATCACGACCTGATTTCTTTGTGACTGATGTTTGAAGGTAATCAGTTTTTTATCTGTTCCTGCGCGATCTGAAGCTTCGGTTCTATATCCTTGCGATTAACCTTAAATTCCTCCTTGTTTGATTTAAGTTGATTATTTCTCTCTTGAA
>OKSH01002348.1_pt1 | contig 14281 bp, 17 predicted proteins | sample 1601231 | NCBI WGS metagenome assembly OKSH01 (sample SAMEA3541596, study PRJEB24748) | human gut metagenome | biome: human gut; feature: human-associated habitat; material: faeces | place: China | collected 2012 | reverse complement strand
TTACCGGCGTAGGCGATATTCACTTCTTCTATTCTGCTGACGAGGTGCTTTACGGCGCATTGCCGGACTTTGAGGAAGCCTGCAAACGCGCAAATGTCCCCTATACGGTGTCTGCCCGTCCGAAGATGGTGCATTGCTACTGTATGTTGCCGATCTTCAAGGAGGCAAAGGAGGACTTTGCAAAAATCGTGGACATTTTGAAGAAATGAGGCCGGAAACGGTCGTGTGATGATTGAAACATGGAGGAAAACCCATGGAATGCAAAGAGACCATTCGCGGTGCGTACCGAATGACCGGCGAGAATAATTTTTATGACGGCATGATTACCTGCTCTACTCTGAGTGGGAAAGCGGTGTGCCGCTTGGTGTGGGCAATGAACAAGGCGGAAAACGACGCCTATCTGGAAAAGGCACTGTCCGGGATTCCGGAGTATTTCTCCGGTAAGCTGCTTGAGGTGCCTGTCGGAACCGGTATTTTGACCATGCCGGTTTATCAGACTATGCCGGAGGCAGACATCACTTGCCTCGATTATTCGCCCGATATGATGAGGCAGGCACGGGAAAAGGCTGACCGCCTGCACCTGAAAAATGTAACCTTCCGGCAGGGCGATGTGGGGGCGCTTCCCTATGAAGACGATACTTTCGACATCGTTTTGTCACTGAACGGCTTTCATGCTTTTCCGGACAAGGAAGCCGCTTATCGGGAGGTTTTCCGGGTCTTGAGACCCGGCGGAACATTCTGCGGCTGCTTTTATGTGAAGGATGAGCACAAGCGGACGGATTGGTTTGTCCGGCATGTTTATGAAAAGGCAGGTTTTTTCACACCGCCCTACGAAACGACCATCAGTTTGAAAAAACGGCTGGGGAAACTGTACAAAGCCGTAACACTTGGAACAGTGAAGAGCATGGCATGTTTTGCCTGCCGAAAAGCGGGTTAAATCTGAGATGGTCTCATGCACGCAAGAAAGAACAAGGAGGGAGGCAATCAGATGAAGGACAACGAGCTTCTATTCGACCGCAAAAGCCATGTGCTGTATTCAAAGCCTTGCAAGAAAGAAATCCTGGCGAAAATCGCCCTGCACTATCCGGAAGCAGAGCGGGAGACAGTATGGGAAAAGGTGCAGCGGCAGTACGCGGTCTATCTCTCCGACTGGCGCACCGACTTGGGCGGCAAAAAGAACTTCCACAACGGCGTAGGCGGCACCTACGACTGCATCGCCATCATGAGCTATTATGTGGTCTGCAAAGCAGTTACTTCGTTCCGTGAAATCGAAGAGATGGAGGAAAATCTGATTCTTCCGACTTTCCGCAAGCTGAAATTTGTGGACTGCAACAAGCCGTTCTGGCGGAAGCTGATGTACAAGGCGTTTGTTCGTGCGAAAAGCGGCTGCGACAAATGGCACGATTACGAGATGTCGGTTGCGCCTTATGAAACCGACAAGCCTATTTATTATGAATTCACATCGTGTCCGGCGGCGGAGTTCGCCATCCGGCACGGTCTTACGGACATCATGCCCGCCCTGTGCAATGTGGACTATGCATCTATGGAGCTGCTCCACGCAAGGCTGGTGCGGACGACCACCTGCGTGGACGGCTGCCGATGCGACTATACCATCTGTGGCGACAAAGACCCGTACCTAAAGGAACATCCCGAATACCGGGATGAGGCGGGGTTCAGAAAGAACAAATAATGCTGCAACGCAAAGGCGGTGAGATAAATGGAAACCTTTTTCGGAATCATGATCCCTTTCTTGGGCACAACACTGGGCTCGGCCTGCGTGTTCTTTATGAAAAAATCACTCGGTGTTTCGGTGCAGCGCGCCCTTGCGGGCTTTGCCGCCGGTGTGATGGTGGCAGCGTCCATCTGGAGCTTGCTAATCCCCGCCATTGAGCAGTCGGAGGATATGGGGAAGCTGTCCTTTCTCCCCGCCTTTATCTGATTTTGGGTCGGCGTGCTGTTTTTGCTCCTGCTTGACCGTTTGATTCCCCATCTTCATGTGGGAAGTGAACAGGCCGAGGGTCCGAAAAGCAAGCTCGGGCGCACCACCATGATGGTGCTGGCTGTTACCTTACATAATATCCCGGAGGGAATGGCAGTCGGCGTGGTGTATGCAGGCTTTCTTTCGGGAAAGACGCAGATTACGGCGGCAAGCGCACTGGCGCTGTCCCTCGGCATTGCCATTCAGAATTTTCCCGAGGGGGCGATCATCTCCATGCCGCTCCGGGCGGAGGGGGCAAGCAAGGAGCGAGCGTTTCTCGGCGGCGTGCTTTCCGGCGTTGTCGAGCCTATCGGCGCGGTGCTGACGCTTCTTGCGGCGCAGCTTGTGATCCCGGCGCTGCCGTATCTGCTGAGCTTTGCAGCGGGCGCCATGCTCTATGTGGTGGTAGAGGAGTTGATTCCGGAAATGTCGCAGGGGCGACACTCGAATCTTGGAACGGTGTTCTTTGCGGCAGGCTTCAGCATCATGATGGTGCTGGATGTGGCGCTGGGATAAGGAAGTAAATGATGATTTTACAGGTGATTTTGGAAGGCATAGGACTTGGCGTTCTGCTCATTTTGGTTTGCGCCATCGGTATCCGCAAGGGCGCGGTGGGCATGGTGCATCTTTACAGCCAGGAGGTGCAGGAGCGGTGCGTAACGCTGGGACTTACAACACACGCGAAAATCAAGCGAAATGCTTTGATTTTCAAAGCTGTCTGCGTCCCCGGATACATGCCTATGTGCTGGTCTGCGTCTATGCGCTCAACGGCGCAAAGGGCTTCGTTCAGGGCTTCTGGCAGCTGCTGGTCATACTGTCCGTTATGAATCTCATAGACCGATTTTTGGTTGACGGCTATTGGGTAGGACATACGAACGCATGGGAAATTCCGGGAACGGAAGACCTGAAACCCTACATTACAGCCAAGGATAAGGGCAAAAAGTGGCTGTTCGGCACAATTGGTATGGCGGTCATTTCGGCAGCACTGGCGGCGATTATGATGCTTTTTATGAAAATATGAGGTGATAGAAATGCTGTTTCAAACATATGGCGACAGGAGGAATCCTGCCGTGCTGTTCTTTCATGCAATGGGTGTGACAGGAGCGAGCAGCGAACCGATTGCGAGGTATTTGCAGGATCGATATTTCTGCATCTTGCCCACCTCCACCGTTTACTGCGAGGGGCAGAAATATGTCAGCAAGCTGGACGAAATACGGCAGGTGGAGGACTTTCTGCATCGACAGGGCGTGGAGCGGCTGGCGATGGTGGTCGCTTCTTCCATCGGTGCAGACCTTGCCATGGCGTTTCTGACGCAGACGAAGCTGCCCGTGGAGCACGCTTTCTTTGACGGCGGGCAGTTCGCCCAAATCGGAAAGGGCACGCGCCGTATCATGACGCCGTTTCTGTATTTTGCCATCAAGAGCCTATATTGGTCGAAGGGCGGTACGCTGAAAAAGATACTGTGGTGTGACGACGATTCCATAAAGTCGTATTTTATAGACGCAGGGAAAAATCTGACCTATACAAATTTGCGGCGGCAGATTTCGGACAGTCTGGAGGATAAACCCTTTCCGCCGCTTTCAAACGAATTGCAAAAACATACCTATTTCGAGTTTGGCAGTATAGAAGATCATTTCAAATACCGTCAAGCAGTGATGGAAGCCTACCCCTGCGGCCATTATCCCGTGTTTGAGGGATACGATCACATGCAATATCAGATTCGCGATTCAAAGGGGTTCGCCGAAATGCTGGCACACATCGCCGAGCGTGACTGTATGCCGGAACTGCCATTTATCAGAAAGTGAGTGATACCCATGAAATACAAAATCGAGAAAAACACCGTACAGGAGACGCTGATCATTCCGCTGTATGCGCGGAAGGTCTGCTCAGAGCTGTATCCGAATCTCTATCGGGACGAAACAGCGGTTCGCCTGATTGACGAGATCGACTACGATTTTTCAGAGGCGGAAAAAAACTCCCGCGGCCTGATGCAGCGTTTCGGTTCACTGGAGGTGGCCATGCGGCAGAATGACCTTGCTTTTGAGGTGCGGGATTATCTGAAATCTCACCCCAATGCGGCGGTGGTCAATCTGGGCTGCGGGCTGGACAGCACTGGAAGAAGCTGCGACAACGGCAGCTGTAAAATCTACAATCTGGACTTCCCGGATGTGATCGCCTTGCGGCAGCAGCTTCTGCCCGCCGGGGAGCGGGAGCAAAACATCCCCTGCGACCTGAAAGACCCCGCATGGTTTGACAAGATCGATGCCTCCGGCGGGGCGGTGTTCTTTGCCTCCGGGGTGTTCTATTACTTCCTGACGGAGCAGGTTCGGGAACTGGTGCAGGGAATGGCGGACGCTTTCCCCGGCGGAGTGCTGGTCTTTGATGCTGCCAACCGTACGGCAGTGAAGATGATCGCCAAAACGTGGCTCAGGACGGCGAAAATTAAGGATGTGGGAGCATATTTCGCGGTTTCGGATGCTCCCCAAGAGATCAGTGCGTGGGATAGCCGCTTGCAGGTCACCAGCCGAGGCTATATGCTGGGCTACACCGATTTGAAAGACCCATCCGTCAGCGGATTTTTCCGTTTTCTCGCCAGGGTCGGTGACGGAATGATGAAGATGCAGATTGTAAAGATCGGATTTGGAGGCAAGCAATGAAAATTCTGGTATATGGTGCAGGTGTTTTAGGGTGCAATCTGGCAAGAAATCTGCTGCGCGCCGGAAAGGATGTCACCCTGCTTGCACGGGGAAACTGGGCAGCAGAGATCAGGCGGAACGGCCTGCGAATCAAGGATAAGTTTTCGTTTTGCACTTCGGTCAGCCGCATTCCGGTGGTGACTGAACTTGCACCGGATGCAATGTACGATGTGATCTTTGTGGTCCTGCGCTATACACAGCTGGATTCCGTTCTGGATACGCTGCGGGCGAACCGGACGAAGAACATCGTTTTTGTGGGGAACAATGTGCAGGCGAGGGCGCTGGCGGCGGCACTGCCGGAAAAGAACGTCCTGTTTGCCTTTGCGCTTTCTGCCGGGCATCGGGAGGCTGACCGGGTGGTCTCCATCGACCTGAAAAAGATCACCATCGGACAGCTGCCGGGTGCAATCTCCAATAAACAACTGATCGGGCGCATCTTCCACGGCACAAAATATAAGGTTGTTTACGAGCCGAACATGGAGGACTATCTGCTCTGCCATGCCGCGTTTGTGATGCCTGCGGCCTTCGCCTGCTATAAGACAGACGGCGACCTGAAAAAGCTCAGGGGAGATACTGCGTACCTGAACCGTGTGCTGGATGCCAACATCGAGGGATACCGCGCCATCCGAGATGCCGGGCACAGCATTCTGCCCAAGGAGGATGCAGACTTTGAAGGGGAGAAATACCGCAAGACCTGCCTGCGCTTTTTCAAGCTGATGTGTGCCACCTCGCTGGGCAAGCTCTGCGCCTCCGACCACGCCATGAACGCCATCGATGAAATGAGTGCGCTGAACCGGGATCTCAAGAAATTTTTCGATGAGAACGGCGCGGCCTACCCGGTGTGGCAGGCACTGGAAGCGGAAGCCGGGAGGTATCTGCAATGAAATACGCTGGAATGCCCTTTGGAATGTGGGTGCTGTTTGCTGGCTCCTTTCAAAAGCAGCTGACCACTGTGCTGGGCTATGATGCAGCTACCGCAAAAGCCATCACGAAAAAGGCAAAGCCGCAATACCGGCAGATCATTCGCAGGCTGCCGGAGTTTGAAAAAGCGGACCGCTTCAAGATGAACATCGTCAACTGCGCAATGCTCGGCGCGTTCATCCTCTCCATGCCGCAACGTCCAGAGGTGGACAGGCTGACGGATTACTATGCAAGATCCATGATGACAAAGCCCATGCAGTGGTTCTGCCGCAAAAGCGGAAAAAGCAAGTTCACCCCAAAGGATATTGCCGCTATGAAAGCCACTGCCGCCCTGAAAGCCGCCGACCGCAACCCCTACTCGTGGAACATGGGGTTTTACGAATACCCTGACGGCAGCGGCTACGAGGGACGCTTTACAAAATGCGGCATCTGTGTGCTGATGAAGGAGCTGGGGCTGTATGACCTGACCCCTGCTTTGTGCCATCTGGACTACACCATGAGCGAAGCAGGCGGTGTGACAAATTTTGTGCGGCAGTATACCCTTGCTTCCGGCGGACCCTACTGCGACTGCGGGTACAAAAAGAAAGGGTAACGGACGATGAAGAGGAAGGAAACCTATCTTTCCCGTGATTTCCGGGAGACTGTGGCACTGCGCTTGCCCGCGCAGGCAAAGGAACTGAACACCGCTTTCGATATGCGCCTGAGTGCGCTGCTGGCTGAAAATGCAGATGCAAGCAAGGAAAAGCAATACCACCTCAAGCGGCAGATATTGCCGGGCATTGCGGCCTACGAGACCTTGCAGCGGGTCATGCCGAAAGAGGAGGCACTGCAAACCGTTCACGGCTATGTGGAGCGGCTGGCGAGAACGAGCCACAAACAGCTTGCCGCCCTGCTGCACATACCGGGGCTTTACCGCCTTGTTCCCGGCGTTTTCGTCAAATCCACCCGGAGCGTTTTCGACCCGGCGGCGGGCTTTGTCCCAAAAGAACTGCAGACCGGCAACGGCGTCTGGCGTGTGGATATGATGAAGTGTCCCTATCACGACACCTGCACAGAATACGGTTGCCCAGAGCTGTGTCGCAGCTTTTGCGACAGCGATGACATCAGCTATACCGGGCTGCATCCGAAGCTGATCTGGAAGAGAAGCATGACGCTGGGGCGTGGAAATGACCGCTGCGATTTCTGCATGAAGGTCAGATAATAGTGGGGAGGCAGATTGGTATGGAAATCAAACGATTCGGCAATATAGAGGGAAAGACCATGATGCTGCTGCACGGAAATCTTATGTGCTGGCAGCAGTTTGAGGATTTGATCCCGCTGCTGGAAAGGAAATTTTGCGTGTATGCCGTCAGCTTCGACGGCTTTGATGGAACCGGTGAAACGACCTACACGACTGCCCGGGATCAGGCGGACAAGTTGGCCGCTTATATTGAAAAAGAGCTTGACGGACAGTTGGATCTGCTTTTTGCAGAGTCGCTGGGCTGCGGACCGGCTGTTTTTCTGAAGGCTTCCCCAACCGTTCAGATCGATCGGATGATCCTCAGCGGGCCGGAGTATCTGGATTTCGGAGTGCTGAATCGACTGATTTTGAAGGTCATGCCGCAAAAGCAATATCGAACGGCACACGAAAAGTACATGCCTGCATGGGCGCTGCGCTTTATGGGGCAGACGGAGCAGGGAATGCAGACTATGCTCCGCCGTATCCCGGATCATATCAGCTTGGAATCCGTCCGGGCCACTTGGGGGGCAGGACTTTATCTCTATCGAACGGACTTTTTGGTACAGCCCGATGCAAAGGTCGCCTGTTGGTACGGAGAAAAAGAAGGGCACATGAAAAAGGCCATCCAGCGGCTGCGGACGGCATATCCGAGCCTGATCGTCCGCTGTTTCCCCGGTTTCGGCCATGGCGAGATCATCAATCATCCGGCACTGCTTGTGTCGGAGATGGAGCACTTTCTGGCAGACGGCAAGACAGTGGCAGATGCGCAGCAGAATCAGGAAAGTGAAATACAATGAAAGTTACAACATTAGACGAGAAATCCATCCGTGATATCGGCCATGCCTTCGGCTATTATGACTATGAAGAGGAAACAGGAATGTCCGCTGCCTTTTCCGGGAAAGAAGCCACGGCAAACTATATCTGCGCTTATGTGCGCGGGGTGCTGCGGGGCGGCTTTCTGCACACCACCAGCGAGCGGGGCGAGGGATATATCGCCTACAAGCTGCCAAAGGAGAAGATGGGACTCAAGACGATGTGGCCCATCGCCTGCGGAATGCTGCACAACTCCACCCTGAAGCGCCTTTTGCAATTTGGTATTGCCGTCAAGCGGGGCGGGGCTTCCCTGAAAGACCGCATGGACAAGGAAAAGAAAACCTATATTTTCGTTGGGCTTGTCTGCGTGCGGGAGGAATATCAGGGGCAGGGCTATATGCGCAAGGTGCTGGACATTGCCTTTGCCGAGGGCGACCGGCTGGGTGTGCCGGTGATTCTGGAAACGGATGCAAAATCTAAGTGCGACAAATATGTGCATCTGGGTATGGAACTTGCAGAAACGCATGATCTTGGCGCATTTGGCAAGCTGTATGACCTGATCAGGTACCCGGAGTCGACCGATGAGCTTTTGAAGGAGGTTCTTTCGTGAAAAAACAGTCCGATCTTTTCCGGCTGATGGGTTATGCCGGGAACTACCGATATTTTACCTATGCCTCGTGGGTACTGTCTGCGGTCAGTGCGCTGGTGGCACTGGTGCCCTTCGTATACATTTGGAAAATCCTGCGGGATGTGCTGAACGCCGCGCCGGACTATGCGCAGGCGGTGAACATCCCCCATTACGGCTGGATGGCAGTGCTATTCGCAGTGCTGTCCTACCTCATTTACATTGCGGCGCTGATGTGCTCCCATTTGTCAGCGTTCCGGGTGGCGACCAATCTGCGGCTGGCGGTGTCGGAGCATCTGGCGGTGCTGCCGCTGGGCTTTGCCGAAACTTTTGGCAGCGGCAAGCTGCGCAAGATCATCCACGAAAGCACCGGAGCCGCCGAGACCTATCTTGCCCACCAGCTGCCCGATCAGTATAACGCCATCGCAACCCCGGTGGGGCTGCTGGTTTTGCTGCTGGCATTTGACTGGCGGCTGGGGCTGCTGAGCCTTGCGCCGGTGGTGCTGGCGTTTCTCATCATGGCGACCATGACCGGCAAGCAGATGGCTGAAAAAATGCGGCAGTACGGGAACGCCTTGGAGGCCATGTCCAACGAAGCCGTGGAGTACGTCCGGGGCATCCCGGTGGTCAAGACCTTCGGGCAGTCGGTCTTTTCCTTCAAAAAGTTCAAGGCCACCATTGACGAATACGAAAAGTGGGTCATCTCCTACACCAAAGACCTGCGCCTGCCCATGATGTTCTACACCGCCGCCGTCAACGGCGTGTTCGCCTTTTTGATCGCGGGCGGGCTGCTGTTCACGGCACACGGTGTCACGCCGGAATTCCTGCTGAACCTGCTGTTCTATATCATCATTACGCCGGTGATTTCCGTGACTTTGACCCGTATGATGTACATGAGCGAGAGCAAGATGGTGGTGGCGGATGCGCTGGCACGCATCGACTCGGTGCTGGAGGCAGCGCCCATGCAGGTGCAGGATGTTCCGCAGCACCCGCAGGATGCTTCCGTCACGCTGCAGGATGTGCATTTCAGCTACGACGGAAAAACCGAGGTCATCAAGGGCGTTTCGCTGGAGATTCAGCCGGGGCAGACGATGGCTTTTGTAGGCCCCTCCGGCGGCGGAAAATCCACGCTGGCAAACCTTGTCTGCCGGTTCTTTGATGTGCAGAGCGGCAACGTCCGGGTGGGCGGAGCGGATGTGCGGGATATCCCCAAGGAAGAACTGATGGATACCATCGTAGAACAGGATGTGCCATTGACCTTTAATTTCAATGTGGCGATCACGAACCTGACAAGATGGATGGGCCCCATGCCCAAACCCTTGTCCGCAATCGCTTCCCCGTAGCCTATCATTTTACGAAACCGTGTTGCTCGCTCCAGCGAATCAGGTGCATGGAATCATGGGAAAATGCACCGTTTCAAGCCAAGTCACACGGAATGGGAAAGTCGGAAGGTGCGCCCGCTGGATGAACATGGGAAATGGCAGTATAAGACCGAGAAAAGTTGGCACATCACAAGACATCATCCAGAAATTTTTTGATGTACTTGTCGTTATATCTGAAAGCGAGATGGCACCAGCAAAATAATAAAATTATATTGTAAACCCAATATGCGAAAACAGGTTGACAATAAGAAGATGAAAATGTTATATTGTTTAGGGAGGTTATGAAATGACAACAAAAGAAAAAATACTCAAGCTTTTTGAGACGAGCAGAGACGTATATTTTTCCGGCGAAGATATTGCCCCAAAACTATGCTGCAAAACAAACTGTCAGAATTGCTACAATGGCTGCCGTTGCAATGTGCGAGTCAATTGAAGCCGTATCTGATGAGAAGGCTGAGATTAAATGGGTAAATGATATTTTTGTCCGTGATAAATAGGTCTGCGGCATTTTAACGGGGGGTGTATTTAATCTTGAAAGCAGTTCGTTGGACTATGCCGTGCTTAGAGTGGGAATCAACATTGATCGGCCGAAGGATGGCTTTCCAGAAGAGATAGCTTCTATTGCCGGAACTGTTTTCAGCAAAATCAAAGTGATATTAAAAATCGTCTGCAAATCAAATGGACTATATGGAACAATACCGAAACCGCAGCCTTGTAATCGGCAAACAAGTCGCGCGAATGTCTTTTAATAAATCCCCAAATGCTGTTGTCTTTGGTGTAGACGATAAGTGCCATTTGTTAGCGAGATACTCTGATGGTACAGAAGATTGTTATTCATCCGGTGAAATTAGTGTTCGTTTTTAAATAGGAGATTATATGAAAAAAACAAAAAATTTAGTAATGTGCTCTCTCTTTGTCGCGCTGATGGTTGTAGGAGCATTTATCAAAATTCCTGTTCCTGTTGTGCCATTTACATTACAACTTTTATTTACAATGATGGCAGGTCTTTTGCTTGGAGGAAAACTTGGCGCTGTCTCTGTTGGAGTGTATATTCTGATGGGACTTCTCGGGCTTCCTATATTTGCGGAAGGCGGCGGTTTTGCGTATGTTCTGAAGCCGAGCTTCGGATATATTATCGGTTTCGCGGTTGCTTCCTATGTGACAGGCATGATTGCCAATCGGGTTCCCGATCCGAGCTATAAACGCTTGCTTGCGGCAAACTTTATTGGTCTTGGAATCGTTTATCTGTTCGGAATGGTCTATTATTATTTGATGAGTAATTTTTACCTTGGAACTCCTATTGGTTTATGGCCGTTGTTCCTGTATTGCTTTATTTTGGCTGTACCAGGGGATATTTTGTTATGTATTCTTGGAGCATTTCTCGGAAAAAGAATGATTCCGCTCATGAGAAGCAGCAGAATGTGAGGATATGAAAATGAATGAACAGACAAAGTCTTGAATGGTAAACAACAAAGAAAGAAGCACTGCTTTTAATTGTAGAACAGGCAAGGATCAATCACGAATAAAGGTGTCCTTCACTGTTCAATTGTGACGTCAGGAAAACACTTGTCTGATACAGAAGTGGATGCAATGTGCGAGGCTGTCCGGGAAACCAAAGAAAAAGTCGGGATCTCTGTCTGTGGTTCCTTTGGCCTGCTGAATGAACAACAGTTCCGCAGGTTGAAAGAAGCCGGTGTGACAAGGGCACATAATAATCTGAAAATTTCTAACAGGAATTACAACAAAACAGATATGGCGCTGTTAAAGGAACTGGGATATGAGGTGAGAATTTGCAATGAGTAAAAATTTATTTATTACTGGAACCGGAACAGATGTCGGAAAGACCTATGTGACGGGGCTGATTGTCAAAAAGCTCCGTGAGGGTGGAGCGTCTTCCGCCTACTACAAGGCCGCAATGAGTGGAAACGAACGGCGGACGGACGGCACTCTGATCCCCGGAGACGCCTTACAGGTGAAAACAATGTCTGGGGTTGAACAGCCCCTTGAAGAGATGTGTCCGTATATTTATGAGACGGCAGTTTCTCCCCATCTGGCGGCAAAGATCGAGGGGAACCCCATTGAAATGGAATGTGTGCTGAAAAATTTTGACCGTGTGTGCGGCACATATGATTACGTTACAGTGGAAGGTTCAGGCGGGATCTTCTGCCCGCTCCGCTTTGACGAGCAGAAGGTCCAGCTTGAGGATTTTATTAAAGCCCGCAGTTTGGCCTGCCTGATGATCGCTGACGCAGGGCTTGGCACCATCAACGCGGTTGTTTTGACGGCTGAATATATGAAAGCCCGCAAAATTCCCGTGAAGGGCATTATCTTCAATCATTACGAGCCGGGTAACCCATTGCACGAAGATAACCGGCTGATGTGCGAAGCCATGACCGGCTTGAACGTAGTCGCCTGTGTCAAAGATGGCGATATGGACTTGGATATTCCCTTTGAATTGCTGGAAGGATTTTATGAAGAGAACGGAGGTAACAGGAAATGATCTGGTATCCATATGAGCAGATGAAAACAATGAAGTCACCCTATAAAATCGTCAATGCGGAAGGCGTTTATCTGTATACCGAGGACCAGAAGCTGATTGACTCTGTGTCCTCCTGGTGGAGTGTGATCCACGGCTATAAACACCCGGAACTCAATCAGGCAATTGAGACACAGCTGAAGAAATATGCTCATGTAATGCTGGGAGGTTTGACCCATGAGCCAGCAGAAAAACTTTCCGAAAAGCTCCAGAGTTGGCTGCCTGAGGATTTGGATTACTGCTTTTTCTCTGATTCTGGTAGCGTTGCGGTAGAGGTTGCCCTTAAAATTGCGCTGCAATATTATATGAACCGGGAAGAAATACAGCGTACCATGGTATTGGCGTTGGAGCATGCCTATCACGGGGATACTTTCAAAACTATGGAGGTGGGCGATGATGAGGACTACCATTTTGTCTTAAAAGCATACGGCAAAAGCAAAAATGTCGTTCACATCCCTACTGAGATCGATGCGCTTGAACAGGCGTTCGCAGAGTATCACGACCGTTTGAATTGCTTTATCGTTGAGCCCTTGCTGCAGGGTGCGGGCGGCATGAGAATGTACGACATTTCCTTCCTGAAACGGGCAAGAGAGCTTTGCGACCAATATGATGTGCTTCTTGTCTTCGATGAGGTTGCGACAGGCTTCGGGCGTACCGGCAATCGGTTTGTTGCCGATTTGGTTTTACCGGATATTCTTGTTCTCGGTAAGGCTTTAACAGGCGGGTATATCGGACATGCTGTCACCGTTGCAAACCGAAAGGTATATGATGGTTTTTATGACAATAATCCTTCTCACGCCTTAATGCATGGCCCCACTTTCATGGGCAATGCGCTGGCTTGCAGTGTAGCCCTGAAGTCCATAGAAATATTTGAATCGCAGGACTACATGGCGAAAATCCACAGGATTGAAGAAATCACCCGCCGTGAAATGGAAGGGTTTTCTGATCCGCGTATTAAAGAAATTCGTATTATGGGCGCTTGTGTATGTATTGAAGTATATGATTCCAATACAATCAAGGAATACCAACAATTTGCTTATAAACGAGGCGTATTCAGTCGTCCTTTCTTGAACTATCTGTATGCGATGGTTCCCTATGTGATTGAGGAAGATGAACTGGTCAAGGTTTTGCAGACGATGAAGGAATGGTTTTCTGAAAAGTGTTGATGACAATGGGTTCCTCATGTACATCAATGCCGCCGTCCTGCAACGGATTTTCCAGGACGGCGGCCTCCTTTGCTGCAGCGTTGGTTTGGCAGACGGTTTCATGAATCCGGGACAAATTCCGGGTCTGGATCATCAAACCAAAACGTCTGAGTCATATCGGTATAATACCCCTGATATGTCCCTCCAAAGTCCATCAGAAGACAGTTTCCTCGCTCAATACACCCCAGACGCTCCGTATAGTGTGGATCCGCCGCGTGGGAACCGGCACAGATGCAGGTGCTAGGCTCATCCAGTCCCAGCACCGTCATCTTGTAAGAGAGCTGTACAAAAAATTCTACCCCTGTCCGGCCGCCCACCGGCTACCGTCTTCCATCACCCGCCGGAGTGCCTCATCGCTCCGGCGGCAGGCCTCTCTTATACGCGCGCATTCCTCCCTATCCTGATAGACCTGTAGGGGATCCAGCAACCGGTTTGCGGAGTAAAAATAGCGCTCCGAAAGGACGTTCATCAGAGGGAACAGGAAGCTGGCCTGAGCGGCCAATTATGTTCACACTCATCTTAGGATCCCTTTGGCCTGTGCCAAGGGATAGTGACAGGCCACCAGATGGCCACCGCCTACATTTTGTAATTCCGGACTTTGTGTACGGCACTTCTCTTGGCAATATTTGTCAACAACGATTATAATAAAACATTCAATCATTGTATAGTAAGATCATGAAGAGCCCGCTGCAGAACTAAGTCATTCTGCAACAGGCCCTTGCGTTTAGGGGGCGTTTCAGCTTCCGAACAAAAGCGACTGTCTAATATTTAAATCATTCGTAGTCTGGTGTGTGGTAACTTCATTCTACCAGAGAGTTGTATGAACTTCTTCTCGTTTTCCTAAAGTATTGCGCTTGATAATATAGTTTACCCGCCAGAACACGCAGGGACCGCCATCATGATGGC
>OKSH01002345.1_pt1 | contig 14288 bp, 10 predicted proteins | sample 1601231 | NCBI WGS metagenome assembly OKSH01 (sample SAMEA3541596, study PRJEB24748) | human gut metagenome | biome: human gut; feature: human-associated habitat; material: faeces | place: China | collected 2012 | reverse complement strand
ATTCAAATTTTTAGAATATGGAACAATTCTTAGTTTTTTTACATAGCAAAAGTCATTCTTGAATTAGTTATAATAACTTTAATTTCTTAAATTGCAACAGTTCCGTTATTTTTTGATTAGTTTAGAAATTTTTCTGCTATAATAGTGATAGAAAGGAGCAGATAAAATGTATAAAAGAAGATTTTATATAATTATACTTATATTTTTCATATGGTATTTAGGTTCAATTTTTAAATTATGGAATAGTTTTATAATTCCATCTCCTGAAAAGGTAATAAAAAGTTTTTTTATTTTATCAAAAAATGGAAAATTACTAAATAGCGTAGCTATAAGTTTAAGAAGAGTTATAATAGGTTTTGAAATATCTATATTTTTTGCTCTTCCTCTTGGAATAGTATTTGGTATAAAGCCTAAATTATATGAGTATTTTAAAAATCTGTTGGAATTTATGAGGCATGTTCCCCCGTTAGCCCTAGTTCCAATGATAATACTCTGGTTTGGAATAGGAGAGTTATCAAAAATAGTAATAATAATATTAGCTAGTTTTTTTCCCATATTTTTAAATTCACTAAAAGGGATAGTAAGTTGTGATGAGAAATATATAGAGGTTGGGAAAGTTTTTAATTTAACTCATATGGAAATATTTAAAAAGATAATATTACCAAGTGCTATTCCAGATATACTTCTAGGATTAAAGTTGGGGCTTGGTTATAGTTGGAGAGCAATAATAGCAGCGGAACTTATAGCTTCATCTTCAGGGATAGGATATCTAATTTTAGATGCCCAACAAATATCTAGGTCAGATATAGTAGTTGTTGGTATATTATCCATAGGATTTTTAGGAATGATTACAGATTATATATTTTCTATTTTTACTGATAAATATTTAAAAAAAAGAAAAGGAAGCTTGTATGAGAGGTTTATATAGAGTAAAAAACTTAACTAAAATCTATGAAAAAAAAGAGGTTTTTAAAAATTTAGATTTAGAGATAAAAAATGATGAAATAACAGTTATCTTGGGAAAAAGTGGCTGTGGGAAAACTACTTTAATGAGGATATTATCTAAATTAGATGAAGATATTCAAGGGGAAGTGAAATTTTATGATGAAAATAATTTAGAAGCTCAAGGAAAATATGGGGTAGTTTTTCAAGAGAGTAGATTATTGCCTTGGCTTACTGTAGAGGAGAATATAACTATTCACGGGAGAAAAGAGAATGTAGATAAATATTTAGAGATGATAGGGTTGGGGGAGTATAGGAAAAGTTACCCTCAAGAACTATCTGGAGGAATGGCTCAAAGAGTAGCATTAGCTAGAGCTTTAAGTTATGAGCCAGATACACTGTTTATGGATGAGCCTTTTTCAGCTTTAGATTATTTTACTAGGAGGCAATTACAAAAAGAGTTGTTAAAAATCTATGAAAAAACTAAGATAGGAATAATTTTTGTAACACATAATTTAGATGAAGCACTAGCTCTAGCTCATAGAGTTTTAGTTATAAAAGAGGGAAAAATAATAGAATTTAGAATAGATAAAAATTATCCAAGAGAGATAGAAGATATGGAATTAATAAAATTAAAAGGTAAAATAATAGATTTAATAGAAAATTAAGGAGGATAAATATGTTAAAAAAGATAATGGTTTTAGTAAGTATGAGTTTATTATTATTAGTAGGTGCATGTGGAAAGGATAAAAAAGTTGAAAACATAAATTTGACTTATGTTAAATCTCCATTAAATATTCCATCTATTTTAGAAAAAAACTTAAAAATGTTTGATAAAGAGTTTGAAAAAGATGGAATAAAGATAAATTTTTATGAATTGACAACAGGCCCAGAACAAACTAATGCTCTAGCAGCTGGAGAGTTAGATTTTTTACATGCACTAGGTGGAACTTCTGCTATAATAGCAGCTTCTAATGGAGTAGATTTAAAAATTACCAATGTATATAGTAGATCACCAAAGGGATTTATGATTCTTTCAAAAAAAGATGAAATAAATACTCCTGAGTCATTGAAAGGGAAAAAAATTGGAGGACCAAAAGGAACAATACTTCATCAAGTGTTAGTAGGATATTTAGGGAAAGGAAATCTTAAAGAGGAAGATGTAGAATTTATAAATATGGGACTTCCTGATGCTTTAGCAGCTATGGAAAGTGGACGTATAGATGCAGCTCTACTTGCTGGGCCTGTAGCTTTAAAAGCTATAAAAAATGGTGCTAAGGTAGTAAGTAATGGGGAAGGATTGACACAAGGACTAGTAGTTACAGCTGTAAGTGGAAAATTTTTAAAAGAGAATCCAGAGTTAGTTAAGAGATTTTTAAAAGTCAATGAAGATGCAGTAAAATATATTGATGAAAATTTTGAAAATACTTTAAAAATAACAGCTGAAGATGTAGGACTAACAAAGGACGAGGTACTAGAGTTATATCCACTATATGATTTTAATCCAGAGATAAGAGAGGCAGATATTCAAGATTTAATAGAGACACAAGAGTTTTTAATAAAAAATGGTATGCAAGAGAATAGAATAGATATAAACAATATTATAGCTAAATAATATTTTTAGATATAAGATTTATTAACAAGGAGATTGAGGATTGAAAATAAAAATAAAAAAAGAATTTAAAACGGAAATTTTAGTTGTAGGAACTGGGATAGCAGGGCTTATAGCAACAGAGAGAGCTCTAAAAAAGAGAAAAAGAGTTTGTCTTGTGACAAATAAAAAATTGTGTGGTGGAGCTAGTTATTTTCCACTAAAAGGAACATTGGGAATACAAGTTACAAAAGATAAAGATGATTGTGAAAGATATTATGAAGATATAGTAAAAATGGGAAATGGAATGGAAAATCCTGAGTTGATAAAAACTTATATCTCAAATATAAAAAATAGTTTATATCTATTAAATAAGATTGGATTTGAGCCTTGGCTTCGTAAAGATTCTAGACCTGCATGTTTTGCAAAATATTCAAGAGATATCTATCTCATAAATAATTGGAAAAAAGCTAAGGAAAGATGTAAAAGAAAATTAAAAAATCACAGAGGATTAAATATTTTAGAAAATAGTACCTTGGTTAGAATAGTTACTAAAGATAAAAGAGTAGTTGGAGCTATATTTCAATGTAAACAAAATTTTATCTTTGTAAAGTCTAAAGTAATTATACTAGCAACTGGTGGAGTAGCTAGCAATTATAAAGATAGTCTTTATCCAGAAGGAATAAATGGAATTGGACATATTGCTGCTTTAGATGCTGGGGCTATAGCTCAAAATATGGAGTTTATACAATTTATACCAGCTTTCTTAAAACCCAAATATAATGTATTATTTGGAGAACATACTCTTAAATATTGCTTAGGAATGTATGATTTAAGAAATAATCTACTTTTATCTGGAGTAGATGATGAAAAAAATAAGGAGCTTTGGATAGAAAGAAGTAGTTATGCTCCTTTTAGTGTAGATTTTAAAAGTCATATAATTGATTTAAAAATTCCAACAGAGGGAGTTAGTATAAAATATTCTAAGGAGCTCTATGAAAATAAAGAAGAGTTTTATACAGTTTATTTAGATTGGCTAAAGAATGATATGGGAATAGATTTATTAAAAGATAATATTATCATCAGTCATTTTGCTCACAGTTGTAATGGTGGTATAAAAATAGATGAATTTGCTAGAACAGGAGTAAATGGATTGTATGCAATAGGAGAAGTTGCTTCTATAATAGAAGGAGCCAATAGATTAGGTGGAAATTCTCTAGGTGGTTCTTTAGTTTTTGCAAATAGAGCTATTATCAATGCTGTTGAATATATCAAAAATACCAAAAGCTTTAAATTAAAAAAGAGAGATGTTGAGCAAGATTTTAATGCTTGGATAAGAGAGATTACTAGAGAAGATAAAAATAATCTCTTAGATAAAAAAAGTGTTATAAAAATCTTAAAAAATATTACAAGTGATAATTTAGGAATTGTTAGAAGTGCAGAAAAAGTAAAAAGATTATTTGAAGAGTTAAAAAATATGAGAGAAAGCTATAGTATAGAGAAAAATTTAAAAGAAGGTTCATTAGAAGTCTATTTAATGGAAGAGAGTATAAAGATGTTAGCTTTGAGCATTTTAAATCGTGAAGAAAGTAGAGGAGCACACTATAGAGAAGATTTTCCAGAAACTTCAAATGAAGTTGTAAAATTAAATGTTAAAAGAAAAAATAATGAGTTTATAATTGAGAAAGTAAAAGTTAAATAATAAAAACCTCTTTACAATGGTAAGTTGTAAAGAGGTTTTTTACAATAGGAGGTTTTATGTAATTAATTTTGATTAGCACTATTTATAAATTCGTAAATACGATTTAAGTTTTCTTCAGTTGTAAATGCTGGACCACCATGTTTTGCCCCAATTACAAGTTCAATCTCAACTTTATTTTTAGATATTTCTTTTAATTTTTCAGTGAAAGTTACAGACTGTGTATAAGGTACAACACTGTCAGCAGTTCCATGTTCAATAAAGAAGTGAGGAGTATTTTCAGAAATATAATTAGTAGGATTATTTTCATTTACTAGTTCAGGAACTTCTGATAACTTTCTTCCCATATATAATGATGCAGGGGAGTCAGCAGCACCATGTACTTCATCACTTACAGGTTGATTAGGGTCTTCAACAGTAGCACCACGTAATTGAGGTCTTATTCCCAAATTTATTAACTCTTTATCCATAGTTAATAAATTTATAGGTGGAAACCATGCAACTACAGTATGAACAGAACTAGAAACATCAGAGTTTCCCAATTCTGGATTATCAAATTTAGTTGTACCACTAGTTACTCCTGCTAAAGTGGCAAGGTTAGCTCCAGATGATCTTCCAAAAAGTGTTATTTGCTCAACATCTAAATTATATTTATTAGCATTTGCTCTTATAAAACGAATAGCAGCTTTAACATCTTCAATAGCAGCAGGAAATGTCGCTTCTCCACTAAGTCTATAGTTGATACTTATAACTGCATATCCCTCTTTTAATCCTCTTAAGATAGGAAGAGAAAAATTCTCTCTCTTATCTCCAGACATCCATGCTCCACCATGTATAAAGATTATTACTGGATATTTTTCTTTCTTTTCATCTGGTAGATAGATATCTAACTTTTGTGCTTCTGATATTGGAGCATAGCTAATATCTAGATGTTTATTTTTTATTGAATTAATATCTAAAATATCTTTTTTTCTAACTGGTTGTTTTATTCTTTGCTCATCTTCTTTAGAAGAAGGATCAATACTATATGCAAAAGATGAAGTAGCTAGAAGTAAAGAAGCTATAAAAAATAGTTTATATAATTGTTTTTGCATTGTACAATTACCTCCATAAGTTAAAATATTTATGTAATATAGATTAGGAGTCAAAATATTATTATTGTATTACTAAATTATTCTCTTTAAATTTAATTTTGTGAGTATACCTATAACTTTTCCTACAAGGATAGCAGCAATAATAGTTCCCTCTCTCACTCCAGAAATATTTTCTAAGAATATAAAAGAGATAATAACAGCTATTACAACTGTAGTAACATCAAATCCCATTTTTATATTATGGAACTCAAAGATAGTTTTTTCTTTAAGTGCCATCATAACACCTTCAGCAGGTAGTGGAACAAGTTTAGCTTCTAAATATAGATAAACACCAATTCCAATTAGAACAATACTAACTAACATATAGATTAGTCTAATCATATAATTTTCAGAAGGTGTAAAGTAAAATATCATATTTGAAAAAGAAACAAAGTAACCAAATAGGCTTGCGCATATAATTTGTAATAAGCTATGAAATTTAAAATCTTTTTTTAAGATAAAAACCTGTAAAATAATATAACTACAAAAAATAACTGATACACATAATCCTTGATCTAATCCAGAGATTAAACTTACAACATAGGGTATAGCATTAACTGGAGATACTCCTAAATTAGATTTTACAGAAAATGTTACTCCAATAGCCATAATAAATAGTCCAATACAATAAATAATAATTCTTTTAAAATGATTCATCTTTCTTTCTCCTAAATCTCTCTTATAGTTTTTAATTTTATATCTATTTCATTTGAAAGTGATTTTAGACTTTTTTCTAAATTATCAATTTCAACTTGAGTTAGATTTTTACAAATTTCTTTTGTTAAGTTTTCATCAATTTCATATAGAATTTTTATATTTTTTTTAATTTTTTCTTTCAAAATAATGTTGAAAATTCTTTTATCCTCATTACTTTTAACTCTTTCAACATATCCTTTTTTCTCTAGCTTATCTATTATTGCTGTAACTGTATTCTGGTCTTTTTGAGATTTTATAGCTAATTCTTTTTGAGAAAGTTGGATATTATTTTCAAAAAGTATTCTAACTATAACCCATTGTTCAGGGGTAATGTCATACTCTTTAAACTTTTCAGTTAAAAGTTGAGAGAATTTTTTAGCTGTAACACAAAGATTATAACCAAGTAAATCTATTTTTATCACCTCCAGAAAAAATCTTACAAAAAACATTTTAATACGTTTACGTATTATTGTCAAGAAAAAAGAGATAGTTACAAATTCTTAAATTGAAACTATCTCTTAAACAACATATTCTATTTATTAATCTGAAAGTTAAATAGTAGCTTTTTTCTTTGTGAAGATAAATGTAGAGATGAAAGTTACAGAGATAGTAACAATCATAGCTACTAAATATACTAACCAATATTGAGGTTTAACAGTAAGTATACCAGGTAATCCTCCTACTCCAATACTGTTAGCCATAACTCCAAAGAATCCACAAATACCAGCACCACAAGCTGAACCAATCATAGCACAAATCATAGGGTATTTATATTTAATATTGACTCCATAAAGAGCTGGTTCTGTAACACCTAAATAAGCTGAGATAGCAGCAGGAATAGCTACATCTTTTTTTACCTCTTTAGAAGAGATACTCATAGCTAATGAAGCAGTAGCTTGAGAGATATTACTTAAAGCTAGTAGTGGGAATATCATTGTTCCGCCTAATTGTTGAATAAGAGTAAACTCAACAGCATTAGTAGTGTGATGTATTCCTGTAATAACTAGTGGAGCATATAGAAAACCGAAGATGATAGAACCTATTACAGCAAATTTACCAGTAAGTAATACTTGGAATATATGTCCTACAAAATCTCCTAAGATTCTTCCTACTGGACCAATTATAGCATGAGCTAAAAATACTGTTATAACTAGAGATATAAGAGGAACTATAACTATTCTTATTGATTCATGTACAACTTTATTAAGCTTAGTTTCTATATATCCTAGAGTAAGTCCAGCTAAGATAGCAGGAATAACTTGAGCTTGATAACCAACTTTATCAATTGAAAAGATAATAAAATCCCAAGCTTCAGGAGTAGCTTTTCCTATATTATATGCATTCATAAGTTGTGGAGAAACTAAAGTGATACCTAAAATTATTCCTAGTATTTGACTTCCTCCCATTTTTCTAACTACTGACCAAGTGATACCAACAGGTAGAAAATGGAATATTGCTTCTCCAATTAACCAAAGAAAATTATAGACAGTAGCCCAAAATTGACTAGATTGAGCTAAAGTTTGCCCACCAAATTGAATATCTCCAATAAGATTTCTAAATCCTAAGATAAGTCCTCCACAGATGATAGCTGGTAGTAAAGGTACAAATATCTCTGCCATAGTAGATAAAAATCTCTCTAAAGGATTCATATTTTTCTTAGCATACTCTTTACTTTCCTCTTTAGAAACCTCTTTTAAATCAAAAAGAGCTGTCATAGTTTTATAAAATTCTGCCACTGTATTTCCAATAATTATTTGAAATTGTCCTCCACTTGTAAAACTTCCTTTTACACTTTTAATTGCTTCTAATTTTTTTATATCAGCTTTATTTGTATCCTTTAACACAAAACGAAGTCTAGTCATACAATGAGTAACAGAGGAGATGTTATCCTTTCCTCCAACTCCCTCTATTACTTTTAAAGCGTCTTCTCTAAATTTTTCATTAATCTCTGCCATATTCCAATCCTCCTAATTTATTTTTTTCTATAAAATACAAATGAATCATATGCTTCAAGTCTTAAATTTTTATCTAATTTTTTATTCATATCTTCATTTGAAAGGATACACTCAAATCCCTCAATATCAAAATCTAAATCTACCTCACAAGAGTTTCCATAGAAATTATTTATAACTAAAAGCTCCTCATTTTTAAATTCTCTTTTGAACATATAGATATTTTTATCCTTTTCAGCTAGTGGAATAGTTTTTCCTAAAGCTATTACTCTATATTTTTTTCTTAGAGCTACAAGTTTACGATAATAATTTAAGATGCTATATTCATCATCAATTTGATTTTTTACATTGATATCTCTATAATTTTTTATACTTTCAATCCAAGGAGTTCCTTTAGAAAATCCACCATTTATCTCATCAGACCATTGCATAGGAGTTCTTCCATTATCTCTTGAACGTTCCATTACAATTTTCATAGCTTCCTCATTACTTAAGCCATTATTCATTAAAATTTTATGATAATTGATAGATTCCACATCTCTATATTGTGAGATATTATCAAAGTATGCATTAGTCATACCTATCTCTTCTCCTTGATATATATATGGAGTACCTCTTAACATATGGATAACAGTTCCTAACATCTTAGCTGATTTTTTCCAATAGTTTTTATCATCTCCAAACCTTGATACAACTCTAGGTTGATCGTGGTTACACCAGAAGAGAGCTGACCAAGCATCATGTTCTTGCATTCCAATCTGCCAAGAGTTAAGTATATCTTTTAATTCTTGAAAATCAAAAGGTTGTAGTGCCCACTTGTCTTTGTTTTTATAATCTACTTTTAAGTGATGGAAATTAAATACCATAGATAGTTCATTTTCTTTTTTACCAGAGTATTTAAAACAATTTTCCATAGAAGTAGAAGACATCTCTCCAACAGTTATGATATCATTTTTTTGTCCAAAGGTATTTAGGTTTAACCCTTTTAAATATTCATGTATCTTAGGGCCATCAGTATAGAATCTTCTTCCATCTCCCTCATAATCATTTTCAAATTTTTCTGGTTTAGAGATAAGGTTTACTACATCAAATCTAAAACCATTAACTCCTTTATCTAACCAAAATTTTACAACTTTATAAATTTCCTCTCTCACTTCTGGATTTTCCCAGTTTAAATCTGCTTGAGTTTTATCAAAGAGATGTAAGTAATAACTTTCTAATTCTTCTACATATTCCCAAGCATTTCCCCCAAATTTTGAAGCCCAGTTAGTAGGAGGATTTCCCTTTTCTCCCTTCTTAAAAATGTAGAAGTCTTGAAATTTTTTCTCTCCAGCTAAAGCTTTTTTAAACCATTTATGCTCAGTAGAAGTATGATTAAAAACCATATCTAACATAATTCCAATTCCTCTTTTTTTAGCTTCTGCTGAAAGTCTATCAAAATCTTCCATAGTTCCGTATGCAGGATCTATGTTACAGTAGTCAGCCACATCATAACCATTATCCCTCTGTGGAGATATAAAAAATGGTGTTATCCAGATGTAGTCTGCTCCAAGATATTTTATATAATCTAATTTTTCAGTAATTCCATTTAAGTCTCCAATACCATCATTGTTGCTGTCGTAAAAAGATTTAGGATAAACTTGATAAACAACCTTATCTTCAAAATTCATTTCACCATCTCCTTATACGTATATGTTTTACAATATTAATATAACATATACGTATATGATAGTCAAGAATAATTTTAACTATTTGAATAATTTTAACTTGTATGTTATAGTATAACTAGATAGAAAAAAGGAGAAAATATTATGGAAAGTAAGTATATTCAATTATATAATAGACTTTTAGAGCAGATAGAAAATAAGAAATTACAAGAGGGGGATAAGCTTCCTTCGGAAAAAGAGCTGATGGAAAAGTATAACATGTCTAGGGATACTGTAAGAAAAGCCCTAAACATGTTGGTACAAGATGGACATATAGAAAAAGCTAAGGGAAAGGTAGCTACTGTAGCTAGTAGAAATCAATTTAATTTTCCAATCTCAGCAATAAAATCTTTTAAAGAATTACATGTTGGAATAGAAAACTCAACTTATGTAGAAAATCTTGAGATAGTTAAGGGAGAGAAGGAGATTATTAAAAAATTAGGTATCAGTAAAGATGAAGAATATTTTAAACTTATACGTATAAGAAAAATAGAGGGAGAAAGAATAATTATAGATAAGGACTATATCCCAAGAAAATATGTAGCAAATATACCTCTAAAAGCTGCTCAAGACTCCTTATATGAATATTTAGAAAATGACTTAGGAATGAAGATTAGTTATTGTACAAAAGAGATAACAGTACATAAAGTAACTGATGAAGATAGAGAACTTTTAGATATGAAAGATTTTGATATGGTAGTAGTAGTAAAATCTTTTACTTATTTAGAGGGGGGACATCTTTTTCAATATACAGAGGCAAGGCATAGACCTGACAAATTTAAATTTATAGATTATGCTTATAGGGAGAAGAGAAGATAGTGGAAAATATATTAATAGATAGTATAAAAACAAGTTTGATAGATAGAAATATGGAGTCTATTCTATCTTATCAGCATAAGCTTATCTCTAATAGGGAAGAAAAAATAATAAGTTTAATAAGAAGAGAGCTGGAAAGTTGTGATGAATTTATAATCTCAGTAGCTTTTATAACTTTAGGTGGGGTTACTATGATACTTGAACAGTTGAAAGAGTTGGAGCAAAGAGACGTAAAGGGAAAAATTTTAACAGGAGATTACCTAACTTTTACTCAACCTAAGGCACTTAAAAAACTTTTGGAGTTTAAAAATATAGAGTTGAAGATATTATCAGATGAAAAATTTCATGCTAAGGGGTATTTTTTTAGAAAGGGAGATATATGGACAATGATAGTGGGAAGCAGTAATCTTACTCAAACAGCTCTCACTATAAATTTTGAATGGAATTTGAAAATTAACTCTCTTAAAGATGGGAAGATAACTCATGATATTTTAAATAATTTTTATGAGATTTATAATAAAACTCCTAGATTGGATAGTGATTTTCTTGATAAGTATGAAAAAATATATATGCTTACAAAGGAGTACAACAAAAAAAGACAGAAAGAGATAAAAGAGTACAAGGAGATAACTCCTAATCTTATGCAAAGACAGGCTCTTGAAAATCTGAAAGTTTTGAGAAACTATGAAAAAAGAGGACTTCTTATTAGTGCAACAGGCACAGGAAAAACTTATCTTAGTGCCTTTGATGTAAAAAATTCAAATCCTCAAAAAGTGCTCTTTATAGCTCATAGAAAAACTATACTTCAAAAGTCAAAGGAAGCCTATGAAAATATTTTAAGAAATAAAAAAATAGTAATATATGGAGATGAGGAAGTAGAAGGAGCAGATGTTGTTTTTGCTATGATACAAACTCTGAGTAAAGAGAATCATCTGGCAAAATTTTCTCCAGATTATTTTGATTATATAGTAATAGATGAAGTACATCATGGAGGAGCAAAGAGTTATCAGGCTGTTATCAATTATTTTACTCCTAAATTTTTATTGGGAATGACAGCTACTCCAGAGAGAGGAGATAATTTTGATATATATAAGTTATTTGATAATAATATAGCTTATGAAATTAGATTGCATGATGCTTTAAAAGAGGAGTTACTATGTCCTTTTCATTATTTTGGTATCTCTGATATAGAAGTAGATGGGGAATTAATAAATGAAAAGAGTGGAATAAAAAAACTTACAACATCTGAAAGGGTAAATCATATTTTAGAGAAGAGTAAATTTTATGGATATAGTGGAGAAAAGCTTCATGGACTTATTTTTGTATCTCGTGTAGAGGAAGCATTACTTCTTGAGGAAAGATTTCAAGAGAGGGGAGTAAAATGTGTAGCTTTAGTTGGAGATGATAGTGATGAGAAAAGAGAAAAGGCTATAACTGAGCTTGAAAATGGTAAGATAGAGTATATTATAACTGTAGATATATTTAATGAGGGAGTAGATATTCCTTGTGTAAATCAAGTGATACTGCTACGTCCTACTGAGTCATCAATTGTATATATCCAACAACTAGGGAGAGGACTTAGAAAATATCCAGATAAGGAGTATGTAGTTATACTTGATTTTATTGGTAACTATGAGAAAAACTTTTTAATTCCTGTAGCTGTATCTCAAAATAGTAGCTATGATAAAGACTATATGAAAAGGTTTATAATGAATGGAACAGATATGATTCCGGGACAGAGTTCTATAATTTTTGAGGAGATAGTTAAGGAGAGAATTTTTGAAAATATTAATAAAACAAACTTTTCTACAAAGAAAAATATAGAAAAAGACTTCGTACTTCTTGAAAAACAACTTGGAAGAATACCTCTGCTATATGATTTTTTTGAAAAGAATATGATAGAGCCAAGTGTAATATTGAAATATAAGAAAACTTATGATGAGGTACTTAGAATTTTAAAACCTAGAGAGGAGTTTCCAGCTCTTAATGAAAGGGAGAGCAACTATCTAACTTTTTTATCTAGCTTTTTTACTCCAGCTAAAAGAGTGCATGAGATGGTAATCTTAGAAAAGTTACTGAGAGATGAAAAAATAGATATAGATGAGATAGAGAAAATTTTAAAAGAGAGATACTCTTTAAGTAATCAAAAAGAAAATATTGAAAATGCTATAAAGCATTTAGCAAAGGAGATATTTGTAAGCCTTTCAACAGCTAAGGATTTTTTACCTATTATTGAAAGATATGAGGAGGATATAGTTTTAAGTAACGATTTCAGAAAAAGTTACAAAGAGAAAGAGTATTTTAAAAATCTAATAGATGATTTGATAAAATATAACTTGGCGTACGTGGAGAAAAACTATAAACAAATAGAAGAGGAGAGTATATTAAGATATAAGGAGTATAGTAAGCAGGAAGCATTTTGGTATCTCAATTTAGATTTTAATAATGGTTACCAAGTAAGTGGATACACTGTTTTTGAAGAACAGAGAAAAGTAATACTATTTATTACTTTGGATGATACACCACCTTTTACCCAATATGATAATAAGTTTTTTGATAATAGAAGATTTACTTGGTATTCAAAAAATCAAAGGTGTTTAAGTAGAAATGGTAAACTTACAGCAGAGGGAAAGATAGCAGAAAATTATTATACTTTAGAAGCCTTTATTAAGAAAAAGTCTGGAGAAAATTTTTACTACCTTGGACAAGTTAAAGAGGTATTAAATCCTAAGGAGATAATAAATTATAAAGGAAATCAAGTAGTAGAGTATGAGTTACTTTTGAAAGATGAGATAGAAAATAGATTATATGAATATTTATTAGGAAAATAAGGTAGAGTATATCTACCTTATTTTTTTATAGAGATATAGAGGGCGTCCAATATTTCCATAGTTAGTAAAACTAGTTATATATTTTATATTTTCTAAATAATCCAGATATTTTTTTATAGTAACATTGCTAATATCAGTTATTTGACAAATATCTTTTATTCCAAACTCTTCATTTGGAAGATTAGATATAATTTGAGTAACTTTTTCTAATGTTTTTGAATTCAATCCCTTTGGAAGATTTAAGCTAGAAGGAGTAGAATGAATATTATCAATAGAATCTTGCTTAACTTTAGATTTATTTAAGATTTCATCTCTAGTAAAAATTTTATCTATACTAATTTTTAATCTTTCAAAATCAAATGGTTTTATTAAGTAATCAATACAACCAAATGAGAAAGCTTTTTTTATATCTTCTCCTCCATTAGCAGAAGTTATCATAATAACATCAGTGGTATAACCTAATGTTCTTATTTTCTTCAAAATTTCTATTCCATTCTCTTCACCTAAAAATACATCTAAAATAATTAAATCAACTTTATGAGTAGTTAAAAAATCTAAAGTATCTTTTTCAGTAAAAGTTCTTCCAAGAACTTTTATATTTTGAAAACTAGAAAGATACTCTTCGTTAATCATAGCTACCATTGGGTCATCTTCAACAATTAGAACATTCTTCATTTTTCACCTCTATAATAAAAGTTTTTTTAGATTCATCTCTTTCTATTCTTATATTTCCGTTATATAATTTTAATTTTTCTTGCACAAGATAGAGTCCAACACCACGATTTTTCCCCTTTGTAGAGAAACCATAATCAAATATTTTATTAAGAATATCATCTGAAATAGATTTTCCATTATCAGTAACAGATATAGAAAAAAAGCTTTTATTTTGTAATATTTGTATTTTTATAAATTTATTATCTAT
>OKSH01002334.1_pt1 | contig 14328 bp, 13 predicted proteins | sample 1601231 | NCBI WGS metagenome assembly OKSH01 (sample SAMEA3541596, study PRJEB24748) | human gut metagenome | biome: human gut; feature: human-associated habitat; material: faeces | place: China | collected 2012 | reverse complement strand
GTGATAAATTTAAATGCCATATCTACGAAAAATTTTGTTGTTTTTGAGAAATTTCAAGGTTAAGGTTTTTATCTGGTTCAATATTTTCGATTTAGAATTTCCGATGCGATAACGGCTTTACGCCAATCTATGTCCTTTACATCGATAGGGTTTTCTCCGGCAGTATCGTAATCGGTGTGCTGTAACGATGTTATAGGCGGCACGGTATGAGTAAAAACCGCTACACCTTCTTTCACTGCCTGACGCAATGCATCTCCAAACGCTCTGTGAGTTCTGTCATTAGGCTCAAATTGCTGAATTCCCGTCATTTGAATGACAAAGAGTACAAAACCCCTATAACCTTCTTTCACTGCCTGACAAAGCTCATAAACGTGTTTAACGCCTCTTTCCGTCGGCGCATCGGGGAACCTGGCTATATGGCCCTCTGCAAGAGTCACTCCTTTGACCTCCAGCCAGCCTTTTACACCATTCTCGTCTTCCACGTAAAAATCAAAGCGAGAGTCGCCAAAGGTTTTTTCTCTTTTAACAAAGGGGAGTTTTCCCATACCCGGCAGCTGCAGACTGTCATCCAGGAGCGCCTCTTCACAGACTTTGTTCGGCGCCTGCGAATCCATGTTAACCAAAAGATCCCCTTTCTTCACTCCAATCAGAGAATAGCGCATCTTACGAGTTCCCATTCGCCCATAAAAATCTTCCAAATATACTTCCGCGCCGGGAATTAAAAGTTCTCTGCACCTGCCCGTATTTTTAACGTGGGCCTTTTCTTTTTTTCCATCAGTCAAAACCTCCGCAATAAAACGGTTTGGCCTTGCGATAAAATTTCCTTTACATATGTTTTCGTATTTCATGCATTGTATTTTATCAAAAATTCAATTATAATGGAAGCGGTCATTTGAAAATAAGACGTGGCTTCCATTGCATCATGTGCTACGACTGCTTTTTTTAATGGATTGCACATGATATAATAAAAGCTGCATTTGAAACTAAAAGTTAACCTTTATAGCCGATTTTACTGGATTTAAGGATAACCGTTATAAGCAGATTCACATATTTTCAATAAAAAAGTGAAACCAGGCGATAAAAAAACAAAAAACACATATAATAATTAGCAATTTTGTTAATTTAATCCATTATCGGCACCATAAGTTATACCAATCTTCAAAAAATAAAAAAAGAGTTAACTTTGAGCATCTAAGCGGATTAGCGGTCCAGCAGTCCGTAAGAAGTCTCAAGGGAAAGGGGAGATTTTATGAGAGCACCAGATCCGGTAGCTTTTACTTTATTTGGGATGGACATCATGTGGTACGGGGTTCTGATTGGGACAGGATTCGTACTGGCAATTATACTTTGTTACAAGCGGGCGCCGAAACACGGCATTCAGAGCGACCATATTCTCGATTTTGCCATCTTTTTAATCCCGGCGTCAATCATCGGGGCGCGGGCTTATTACGTCCTATTCAGCTGGGAGAATTACGCTGGCGATCTTTGGAAAATACTCAATATCAGAAACGGCGGACTGGCAATTCACGGCGGCATCATCGCCGGATTTATCGTCGGACTTTTGGTCTGTAAATATCACAAGATCGACATTCTCGAGTTAGCCGACCTGGTATTTCCCACAGTTGCTCTGGCACAGGCCATCGGAAGATGGGGCAATTTTTTCAACTCAGAAGCCCACGGCGGACCGACTGACCTGCCTTGGGCGGTTTGGGCTGATGGACAGTACGTCCATCCTACCTTTTTATATGAATCACTTTGGTGCTTTGCACTGTTCTGGTTCCTATTGTGGCTGGATAAACGCAGAGCTTTCCCGGGGCAGATCGCCTGTCTTTACGGCATGCTTTACTCGCTGGAGAGAGGCCTGGTAGAACAGCTTCGCACAGACAGCCTGATGATCGGATCATTCAAGCAGGCACAGGTACTGAGCTTCTTCGTCTTCGTACTCTGCCTTGCACTATATATCATTTTAAGAAACAAAAGAAAGAGGAGTTAACAAAATATGAAATTAGGTATTGTGGGCCTTCCTAATGTGGGCAAAAGTACACTATTCAATGCAATTACAAAAGCCGGTGCAGAAGCCGCTAACTATCCATTCTGCACAATCGAACCAAATGTAGGAGTGGTCACCGTTCCGGATGAACGCATCAAAACCCTCCACGAGATATATAACTCAAAGAAAACCATCTACACCACCATCGAATTCTGCGATATCGCCGGCCTGGTAAAGGGCGCTTCCCAAGGTGAAGGACTGGGAAACAAATTCCTCGGCCACATCAGAGAGGTTGCCGCCATCGTCCACGTAGTCCGGTGTTTCGAAAATGATAACATCGTTCACGTAGACGGCAAAATCGACCCGCTGTCCGATATTGAAACCATCAATACCGAATTGATTCTCTCCGACATGGAAGTTTTGGAACGACGCATCGCCAAAACCACAAAGAACCTCAAAGGCGACAAATCCCTCCAAAAGGAACTGGATCTTCTGACCAAGATCAGCGATTTCCTGGCCGCAGGTAAATCCGCCAGAGCCATGGATTTGACTGAAGAAGACGACGAATTTGTAAAGAGCCTGGATCTGCTGTCTTACAAGCCGATCATCTATGTAGCCAACGTTTCCGAAGAGGATGCCGCTGACAGTGCAGATAACCAATACGTCAAAGCTGTCCGCGAATTTGCCGCTACAGAAGATGCCGAGGTGGTGGTCATCTGTGCGGAAATCGAGCAGGAAATCTCTGAACTGGAGGACGAAGAAAAAGCTATGTTCCTGGAAGAGCTGGGCATCAGCGAATCGGGCCTCGACAAGCTGATCAAAGCTTCTTACCACCTGCTGAATCTGATCTCCTTCCTCACAGCCGGTGAAGACGAATGCCGCGCCTGGACCATCAAAAGAGGAACAAAGGCGCCTCAGGCAGCAGGCCGCATCCACACCGATTTTGAGAGAGGCTTTATCAGGGCAGAGACCATCGCCTATGACAAGCTGATCGAATGCGGCGGCAGTCTCAGTGCAGCAAAGGAAAAAGGCCTGCTCCGCTCCGAGGGCAAGGAGTATGTCGTCAAAGACGGAGACGTGCTGAACTTCCTGTTCAACGTGTAAAAAGCAAAAGAGCCGGTGATTCCAATGGTTCCATTGATATCACCGGCTTTGTAGTTTCAACAATACAGCCAAATGTGTTTGGAAGCATTTTGTACTCGCCTCCATTAAGCAGTCAAGCATAGCATCTTTCCGCCTTGATTTTAAAATCTGATAATATATCTTAATTATTTCTTCTGTTAATGTTTGTCCGCCCTCTCCAGCTAAAATCTCTAAAACGTTATTTCCAACCATTAAAGGATACCGCCTAGTCTCCCTGTAACTTTTCTTTACAATTATTATGTCATGGCTTCATCTGAAAACACAACAAAAATCAAGGACAGCAAAACGATTTATAGTCAAGCCGTATTTTCATCAAATTCAAAAAATTTTGTCGTCCTTACAAAGATTTTGCATCTCAACTATGGTAAACTGTAAGAAAGATAAACGAAAGGATGAGATTGATGATTACTTTTAGAGATGTGGATAAAGATAACTTTCAAGCTGCCATCAGCCTGGAGGTTCATGAGAATCAGAAATGCTTTATGGAAGACAACCTTTTCTCGATTGCTGAATGTGCCTTTGAGAAGGATTTCAGGACAAAGGTCGTCTACAGCGACGGCGAGCCCATCGGCTTCCTGCTGTATTATTTCGTCAAAGACGATCCCGACTACGTATTCCTGCACAGATATATGATCGACAAAGACCAGCAGGGCAAGGGCCTGGGGCGCGCAGCCCTGGAGGCCTCCATGGACCTGTTCAAAGAAGAATACCCTTCCATCGGCTGCGTAGAACTGATGCACTATCCCGACAACAAAATTGGCGCCGCCATGTACGAATCCCTGGGCTTTGTCCCTACCGGTGAAAACAGAGAGAGCGAACCGTGCCGCTGCGAACTCGGAACCAAAAATCCGGACCGCTATGTAGAAATCGTCAGACGCAGGTACTATGCAGCACCTTAAGTCTAATAAACCGAAGAACTGTAAAAGTTAAGAGGCACCATAAGTATTGAATTTCACAATACCTATGGTGCCTTAACGCATTCTTATTTTAAGAAAGGTTCAAATTTATATCTTACGCCTTTCCCCTCTGGAATATATGGCAACTGCGCAAATTGATAGTTAGATTCAGAGTTCCCTTCAATTAGGGAAGCCCCATTTTCGGTCACTGCGATATCCCAACCAACCATATGGACGCCTGTCAACCTTCTGGCGGCTGTTTCTGCCAGTTTAAGGACCTTGTCCCAGTTGGGAATCTGGAAACCCTTAATCGGCTTTTGCGATACAGGATGAACTTGATAGAATTCGCTGTCCAAATTCATACCGTCTCTGCAGACGGTTCCAGTTGTAACGTCAACAGGTGCAAAAATTCCTCCCCCTTCGTAGCCGTCAATCAGCCCGCCAGTACCCATTCGCAGGACAGAATACATGTAGTGGATTTCGTCGTTATCTAAGATGGTTACCAGTCTGACTGTATTTACTGAAGTCTCGCACATTTCGGCAAGTTCAGGGTGCTGTACGATCAGTTCCTCACACAGACTCTTTGGCTTCGACATGATTAAATCATAAAGCTGACGTTTTCCTTCCATATCTTCTGGGACAGCAAGCTTTTCAACACCTTCCCCATGGGTGCCAAATATCGGTTTGCAAATCAAACTGGATAAACCCTCTGTCCTCTTCAGAAATTCCTCAAACGTAAGCTTTCTGTTAGAAAACCAGACCCGATGAAACAAATCTCCGAATACTTTAGCAAACTTCTCCTTATTTCGAATCATCGCTATTTCTTCAGAATTGGTGTTATACTTCATAATCATCCGCTCTACCGTACCTTTTGTATAGTATTGCTTTTGTTCCTCGATGGATTTTTCCCAAAACCGAAACTGATAGTAATCCCTCGGAGAGCACTCCGTATATAAATTTGATTCCAATATTTTCTCTACGGCCTTTTTCTGAGACCAGCCACTTTCCTCTGCAACCAGGCGAGCGTGTTTATTCGTACTGGTTTTGTCGTAGCGGCTGTCTTTACGAATATTTGCCAAACTCGCTTCCAGTTTTTTGCCAGTTCTGCACCAAAGCCTCTTTTTAACGTAAAATCGATAATTTACGCCTTGTTCAAGATACAGGTCCATTTCGGCCTTTGCTTTTGCTCGATCCCAGCCAGTCTGCCTGCAAACGTAATCGAGATAAAATTCCTTTCGATTAGATAGAATTTTTCGTCTTTCTGCTGCCTTCATATAATATTTTATACTTTTCATTTTGCATAATCCTTTCATATGATCTCTAGTATCTCAAAAATTGCCAGTGATATCCATCATTATACCTCTTTTTCGATGATAATTAAAGGATTTTAACTATTTCTACATGATTTATGTTATAATGAACGCAAAGTTTTAAGAATATTGCCTAAGGAAGCGTTCATTCAATCAAGATGTTCAATTTTATTTTTAAATGAATCGTCACAATATAATGGCTCCATATTTAACGAATTTAACAGATGAAAGGGACTACACTTATGACTTGTAACGAAATCATCAGCCAGCTTCAGGCCATGTCCAGCGAAAAGCACAAAGCCAACGTCATCAAATTGGGAATTCCGGAAGAAAACAGCATCGGCGTTTCAACGACAGAGATACGGGCTCTAGCCAAAAAAATTGAAAAATCTCAGGATCTGGCATATGAACTGTGGCAATCCGGCTATCACGAAGCCAGGCTGCTGGCAGTGCTGCTCTTCGACAAAAAGAAAACAACCCTCGAAGAAGTGGATACTTTGATGTCTGACGTAGTTTCCTGGGATCTGTGCGATCATTTGTGCAAAAATTTAATCGTGAAGATGAAAGACTTTGACCAGTTGATCACCCTGTGGATCACTTCCCAACACACTTACAAAAAACGGGGCGCTTTTACGCTGATGGCTTCTGCGGCCATCCACCAAAAAGACATCACAGCGGAAACCCTCGACGCTTATCTGGCGCTCATTCAAGAGCATTCACAGGATGAACAAGATCATGTCAAAAAATCCGTCTCCTGGGCCTTGCGCGAAATTGGCAAACATGATTTTGACACAAACGAAAAGGCGCTTTTGCTGGCGCACAATCTCAAAGAGAACGGCAATAAAGCACAGGTCTGGATTGGAAAGGACGCCATCAAAGAGCTAGAGAACCTGGTCAAAGTCCCAGGACGCACGCGGCTGATTTCTGCTGACTCCAAAATGGGCCGTGAATAATAACCTCTTGATAAAAAACGAGTGCATAACGGAGCGTCGCTCCTATGCACTCATGTCGCCCACAAGGGGCGACGCTTCGTAAGGTACGTTCTTTGCCTTTTCGCCCCAGCTTTAGCTGGCTAGGCGAAACGGACAGCGAAAGGAGCGCAGCGACTGGAGGAGCGAATACAGTGAGCGTTAGGATTCCCTAGGGGAGTGGCGAAGCCACTTTTCTAATCAATTTACAGAGGGGCTTTTGGCCATTGTGTAAATTGATTGTTTGAAAGGAGCAGGAGCATGTTAATTGATGTAACCCTAAAGATTACGCCTAAAATGGCAACTGACGCCCAGGGCAACGAGAAGAAAGCGCTGGTCGGTCATCTGGGAACCCATTTTGATGTGATGGACAAAGAATTCCCTTTAGATTATACTAGACGCAGGGGGCTCTGTTTTGATGTGAGTGATATCCCTGCGAGCAGAGAAATCGGTGAAGAGGCTGTGGATTTGTCCTTGGTAAAAAAAGAGATGTTCGTCTGCTTTTATTCCGGGTATATGAGAAAAGAAGGATATGGTTCCAGAACCTACTTTACAGAGCATCCGCAGCTTTCAATGAATTTGATCGATCAGCTGCTGGCAAAGGGCGTTTCGATGATCGGAATCGACTTCGCTGGGGTGCGAAGGGGGACGGAACACACCCCGACGGATCAAAAGTGCGCTGAAAAAGGCACTTTTGTCATTGAGAATATGGACCACTTGGAGGATTTGCCAAAGGGTGCTGAGTTTGTCATTCACACCTATCCGATGAATTACGAGGGAATGACAGGTCTGCCGTGCAGAATCGTTGCGGAGGTGTGAGATGTTTACCTACAGGAAGTGTGAGCAAAAGGATGCAAGTCTGTGGATTAAATTAAACCGAGAATTCATCGTCTATGAGAGTCAGGATGATGGTTTGTGGAACGGAGTCAGCAGGGTCAGCGACCAGCGGTTTGCCCAGACTTTTGAAGAAGCCCTCTCCTCGCCGGAACTGATCAGTCTGCTGATTTTTGAAGAAGATGGAGCGCCCGTTGGTTTTGCCAACCTGATGACGATCTTCAGCGTTTGGTCTCACGGCAAAGCCCTTTACCTGGATGACCTGTTTATCAGAGAGGAGCATCGTGGGAAAGGATATGGCAAAAAAGCCTTAGCATATATAGAAGCGTTTGCCAAAGAACTGGGATGCAAGCGGATTCAGTTTCATTCCGAGGCAACCAACCCCAATGCGAGGGAGTTTTACACGGCAGTGGGATACGCTCCGTCGGAGATGTATTTTTATGTGAAGTATTTTTAGAAGAGGTTAACTATGAACAAAGAACAATGGGAACAGGAAGTTCTCAGATTTGAAGCAGAATATGAAGATGACAGTCCTTTTGACAGAAAACTGGAACGGGTATTTTACGGATGTAATTTCGAGGAACAGAGAATTTCCCATCGATTTGCGGCCCAGCCCTGGCAAAAGAATGAGAGAGGTGACGTGCATGGAGGCATTATCAGCAGCATGTTTGATTCAGCTATCGGATTGACGGCCATCTTTGCGGCCGGATGGCGTGAAGCCACTACGATAGATCTGAACGTGTCCTTTCTGCGGCCCCTTGACGGTGATTCTCACGCCATCATACATACCTATATTGTAAAGAATGGGCGGAGTATCATCAGACTGCGGGGAGAAATGATTTGTGAAGAAAGTGGAAAGCTGGTCGCGACTGCGACTGGAAGCTGGTTCCCTTTGTAGTTATAACATAGAAAATATGCAATAAATAGAGGTGATAAGATGAAAGTAGACGTATTAGTAGCCGAAATCGGCTCGACAACCACAGTTGTTAACGCTTTTAAAGATTTAAATACCGACAATCCCATATTTTGGGCACAGGGTCAGGCGCCAACATCGGTCCTTGACGGAGATGTGAGGATTGGTCTGCAGGGCGCTGTTGACGATCTCTGCAAGAAGATGAATATCGATAGTCTGGAATATGACGAAATGCTAGCCACCTCTTCGGCAGCAGGTGGACTAAAGATGACGGTACACGGTCTCGTATATGATATGACTGCCAAAGCAGCCAAGGAAGCTGCCCTGGGCGCAGGCGGCATTATCCATTACATTACAGCGGGTAAATTGAGAAGGACAGACTTAGCCAAGATTAAAGAAATCAAGCCGAATTTGATTTTGATTGCCGGCGGTGTCGATTACGGAGAAAGAGACACGGCCCTGGATAATGCTGAAAAGATTCGTGCTCTGGGGCTGAATACCCCGATTATCTACGCAGGAAATATCGAAAACCAGGAAGAGATGAAGCTGATTTTCGATGAGGAAAGCGGACAGAAGTTATATAATGTAGAGAACGTATATCCAAAGATTGACGATCTTAACGTGGAACCGTGCAGAAAGGTGATTCAAGATGCCTTTGAAGAACATATCATCCATGCACCGGGCATGGAGCACGTCAGAGATATGGTCAACGGACCGATCATTCCGACGCCGGGCGCAGTCATGGAGTGCACCAAGCTTTTGTACGACTGTCTTGGTGATCTGATTGTTCTTGACGTGGGCGGAGCTACCACAGATCTGCATTCTGTGGCAACGGAATCTGACAAAATCGCCCGAATCATGATCGCACCGGAACCAAAGGCCAAGCGGACGGTGGAAGGGGATCTGGGCGTCTATGTCAACAGGATGAAAGTCATCGAGTCCATCGGAGAAGAGCAGATGAAAAAAGACTGTGAGAAGATGGGCATCGACTTAGAGAAAACCTTGGAAAGCTATGTGGCGATTCCGAAAACAGAGGATGAATTTAAGCTGGTAGAACGTCTGACGAAAGAAGCAGTTCTCAAAGCAGTGGAACGCCATGCCGGCATCATCAGATATATCTATGGGCCTTCTGGCAGAAGCACAGTGGCAGAAGGAAAAGATCTGACACAGGTGAAATACATCGTTGGTACGGGCGGCGCTTTGACAAGACTGCCGCATAGAATCGAATTGATGGAGGGGATTGCGAAGCATAACGAGACAGGCATGATGCTGTTCCCGACAGAGCACGCCAGGATTTTGGTAGATAACGATTATATCATGGCCTCCCTGGGTGTTTTATCGAAGAGATACAGAGAAGCAGCGATCAGACTTCTGGAAAAGAGCCTGGACTTCCAGTTCCCGGAAAAGAAAGAGCAGGAGATTGCGGTCAACGCTAAATTTATGGCTGATGTAGACCGTGAACTGGCAGAAGCAAAAGCAAAAGAAGAAGAGTACAGGAAACACATTGAAGAATGTGAGGCCATGGGCTACGATATGACTGCCTTTAAAGAGGAGGAAGCAATCGGCGGCGCCAGTGCAGAAGAACTGGAAGCCGCAAGAAAGGCGGCGATGGCGGAAGCAGATGAAAAGACTGCAATGCGTAAAGGAGGCGGCATCAAAGGCAAATGGGCGGCACAGACAGAAAACGGCGGACAGTATATGGGAGACTGCACTCACGACTGCAAGCACTGTACTAGAAGAAATTGTCCAAACAGAGTAGAATAGAAAGAGATAAAAAGGAGAGAAATGATGTATCCAAAACTAATTATCAATTTAAAGAAACTGGAAGACAACCTAAACGCCTGTGCGACGATTACAAAGGATCACGGCAAGTGTTCTCTGATGATCGTCACCAAAGGCCTTTGTGCAGACAAAGAAATGGTAAAGATGGTAGCGGAGAATCCAAATGTGGATTTTATTGCCGACTCCAGAGTGAAGAATATTGCTGGCTTTGCGGATACAGCAAGAGCAAATGGCAAAAAGACGGTTTTGCTGCGCATTCCTATGCACTGTGAAGTCGCAGAGGTAGTAAAATATGTGGATCTTTCTTTTAACTCAGAACTGTCCACCATCAGACTGCTCAATGAAGAGGCGGCCAAGGTTGGAAAAGTACACGATATTTTGCTGATGATCGACCTGGGCGACTTGCGCGAAGGAATCTTCTTTCAGAATCAGGAGTTGATTTATGAGGCAGTGGAAGAAATCCTCAAGATGGAGAACGTCAATCTCTATGGCATCGGTGTCAATCTGACCTGCTATGGCGCCATCATTCCGAAAAACGAGAACCTATCCCAGCTGGTTGCCATCGCCAGGGATTTAGAAGCGAAGTACGGCATCAAACTGGAAATGGTATCCGGCGGAAATTCCAGCTCTATCTATCTGGTGGACAAAGGAGAGCTGCCGGAAGGCATCAACAACCTGCGTCTGGGGGAATCCTTCCTTTTGGGAAACGATACGGCCTACGAGACAAAGCTGCCGGGAACAGTCAGTGACGGATTGATTCTGCAGGCACAGATTATCGAACTGAAAGAAAAACCATCTCTTCCAATTGGAGAAGTCGGTGTCGATGCCTTCGGTGAAAAGCCATACTATGAGGACAGAGGAATCATGAAGAGGGCCATCATCGGCATCGGTAAGCAGGACACAGATCTGGGCAGTATGACGCCATGCGATCCCCAGGTGGAAATCATGGGCGGCAGTTCAGACCATATCATCCTCGATGTGACCCACTGTGACAGAGAATACAAGGTAGGCGATATCGTCGAGTTCGAACTGGGATACGGCGGCATGCTGAAGACGGCTACCAGCCCATATGTGGAGAAGGATTACATCAAGTAAGCAGAGGAGAATTTTACTTGACAAGGGTATAAAAAATGTAGCATGAGATCTGAAAAGAAGTATTATTACGGCGAGCGGCATAGTCAGTTTTGGCTATGCCGTTTTGTTGATGCCCGGTAGTTCAATCACGCCGACACAGTTATAGCTGATTTCCACCTGCTGCACCCGTTCCCCCCTGAAAGCCGATCCATCCCCATTCCTGCGCCGTATTGCGGCGTTAGTACGCTGACCTGCTTCGGGCCAAGGGGACCCAAAGTGACTGCTGGATATTTTATCCACAAGTGGCGGCCTTATGGCGGTACTTCCCCATCCTGCGATATCTCTTTCGGACGATCATTCACTCTGCTTGTCCATTGATAAACTAACACAAGTCTATACTTTTTGATTGCCCGTCCCGTATATCTGAAAGCTTGGAAATCTGGCTAAAACACACTGTTTCCACGCACTCGGTTTTGTGGTAGAATAAAAAAACGTAAACTGACTAGGATGGCGAGCCAAGAAAATGCCAACAGAATTAATTAGTACGGCTTTCATCTGATGAAATAGGAGAGTTGTATGCCGACACAAACAAAGATTAAAATAGACGACGCGGTGGAATTGCGTCAAAAATTGGATGGAATTTATGACACTGCTTCACAAACAATACTGGCAAAATGGTCGATACTTTTAGCAAAGCACATCATGGATATTGCAGGGTTTGCCGATGCAGAAAACGAAACGATCCTCAACGGTTTTGACGTCAATGAGGCCTGGCAGAATGGGCAAGCGCGAATGCACGATGTGAGACAAGCAGGTTTCAAAATTCACGCATTAACCAAAGCAACTGAAGATGTGTTGCATATAGCTATTTTAAGAGTTATTGGGCAGGCTGTCGGTACTGGTCATATGAGAGAACACGCGATGGTGGCCTCGGACTATGCAGTCAAGGTTGTTAATATCCTGCAACCAGACAACAAAGAAGCGGTCATTGCGGAAAGGGAATGGCAAATAACCACTTTGGTGAAATGTTTATCATAATTGGGCGTAGGGGGATACGCCGTAGCTGCATAACTGGGGAAATGGCAAAGCAAGCCGAGCCAGTCAACGGTCAAGATGAGCGGCGCTTGCAGCCCCGCCCGTCTTCTGTTGTCACATTCCGCTTGCCGACTGCCCAATCAGAAGGTTCCTCAATACTTCCTTAATGGACATTAGCCTTCAGAATTGGTATTTTCTTTCGTCATAGACTCCATTTTACATCCACTTTTGAAGAACTTCAATTAAAAGCTGAATGTCAATTGGCTTGGCTATATGATCGTTCATTCCGACATTGAAGGCCTTGCCTAAGTCGGAGGTAAAGGTATTAGCCGATAGTGCAAGAATAGGAATTCTTTTGGCGTCATTACGATTTAGCGCACGAATTGCTTGTGTCGCCTCATAGCCGTTCATAATGGGCATTTGAATATCCATCAGGATACAATCGTAGGTTCCAGACGGCGTGTCTAAAAACCTATTGACTGCCTCTTGTCCGTTTCTCACCTCATCTACAAGAACGCCATGCATTTGCAGCAATTCAACGGCGATCTCACGATTCAGATCGTTGTCTTCCACCAGCAAAATCCGCTTTCCGGCTAAGATAGGGGTTACTTCCGCTTCTCGCCCGATAGGCGGCTGTCCTGGCATCTGCTTACAAAAGGCCTGCAGAACATGGTGCAGTTTTGATTTGAACAGCGGCTTTGTTATAAATCCATCCGCACCTGCTTCTACAAATTCTTCCTCGATATAAGAGTAATTATAGGAGGAAATAACGATGACGGGGATGTGACTGTCTAGCCGCCTGCGAATTTCCTTCAGCGTTTCGAGACCGCTCATATCCGGCATCCGCCAGTCCAGCATGATTGCATAGTAATCGCTGCCTGCGCCGTGGGTCGCTATGATGTGATCTACGGCTTCTGCACCACTTAACACCCAATCGGCGCACAGACCCAGCTCACTTAAAAGAGAAGCAACACTTTCACATACAGTTTGATCGTCGTCAACGATGAGGACTCTAAGACCTGCTAACGTTTCGTCATATGCATCCTCTTCCAAAGGAAGTTCCAGAGGAACGGCTACTGTAAATTCACTTCCTCTCCCCAATTGACTCTTTACTTGAATGGTTCCATTCATCATGCTGATGATGTTTTCTGTGATGGCCATACCAAGGCCGGTGCCTGGTATTTTACTGATCCTCGTATCCTCCGCTCTAGTGAAGGGCTCGAAAATATGCGTGATAAAATCTTCTGACATACCGATGCCGTTATCCTGAAAGTCGAACTCATATTGTCCTTTACCTTTGATTACGGATGGTAGCTCTCGAATTTTTATCGTGATACTGCCTCCTTCAGGGGTGTACTTCATCGCGTTTGTCAGCAAATTCATGAAGGCCTGCTGCAAACGGCCGCCGTCAGCAATGACCGTCTCATGCTGCACTTGAATTGCAATTACTTTCAATTCCTGCTTTTTCTCTGCAATGAGTGGCTGGCACATATCTATCAAATTCTGAACCAATTCTGGCAGACTGATTACCTCGGCAGATAAATCAATTTTACCGCTTTCAATTTTAGACATGTCTAAGACCTCATTGAGCAGAGTCAAAAGATGTTGGCTGGCAACGTTGATCTTATCCAGACAAGAACCTACTTTCTCCGGACTATGCAGATTTGCCTGTGCGATGGAGGACATGCCCATGATAGCGTTCATAGGTGTGCGGATATCGTGAGACATGGCAGATAAGAAGTTACTCTTTGCATTGTTTGCAATACGAGCAGCTTGGTAGGCATCTTCTAATGCTTGGCGCTGTCGCATCTGTTCTTCTCTATCCTTGGTTACATCAATGCCGATACTGTAAAAAGAAGGGATTCCGTCCCAACTATCCTCTGCGTTGATATAATACAATGTCAACGTAAAAATTTTTATTTTTCCGCTGCGAGTGATAATTCTGGCTTCTGTGATGAGGTTTGTCCCGGTCTCATCAACTGCCTGCATCATCGGAAGGATACGCATTAGATCATCGGGATGTACGTAGCTGCATTGAGAATGCAATTCCTTTTCAAACTGCTCTGCGGTGTAACCGATTAAATTAAGAAATTCTGAACCATACCAGAGGATTGTAGAATAGTCTCTGGCATCCAGACGTGCAAAACCGCCGGATATTGAGGCCAGTAAAGCTTCCCGTTCACGGTCTTTCTTTGCCAGCTTATATTCGGTGCTGTACATATCATGCGAAAGTTCAATTCTGGCTGCTCGCCCCTTCCAATTAATCATACGGTTTTTTATCATAAAGGTTCGTCTTAAAACTGGATTGTCATATTCCCACTCATAAAATGCATCGGCTGTCAGATATTTATTAGTGCAGAATGGACAGGGGGATGATCGCCCT
>OKSH01002330.1_pt1 | contig 14349 bp, 19 predicted proteins | sample 1601231 | NCBI WGS metagenome assembly OKSH01 (sample SAMEA3541596, study PRJEB24748) | human gut metagenome | biome: human gut; feature: human-associated habitat; material: faeces | place: China | collected 2012 | reverse complement strand
AAGCGCAGAATGGCGGTTAATTACTGCAATTCTGCGCTTTCAAGTTTCAGGTATTAATCAGTAGCATGAAGATCATACACATTTAATAACCTCTCACCAACCCCTGGCGCATCTGGGATATGCATTCCCTTCCCCTTATCCAGCGCACGGATCTGGTCCATTTCTTCATCCATTAGTTCAAAGTCAAAAATATCAAGGTTGCTCTTAATCCGTGCTTCGTGAACAGACTTAGGAAAGACAACAATTCCTTCTCAACGTCTTTATAACTGGTTTTAATTTTAACACTATACATTTAACACTAAGTTTCAATTTAATGAGGACAAGTCATTTATAATTATTCACTTTTCGCATTATTACCTACTTAGACATAAGTGTTTTCCATTTTATCTATCTCGGCTTATAGTAAGAGTAATCAAAAATTCTAGTTGAGAAAGGAAGATTTTCATGGCAAAGAAACAAACTGCTGGTCGCGACCAACTTGGTGATTTCGCCTCTAAATTTGCAGAATTAAATGATGATGTATTGGTCACGGGAAAAGGAATTAAGCCTTCGTGATCGGAGCCTGCTAACAGTTACGGCTTTAATTACCAAGGGATCCTTTGAACAACTCCCTTACCACATGCAAACTGCTAAAAACAACGGCATTACAAAAGATGAAATTGCGGAAATTATTACTCAATTGGCTTTCTACGTTGGCTGGCCAAATGCTTGGTCCGCATTCAACGTTGCTAAAAAAGTATGGGACGATTAAAAGATTAATTTAAAACGTGTCTTTAATGGCGCGTTTTTTATTTTCGGCCTATTGTGATTTGATCTTGTAAAAAGAGTCTTCCTTTTATTGGCTGCACGATCCCAGTTATTGGCTGCACGATCCCAGCTCAACCGCTAACAATAAAGTAAGGGTCCTTGCCGTTAAATTACGTACTAATTATTGATACAAATTAGCCACTGGCATCATATGATATTACTTATTCTCTTCTTCAGCATATACTAGAATCAACATCAAACGAAAGATAAGATTTTGAGGAGGAATTATTATGTCAAAAGAAACTGCTTTAATTACTGGTACCACTGGTGATCTGGGGATGGAATTTGTTAAGATCCATGCACAAAAAGGCGGTAACCTGGTTTTAGTCAGACGAAATCCGCAAAAAGCTTGCCCAGCTCGAGTATGATATTACTAACAAATACCACATTAAAGTAATGACGATTGCCGTGGACTTTACACAATTCTGGTATGCTCCTTTCTAGGTGAACATGGAAATATATGGATATCTGTCAACCATACCAGTTGACAGATATCCAATTAAACAGCTTAATCCCAGTAGAATACCGGAATCAAGCTGCTTAAAAACTTTATATATTTACATGTTCACTTGACAGGGTGCGATTCATTTTCTCCCAGCCTCAACTGTTTTCCCGAACGATATCAGCCCGTGCTTCAATTCCTTGATCGAGAATCCTTAACTTGAGATTGACTCCGTACCCCCGCGATTGGTTGCATATTATCATTATTACATTGTTAATCTTTCATCAATTATGTGTGGTGACTTAACATTAAGTTTCCGAAGCATCTTTTCGACATTTAAGATGACATGAGCTGGTCCCACGATAAAGTAGAGCCCTTGATCAATTTCTTTAGGTGACAATTCTTTTTTTATTGATTCTTCCGTAAAACGACCTTCTTTTGCAATAACCGTAATATTAGGATTTTTCTTTAATTTTTCCAGAGCTTTTTCAAAATATAAGCCGTTCTTTTTTGATGAAGACCATAATATTTTTATTTGTCGTTGATTTCCATATTGTTCTGCCAAGCTAAGAAGGGGCGCTAACCCTGATCCCAACCCGTAAAACACTAATGGTTGATCCTTAGGTAATTTACGGATAATGCGATCAAATTGTCCGTATGGTCCTTCTAAATATACTCTTGTTCCAATTTGTACTGATGGGATCTTTTTTGTAAAATCCCCAAGTTTTTGGATCGTAAAGGTAATTTCATGAGGGTCATTTTTAGGGGCGGACGTAACGGAAAAAGGATGCTTTTCCCTCCCAATTAATTTACTGCCCCTAAAAGACACAAAGTAAAAGTCACCGGCTTGATAAGCTGGATCGTTTTTATCTAACTTAATTACTAACTGTTGAGTATTCGGTGCAAGCTGTTTATTCGCTATCACTGTTCCATTTGTTTTAAACAGCGTGATAAATTTTGCTAACAAGTAATAACCAATAATGATATAAGTATACGCATCAAATGTTGTTATAAAACTTGTCATCTCGCTAAAATCATCTATTAAGTGAACATGCAACCAGATCAGTAGGATTAATAGTAAGTTTAAGCGGTGGATCCAGACAGAAACTTGATGGGAGCAAATTATGCTTAACTTTAGTTTAATTTGACGAAGCAGCTTAAAGCGGTCAACTAACCATCCCGACATAAAGACAATCGCGTAAATTATACCGACAATTGCCAAGTACCAAGCAATATCTCCCGTCGTTTCAACAAGGTGATCAGCGCCGGGACTTAAAAATTTGTGAGCAGTCGCAGCAATCAGCGCTGCAACGCCTAACGAAGCATGCAAAAAATACATTGAAGGGATGCCAATATACTTTTCAAGCCATCTTGGACGAGTTGAGAGGAAAATGATAACCAACCACCAAACATAGGCCAATATCCCCACATCATAAGCAAAAAGATCTTCATAATCAGCCGTTAATTGACTATTTGTCAAGATAATTAACGGTAATGGAATAACTGCTAAAGCAACTATCCACGTAATATATAAGGCTAAAGGGTGTTTCTTTAACATTTTTGTCCTCCTCGTATTTAGTACATGACCAGCAACTGAAGAAAAAGCACTCGTTGCTTTAAGAAGGCGATTCATCCCCCACTTATAGAAGTGGGGGATGGAGGCGCAAATTATGGATAAATTAATGGTCGTTTTCCACGGCTAATACTTTTTTCGAACCGGCATCAATCTTAACTTCTTTAACTGTTCGGCCATCTTTTACTTTAACTTCCCAAACAGCTTGATTTTCCTTTTCTTGTTCTAATTTCCATTCGATCGCACTACCCTTTTTAGCGGCTTCTTCGGCAATTTGGCTCGCTTCATCACGGCTAATTGCCTTACCTGGATCTAATGTATATTCCTTCTCATTTTGGTCAAGCTTTTCAGACTTGTTAGAGATTAGTTTGCCATCCTTGGCATTGACTTTAACCTTGTATTCGTTGGTATTGTCAAAGCCTTTTACCTTGTATACATATTTTCCCTTGTCACTTTCCAGCTCTACTTCATTGAGGTGTTTATCTGGGTACTTCTTGTTAAACTGATCAATTGCAGCCTGTTGGTCAATCTTGATGTCGCTCTTATTAGCTAACTTTTCATGTTTCACCGCGGCTTCGATTTGAGCATGATAACCATCCATTGCGGCGACACCAGCAATGCCTCCAGCTCCTAACACAAGTCCTCCACAAACACAGGCGGTAATCAGAACCTTTTTAGTCATCTTTGGGAACTTCCTTGCTTTCTTCTTGTCTGCGTTTGGTTGATGATCTTGTCTTTGTCCGATTTTTTCTGTCATTTTTATTCTTCCCTTCTTAACTTTAATTGGTAATTTTATTTTACGAAATAATCTCCCAACTAAAACCAAGAATAGGTGAAAGTATGATGAAGAAATCTTCATTTTTACTTAGGAAGGTAAACTGTAAAAATCGTTCCAACTGGCTCATTGTCGCGAATCGTAATTTTTCCGTGATATTTTTCAATAATCATTTTGACAATTGAAAGTCCAATTCCCGAACCAGTAACCTTATTGGAGTGTGATTCATCTTCACGGTAGAATCTTTCGAAAACTTTTTGGCGATTTTTTTTTGCAATTCCCTGACCTTGATCAGCAACTCTTAAAATTATGTGGCGGTCATCCGTTGTTAACTGAACATCAATTGTTGAATCAGTTGGTGAATATTTGGCCGCATTTTCTAATAAATTATGCACAAGACTTTGAAAGTCACCCTTTGTTATCCGGTAAGATATATTCGGATTTAAATCCGTAATAAATTTCTGCTGATATGCCCCTTGGAGTGACTCAACTTCAGCGAAAATAATTTTTGATAAGTTAATTTCTGTTAATTTTTTAGTTTGGTGTCCTTCTAGGATAAGCAATTCATTTATTAATTGACTCATTCGCTGTGCTTCTTGATCAATGTACTTTAATGATTTGCCAATTAATTCTGGATGTTTATCCCCATGCCTTCTTATTAAGTTTACATGTCCCAAAATTCCAGCAAGCGGGGTCTTTAATTCATGGGAGGCATTTGCAATAAATTCCTTTTCTCGTTGCATTGCACGATACTGCCGTTCTAATAACTGATTAAAGGACTGCGCAACTTTTCGTACTTCTAACGGCTGCTGCGGAACTGCTAAAGTTTGTAATCGATCACTTTGAGGCGTGATTGCATCGATTTCATTATCTAAACTAGTCAATGGTCGGGTCCATCGTTTAGCCAACCGATGAATGATTGGGAGAGCAATGATGCTTATTACAAGGTTAATTAACAGAGTCACTATCAAGAGCCAGCCTGTTAATTTAATTAAATCATCAACATTAATTGCTACTTTTACGATTCGCTGATGATGGACTTTTTGCTGTCGTAAATAATAGACTCCATGCCGGGTTAACTGTAAATTCTTGATCGCTAAATTTCGCTGGTCAATTCGTTTAAAAATTTTATGGGCTTTTGGTGAGGTATATTCTCGTTTACCATCAGTGATCTCGATTGCATCATCGTCTTGACGAGCAACATAAGCATTCAAAAAAGTTTCGCGATTTTGATTTTCGGGCCAATCTTCCTCAATTGTCTCAATCACTTCTTCTGCCTGATCATCAGCATAACGATAGATTAAATTAGTAGCGGTAACCACAAAAAGAAGATTAATAACTACCAAAATCACTGCAAACAACATTAAGAAAAGACGAGTTAATTGCCGCGATGCAGTTACTGGATGTGTGTTACTCATTGCTCATCACCTAATACATAACCAATCCCTCGCACCGTTTTAATTAAGTCGCGGTATTTGCCTAACTTGTTGCGCAAAGCACGAATATAGACATCAACAGTATTGGTCTGACCATCAAAATCATACCCCCATATTTCATTAAGAAGGTCATCACGGGTTTGAACGACTCCTGGTTCTTTAATTAGGGCAACCATGAGGGAAAATTCTTTAGGCGTTAAATGAACCTGCTTGCCATCAACCATAAATTGATGTTTCAGTAAATTAATTTCAAATGGTCCAAATTTATAATCATATTTCTCTGCTTTTTCTTGACCCAATCGCCGTAAAACAACCCTAATTCGTGCTAAAAGCTCCTCAATCTCAAACGGTTTAGTAATATAATCATCTAATCCTTGATCAAGCGCCATACTGATATCGGAAGTTTGACTACGAGCTGTAATCATAATAATCGGCACATTACTTGATTGCCGAATTCGGCGTAGAACTGTGAGACCATCATAAATTGGGAGCATCCAATCTAATAAGATTAAGGTTATTTCTTTCTCTTTAAATATTTCTAGTGCCTCGCGCCCATCTTTTGCCCAGATGACTTCATAGCCTTCAAGTTCTAGCTCAGTAATTAAAAAACTAGCAAGGCTCTCTTCATCTTCAACTAACATAATTACAGCCTTATTCATTTTTCACCCTCCAAGCGATTTTCTTATCTTCTATTTTAGCTGTTTTATGTTTTTAAATGGTGGTTAAAGGTAAACGAAAAAGTTTCATATGAAACTTTTTTCTTCTTATTCATTAAGGCCATTATATCAAAATAATTTCGCCATTGATTCCGCTCCTGTTAATACATTATTAAGAACCCTTTGCCGTTGATCGCAATGAGCGTCGGCACCTTCAGTAAAATCATTCTCCTTTTTGTTATAGAATAGTAATTGAGATTTTTAACTGAAGGAAGTGGTGCAATGTCGATTGGGCAAATTTTTAACCAAGTCGTCATTATTTTCTTACTAATGCTTTTAGGAGCAGTTATTAGAAAGCTCGGATTTCTCCATCCACAATCAATTAATGATTTAACCAATATTACACTCTACTTTTTATCGCCAATCGTAATTATTAAAGCCTTTGAACAGCCGTTTTCGCGATCACGATTTTATCAATTATTACTATTGATTGCTGGTGTCTTTCTGACCTATTTTGTTTCAATTTTGATTGCAAAACTACTTTTTCATAAAGTAAAGGACCAAAATATTCGTCAAATTGCAACTTATGGAAGCATCTATTCTAACAATGGTTTTATGGGTGTTCCATTAGCACAAGGGCTTTTCGGAAGTGTGGGTGTCTTCTATGCCGTCGCTTCAATGATTGGTTTTAATGTCATGTCGTGGACTCAGGGAATTGGAATTTTTCAAAAACGGCAGCCTCATGATTGGGGAACACAGTTAAAGAAAATTATTTTAAATCCTAATATTATTGCTATTATTATTGGTCTTTTCCTATTCATTAGTTCTTTTCGGTTGCCAAAATTAATTTCTGGTTTTATTGATTACACCAGTCCAGCGTTTACTCCACTATCAATGATTGTCATCGGAAGTAATCTTGCCAATCTAAGTATTAAAAATATCAAATTACCAACTGCACTCTGGGGAAGTCTCTTCGTAAGGAATATTTTCTTCCCGATTCTAGGAACAATTATCTTATTATTATTGGGAATTACTGGTGTTCCACTCTTCACCACAGTAATTCTTAGTGCATGTCCGGTAGCAGGATTAGTCGTTCTTTTTACCTTACAATCAAATGGAGATGCACGGCCAGCAACCGTCTTAATGAGTATTTCAACCATTTTGAGTTTAGTAACTATTCCATTAGTCTATTGGTTTGCTAGTTTGTGGTAATGATATATACAATCTTTGAATAAAGTATTAAATATAATAAGCATTTCAAATAATAGCCTCCTTAATCTACGATGGAATTAGATATTAAGGAGGCTTTATAAATGAATAAACCATATATTATCGTCCATATGATGACATCAGTTGATGGACGAATTGATTGTGAAATGACGGCCCAATTAGCCGGTGAACCCGAATACTATTCTACATTGGACAGTTTAAATGTTCCTACAAGGATTAGTGGACGTGTTACTGCAGAAACCGAATTGACGCGTGGTGGTAAATTTAATTCGCAAAACAAAGAAATCCTTGGTAAAACTGACTTTGCTAAAAATGCAACTGCTGATAGTTATAATATCATTGTCGACACTAAGGGAACTTTACAATGGGGCAAGGAAAATGGTAATAACTTCTCTCACCTAATTATTACGAGTGAACAAGTTACGAAAGATTACCTTGATTACCTCAATCGTCAAAATATTTCTTGGATCGCAACTGGAAAAGATCAAATTGATCTAGCCAAGGCAATGGAAATTCTTGCTGATGAATTCAATATTGACCGTTTAGCAATTGTGGGCAGCGGAAAAATCAATGGTGGTTTTCTTGAAGCGGGATTAGTTGATGAAATCAGTATTTTAATTGGTGCTGGTGCCGATGGGCGAACCGGTCAACCAAGTCTTTTTGATGGTCGTCCAGAGAGCAGTCGTCCAATCGCTCTGCAATTAAAAGATGTTGAAAGCTATGAAGATGGCGCCGTCTGGTTGCGGCATTTGGTTAAGTAACTGAAATTTAAATGCATAGGATCGTGGTAATTTACTGTGATTCTATGCGTTTGTGCTTTAAAAACAAGAAAACGCAAGAACTCTCGCACACGCTTTGAGTATTTAAACCAAAGTAGCGAAGAGCCTTGCGTAATGGAAATCATAAAGTTGAAGTGCAAGATAAAAAGGTATGATTCCAATGTTTAAACGGGATCATACCTTTTATTCTCTAGATTATTGCTTTTTAAGTTTCTTTAGATAGAAAAACAAGATAAACAATCCTATTACTATACACGCCAATGCACCTGGCCATAAATCTATTCGAATGATCAAAATAAATATAGCATATAAGATTATTGCTATTCCTGCTAAGTAGCTATATTTTTTATTTAAGCAACTAATCAGCCAGATTATTGCACCCAGTAAGGAATCGCTAGCCATAACAATGTTTTTATCATAAACATAATATATACAAAGGCCAAAAAATATTAATATTGCAATTATATTCCACTTATTCTTTTTCAAAAAATCAATCAAAATCATTAAAACTCCCCATGATAGTCAAAACAACTTTTTACTCCGACTCTAACTATTCTAGAAGCCAGTTTAGCCTCTAAAATAAAATATAAAGAAAACTATTCCAATTAAGATCAAAATTACAGAAACTATCCATGTGCTTGGATGAACTATAAAAAGTAATAATCCATATATTATGAACAATAGTGCTTGCAGATATAAAAACTTCTTCCCTAGATTACTAATTAATAGTGAAAGTCCACAAAAGATTGACATCGATATCATGCCAAAATTGTAATCAAATATTAAATACATAAAAGCTATGACAAAAAAATATAATGGATCAAACAAAATTTTTTCATAATAATTTCCTTCTCAATTTCTATACTTTAAGCATAAAGTAAATTAAGACAGCTAAATAAAAACTTCCAATTCGTACAAATTACACTCATATCCTGCTTCAACATCCTAATACGTTAAAATTCCACTAAAATTAGAAGAAAATTATGAAAAAAGATAAATTATGCTATAGTAAAAACCAAACTTTTTAAGAGGAGTAAATTAATGAATAGTAAACTTTTTCAATGGTTCTATAATATGCCCAAATTAACAAATCAAGATAATAAAGATTATATGGCGAAGATTAGTCTTAATATCGCTGTTAGCCTATTTATTTTTAACCTCGTTGCTGTTCTTATTTCTTTTTTCATTGTTACTACAACAGAGAATTATGAATTGTCTTTTAATATTTTAGCTGGGGCGTTACTGATTTTTACTGTTTATATTGTTGGTGGCTATTCTATATATGCAAAACGTAAAATTAATCGAGTCGTGACTCATGATAACACATATATTGTAAAGAATAGTTTTGCTTCAGCTATATATATGACACTGATTATTTATTTACTTAATTCTCTTACAAATGCTCTTAGCTTTCATACTTCACTCATTAGCGAATTAAAGAATCCTATGAGTTATATAATCCCAACTGTAATTGGGATTATATATGGGGTGCTTATGGCTATTATTACATGGTATAGGGGCAAATAATAAGTATGTTTTTAATTAAGGAAGATTAACTGAAAGCAATTTCCTTATTGAGAAGTTAAACAAAAATTTAACATTTATTATTTTTTGCTAACAGAATAATCGGACTCATTTCTTACAGGATTTGAACCTTAAACAACTACTTTTGATTATTTATGATTTTATCGATATATCCTGTTAAAATAAATTACTGATAAAACAATAGGAGACATGATATATTTATGCAAAAACTATCAATCACTAATAAAATTATAAATAACTTGCAAAATATCTTCCGTTAATTTTAATATGAATTTTTTTATTCAAATTATTTCAGTAATTCAAGGACTTACTTTTGAACTTTTCACATTCTTTTATCTCGTAAAAATTAAGATCACTAAACGAGATATATTTTTCTTAACTATTATTTTTACTATCATATTCCTTATGATTGGCTTAGGTTATACAGGAGCATATCTCTCAACAATATTAGAGGGAGGGTTCCTATATTTGTATTTTAAAAACAGAACCTCTAATCATAAATTAATTGGTGCTATCCTATTAACCTTAACGACATCAATTGTAATTGATTTCTCAACCTTTACAATTGATAAAGTACTTTCACTACCAATCAATTATATTCTATTTATTGATCCATTCTTTTACCTAATCACTTTTATTATTCTCTACTATTACCATCCTCTTGATAAAATAGAAGAAGATAATACAACTATTAATTTATGGATCTTATCCTATCTTTTTATTACCTTAAATATCGCAGGATTTACCATTTTTACAACTCCACGGGTAACCCCAGCTTTTATTCTTATCTTTTGCTTACTGGTTCTTCAATGCAGTTTTACAGTCTTTGTATACCAAGTTAGTAAACAAATTCAGCAAAAGAAACTCCAACTTCAAGAAAAGAAGAACTTATTACTTCTTATTCAAAACCTAGAGGAAAATCAATCCAAGCTAAAAAGGTTTAAACACGATTACCAAAACTTATTAAATAGCCTCAAACTAAGTGCTCTAAATGGTGATAATCAAACTTTACTTAATAAATTAGAAGCTTATTCTCGTGATAACCTTGGTAAAGATTCTCTTTGGCAATTCCAAGACACTAAAAACATTAAAGATGATGTCTTGCGAAGTATCTTTATTAGTAAATTAAATTCAATTTACCAAAAAGATATTAAATATCATTTTGAATGTTTAACTGAAATTAATGATCTCCCAAATATCGATTTATTTGATTTAATTCGAATAATTGGAATCGCTTATGATAATGCCCTTGAAGAATGCGAAACCTTAAAAAAGTTAGGAGCACGTACTGTAGAAATCAATTCAATGCTGTATCAAAGTGCCCCTAACAAGTTAGAATTTGAAATTAAGAATACTTGTCGAAAGCAGCTTAGCACCAATAAGCTTCATCAAGAAGGAATTACAAATAAGACTAACCATGAGGGACTTGGATTAGCAACTGTAAAAAAAATAGCTAACAAATACCGTAACGTATACATTGCTTACTCCTCTGATAATGGTTACTTTACATTCACCATCTCAATCGAATAGAAAGGAATAAATATGGACTACCATTTACTTGTCTGCGATGATGACAGGACTCAAGCAAAAAATATCGCTACACTACTTAAAATGTCATCAATTATTCTTGAAGAACAAGATATTCATCCGACCATTGATTTGATTGCAACCGACGCAGAGAGTGTATTAGATTACCTTGAGTTTAATAGTGATTTAAATAACATTATTGCCTTTTTAGATATTCAGTTAGATGAAAATTCCAGTTCAAAGGGCGGTCTAGATTTAGCTCAAAAAATAAAAACACTTAACGAAAAGGCACAAATAATCTTTATTACAACGCATGAAGAACTAGCTTTTCTCACCTTTCAACGTCGAATTAACCCGTTGGACTATATAACTAAAACTACAAACCAACGAGATTTACAAAGACGGCTAACCGAAACCCTAGAACTAGCTATAAGGAACCTGAATGAATTTAACTATATTAAAAAAAATACATTCAGTTATAAAGTTGGTACAAGGATTATAAATGTAAACTTCAGTAATATCCTTTACATCTCTACTACAAAATTCCCTCATAAATTAAAGATTGTTACATCTAATGGTCAAGGGGAATTCTCAGGTGATATTAAAACAATTGAACAAAACTATCCTCTATTTTTCAAAGCTTCGCAGTCTAGCTTAATTAACTTACAAAATGTTGAAACAATTAATACTAAAAAACGGCTTATTAAGTTTTCCAACAATGATTATCTTAAGTATTCTAGAAGCAGATCTAAAGAATTAAATAATCTATATAAATCAAGTCAATAAGACTGATTGTAGATTAGCAATAGTTCTTCATAATTACGGCGCTAAATTTCATTAGCAACTCTGCAAAAATTTATAAAAAATACTACTGACGAAACTACTGCACTTGAAATTAATGAATCTACTAGCGGACTTGATATTTTAACAGGAGAGAAAATAATCAAAAATCTCATGGCATTATCTTCAAAAACAATTATCTTTATTGCCCATCGTCTTTCAATAGCTCAAATTACAAATAATATTACAGTTATTGATAATGGCAAAATTGTTGAACAGGGTTCTCATGAAGAACTTCTCAAAAATAAATCGTTATATTTTAAACTTATGCAAACACAATAAATAAAGGCTGTTTTTATTCAATTTTGCGTAACGATTAAGCATTCTTAGCTTATACAATAGTCATATAATTTTCCATCTATACTTTTTATATGGCTAACTTGTTTAATTATTAACCATATTCTTATTACCTCTTTTCCCTTATTGACTTTGGCTTGAACACCTACATCTTAAGGCAAAAGAGGCCTTTTTTATATAATTTTTATCGCCTACCCGCATAGCAGGTGTTTTTTGTTGAGTGCATTCGCTCTGCTCACGCACTCAACTAGGTCTAAAGGCATTAATAAAACGCCACAGAATTTTTTCTGCGACGTTTTTATTTTTATATCCCATATCGATTGCGAATAAATTCTACCAGCGCTTCAATATCACGTATTGACAATTCTCCAACAAGCCTAAAAGACACATGTTCTTTTGAAAGCTTAATAATATCTCCCACATCAATATATGACTGCTTATCAAGTCCCTCTATTTTCCAATCCATAAGAGGAAAATAATTTTTCTTAATTCTCTCAGACTTATTTTTGTATTTGCTTGTTATTCTATAGCAAAAGACATTTTTATTTTTATCTTCTACGATCAAAACCGGACGCCTTTTTCCATCTGAACCCCAAGATACATAAGCAGTATAAATTTGATTAGTCCTCATTAAAAAATTCCTCAAGTTCCTCTTTTGTCTTAACTTCACGAACTGGAATTTTCTTGGATACTTCTCTTAACTCCAACTCCGCCCTTTGTCTTGATGTCAAAGAAAAACTAAGAGGTATTTTCCCTGTGGCAACTATTTGTTTATACATTCCATTTATTACAGCTGTTGGGGTTAAACCAATTTCTTTTATAATATTCTCCGCTGACTGTTTTAATTCTGGATCAATGTTTACTTGAACTTTCGAACTCATTATAATCACCTCATGATCATATAATAACATATTGTAATTATAAATAATAATGGTTATTATGACATTTCCTACTAAGTAACAAGAGCTTCAATTAAAATTTCTTCCATAAAAATATTAAGTTCGATCCCTAGTATTAATTGAAACAAGTTTTACAGAAAAAATATTGGCTCATCTAATTGCTTAATTTGCTTTATAATCAATGTAAGCGTTTTATGACAAAAAATTTAATTAAGGAGAAAAATTATGACATTAGGAACTTATCAGCAAGTCAAGGATGCATTAAAAAAATTTGGAATAACTGACTATACTGTGATTGATCACCCTGCTGCTCACACCACCGAAGAAGCTGATGCATATATCGCTGGTCATGAAGGTGTTCGCACTAAAACCATGTTTCTGAAAGGGAAGAAAAAGAATTTCTATATGGTTATTATGGATGATAAAAAACCAATGGACTTTCATAAATTCATGGCCCTAACTGGAGCTAAAAGGGTTTCAATGGCTCGACCGGAATATCTGCAAGAACAGCTTGGCTTAGCACCAGGAATTGTTTCACCATTTGGCCTGCTGAATAATGAAGCTCATAATGTAAAGGTATATTTTGACAAGGACATTGTCGACGAACCAATTCAGACTTTCCATCCTAATGAAAATACTCATACAATTTTTATTAAGACAGATGACCTGTTCAAATTTCTTAAGCAGATTGATTTTGAACCAGAAATTATTGATTTGTAACCACCAGTCGATTACTTATCGCGATTAGCTCCCTCTTTTTTGGGGGGGAGTTTTTTTGTCTTGTAATGTTCTCACTAATAGCAAATAAGTTCAAGTAAAAAACAGAGCCACCTTCAGAAATAAGGTGATCCCCCGTCAGGAAATTACATTGTGACATAACGTACCTATTAGGAATAAGTAACAAGCAATATATAAGTCTATTTTAAGCTCGTGTTCACTTTTACTAGTTTTCAACTTAAATTCTCCATTTTCATGAACTTAAATTCCTAACTTTTTCGTGTTATTATATCAATAATTCTGCTTCTCTCTAGTCCCTCAGCCTACTTGATCCTAATTTTATCCCAGGAGATATTACTAAAATGAATAAAATTTATTTCTTATGTACTGGCAATTCTTGTCGCAGTCAAATGGCGGAAGGCTATGCAAGAATTTTTCTAAAAGACAAGTACGAAATCCAAAGTGCTGGTCTTGAAGCTCATGGCGTTAACCCCCTGGCAATTAAAGCAATGGCAGAAGATAATGTCGATATTAGTCACCAACATTCTAAAACGATTAACCCTCATTACTTTCAGGCTGCCGATTTAATTGTTACCTTATGCGGTGATGCTAAAGACCATTGCCCCGTCACCGCTCCCCAAACGCGCAGTATTCATTGGCCCTTGCCAGATCCAGCACAAGCCACCGGAACTCCTGAGCAGCAGCTGCTAATTTTCCGGCAAGTCCGCGATGAGATTAAGCAGCGGATTTTAGCCTTAGCAAGCAACCCGTAAAATTATACTAATATCTAAAAAAATGCCTTCTGAGCAAAACTCATTTGTTTACT
>OKSH01002323.1_pt1 | contig 14382 bp, 13 predicted proteins | sample 1601231 | NCBI WGS metagenome assembly OKSH01 (sample SAMEA3541596, study PRJEB24748) | human gut metagenome | biome: human gut; feature: human-associated habitat; material: faeces | place: China | collected 2012 | reverse complement strand
CGCCGGGTCCTCTAACTTTGATAAATCGTTGGCCAACGTGTCACATCTAATTTCTATGGAAACGGAGATTTTTTTCTCTTCCGGAATCGTTGCCGGTGAAGAACCGCCGCCGTTTCCCGTGTTGTTATTCTGATCGGAATCCTTTGAAGGGCCGCTGTCTTTCATTTCTTCAACGTCTTTTTCCGCTTTTTTAATATCCACCGTCTTCTTAGCGTCTTTGTGGATTTTTTTCGTCAGAACGACATAGTCTCCGCCTTCCTCAACAGAAAATGCCGCCTGCTGTGCCTTTAGGTCGATCTTCGCCTTGGATATGAACTCCAATTTGCCCTGCTTTAAATCGACTTTATATGCCCATCCTGTCGTTTTCTTCTCGCTGTAGATAGGAATAGAAACCTTAAGCGTGCATCCAAAGGAGCCTTGCTGGTAGAAAGAGAGCATCTGTCCCTGCAATGACAATTTGCGAAGAATATCATTAATCTGCTCGTAATACGGCCCCTCTTCCTTTGCTGTCAAATTAATTGTTACAGGCTTTTTTACATTTGCACCATCAAGGGTATAGGTCATCTCCTTCTTATCCTTGATCTCAGTCGTATACTCTTTTACTTCTTTTGATGCAGCTAGTTTCTCAACTACAGACTGTTCAACGACATCTCCGTTTTCCGCATTTTTAAATTCTTTTGTCTGGTCTTTCAAAGCTTCATAAGCCTCTTTTTTGTCGTTATACTCGCTGTCCTCAGATTTTGAAATCTGTTCGGCCGACTTAATCTGCCTTTCAAAAGCAAGCAGTGTGTACTGGGCGTACTGGCCTTTTTCATTTCCTGCGTTGTTCCGTTGAGCAGAGAGCAGTTCCTGAGCTGTTTTGATTTGATCCTGCAAAGAATCCGAGTAATCTGCCTTTTCAACGTTCATATCAAGAATCAGGTACACAGCCAGTGCGACGACAATCAGAATTACGGCAATGACGCGCAGCCGTTTGCGCTTCACTTTCTTTTCAAAATCCTTATCCATACTTATTTCACTTTAACCCTTTGCACCGTGCTGTAGCTTCCATAAATTCTGTTGCCCTTGACATCTGTTTTGTAAGCCCTTACTTTTACGTAATATGTTTTACCTTTTTTCAAAGATTTTATCGTTTTTACCGTCGACGACTTGGAGGCAGCTACAGTCTTACTGCCGGTGAACTTGCTATTGGCCGCATATCTGATTTGGTACCCCTTTGCCCCGCTAATCTTTTTCCATTTAATCGTCACGGTCTTTGTTTTCGTCGATTTCAGCGAGAGAATGACTGCTTTCTTTGGTTTAGAGATGGTCTTTCCGTCAGTCATGTCATATAACGAACGCTTTCCGCCGAGCAATCTGTCATAGGCCACTAACGTGTAATAGCCCTGTTCCGTAGCCATGGAATTGACCTCTGGCTTATATCCTGCAGTACTAGTATTTACATGGCGAAATCCGCCGCTGTTTTCATCGTAATAAGTCAGCAAAGCGTCGAGCACTGATTTTCCATTCCTGATAAAGCGATCGTCTTTGGTTGGATCAATCCCCAGAGCTGTCAGACCCACGATCACCTGACAATTACTTTCTGCATTTTTCGTTCCCCATGAATCAAAACCGCCGTCAGCTTTCTGCATATCAGAGAGTACGGTCAGCGCTCTGCCTACGGCAGTTTTTACATCGCTTCGGTTCATATATCCGGCTAAGGCCTGGATAGCCATACCGGTTATATCGCTGTCAGGCTTTTTTCCATCGAGAGAAAATCCGCCGCCTTCAATTTCCTGATCCAAAATTTCTTTTATCAGTAAATCTCTTGTAGTCTGTACTTCCACACTTTTTACGGTTGGAATTTTATACATATCACTGTCTAGCGCAATCAAAGCCCAAATCGGTCCGTTGATACCCTGCCATTTTACATTCTCAAAGTCTGCCAGTTTTTTCAGCAGATTGTAGCCGCCCACATTTCTTGGGTCTTTACCAATCGCGGTTACGGCTAAACACACTCTGGAATACTCTGTATATTTTCTCTTGTCCAGTATGCCTTTACACTTTTTTACTTCTTTGACTAAATTATTGTAATAAGTTTCATATGTAGAATCTTTAACGGCAGCGCCGCCTCTGGCAAGTCCGATGATATACCATTCATCACCATATCCAGGCTGTGACAGCTTTTTTATCATATAGTTCTCCGTTTTACGCATAGCTGTCTTATAAGACGTTCCTGTGCCGCCTGCGCCCCATGAAAAGCATGTCATAGACGACATGACCAAACAGAGGACAACGAGAAGCGATAAAATTTTTCTCTTCATTCTTTCCTACCTCATCTTTCTATTTTGCTTTCGCACTAACGATTTGAGACCATTTCGTATAAACAATTTTCTTGTCCATCGTTCTATAGCCTCTCACTTTGTAGTAGTAACGGGTTCCCTTTTTTAAGCTGCTTCTGTTCGTATATTTTTTAGCAGTGGTTTTGCCAATGCTTCTATATACGCCGTCTTTTTTGACAGATCTATAAATCTGATATCCATCTGCCTTGTAACCTTTTGTCTTCTTCCAGGTCAGCGTTACCTTTCCTTTAGATGCCTTTGTCTTTAAATGAGTTATCCTTGTTGCTTTCACGCCGGCGGCTACCTTGCTGTCCACAGTTATTTTACAAATGGGCGCAATCAGCGGGGCATCCACATTGACGGCGGGGTTGCCTGCTGTATTCCAATCCGTTGCAGTTGTCGGTACTGTTCCTCTTGCAGAAAGATAATACGTTTTTCCTGCCTGAAAGGTATCTTTATCTAGTTGGATAACCACTTTACCGTCTTGGTCCGTTACTATGCCGTCCAATTTCTGAAATCCATCTTCTGACACAATTCCCAGTTCTGCATTCGGAATGGCCTGGGGATCTGCGTTTTGTGTCATCCCCATAAACCCTTGTAAGCACAGTGTAACAGAGCCTCCTGTGATCCCCGTAATTGCTGTCTTGCCAAAATAGGAAAAGTAGTCGGAGTAATATTTGTCATCTGCATTGACCGAGGCAATGATTCTGTCGCCGTTCTTCACAGGTTCAGATTTCACACCGCTTGTGATGGATAGGTTGTTGATAAAAAACAGAGTGTTGCTGGTTTCGATTCCCCATAGTTTGGAAACAAACTGGTCGCAGAGATATCCGTCCGGTTTATACTCCTTATGAAAAGCTTCCATGACAGCATCGATGGTCGTCATTCCATCAGCCGTCTTTACCTTCACTGGAACCTCTGCCATGACCTCACCGTCAGCCACTGCAATGTCTCCTTTTACGCTCATGGTAACGTAAATCGTTGCTGTTTTTTCGGCAGCCCCGTATGCGTCCTCTCTGTTGAGGCCTACAAGGCTCAAACAAGTAAACAACATAATGCCGATTAATACTACTGATGTAATGTGTTTGATCCGTTGGTTTGTTTTCATTCTCTTCCTCCTTAAGCAGTCCAAAATAATAAAAAGTGGCTGGCGCCCACTTTTTAATTCATAGGAAATTGTAAAACACAATTTCCTATGAATTAAAAAAGCTGTGGTAATCCACAGCCCGTATTTACTGACATTAAAAAAGCTCCCACCGGTTTCCGCGCCAGTAGAAGGTTCGCTCTATGCAGGTCTCCTGGCTTACGGTTCAACGTTCGTTGTTATCCTTCCCGATATGATATCAGTGGATGGCACAGCCTCAACAAGAACTCTCCGTTTACAGTGGCGGGACCGCGCAGGACTGAAACCTGCTTCCCTCTTAGCTTCCCTTTACGGGAAGAACATAGATCGTAAATATTCAACTTTATAAATTTAAGTATAGCAGTGCACAAAATCTCTGTCAACACCACAGCAAAGTATTTTCACTTATATATCCCATACTTAATTTTAATTCTCTCCAGCTTCCGGATAATACTGTTCCCAAAGAGGAAAATGCAGAGAGCCGCCGATCCCGCGTGAAAAGCGTCATAGGGTACGCCTGATATATATAAGACCCGCATGCTCTCTAAGCTGAGGCTGTTTCCTCCCGGGGTGCCTGCAGAAATAACCAGGGCACAGAGATTCATGATTCCCCCATAGATGATAAAGGTCGTGAAAAAGGTAAAAACAGCTAACGTGATGCCGTCCACCGGCAGCCGCTTTCGCTGTAACAGCATGCCGGCCAGTAAGCCAAGCAAGCCAAAGGCATAAAGCCTCCATCCAATCAGAGATTTGTCTCTTCCCGGCCAAAGCTGATAGCTGACGTAAGCAATAATCAGACCGAACAGAATACAGATGACTGGTCCCATGATCAATTTAAAGTTTCTTGACTTTAATTGATCCAAATCCACCTTGTTAAAGGCCATGCCGGCCAGAAACCCCAGAATGCCCCAGCAGAACATCTGCCAAGGGGTCCACGGCCCTTGCCCCATGTAAAAATTACATACAAAACGGGAAATCGCCCCTATCAAAAACCCCGCCTCAGGCCCTAGAGAGATGCCGGAAATAATAATCATGGCGGTTCCAATCTGAAGAGGGAGCGTAATATGAAAGAAAATGTGCACGCACACCGTAAGCGCCGACATCATGGCAATCAGTACAATTTCCCGCGCTTTCGGTTTACGATTTTCAAAAACCATAAAGAAAGGAAGCATGGTATATATGAGAAGCAGTACACTGATTATCATATATTTATTCTGATCAAACTGAATGCCGATAAAAATGGTAACTGGCATTGCCAAAAAAATCAGCAGTGCAGACAGCAGGGTCCTTTTGCGGTGAGCAGCTTCGTACTGGGTTAAATCATAGCTTTTAGCCATGCTGACACCTCCTCACAGGTAATGGCATCTCTTTGCCATTCTCTTACAAGCTTATTGGCAGTCGTCGTATAAAAACTGTTGCCAGAAAAAAACTCTTTTGGCCTTCCTACAGAAACAATGTCGCCGTCAAAAAACATTGCACATTGATCGGCATACTCTGCGCAAAATTCGATGTCGTGGGAAACCATAAAAATAGTAACGTCATTCTCCACCAACTTTCGTAAAATTCCCGCCAAAGTGCGCTTGAAAAAAGGGTCCAACCCCTTGGTCGGCTCGTCCAGCAGCAAAATTTTTGGCTTCAGCAGCAAAATTTTTCCCAGAGCCAGCCGTTGTTGTTCGCCTCCACTTAAGTCATATGGATTTGCCTTCCTTAAATGCTCAATTTCCATCAGCGCCAACATGCTTTTCACTTGATCTATCTTTGCAGAATCAGGTATCTTGATATAATAGAGAGCTTCCAGCAGTTCCTCTTCTACTGTAATTTCCGTAAATAAAGCCTGCGGATTCTGTGGCAGCATAGAAAGTTTTGTGCGGTCCACTTTGATTGAGCCCCTTTGGGGTTTTAGAATTCCTGAAATGACTTTTAACGTGGTGCTCTTGCCGACGCCGTTCCCCCCTAACAAACAGTACCACTGGTTCCGCTCCACATTTAAATTAAGTCCTCGCAGCACCTCACCACTCTCCTTGCTGTATTGAAACCATACATCCTTTAAAGCGATGACTGGATTTTGAACTGCATCGTTATTAGGCAATTCATATACACGATCTGCAGCAGCCTGTGCTGCGGGTTTCTCTGTCAGCATCTCTTCCAACCTAAGACGGCCTTCTCTGATTGTCAGAGGGCTCTTAACTGCAGGGCAGACATCGGAGAAGATGCGCATCACCGACGGCAGTCCGTAAAACATCGGATGCCTGTTTTGATCCCCCATTCCTGCGAGGAACTCGCCAATTTCTGAAGGACTTTCAAAAGCGATGACCTGACCTTGGTCCATGACCATCACCTTGTCAGCCATGGGGAATATCTCTTCTAATCTGTGTTCGGAAATAATAACTGTCGTACCTAAATCCCTGTTAATTTTGTAGACGGTTCTCAAAAACTCTGAAGCGGCAATGGGATCCAGCTGCGAAGTCGGCTCGTCTAAAATCAGAAGCTTCGGCTGCATCGCCATAATAGACGCTAAATTTAGAAGCTGCTTCTGCCCGCCGGATAATTCGTTCACATTTTTTCGAAACCAGCCCTGAATGTCAAAATAACTGGCCATCTCTGCTACTCTTCTTTTGATTGCCGCATTCGAAAGCCCCAGGCTTTCTAAACCAAAAGCCAGTTCATGCCACACTTTATCTGTTACAATTTGGTTGTCCGGATTTTGCTGTACAAAACCGATTTCACTGACACTGCGTCGATCCTCTAAGTCAGCTACCGATTGGCCGCAGTACAAAACGTTCCCTGCAAGTTGTCCGTAAGGAATTAAATTCTTTTTCATCTGTTTCAGCAAGGTGCTTTTTCCGCAGCCAGATTTACCGCATAGAACAATAAATTGACTGGAATCTATTGAAAAGCTCACGTCCTTCAAGGCATTTCTGTCAGCCAATGGATAGGCGAAGGTTACATTTTCAAGTCTAATTGTCTCCATCTAATCTCTCCTGCTATATCTATTACAATTGGCGTAGCTACAAGTACAGTGTAGCACATTAAAATCAAGGCAGTCCAAAGGTCCAGTTCCGGTCTGACGATCTTTGGGTAAAAGTACATGTTCGTCATTCCTTTAAACGCTGCAGCCACGACAGGAAGTCCAGCCGCCAGCATCAAACAAAGGGCGGCGATGTCTCTCTTAGAAAATTTGAACAGATGAAAACTGCTCCTTCCTTTCAGTCCATATCCTCTGGCTTCCATGGAGTCAGCGCTTTCAATGGACGCCTCCAGGGACCAGGCGATTAAAATAGAAACTTTCTTCACCAATTGTCTCGCCTTCATGAGGAAGCCGCCCTTTCCTCTGCCTCTGTCCATGCATTTCTGCCCTAAGGAGATCTCTGCAAATCTGCTCTTCAGAAGCGGCACGAACCTGAATATCATAGAGAGGGTTAAACCGAGCACCGGCGCTGCTTTGCCAAAGAGATAAATCAGTTTATCCGCCGTCATAATCACATTAAAACAGGTAAACCAGACGATAATCGAAATCAACATCACCCCGCTGGCAATGCCAAAGCAGATGGATTCAAGGGTAATTCGATTCGTGTTGATATAGAGAAGCACAGTCGCTCCGTTGTTATTAAAAAACAGATTGAGAGCTACCATGATAATCAACATAAAAATGCTTATGACAGCGTTGAGCTTCATTCCGCTCCTGCCCTTCAGCAAAATAGAGTAAATCCAGGAGAAGAGAAAAGTCACTGCTAAAAAATAGGGTGATATAGAATACATAGTAATCCCGATAGTCAGGGCAAAATACAGCGTATTCACCAAAGGGTGGTACGAACAGAACGTAGAGCTTTCTCCCAAACCTTTATTTTTCATTTGTCTTCCCGCCTTTGATCGTTCTGTGGTACTCTTTTGGATCGATACCGATTTGATAGAGAACATTTGCCCAAGAACCGCAAGTTTCCTGCAGCCGCAGACGCAGCTCCTTTGATACGTCTTTTTTTGTCGGAATGACCCTGGTCTGCTGGTAAATAGCCCTCACTTCTTCTAAATCCCGCTTGTCCTCTTCTGAAAGATTCAGCACTCTGTAATAGCAATTATAGAGGCTGTTGGTATGACCGTCGCGGTTATTTTCTTTTCTATAGTCGATGTATATGCCATGGAAGGGTCTGATTCTGACTACCGGTTCCAAGCCCACCTGATATAGTGCATTCCTCCATGAACCGCACCTTCTAATCAAAGCGCGCTTTACCTCCGCGTCAATTTCTCCATGAATGGGACTGCGCCCCAACTCGTATGCAAATGCTTTAACATTGTCGAGCATTTGCACATACTGCGGTTCCAGACCTTCTATTTTGTAAACGACCTCTTCATTTAAGGTATGTGGATCTATGTCCGCGGCTTCTATGACTCTTCCCCAATCGTTATAATACTTTTTAATCTCTGCACAAACGTCAGGTATATCTTTTGGATGCGGTATCTTACCCAGCTCCAAAGCCTTTTCCCTGATCTTCGCCAGTAACAATTCTAAATGTTTGTTATCCTCTTCAATCTGCTCCAGCGTTTTGCCGCCCTTTCCTGCAGATGCCGTCAGGCCAGCCGCCTTCATAGCATAGGGCCACCTCTTAAATCGCCTCTTAATATAATCTCTCATGACCCAAAATAGTTCCTTTTGGGCTGGCGCATGATTGAGCCGCTTTGCTTCAGCGCGTATGTAGTCTAGCAGTTCCTCGTCAGTGAAACTCTCAAAAACACTGTGGCCCCTCGCATTAGATGCGGCATAGTTCTTCCAGATCGTAGAATTGTGGTTATCTTTTTGGAAGTTTTTATCCGTGTTTTCAGCCACATTATAAATTAATAGTTCTTTTAACCGCAAAATGTCTTTTTCGTCTAATTTCTCGTCTTTCATTCTTTTCCTCTTTAAATCATAAATATGCCAACAAATTAGGATAGCGAGGGGATGCTCCTCTGCACACCCCGCTTTTTTCGTTCATAGGAATTTATCATAGCGAATTTCCTGTGCATTAAAAAAGACTGCAGCACAAAAATGCTACAGTCCGTATTCCTGTAAAACTTTATGATATCGATTCGCCGATAACCGTCGGCAGCATCAATTATTTCAAGCAGGTCTTCTGGCTCGGGTATCGTAACGTCATCTTCCTTCCCGGCATCATTAAAATCCCAGTGGTATAATAGATAACGCTCCTCCCATACAGCGGCGGCAACCGCGCAGGACTTACACCTGCTTCCCTCTTAGCCAATATGGAAATTGGAACATGAAATATGTTTTCTGTTGTTAATAACAAAGATATTGTACCACGACTAAATGCCAAATGCAAGCCAGTTGGCGCCGCGATATTTTTGTGCTGCTTCGGCCATTTTACAAGAGTTGCCATAAACGCCATAAAAAACGTGGAAATGACGTGATCAAAGATGCCTATCTCCACATGTCGTCTCAAAGGGGCGATCCTTTGCAATGTGCGTTCTTCGATATTGACTACATAATAAAAAACAGAGCACACTTTTCTCTGTATGCTCTGTAATACTTGTTTAATCTTAAGATATCATATTGATTGAACTTACCAGCCCGATCCCGTCTCCGTAGGCTTCGTAACCGCTGCGCATAGGATATACAATTCTGCGCCACAAAGCGATTTGTGCGTCGATGGTCGGATCGCCGTCTTCATCAAAGCAGTCTTTGATGATGTTCCCCTCTCGATCAACCAACTCAAACATCACATCGATGTATTCAACGCTATTCTGTTCCGCAATCTCTTTTATCTGACCGTTGATCGCCTTCACCCGTTCTGAATCGCCTAAAACCGATAAGAGATAGATCTTACATTTGACCTGGTCAGCTTTCACCTCTTCAATCAAAGCTGCATATTCCTCTTTAAAGGAATCGCCGTCCTCTTCCCCCAGTCCGAGAAAAAGATTACGCGGTGCAAGATCTTTGACACAAGAGCGATAGACCTCGGCCGCCTTTTCTAAAGTCAGATGCGCAAAGCTGCGGTTATAAATCTTATAGATGCAGTTAAATCTTTGAGCGAATTCGCCGAAGTTCATTGCTGCAAGAAAGGTGGAACCAAAAAAGACGGTTTCTCCCTTCTGCGCCATGCTATTAAGCTGCAAGTACTTTTTTAGCTGCTTTTCCATCATTCTCTAACTCTTCTTTCCGATCTAACTTTCTATTTCTAAAGTATAGAACCATATCGACAGATACCATGATGAGGTTGATGACATAAAGTGCTAATACGTAGTTGATATTTCCTCCTGTAATCTTGCTCATAATGCCGCAAATGTATCCGACGATAATCGCGTAAGTGAAGACTACACTCTTACCCTTTGCCGTTCTCGCACGGTAGGATTTCACGACGGAAATCGGCCAAGAACAGCCAAAACAAATCAGCATTAACGTTTCGAAAATTTGTGACATTTCACTTGCCTCCTGTTTACACTACATCTAATTTTATTTTTTACTTTATAATATCACTATTTTATGCTAATGTATAATATATATATTTTATGATTCTGATAACATGGAAATTATGAATGGGGTGATTAGAAATGGAACTATTACAGTTAAAATACTTTCTCGTAACTGCACAGTATCAACATATGACAAAGGCTGCCGACTTTCTTCATATTGCGCAGCCCGCATTGAGCCAAGCCATCAAAAGGCTGGAAAAGGAATTAGGCGTCAGTCTCTTTGTCAGGTCTGGACGAAATATCAGGCTCAGTGACGAAGGAATCCTCCTGGCCGAAAAATTAGAGCCAGTAATGAAAACCCTAGATGAAATACCAGGAGAATTGACCCATGCCGCTGAGATGGCGGAAAGAACGATTAAGCTAAACATCCTTTCCGCCTCCGAAATGATCACTGACATAGTTATATTATACAAGGAACGGTGCCCAGAAGTAAACTTCCAACTTTCCCAAAAAATCGACAATAAAGATTGGGATATTCGTGTCTCTACTGTAATCCAGGATGGCAATACGAAAACCACCCACACCGTGCTCAAAGAAGAGATTTATTTAGCAGTGCCCATCGACTCTCCTTTTGCAGAAAGAGACAACATTAACTTAGAAGAAGTTCACAACGCTTCTTTTATCTGTCATGACAGAACAAAGCCCTTTTCCATTTTGACGACAGGCTGGTGTATGAGCTGCGGCTTTGAACCGAAAATCGTCTTCGAAAGCGACAGTCCCTCTACCGTACGAGATTTAATCGGCGCCGGCATGGGTGTAGCCTTTTGGCCCGCCTATTCCTGGGGCACACAGCGCAGCAGCAAAGTAAAGCTGCTTCATATCACACATCCCAATTGTACCCGCCAGATTTACGTCGCTCGAAAAAACGAGAAATCATCTTCGCCATTAAAGAATGACTTCTACAACTTTATGACTGCTTATCTCAACGACCTGCAATAGCTGTAATCGTCTTCAAAATCAACTGAAAACGCTGTTCAATCGACGAGAGGACCAGGTACTCCTTGTTGCTGTGATAACCGCCTCCCACAGGACCACAGCCGTCCATGACAGACACAGGCAGCCCTCCCAAGTTGTTAGCGTCTGAGCCTCCCCCTGTGCTGGCAAATGTCGGCGGCACTTGCCCCAGTGCTGCCGCGGCCTCTTTCATCAGTTCTATCATTCCTTCCGTTCTGCTGCTCGGCATCATCGGCGGAAAGCCTTCTTTCCGTTCCCAGGAGACCTTTACACCCGTCACGCGTGGATAGGCCACCATCTCGTCAAAAACGCGCTCAATCCGCTTCAGCTCGCTATCTTGCGTATACCTGAGGTCGATGAGCATTTCTGCGTGTTCCGCCACTACGTTTGAAGCGCTGCCGCCTTTAACGATACCTGGGTTCAGAGTAGTTCCCTGCAATGGGGCATCAAGATTGGTCAGCGCCCATACCCACCTGGCCATTTCGATGACTGCACTGGCTCCTTTTTCTGGTGCTACGCCTGCATGGGCAGGGATTCCCTGAAAAGTCACATGGTAATCGTATACCCCTTTTCGTTCCTTGACAAAAGCGCCGGTGTCTCTTCCCGGTTCGAAATTAAAGCAGTATTTTGCTTTTGTCCCCAGCTCCTTCAACCAGTCAACTGAGTCTGCTGAACCAATTTCCTCGTCGCTGTTGAAAGCAATGCAAAGGTTGAGGGGAAGGGCTTTTTCTTTGATTTCTTTTGCCAAATAAAATGCCAGCAAAACGCCGCTTTTCATATCAGCGGCTCCAGGACCGCGAGCCTTTCCATTCTCTATACAAAATGGCCGTTGCTGAACGGTCCCTTTGGGAAAGACTGTGTCCATATGCCCCATGAACAAAATATCTATCTCGTCGCTTTTTCTCGTAAACGACCTAGCCTCCACATGCGGATGTTTGCCCGGTTCCCGACTAATTCTTACATCAAATCCAGCTTCTTCAAACCTGTTTGCAAAGTATGCAGCCATTTGCAGACAGCCTGTCAGGTCTTCACTGCCACTGTCTATATTGACGATTTCCTCTAAATCTTTTAGATATTGTCCTAAATTCATTGTGCGCTCCTTTATACTGGCATCATGCCCTTCTTCCCTAAGTTTCCAAAATTGCGTCTTGGCTTCGGTTCGTCGTGAATTACCTGTGTCCTGACCTTTTCCTTTTCTACCGCTTCGGACAGGTCTTCCGCTTTCTCACCGCCGCTATCGTCAGGCGGATCCTTTCGTTCTCCCTCAAATTGAAAGAACTTCTTGCCATCCTCTACCAAATGGTTGAGCCTGGTATATTCGTCCTGAAGAATATCGCTCCCCTTTTCTGTTATCTTATAAATCTTCCGCCTGCTTTCCTCTGCCACCTGTGTGATAATTTTCTCTCTCTCAAAACGGCTCAGCAAAGAGTAGAGAGTGCCCGCTCCGATAACAACCCTGCCTTCGGTCAGTTCGTCTACCATCTGCATGATTCCATAACCGTGATTTTCTTTCAGTAACGATAATAATATATAATACATCGGCTCTGTAAGTGTCTTCAATTGTTCCCGTGCCATAAACCTTCCTCCTTAGTTTAAATTTATATCTCATGGTCTCATCCTCTTGAAACGCCAATTACAAAGATGTATATACCATAAAGCCACATTACAGCACTGATTGCAAATAAAATCTTATCATAATTTTGACCGTCTCTTTGAAATGTTGAAGCAAGAAATCCAATGAATGCAAGAATTGGACAGCAAATTATTATTGCTGGTTTCCATATAGCGGCATTGCTTTCCATTAAAGTTATGATGTCCCAAAAAAAGATGATTGTAATCAGCGCGATCTTGTAATAACGGTCTATTCTCGTCGCTGCCCGAATCCATGATGCTTTACGCAATATTTTGCCGTCACTGGCTGCTCTTCTGCATCTATGAAGATACAAGTTGTTAATCAAAGTTATACTCGCAGAAAGAAAACTGAGTAAACAAATGCTTAAGATTGATAAAGTTGTCGCAAATCCCGAATCTTCATATAACACAGTGTTGTACAAAACATATATCATCAATACAAAAAGAAGGATATCCCAAATGGCATTCAAAGTACTCTTTCCACTCTTATTAACTACATTTACCGTATTCTGATATTTGGTCAGCGAATCGGTATAGATAGGCACGGTCCCTTTTGGCGCAGTGAAAACGACTGATTCCATATTACAGCGCCCCACCTGTTTCCATCCTGCGTCTACACATATAGAAAGAAAAGATTCCCCTTCCTCTCCCTTGGGCACAAGCTCCACTGCATACTTTTTATCATTCAAGCCGGTTTCTTTTTTATACAAAGCTAAATAGCTGCCTGCTTTCACTAACGCAAAGCCCCGTTCTGCCATCTCGTTGAGGTGAGCAGCTGTCTCCTCATAGTCAAAGATATCAAATTTCCATAGTTCCAGTTTATATTTCATATTCTCACACTCCATCAACTAATAGAAAAACAAATCCCGGTGAAACGATGCTGATATACATCAGAAGTACGCCAGTTACGTCAAAATGTTTTGCTGCACGTATAAAACTGCCGAAGAGAAATACAAACGGTGTTGCAGCCGTAAGTATGGTTCCTAAAATGCTGGGATAAATAGTAATATAGTAATGAGTCAAATACAGCAGCAGCCCTATCCAGATTATTGCCGCGGCACCAAATGAAACAATATTGAACTTCAGATAAAAACTTGACTTCTCTAAAATAATTCCTTCCTCCGCATATTCCGCCGCCTTTTTATGAAATAGATACTCCTTGATTCCTACAACATTGGCAACTAAGCCCATCAAACATATTCCTGCTAAAACATAATATCCAGGACTTCCCCAGCCAGTTTTAAAATCTTGAAAGAAGATAAAGAGCAGAAGAATCAATGTCAGAATAAAGCTGCTGACAGGATTATTAGTTTCCATAACTTCAATTAAATTTTGATATTTCGTCATTTCGTCTGAAAAAAGAGGCTTTGCAAAGTCGCCTTGTGCCTCAAAGATGCATAATCCGCCTCTGATTGTTCTCACCTTGTGCCATCCGGCGTCTTCACAGGCCACATAAAAATCGTGATCGTCCTCCTCTACTGGAACAATAGAGTAACGTTTCTTTTTATTTTGCAGCCTTCTTTGATAAACTCCGATGGGCAGCCACTCTAATGTGATCCCCACAATATCCCAACCTCTCTCACTCATATCATTCAGATGCCTTTCTGCTTCTTCATAAGCAAAGAAGTCGTAATTCCAAAGCTCAAACTTGTACTTCATATTGAACACCTCTTTTGCAATTAGATGATTATCAAAATGTGATTTCCATTTCATCTTCTCCTGGCCTATGTTAAGCCGATTAGTTAGTGCATCCATATTATTTGTATCAATAATCGATATATCTAACATCAATATACCACTGTTCGACACAGCTGTCAATGTTGATTTTATAATATTTAAAAACTTACTAAATTTCTGATTATCTTTTCATAAGTTGGTAAATGCCGA
>OKSH01002322.1_pt1 | contig 14385 bp, 10 predicted proteins | sample 1601231 | NCBI WGS metagenome assembly OKSH01 (sample SAMEA3541596, study PRJEB24748) | human gut metagenome | biome: human gut; feature: human-associated habitat; material: faeces | place: China | collected 2012 | reverse complement strand
GCACGCGGCGTCCGGCTTCTGGATGAAGGAGAGAGCCGGGTAGAGCCGGTGGATGGAAAAGATTTATACATTAGTCTGGATGCCAACATCCAGCTGTACGCACAGCAGCTGGCGGAGCAGGTCTGCCTGGAAAAAGAAGCGGAAAGCGTTTCGATTCTGGTGCTGCGTCCCGATAACGGAGAAATCCTTGCGATGGCGGATGTGCCGGAATATCAGTTGAATGACCCGTTCACACTTCCGGAGGGGCAGCAGGAACAGCCTATGACCGAAAAAGAAAAGCAAAAAGCCCTGAATAAAATGTGGAGAAACGCCTGCATCAACGATACCTACGAGCCCGGCTCTGCCTTTAAGGTCATTACGGCGGCAGCCGCGCTGGAAAACGGCGTTGTCCGGGAAGAGGATTCTTTTCAGTGCCCGGGCTATATTGTCGTAGAGGGCAGAAGAATCCGGTGTGCAAAGGTTCGGGGGCATGGAACCGAATCTTTCGTGCAGGGAACGATGAATTCCTGCAATCCGGTGTTTGTGACAGTAGGACTTCGGATGGGTGCGGATACGTTTTACCAAAGTATGAAGCAGTTCGGACTGCTGAACAAAACCGGAATCGATGTGCCTGGAGAAGCCGGTACGATCATGCACGCACTGGATCAGATCGGTCCGGTGGAGCTTGCGACGATTTCGTTCGGGCAGTCCTTTCAGATCACGCCGATCCAGCTTGCAGCGACGGTCAGCTCCCTCATTAATGGCGGGACGCGGATTACACCGCATTTGGGACTGTATTGCGAAAAGACGGACGGTTCGGAGCGCATTTCGGTACAGAAGGAAACGGAGCAAAAACGGATTCTTTCGGAAGAAACGAGCGCCCGGCTGCGCAGCATCCTGTTTCAGGTCGTGGAAAACGGAGGCGGGAAAAATGGAAAAGTCGAAGGCTATCAGGTGGGCGGCAAGACGGCGACCAGCGAGACGCTTCCTCGCGGTACTGGTCGGTATATTTCTTCGTTTCTGGGTTTTGCACCTGCGGACGATCCGAAGGTGCTGGCATTGTGCATTATCCGAAACCCCCAAGGCGTCTATTATGGCGGACTGGTGGCGGCGCCGGTAGTGCGCGAGCTTTTTGAAAATATTCTTCCCTATCTGGATGAAATAGGGTATTATGAGAAGAATGGAACAATAAACCGCAAATAATTGCAGGGAAACATAGAACGAAAGTGCTGTCTATGGCAGCGAAAGGAGAGAATCAACATGGATTTACTGGGAAAAAAGGTACTGGTAGCCGGATGCGGAAAGAGTGGACTCGGAGCCGCCGGACTCTTGCAGAAAGCGGGAGCCGTTCCCGTTCTGTTTGATGAAAATGAAAAGCTGGATGGGAAGGCGCTCTGCGCGCGGGAGGATTATCCAAAAGACACTGCGCTGGTACTGGGAAGCCTTCCGAAGGAGTTGCTTTCCGAGCTTTCGCTGGCGGTTTTAAGCCCTGGTATTTCCATTGAAGAAGCGTTTGTTTCTACACTGGAAGAGGCGGATATTCCGGTATGGGGCGAAATTGAGCTCGCCTGGAACTATGAAAAGGGAAAGGTGCTCGCAATTACAGGCACGAACGGAAAGACCACGACGACAACGCTGGTGGGCGAGATCATGAAGCGTTATCAGGACAATACGTTTGTTGTCGGCAATATCGGAACCCCCTATACGCAGGAGGTTTTAAAAACAGATAAGGACAGCGTGACGGTAGCGGAGATCAGCAGCTTCCAGCTGGAAACTGCAGTGCATTTCCATCCGACTGTCAGCGCGATTTTAAATATCACGCCGGATCATTTGAACCGTCATCATACGATGGAGAACTATGCGGCGGTCAAGGAATCCATCACGAAGAACCAGACAAAGGACGATTTCTGTGTGCTCAATCACGAGGACAGCTGGTTAAAGGCGTTTGCACCGAAGTGCCCGGCCCAGGTCATCTGGTTTTCTTCCAAAGAAAAGCTGGAGAGAGGCTATTATCTGGTCGGCAGCAAAATCTGCAGAAATCTCGGAAATGGGGAAGAAGTCCTGATGGATGTTGACGAGATGCAGCTGATTGGCGTACATAATTTTGAAAACGTGATGGCAGCAATTGCAATTGCTGCAGCGTACGGCGTGCCGATGGAAACAATTCTGGATACCGTAAAACATTTTCAGGCAGTAGAACACAGAATCGAATATGTAGCGACCAAAAACGGCGTCGTTTATTATAACGATTCCAAGGGAACCAATCCCGATGCGGCAATTCAGGCGATCCGCGCAATGAAGTGGCCCACCGTGCTGATCGGCGGCGGCTATGATAAGCAGAACACCTACGACGAGTGGATTGAAGCGTTTGACGGCAAGGTAAAGCTCCTGGTGCTGATCGGTCAGACGCGGGAAAAGATCGCGGAGTGCGCAAAGAAGCACGGAATGGAAAATATCGTTTTGGCGGACAGCTTTGAAGAAGCGATGGATACCTGTGTAAAGGCAGCGTGTCCGGGCGACGCGGTGCTGTTGTCCCCCGCATGCGCGAGCTGGGGAATGTTCCCGAATTATGAAGTGCGCGGTAAAATGTTCAAGGAATATGTAAACAGCCTGAAGGGGTGAGCAAGTGGCAGGACGGAGAAGAACTCAGAAAACAGAATACTATTTTGATTACAGTCTTCTGTTCATCATCCTGTTTCTGACAGGCTTCGGACTGGTTATGATTTATTCCGCCAGCGCTTACGATGCGACGACGCAGAATCTGAACGAGGACTATTATCTGATGCATCAGGCGTTTGCGGCGGCGCTGGGGCTGGTGGGGATGTTTTTCGTCTCCCACATCCCATATCATTTCTGGGAGCGGTTTGCGGTAATCGGCTATGTGGTTTCCCTGATTTTGATTGCACTCGTGCTGTCACCGCTGGGCGTCGAGGTCAACGGTGCAAGAAGGTGGCTGAATCTCGGTATGTCGATTCAGCCTGCGGAGATCGCAAAGCTGGCGATGATTCTGTTTCTGGCGACGTTTATCTGCAAGATGGGAAGAAACATTCGGACGTCGAGAGGCTTTTTGACGGTTATTGGAGTTTCCCTGCCGCACGTTTTTTGTATCTGGAAAATCACCAACAACCTGAGCTCTGCGATTATCGTGCTGGGAATTGCGATCCTGATGCTGTTTGTGGCGAGTCCGCAATACAAACCATTTTTCATCATAGGAGGAATTGGAGCACTCGCAGTTATAGGCGTAATTTTCGGTGTCAAGCAGCTGCAGAGCATCGAAGGGCTGGATTTCCGTTTCGCCCGTATCATGGCGTGGCTCGATCCGGAAGCCTATGCGTCCGGCAAGGGCTTCCAGACGCTGCAGGCACTCTATGCGATCGGCTCCGGCGGTATTTTTGGAAAGGGGCTCGGGCAGAGTATCCAGAAACTGGGCTTTTTGCCGGAACAGCAGAATGATATGATCTTTTCGATCATTTGTGAGGAGCTGGGGCTGTTCGGCGGCATTGCTGTGATCCTGATTTTTTTGCTGTTGATCTGGCGTCTGATGATTATTGCGAACAACGCGTCGGATCTGTTCGGTGCGCTGTTAGTTGTCGGCGTGCTGGGGCATATCGCGATTCAGGTCATTTTAAATGTTGCGGTCGTAACGAACTCAATGCCGAACACCGGTGTGTCCCTGCCGTTTATCAGCTACGGCGGCTCATCGATCCTGTTTTTGCTGATCGAGATGGGGCTCGTCATGAGCGTTGCCCGCGGCATCAAGGTCCGGGATGTGTAATGGGGTATGCGCGTATCGTGCCTTCACCGGAAGCAAAGAAGACGAGCGTTTTGTCCGGGCACGGGTGGCAGCAGTGCAGCTGCACTTGTCACGCATACGGCATCTTTGCCATAGTATAGGGTAAGGACAGCGCGGACGGTGGTTTTGTGGATTCAATCTGGATCAGGGGCAAAAGACCTCTTTACGGGGAAATGACAGTGCAGGGGTCGAAAAACGCCGTGCTGCCGATTCTGGCGTCGACCATTCTGATCGCCGGAAAGACGACACTGCGAAACTGCCCGGATATTTCGGATGTGGACTGCATGTGCCGCATTTTGCAGAAAATCGGCGCAACAGTGACAAAAACCGGTCACGAGATCTGCGTGGACGCTTCCGGTGCGCTGCAAAGCAGGCTTCCGGCAGAGGAAGTGGTTCGGATGCGTTCCTCCATCGTGCTGACGGGCGCGCTTTTGGGGCGGCTGGGGCAGGCGTCCTTCTGCGATCCGGGCGGCTGTGTCATCGGCGACCGCCCGATCGATTTGCATCTGAAAGCCTTTGCGCGCTTCGGTTGTCAGATAAGGCGGGAGGATGACAATTTTTTGACGGTATTTGCAAAGCGACTGAACGGCGTACAGATCCGTTTTCCGTTTTCGAGCGTCGGTGCGACGCAGAATGCGATTTTATGTGCGGTCTGTGCAAAGGGAGAAACAGTGCTGACAGGTTGTGCAAAGGAACCGGAGGTCGTTTCGCTGTGCCGATTTTTAAACGGTGCAGGGGCAAAGATCGAAGGAGCCGAAAGCAAAACGATTCGAATTGAGGGCGTAAAAAAGCTTTGCAGCACAGAATTTTCCATCGATGCGGACCGGATCGTGGCAGGAACCTGTCTGATCGGTGTACTCGCGGCAGGCGGGGAAGCGTTTTTGCGGCAGGCGCCGATCGGGCAGCTTACAGCGGTGATTGCAGTTGCAAAAAAAATGGGCGCACAGATTATCCCAACCCCAAAGGGACTGTTGGTAAAACGTGCAGGCAGGCTGGTTTCCCCGCTTTTGCTGGAAACGGACGTATATCCGGGTTATCCGACCGACCTGCAGTCCCCGATGCTGACGGCTCTGTGCTGTGCAGAAGGAAACTGTATGGTGTCGGAGCGCGTTTTTAATGGAAGGTTTGGCGTGCACGAACAGTTAAACCGGATGGGTGCTGCGATCGTCGCCGGACAAACAAGCGCGGAGGTCACCGGAGGCAGGAAACTGCACGGAGAACGGGTTTTTGCAAAAGAACTGCGGGGCGGGGCGGCACTTGTGCTGGCGGGGCTGTGTGCAGAGCATAAGACGGTCGTGGAAAACTGTCATTTTATCCGGAGAGGATATGAAGATATCGTAAGGGATTTCAGAGAGTTGGGAGCAGACATTGGCACAGAAACAGAAATATAAGCTGCTGGACGGCGGAAAATCTGAAAAAAGTCGGAAGAAATCAGCTTCCGGCAAAAAAAAGAAAAAAGGCAGCGGCAAAGCTGCCGGGTATTCCTATGCAGTGGCAACGCCGGGCGAGTGGCTGCGCGCAAATCTCGGCGTACTGATTGCCAGCATTGCGATCGTCTGTCTGGCGGCGATAGCCCTCGTCGTGGTGTTCGTGTTTCGGGTGCAGAATATTTCGGTCGAGGGAAACATGCACTACACGAGCGAAGAGATCGAGGCGATGGTTTTGACCGATCGGCTTTCCTACAATTCGCTCTATCTTTCGTTAAAATATCGGAATAAGGAAATCCGGGACATTCCGTTTATCGAAACGATGAGTGTCCGGGTCGATTCGCCGGACAGCATCACGATCCGTGTTTATGAAAAGTCTGTGGCGGGCTACGTCGAATACATGGGGCGTTACATGTATTTTGACCGGGACGGTATCGTGGTGGAATCTTCGGAAACGAGGACAGAAGGAATTCCGCAGGTGACGGGAATTAGGTTCGACCATGTTGTTTTGTATGAGGCGCTTCCGGTGAAGAATACCGATATTTTTCAGGAAATCCTTTCGATTACGCAAATGCTTTCCAAGCATCAGATCACGACGGATAAAATATATTTCAACGAATCAAATGAAATAACACTTTATTTCGACAATATCCGGGCAAAGCTGGGAAAGGATAACCTGGAGGAAAAGGTGATGCGCCTGGAGCAGATTTTACCGAATCTGTCGGGCGAAAGCGGAGTACTCGATCTGCAGAATTACTCGGAAGACCGTAAAAATGTGACGTTTCAGAAAGATGGATAACCGCAAAGAAATTGAAAAAATGGGTTGCGTAATTCTGAAAATGATTATATGATAAATATTATGAAGTTTGTCAGGAATGAAGGAGGAAATACCCTTGCTGGAGATTAAAGTAAATGACGCAGAAGCGGCAGCGCACATCCTTGTCATTGGAGTTGGCGGTGCAGGCAATAATGCTGTAAATAGAATGATTGATGAGAAAATTGACGGTGTGGAGTTTATCGGAGTCAATACAGACCGACAGGCTCTGCAGTTCTGCAAAGCGGAAAAGCACCTGCAGATCGGCGAGAAGCTGACCAAGGGACTGGGCGCAGGCGCAAAGCCCGAAATCGGTGAGCAGGCAGCTCAGGAGAGTGCAGAAGAAATTTCCAAATCCTTAGACGGAGCAGATATGGTATTTGTTACCTGCGGTATGGGCGGCGGAACCGGAACCGGTGCGGCTCCTGTTGTCGCAAAGCTCGCCAAGGACAAAGGAATCCTGACCGTCGGTGTTGTAACCAAGCCGTTCCGCTTTGAAGCAAAGACCCGTATGAACAATGCGATGTCCGGTATTGAGAAGCTGCGTGACAGCGTGGATACTCTGATCGTTATCCCGAATGACAAGATTCTGGAAATTGTGGACAAGCGTACCAGCATGCCGGAAGCCCTGATGAAGGCCGACGAAGTCCTTCAGCAGGCAGTACAGGGGATTACCGATCTGATCAACGTCCCCGCAGTCATTAACCTCGACTTTGCGGACGTACAGACCGTTATGCGCGACAAGGGCATTGCTCACATCGGTATCGGCGAAGGTAAAGGCGACGATAAGGCTGTCATGGCAGTCAAAGCCGCTGTAGAGAGCCCGCTGTTAGAGACAACGATTGCAGGCGCAACCGATATCATCATCAACGTGTCCGGCGATATTTCCATGTTCGACGCTTCCGATGCGGTGGATTATGTCCGTGAGATCACCGGCGATGACGTTAACATCATCTTCGGTGCCATGTATGATTCCAACCAGGCAGATTACTGCCGGATTACCGTAATTGCAACCGGTATTGAGGAGACACCGGCTTCCCGCTTCGGTACTTCCTTTGCAAGAAAACCGATCACTCCTTCCGTAGGCCAGACCGGCATGAAGACCACAGTGAGCGCGACCGGCGCGAACACGACAAGACCGTATAACAGCGCACTGCAGCAGCCGGTTCATCCCGGAGCTGCTTCCAATGCGGAATTAAAGAAGCCGGCAGGCATAAATGGCATTCAGCCTGCTCCTACGGTACTGCGCAGCAAGGTACAGGAGAGAGATTTAAAGATTCCGGATTTCCTTCAGAAAAAATAAATAATTTTAGTAACGAAACAGAAAACACCGCGAGGTGACTGAAAAAGTCATTTCGCGGTGTTTTTTTGTCGAAACTTTCCCCGGCAGCGCACAGCGTTTCGACAAAATCCACGCGCCAGCATTTTTATAATAAGGACATACAGTTTTGGAAAACGTGCGGGAGGAAAGGCTTGTGAGCTATCGGATTTATGCAGACCGGGTCTGGATAATGCACACCTGTATCAATGTGCTGCTGTTATTTCTGACAGCGAAACTGTCTGGAATAACAGTAAGGGTTCGACGGATTATCGAAATAGCAGCCGGAAATGCGCTGTGCTTTACGGCAATCCTGTTGTTGCCTGCTCCGGCGGTTTTGCAGGAAGAAGTAGGGATAATTCTGGCAGGAAAAACGTTTTTTTGCCTGATTGCAGCACTTTGGTGGGTACAGCGATGCTTTCAGGTCAAAAGCCGGGAAGGAATGCGGCGTGTCTGGATCTGCTATATGTGTTGTGCCTGCGTGCTCGGCGGCGTCTGCAACGGCATTTCTGAAGTCCGGGAGCTGTTTGAAACCGATCAAAACGGTTTTGGAACCGGCGGGCAGGTTTCCATGATGCAGCTTTTGGTCTGGTGCGCGATTGTCGTCTGGTATGGTGCAAAGCTTCTGGACCGGGAGCGCAGGCGGCAGAAACATCCGATCTGGAAAGTCTCTTTTTTCTGGAAAACGAAGTTTTTTTCCGGAAGCGCGTTGATGGACAGCGGAAATTCCCTGAAAGACCCGTACACGGGGCGCCCGGTCTGTGTTTTGGACGAAGAGACGGCGAAAAAGCTTGGAATTTCGACGGAAAAGGCGGTTCGGCTGATTCCCTATCACAGCATCGGCAGGGCCCACGGACTCCTTCGGGCGGTGACGGTTTCAGAACTGTATCTGAGAAAAGACGGACAGGAGAAAAAGATTGCAGATGTGACGGTTGCGGTCGGACCCGGGCGTTTGAGCCGGTCGGGCGGATACCAGATGATTCTGCATCCAGCATTACTGGAGGAAAAGAAAGGAGCAGACCATGATATTAAAAGTAGCGATGCCGGGAAAAGTGCAGTTTAAATTGATTCGCCGGGAACCGGCATTTTTTATGGCACATGAGGGGGATATTCATTATATTGGCGGCGCAGATGTGCTTCCGGCACCTCTGGAAACGGAACAGGAAAACGAGGTGATTCAGGATCTGGCGACAGAGGAATATGCGCAGGAGGCGCGGTCAATTTTAATTGAACACAACCTGCGCCTGGTTGTTTACATAGCAAAGAAATTCGATAATACGGGCGTCGGCGTGGAGGATCTGATTTCGATCGGCACGATTGGACTGATCAAGTCAATCAATACATTCAATCCCGGGAAAAATATCAAGCTCGCAACTTATGCATCCCGATGCATTGAAAATGAAATCCTGATGTATCTGCGCCGCAACCACAAGACGCGGATGGAGGTTTCGATCGACGAGCCGCTGAACGTGGACTGGGACGGAAACGAGCTGCTTTTGTCGGATATCCTGGGGACGGATGAGGACGTGATTTACCGGGATATGGAAAACGAGGCAGAGCGCAGAATTTTAAGAAATGCGGTGGCGAAGCTTTCCGAGCGGGAGCGCACAATCGTCAGCCTGCGTTTTGGACTGGATACGCCGGACGGGCAGGAAATGACCCAGAAGGAGGTCGCGGCATATCTGGGTATTTCCCAGTCCTATATTTCCCGGCTGGAAAAAAAGATCATGAAGCGGCTGAAAAAAGAGATGGTGCGGGAGTGAAGCGGCGCGCTGCAGCTGCGCCCGACCGCCATGCCTGCACGCATTCCGGGATGTGCTGTCATGCCGTGAAATACTCACACCGTGTGTTACATGCTCCCTGCATCATGCGCTCAAATACGCGCGCATGATGCGGAGAGCATTTTTTTCGAGCCGGGAAACCTGTGCCTGGGAAATTCCGATCAGCTCGGCAACCTCCATCTGCGTTTTTCCCTCGAAAAAGCGCAGAGAAATGATCTCATGTTCCCGGGCATTGAGCTTTTTTAACGCGTCGGACAAAGACAGATGCTCGACCCAGTTTTCCTCCCGGTTCTTTTTATCCCGAATCTGATCCATCACATAGAGCGTGTCTCCTCCGTCTGTGAAAATCGGCTCATACAGGCTCATGGGATTCTGGATGGCGTCGAGGGCATAGACAATATCCTCCCGGGAGATGCCGACCTCGGAGGCAACCTCGGTGATGGACGGCTCCTTCTGGTTCTTTTTTAAAAGCATTTCCCGCGCGTAGATGGCTTTATAGGCGGTGTCGCGCAGCGAACGGCTGACCCGGATGGAGTTGTTGTCCCGCAGAAAACGCCGGATCTCGCCAATGATCATGGGAACAGCATAAGTTGAAAACCGTACTCCCAGTTCGGTATTGAAATGGTCGATTGCCTTGATCAGACCGATACAGCCAATCTGAAATAGATCGTCTACGTTTTCCCCAGCAGAGGAAAAGCGGCGAATGACGCTCAAAACGAGCCGCAGATTTCCCTTGATAAACTGTTCCCGTGCTTCGGCGTCACCCTGCCGGATCTGGATAAAAAGCGCGTCTTTTTCTTCATTGGTTAGGATCGGCAGGCGGGCGGTGTTGACGCCGCAGATTTCCACTTTGTTGAGTGCCATGGCATTGCCTCCTGTGATTGAAAAGCTATGAAAAGAGCATGGACGAAAAAACGGAATTTATTCAAAGCGATGACGCAGATTTTGATGCATTGCAGCACATGGCAACCGTAGTGAAAAGTGCGGCACCAGCGTGCGCACCGCTGCATAGGATAGAAAAAACGGGAGAATTTCGGATGCTTTTTTCAGAATTAAAAAGCAAGGAAGTCGTAAACTTACGCGACTGCCGGAAAATGGGACATGTGACGGACTTTGAGTTCGATGAGTGCAGCGGCGTGATCCAGAAAATTATTGTGCCGGGCATCGGCGGCAAAAACTGGAAATGCCTGTTTGGCTGCGATACGGAGTATGCGATTGCGTATCAGGATATCAAACAGATCGGACCGGATGTGATTATGGTAGATGTGCCGTAACACAACGGAATAGGTGTTTTTCTCAGATTTTACCAAAATGACAATGCAGCGGATATTCAGGTGTGCTATACTGAACATAAGAGAAACTGTGTCGCAGGCGACACAAAGTAGCCAGGATCGCAGAGACGAACTGGATGTTCGTCCCGCGGTTCCTTCGACACAAAGCGCCCGCGGAATGGAGATTGGTATGAACATTCTTTTGATCAATGGAAGCCCGAAAGGCGATCGAAGCAACACGTTAAAGCTCTCCAAAGCATTTCTGGAGGGCGTTTTGGAAATTCACAAGGATGCAGAGATCAGACAGATGAACCTTTCCGAGAAAAAGATCGCTCCCTGTAGGGGCTGTTTTGCCTGCTGGAACAAAACGCCGGGCAAATGCGTGATGACAGACGACATGCAGGAGGGCATCGAAGGCGAGCTGTGGGCGGATCTCATGATCTGGAGCTTTCCGCTTTACTATTTCAGCGTTCCGGGGCTTTTGAAAAACTTTATCGACAGGCAGCTGCCCATGAACCTCCCGTTTATGGAAGAGCAGGAGGGGCAGACCGGGAGCGGCGGGCATCCGTCCCGATACGATATGAGCGGTAAGCGGCATCTGCTGATTTCCACCTGCGGATTTTATACCGCAAAGAATAATTACGACAGCGTGACGAAGCTGTTCGACCATGTGTGCGGCGCAGGGCAGTATGAAAGCATTTTCTGCGGACAGGGTGAGCTGTTCCGTGTTCCGGAATTAAAGGCGCGGACGGATGAATATCTGGAATGCGTCAGACAGGCGGGGCGCGAATACGCACAGAAACAGGCGATTTCAGAAGGCACGAAGGAAAAGCTGAGGGAACTTCTGTATCCGAGAGATGTATTTGAAAAAATGGCGGATGCGAGCTGGGGCGTGGAAAAAAAGAGCGGCGAAAAGGAAGATCCGGTGCTGACCTTTACCAGACAGATGGCGGCACTTTATAACAAAGACAGCTTCGACCAAAAAGAGCGCGTGTTGGAAATCCGCTATACAGACCTGGGAAAAGCATGGCAGATCGTGCTCGGAAAAGACGGCAGCACGGTGCTGGATGCAGGCAGCAGGGAAGCAACGACGGTGATCGAGACGCCCTGGGACGTCTGGCAGTCGATTGCAAGGGGAGAGATCCGTGGGGATGCAGCACTGGCAAAAGGAATGTATCGCGTGACCGGAGATTTTTCTCTGATGATACACTGGGATGATTTCTTTGGTGCAGCAAATGCAGCTGCGGGAAAAGAAAAATCCGGCAAAAATTCCGACGGGAAGACAGCAGAAAAAGAAAAACAGCCGCAGATGATTTTCATGCTGGCAGCGTGGATTACGTTCTGGGTGGCAGTGTCTGTCGGAGAAAATGTCGGAGCGATCGTGACGCTGGCGATCTGCGCGTGCCTGCCGCTTGCTGCGTGGAACCGGAAGCTGACGGTTTATGACCGGCTTTCCTTTGGAATTGTCGCACTGCTTTCTGTCCTCGCCCTGCAAAAAGGCTGCGTCAATATCGCACTGCTTGCCGGATATCTGGGCTTCGGGCTGATGTGGCTGTTATCCTGCCTGACAAAAGAGCCACTCTGTGCGGCTTATGTCAAATACAACTACCATGGCGACGATGCGCTGGAAAATCCGATTTTTATGAAAGCGAACAGAATCCTGGCAGCGGGCTGGGGAATTCTCTACATTCTGATCGCAATCTGGTCGGCATTTCTGCTGCCGGCAGGGCATACGGCACTGATGCAGATTTTAAACAATACGGCGACCGTGCTCATGGGCATCTTTACGGGTTGGTTTGAAAAATGGTATCCGCAGCGTGTCGCGGCGGGAAAATAATTCCATCCCCCTCTTTACAAAGATGTTTTGCACGAAGTATAATAATTTAAACAAAACTAAAGAACCTTACAAATAGATAAGAAGGAGGGTATTGTTGTGAAGCTTCAGATTTCAAACTGCAAAAAGGCGGCGGTTCAGGACGGCATGATCGGTCTGTTTTTTGAGGATATCAACTACGCGGCGGACGGCGGTCTGTACGCAGAGATGATTGAAAACCGGTCGTTTTCCTTTGTGGACTGTTACGGGGACGTGGGAGATTATTATACTAAGCCTGCATGGGGCTATGGCTGGAATGCGACCAAAGAATGTGGTGAGGGCCGCATGGAATATGTGACGGGCAGCCCGATCAGCCGCGTGAATCCGTGGTATCTGCGGTTCACGGCGCAGGATGCCGGACAGGGCTTCTGGAATAAGGCGTATGACGGTATTTATCTGGAAAAAGGAAAGACCTACACCGTTCGGTTTTATGCGCGGGCGGCGCAGTATCCGGAAGGGAATATTACGGTACAGGTCACAAAGGACGGCAGAATCTGCGCACAGGCAGAGGTTTCCTGCATCCATGCGCCGGAGGAAACCTGGCAGAAATGGAACCTGTATGAAGCAGTACTGGAAGCCGGGGAGACAATCCGGAATGGCAGATTTACGATCAGCCTGACAAAGCCCGGCACGGTCGAGTTCGATTTGATTTCCATGATGCCGGACGATGCGGTGGCAGGTGTGTTCCGCAAAGATCTGTTTGAACTGTTAAAAGGCTTACATCCCGGGTTTTTGCGTTTTCCGGGTGGATGTATTATCGAAGGAAATACGCTGGAAAACCGTTACCGCTGGAAAGAGAGCGTCGGCGACATCAAAGATCGCCGCACGAATTTCAATCGCTGGGCAGTGCATCTGACGAGCGAGGAAAACGGATGGCACACGCAGTATTCCCATTACAACCAGACCCTCGGTATCGGTTTTTATGAATATTTTCTGCTGTGTGAGCTGATCGGAGCAAAGCCGCTGCCGGTTTTGAATGTCGGTCTGGCGTGTCAGTTCCAGTCCTATGAGCTGGTGGAAATGGACGAGCCGGAGTTTCAGGAGTTTTTGCAGGATGCGGTTGACCTGATCGAGTTTGCAAACGGTCCCGCAGACAGCACCTGGGGAAGTGTCCGTGCAAAAATGGGACATCCAGAGCCCTTCGGGTTGACGATGGTCGGCATCGGCAATGAGCAGTGGCAGACGGAAAAGATTGACTTCTTTGGTCGGTATCAGGCATTCGAAAAGGCAATCCACGCAAAATATCCCGAAATTAAGCTGATCGGCTCTGCAGGACCGGATATCACCTCCGAGCGTTACAACAAGGCATGGGAATTCTATAAAAAAGAAGTTCCTGCAAGAGACAATTTCTGCTATGCAGTAGATGAACATTACTATGTAAAACCCGACTGGTTTTATGCACATACAGATTTCTATGATGAATATCCGAGGGATGTCAAGGTGTTCTCCGGGGAATATGCTTCTCATCCGGTCAGCGGCATGAACCTGCCTCAGGCAAACACCCTGGGCGGCGCACTGGCAGAGGCTGCATTTTTGACCGGCGTGGAAAGAAATGCGGACGTTGTTGTGCTGGCTTCCTATGCGCCCCTGTTTGCAAGAGTCGGCTACGCGCAGTGGTCTCCGGATATGATTTGGTTCGACGAAACGAAAGCCTACGGAACGCCCAGCTATTTCGTACAGAAGCTTTACGGAGAAAATATGGGAACCGTGACCCTTGCGATGGACGGACAGGAAAAAGAGCTGCGCAAGGAGCAGGTTTATGCAAACGTAAGCCTCGATGAAAGAACCGGAGATCTCATCCTCAAGGTGGTCAACCATAACGACTGCGAAAAAACGCTCGAGCTCGATCTGGGCAGCTTCCGGGCAGCAGGAACGGCAAAGAACGTGATTTTGACCGGCGAGGGTGAAGACGCGTATAACTGCATTGAACATCCGGACAGCGTAAAACTTTCGGAGTGCGAGAGCAATGCAGCAGACGGCATCGTGCTTCCGGCAAACAGCTTTGTTGTAACACGGATTCCGACCGTGCGGTAAAAAAGGATTCTAAAATGGCAGGAGAAACAATAGAATGCACGCTTTGCGAGCATTCTATTGTCATGAATAAAAAAGAATGTGCCTTGGCACATTCT
>OKSH01002321.1_pt1 | contig 14390 bp, 4 predicted proteins | sample 1601231 | NCBI WGS metagenome assembly OKSH01 (sample SAMEA3541596, study PRJEB24748) | human gut metagenome | biome: human gut; feature: human-associated habitat; material: faeces | place: China | collected 2012 | reverse complement strand
CAGCCGAGCCAGCCGTCCCAGCCGAGCCAGCCGTCCCAGCCGTCTCAGCCGAGCCAGCCGTCCCAGCCGTCCCAGCCGGACGAGCCTGAAATGAAGTTCGACGATGTGGCAGAGGGCGCCTGGTACTATGACGCCGTGATGTGGGCTGTCAAGAACGGCGTGACCGCCGGCATGACCCCGACGACGTTTGTGCCCGACGGCTCCTGCACCCGCGCGCAGATGGTCGAATTCCTGTGGAACGCCGTCGCCAAGCCGGCTGCGACCATCAAGTCCGTCCCGTTCACCGACGTTCCGGAGTCCGGCAGCGCCGGTTACTGGTACGAGGATGCGCTCCTGTGGGCCTATGAGGCGGGCATCGTTGCCGGCACGACCGACACCACGTTCAGCCCGGACAAGGTCTGCACCCGTGCCGAGATGGTCTGCTTCCTCGTGCGTCTGCTGTCGGACGGCGCAACGGACAATATGCCGTTTGTTGACGTTCCGGCCAGCGCATGGTACTACAACGAAGTGCAGTGGGCATGGGCCAACGGCCTGACTGTCGGCACCAGCGCCACCACGTTCAGCCCGGACAAGGCCTGCACCCGTGCCGAGGCTGTTGAGTTCCTGTACAACGCGTTCGCGGAGTAAGGAGCTCACTGAAAATTACATGTTTTTCTATCAGGACTTCGGTTGCTAATAGACAAATCATAGACCCCAAAGCACAAAGAAGAGATGGGAAAACCTCATCTCTTCTTTTTTCACACATTGAGCTGACAAATTTAGAGAGGAAACTACAGAAAAGGAGCTGATGTGAGTCGTGAAAGCGACCCGATTCGCGAACAGAGCGTGGGCTTTTGTGTTGGCCGTCCTGATGACGCTGACGCTCATTGCCCCGCAGGCGCTGGCTGCGAACACCGTAGACCCCGTTGAACCTGCCAGCGGTAAGATCCTTGTGAGTCAGACGGATTACACGCTGATCGACGGCGTGACGGAATCTGACATCTTCCTGAATACGAAGGAAGGCAATGCGCAGATCGCCGGTTTTATGACGACGATCGCACCGGGTGCGAAGGCAACATTCAAGGCTTCGTACAACGGTTACTATACAGAAGGCAGCACGCCCGCGTCCCGCAAGGACAAGGCGGCCAATCTGGCCTGGAGCATGGAAAAGACCACGCTGCAGGCTGCCAACTACACCAAGGCTACCGGCGGCAACGTCATCATGGCCATGAACGGCGACTACTACAACATGCAGACGCTGCAGCCGCTCGGTTACCTCATCATGGAGGGCAACCTCATTCAGAAGAATAACGGTGTTGCCAATGAGCCGTATTTTGCGGTTTTGAAGGACGGTACCTATGCCATCCGTGACGCCGGGGCGGACTGCTCCGACGTTCTGGAAGCGATTTCCGGACCGTTTTATCTGATCAAGGATGGACAGCCCTGCTACAACGGGAATCCGGACCTCATGCCGCGCAACTGCATCGGCATCAAGGCGGACGGCACGGTCGTGACCTTCTTGGCCGACGGCCGCCAGAGCCCGTACTCGGTCGGCATGACGATCGATGAGGAGATTTCGTTCCTGTATGCGCAGGGCGTGGTGAATGCGATCTTCCTCGACGGCGGCGGTTCCGCCACCTGCGCCACCAAGCGCGAGGGCACCACGGAGCTTCAGGTCCGCAACCGCCCGTCCGACGGTGTGGAGCGCACGGTCGCCAGCGCCCTGCTGCTGGTCTCCACGGCGGAGAGTGACGGCGTGTTCGACCATGCCTCCCTTTCCCCGAACAACACGGTCTACACGCCCAACAGCCAGATCCAGTTCTCGGCCATCGGCGTGGATAAAAACGGCGGCGAGGCCGCGCTCCCGGAGCATGTGACCTGGACGGTCGCGGACGCCAAGAGCGGCACGATCGACGCCAACGGTCTGTTCACGCCCGCGAAGAACTATAAGGGTGATGTGACGGCGCGTCTGCTTGTGGACGGCACCGTCAAGGGCACGACGAGCGTGAAGATCGCGGACATCACGGATGTGCATTTCAGCAGCACGTCCGTGTCGCTGGACTTTGGCGCGACATCCGATCTCGGTCTTGTTGCCAAGTGTGACGGTGTGGACATCGCCTATAAGCCCGGTGACTTCAAATGGACGATCAAGTCCAAGACGGCCGGTGTGCCGGATAATGACGTCGGCCACATGGACGGCAACACGTTCGTGGCCGGTACCGGCAGCGGCACGATGAACGCGACCGTCACGGTCACCTATGTAAACGATCACGCCAAGTCGGCGGAGGTCGGTGTGGAGATCGGCAAGCTGCCGGTGACGCTCATGGACTTTGAGCCCATCAACGGCCAGCGCCAGACCTGCGCGCACTATCACTGGGGCAAATCCACTTACGTGGATAACGGCATGAATCCCGACCACGGCTACATCGGCAATGTGTCCCCGATTACGGTCACGACCGGCGGCACGTATTCCGACAATCCGACGACGGCGGAGCTCTCTGCGCCCTACCGCTTCACAGGCAACTGGGACAGCAAAGTTCCGGCTGCAGACATTTTCCGCGCCAACGGCTATAGCTATTACCTGTGGCCGAACAACTCTATCACGCAGTATCGCTGCGGCGACCTGAAGATGACGACGGCGGCCGAGGGCGGTCAAGTGCGCTTCGGCGACTACGCCATGGAGCTGAACTATGACTACGAGTCTTATGACGGGTCGAAAAACTCCAACTTCTATGTTCGCTACTGCGGCGACCAGATCAAGATCGAGGGCACGCCCACGGAGATCGGCGTCTGGATCTATGCACCGGAAAACACGCCGTGTTATTCGCTCTATGCCGATATTATGTTCTGGAAGGGCAGCGACTATGGAACTAAAAATTACCTTCTCTCGCATAAGGGTGCAAATGGCGAGCCCTCCACGATCATTGACTGGACCGGGTGGATGTACTGCTCGGCAAATATTCAGGACATTTGGCAATATCAGGATGAGGAGCACCCGCTGAGCATCATCCCCGGCGCAGGTGTGTTCTGGCTGTCCTATCAGCCAGCAAAGGTCGACGATATGATGGGACATGCGGGCGCTGGGCGGCGCAACGGCACCATCTACTTCGATAACTATCGCGCCGTCTACGGCACGAACCTTGACGACCTGGATAACCCGGTCATCCACGACATGACGATCAACGGCCAGACGCTCGCGGACGACGGCTCCACCGTCATTAACTCCAACTCGATCGAAGCGGTCGCCTCGTATGACGATGTGGACGGTCAGAACCGCTCCGGCATCAACGCCAAGGCGACGGTCGTCAAGATCGACGGCAATGAGATCCAGTCGGACAATTCCGACACGAATGCGACCGTGCGTCTGACGCTCCAGAACGGCAAGCACACCATGACGGTCTCCGTGTCCGATGCGTTCGGCAACACGGTCGAAAAGACCACGGCCTTTGTCGTTGCCGGCGATATGCTGGACACGGCCACGGTCAGCGTCAGCGGCTCGGACTTCGTCCCGCTCGGCAGCGACTATACGCTGACGGTCGCGTCGGACGGCAAGGTCAAGTCCGCAGACATCACGCTGCTCAACCTCAACGATGATATTGGCCAGCCGACGGTGAAGTTCGCCGACGGCGTGACCGGCAAATTGGTGTATACCAAGACCGGCTTTAAGAAAGCCATGCTGACGCTGCATCTCGAGGCGGCCGCCCCGGTCGAGGGTGAGCTGGCCGCGCTGACCTTCCAGATCGACGCCGGCCTGGACACGACGGTCAACCAGTTCACGTACACGGTGTCCAACATCGCGCTCACCGCGGCAAACGGCGAGACCTACACGGCTGCCCAGGCGGCTGTGCGTCTGCCGCTGTCGGCGTACTACAGCATCCAGCCCGGCCCGCAGGCGGTCGGCATGTCCAGCGTGATCGCGGTCTATGAAAAGGACGGCAGTCCCGCCGCCGGCGTGACCGTGTCGCTTGACGGCACGGAGATCGGCAAGACCGATGCCAACGGCCTGCTCGAGACCGATGCCATGAAGACCAAGGACGCCGGCACGGTCTGCGTGCTCACGGCTGTCGGCCCGAAGGGCGTCGCAGAGGCGACGAAGGTCACCGTTCTGGCGGACGCCGCCGGCACGGAGTATACCGCCGTCCATCTCAACGCCGTTCAGGGCAGCAGCACGAAGCAGAACATCAGCTGGCTGTCCGGTCTCGGTACGGGCGGCAAGGCGGTCGTGCAGTACCGCGTAAAGGGCGCGGAGGACTGGCAGACGGCGGAGGGCAACTGCACGCTCACAGGTTTCTCCACCTCCGGGCAGGCTGCCTATGTCAACACCATTCAGCTTACGGGGCTGACGGCCGGCGCGGATTATGAGCTGCGCGTCGGCGACGGCAGCACATGGTCCGAGCTGCACACCTTCCGCACGAACGCGGCGCAGCAGGACACCACGGCCTTCGTCGTCATGGGCGACACGCAGATGTCCGGTGACCGTGAGGCGGATGCCGAGAGCATCGCGATCCTTGACGCGCTCGGCGATCTTGTCAAGGACAAGCAGGTCGACTTCGGCCTCCAGACGGGCGACTATGTCGACAACGGCACCAACTACGCCATGTGGGCCGAGATGCAGGAGGCGTTTAACCACACGTTCCCGAACGTGGACTTCATCCACACGCTCGGCAACCATGAGTACTATGGCGATTTCAGCGGAAGTACTGCCAGCAATATCCTTCAGCTCCCGAGCAAGGACTACTACTCCATGGAGTACGGCGATGTCTATGTCGCCGTCATCAACAACGGCGCCGACCTGAGCGCAGCCTGCGAATGGCTCAAGCAGGACGCGGCGCAGAGCACCTGCATGTGGAAGGTCCTGTCCATCCACCAGCCGCCGTATTACACGAACGCCAAGGGCGGCAGCGAGCGGTTCCATGAGCAGATCCCGGCCGCGGCAGAGGCTGCCGGCATCGACGTGGTCTTCTCCGGTCATGACCACTCCTATGCACGCATCATGGCCAAGGACGGCGCGGCCGTCACCGAAAACGGCGTGACCTATTTCATTTGCGGCGACCTGGGCGAGAAGTCCAAAAACGTCAACTATGCGATGTCTTCCGATTTCTCGTTTGCCTACAAGGAGCAGGCTTACGAGGGCCTGATCATGTACGTCACGGCCAACGGCAAGGAAATGACGATCACCGCTTACGACAGCAAGGACGGCCGTGTGGTCGATTCCACGACGCTGCAGTCCCGCTGCTCGAAGGGCCACCAGCTGACGACCTACCAGAATGGCAAGTCTGCCTGTGCGGTCTGCGGCAAGCTGATCGACGTCAAGGACGCGCAGTACACCGGCTGGATGACCGTCGAGGGCACCGAAAAGCAGATGTACTTCCTGGCCGGCGACTATGTCACCGGCTGGCAGCAGATCGGCGAGAAGATGTACCACTTCGGCGATGACGGCATCGCCCACGTGACCGAGACGGTCGACACCCGTACCTGCACGAAGTACGGTTGGCTGGAGACCACCTGCAAGACCTGCGGCGCCGTTCATCACAGTGCATCTCTCTGGCCGGAGGGCCATAAGTGGGATGACAACCATGTCTGCACGAAGTGTGGCTTTGTGGGCAGGGACATCTCCAAGGCAACGGTCAAGACGTGGCCGGCCACGTATAAGGGCGGCAGCACACCGTGCTATGTGGAGGCCACCTACGAGGGACAGAAGCTGACAGTCAAGACCAGCGACGCGGGTGTTGACGGCTATGTTTCCTATTCCAACAACACCAAGGTCGGCTATGGCGTCGTGACGATCCGCGGCATGGGCGATTACTATGGCATCGTGTCCGCACAGTATGAGATCGTTCCGCCGGTCGTCTCCGGTGTTGCGGTGACGGATGTCGGCCAGAAGCGTCTGACCGTCGGCTGGAATCCGGCTCCCGGTGCTGAGAACTACCGCGTGGAGATCAGCAGCGACGGCGGAAATACCTGGGAGGTCTTGGAGGTGACCTCGCAGACCAGCTGCGTGGCCACGGGCCTGAACCCGTCGACGGCGTACAGCTTCCGCGTATACGGCTGCACGAAGGTCGGCGACACCTGGTTCAATTCTCGGCATTATTCCAATGTCGTCAGCGCAACGACACTCAACGCCGACCAGTTCGCGCCGTCCGAACAGTTCAAGGACATCTGTGCGACGGTCGACGGACAGACGATCTCCGGCATGCAGTCCGGTGCGGATCAGTATCTGTTCCTGCCGGCCAGTGCGAAGCTGAGCAAGCTCGCCCTGATGGTCACGACGCACAGCAGCGACGCACTCAAGATCGAGCTGCAGGGCACGAAGGGCACGCAGACGCTCGACGGTGCTGCCGTGAACGTCACCAAGCTGGCGGATGCGCAGGACGGCCTGTATGATCTTGCGGTTCTCGTCAACGGCCAGAAGGCTGCGGTCGTGCACATCGCACAGTCGGCCAATATCAACGCGCTCTACATCACGAGTGACGATCCGGCCACACAGGGCAGAGACTTTGTCGATGCCAGCAAGTCCAACATCGCGACCGGCAAGCTGCTCGTCGTAGACAAGGACGGCAAGGCCGTGTATGACGGTGCGCTCACGCAGCTCAAGGCGCGCGGCAACACCACCTTCACCAACGCCGAGAAGAAGTCCTACCAGATCAAACTCGACGGCAAGTCCGACCTGATCGCCTGCGGCGAGAAGGTCAAGACCTGGACGCTGCTCGCCGGCTCCCACGACGCAACGCTCATGCGCGACAAGATGTTCAAGGATCTTGCCAAGTCGCTCGGCATGCCGTACACGGCCAGCACCGACTGGGTGGATCTGTACTACGACGGCGTGTATCGCGGCACATACATCGTCAGTGAGAAAAACTCCGTCAACAAGACGGGCGTCAACATCACTGACATGGAAAAAGCCTACGAGGCGTGCAACCCCGGCTACGGTGAGAACGCTTCCACGGCACTGGCCGAGAACAAGTACGGCCAGACTTACCAGTACACCACCGGCCTGACCGAGCCGGAGAACATCACCGGCGGCTACCTGCTGGAGCTCAACGGCACGAAGCTCGACGACAGCTACAACCCGAAGTATGACGAGGCCAGCGGCTTTATCACCGGCAAGGGCTCCGCGATGAATGTCAAGAGCCCCGAGTGGTGCGGCAAGGACGCTATGGCTTACATCAGCGAGTACTATCAGGAGTTTGAAGACGCCGTCTACGCGCAGGATGCCGACGGCAACTATACCGGCTACAACGCGCAGACCGGCAAGTACTACTATGAGTACTGCGATCTGAACTCGCTGGTTCAGGCTTACCTGATCCAGTACCTCTCCGGCAACTCTGACGCGTTCTACTCCTCGTTCTTCTTCTATAAGGACGCGGACGGCCTCATGTACGCCGGCCCCGTCTGGGACATGGAGCTGACCGGCGGCGGCGGCTGGTCCGGTGTGATCACGTCGGACAACACCTTCATCAACGGCCGCTATCTTGTCCAGGCACTCACCAAGATCCCCGGCTTCCGCGCTGCGGTGAACAACTACTATCACAACACCTTCCTTGCACAGGCGCAGGCGCTTGTCGGCGACAACGGCAAGGTTCAGGGGTATTACGATCACATCTCGGCCAGCGCCGCGATGAACTACCGCCAGTGGCCGCTGGTCCGTGTCGGCAAGCCGAGCTCGGATAATCACTTCTGGCCCGACGGAACGACCTACGGCGACACCGTCAAGGATCTCAACACGTGGCTGAGCGCGCGCATCGCAAAGATGAGCGCAGAGTTCAACGATACGTGGGATGATGGCGTCGTGACCAAGGAGCCGACCTGCACCGAGAGCGGCGTGCGTACCTACACCTGTGAAAACGGCAATATCATGTACGAGAGCATCCCGGCGCTCGGTCACAAGGAAGTGATCGACCCGGCGAAGGATGCGACCTGCACGCAGACCGGCCTGACGGAAGGCAAGCACTGCTCCGTCTGCGGCGAGACGCTCGTTGCGCAGGCAGAGGTTCCGATGAAGCCGCATACGCCGAAGGCGACGGAGATCGTTCCGGCGACCTGCACAGAGGATGGCACGGCGGGCGGCATCGTCTGCGCTGTGTGCGGCACGACGCTGGAAGGCTCGAAGCGCATTCCGGCAAAGCATCACTATGTCGGCGGTTACTGCACGGTCTGTGAGCGGCAGGATCCGCTGCGCATCCCGTGCTCCGGCGATCAGCATTGCCCGGGCCACAGCTTCAGCGACATGCCGTCGACCGACTACTGGTCACACGGCGCGATCGAATATGTCGTTGCGCACAAGCTCTTCTTCGGCACGAGCGCGACGACCTTTGAGCCCAAGACCAAGCTGTCCCGCGCGATGATCGTTGAGATCCTCTATACGCTCGAGGGCGAGCCCGCCGTCACCGGGGAGAATCCGTTCCGTGACGTTGCGGACAACAGATGGTACACCAACGCGGTGATCTGGGCGGCGGAGAACAAGATCGTGGCCGGCATCGGCGACGGCAAGTTCGACCCGGACGGCGATGCAACGCGCGAGCAGGTCGCGACGATCCTGTATGAGTACGCAGCGTTCAAGGGCTGTGACATGAATGTGTATGGCGATCTGTCGACGTTCGCGGACATGGGTAAGGTTTCCGATTTCGCGAAGGAGCCCATGACCTGGGCAGTTGCCGAGAGCCTGATCTCCGGTGTCGCAGTCGGCCGCGAGGCGCTGCTCGATCCGCAGGGCGTGACGACGCGCGAGCAGTTTGCGATGATGATGGCGGAGTACATGATGCAGGTGCTCCCGCTGACGCCGGACAAGCCGGACGAGCCGGATGCACCGGATGTACCGAGTGCGCCGAGCGCTCCGGTCGAGCCCAGTGTCTCACCCGAGGAGCCCAGCGCTTCGCCCGAGGAAACCAGCGCTTCCCCTGTGCCCAGCGCGCAGCCGGCTGAAACGGTGAAGCCAGAAACGGTGCAAACGCCCGCAGAAGGCGAAACGCCGTAATCACGGCGCGGGCGCACTACCCCCAAAGCCCCAAAACGGGACATCCCGGAGCGGCAATGCCGCTCCGGGATTTTTGGTTGGCGCGCACACATTTTTTCGCGAAAATTTCGTAAAAAGTGCGGAAATTCCTGTCATATACTTGACAAACCCCGCTGCCGCGTGCTACACCTATTTTATCGTAAAGGGAATGCAATCTATACGGAAAGGCAAAAGCAATGACATTGGATAAACTGAAAATCGGTTCTTCAGGCGTCATCACGGCGGTCGGTGGGGACGGCCCGCTGCGCTGCCGCCTGCTGGACATGGGGCTCACGCCCCGCACACGCGTCACGCTGCAAAAGGTGGCGCCGATGGGCGACCCGATCGAGATCCGTGTGCGCGGGTACGAGCTGACGCTGCGCATCGAAGAGGCGGAGAAGATCGAGGTCGAGGGGGTGTCGGCATGATCTTTGCACTTGTCGGCAACCAGAACTGCGGCAAGACGACGCTGTTCAACGCCCTCACGGGCTCGAACCAGCACGTGGGCAACTTCCCGGGCGTGACCGTCGACCAGAAAATGGGCGAGATGCGCGATGAGAAGGGCTGCTCCGTCGTCGACCTGCCGGGCATTTACTCGCTGCGTCCGTACACGCAGGAGGAGATCGTCTCGCGCGATTTCATCATCAACGAAAAGCCGGACGGCATTATCAACATCGTCGATGCCACGAACATCGAGCGCAACCTCTATCTCACGCTGCAGCTGCTTGAGCTGCGCGTGCCGATGGTGCTGGCGCTGAACATGATGGACGAGGTGCGCGCCAACGGCGGCGCGGTCGACGTGCAGAAGATGAGTGATGCGCTGGGCATCCCCGTCGTGCCGATCTCGGCGGCGAAGGGGGAGGGCGTGTCTGAGCTCGTGGATCAGGCGCTGAGCGTCGCGCGCAGCCGTGCGCTGCCGAAGGTGACGGACTTCTGCTCGGACGATTCCGCCGTGCACCGCTGCATCCATGCGGTCGTGCACATCATTGCCGACCATGCCGACCGCATCGGCGTGCCGGCACGCTTTTGCGCGGCCAAGCTCATTGAGGGCGGCGATGATCTGGCGCAGGTGCTCGATCTCGACGAGAACGAGCGCGAGCTGCTCGAGCACTGCATCGTGCAGATGGAAAACGAGACCGGGCTCGACCGCAACGCGGCGCTGGCCGATATGCGCTATACCTTCATCGAGACCGTCGTTGCCTCCTCCGTGGTCAAGTGCCACGAGAGCAAGGAGCATGCGCGCTCGATGAAGATCGACCGCATCCTCACGGGCAAATATACCGCCATGCCGACATTTCTGCTCGTCATGCTGCTCACGTTTTATCTCACTTTCAACGTCGTCGGCAAGTGGCTGTCCGACCTGCTGCAGCTCGGCATTGACGCGCTGACCGGCGTCGTGGACGCGGCGCTCACGGCCTACGGCATCAACCCCGTCGTGCACAGCCTCATTATTGACGGCGTGTTTGCCGGCGTCGGCAGCGTGCTCGTGTTCCTGCCGATCATCGTGACGCTGTTTTTCTTCCTGTCCATTCTGGAGGACACCGGCTACATGGCGCGCGTGGCCTTCGTCATGGACAAGCCCCTGCGCAAGATCGGCCTGTCCGGGCGCAGCATCGTGCCGATGCTCATCGGCTTCGGCTGCTCGGTGCCGGCCATCATGGCCACGCGCACCGTCTCGTCCGACCGTGACCGGAAAATGACCATCCTGCTCACGCCGTACATGAGCTGCTCGGCGAAGATCTCGATCTACGCGTTCTTCACCGCGGCGTTTTTCCCGCGCTACCGCGCGCTCGTCATGCTGGGACTGTATGTCCTCGGCGTCCTCATCGGCATCCTCGCGGCGCTCATCATGAACAAGACGGCCTTTCGCGGCAAGCCCGTTCCGTTTGTCATGGAGCTGCCGAACTACCGCATGCCCGGACTCAAGAGCGTGGCGCTGCTGCTCTGGGAGAAGGCAAAGGACTTCCTCCAGCGCGCGTTCACGGTCATCTTCCTCGCAACGATCATCATCTGGTTCTTGCAGAGCTTTAACACGCGCCTGAACGTCGTGGCCGACGGCGCCGAGAGTCTGCTCGCGCTCATCGGCCGCTGGATCGCGCCGATCTTCCGGCCGCTCGGCTTCGGTGACTGGCGCTGCGCCACGGCGCTCATCTCCGGCTTCATCGCCAAGGAGTCTGTTGTGAGCACGCTGCAGGTGCTGCTCGGCGGCGCGGCCATTTCGTCGCTGCTCACCACGCGCTCGGCCATCAGCTTCCTCGTGTTCACGCTGCTGTATACGCCGTGCGTGGCCGCCATCGCCACCATCCGCCGCGAGCTCGATTCCCGGCTCAAGACGGTCGGCGTCGTCCTTTTGCAGTGCACAGTCGCGTGGGTCGTGGCGTTCGTTGCATATGCGATCGCGGGGCTGGTGTGATGCGGGCGCTGGATTATATTTTGCTGGCAATCGTTGCGGTGTGCGCCGTGATCGCGTGGCGCGTCTGGCGGCGCACGATGAAAAAGGGCGGCTGCTGCGGCGGAAACTGCACCGGCAACTGCGCGCAGTGCGGCAGAGCGTGCGCGCACAAGCCGAAAAAGTAACCGCGGCACATGAATACAAACCTGAACCTCCTGCGGCGGGACGCTGCGGGGGGGTGGCAAGCCGAGCAAGGCTTCCCGGATCCGGGAAGCCTTGCTTTTTTGTGTGCAGCAGGAAAATGCCTAGAAAAATATGGTTTCTGTAGGATTTTAATGGAAATGTGCAGAAAACGGCGGCCGGAGGGCGGCCCACGACTATTGAAATTGCGCAAAGAATGCGTTAAAATGATGCTGCATTTGTCACGCGTTTGGCAAAGACCAAAACGCATCATTTTTATTTGAAAGAGTTTCGCATTGCGCGCGCCATGCTGCGCAGCGCAGACTACCTCCTGCTCGACGAGGCGACGAGCAACCTCGACGCCACGAGCACCGCGCTCGTCACCGAGGCGATGGACCGGCTCATGAAGGATCGCACGACCGTCATGATCGCGCACAGCTATGAGGCGGCCAAGCGCGCCGACTACGTCATCGTCATGCGCGCCGGCACGGTCGAAGCCGCCGGCACGCGGATGAGCTGCGCGCGAGCAATGCATACTATCAAATGTTCAGCAAATCACTTTGATGTCAGCGAGGGAATCATGATCAGAGAAAATGTGAAGCTTACCGACGCTCAGCCCGGCGATATCTGCTGCGGCTTCGAGCTGGAAAAGAAGCAGTACGTCGCCTCCAAGGCGGCGACGCTGTACACCATGCGGCACAAGAAGTGCGGAGCGGAGCTCCTGTACTTCGACCGCGACGACGAGAACAAGACCTTCTGCATCGGCTTCAAGACCCTGCCGGAGGACGACACCGGCGTGTTCCACATCCTGGAGCACAGCGTGCTCAACGGCTCAAAGCGGTTTCCCGTCAAGGAGCCGTTCGTGTCCCTGCTGCAGGGGTCGATGCAGACCTTCCTCAACGCCATGACCTACAGCGACAAGACCATCTTCCCGGTCTCCAGCCGCAGCGAGCAGGATCTGTTCAACCTCATGCGCGTGTATCTCGACGGCGTGTTCTGCCCGAACATCTACGAAAAGCCGGAGATTTTCATGCAGGAGGGCTGGCACTACGAGTTTGACGGCGAGCAGGCGCAGCCGTACTACAACGGTGTCGTCTTCAGCGAGATGAAGGGCGCCTATGCCGATGTCGAGCGCGTCATCGGCGAGGGGACGGACCGGCTGCTGTATCCCGACACCTGCTACGGGTTTTCGAGCGGCGGCAAGCCGGAGCACATCCCCGAGCTGAGCTATGCACAGTTTATTGCCGCGCACAAGCGCTTTTACCACCCGTCAAACGCGCGCATCTTCCTCGACGGCCACATGGACGCCGAGCGCGTGCTTGCCTATATCGACGCGGAGTACCTGTCGCAGTACACATACCGCGCCCCGGATTTTGACTTCACGGTGCAGCAGCCCCGCACGGGCGAGGCCACGGTGTACTATGAGGCCATGCCCGGCGAGGAGACGCTCTGCCATATGAGCCTCTCCAAGCTCCTGTGCCGCTATGACGATGTGGAGACGGTCTATGCAGCCAAGATCCTCTCGGACTATCTCACCGGCTCGAATGAGGCGCCGCTCAAGCGCGCATTTCTCGAGCGCGGTCTTGCGCAGGATGTGACGCTTGAGATCTCCGACGGCATTTATCAGCCGAGCGCCGCGCTCATCGTGCGCAACACGACCAGAGACGCCTTTGACAAGGTCAAGACCCTTGCGGCGGAGGTCACGCGCGATATGCTCGCAGCCGGGCTCGACCGCGCGGCGCTCTCGGCGTCGCTCGAGCGCTTTGCCTTCACCAACCGCGAGATCACCGAGCCCTACGGCGTGGAGCTTGCCTGCCGCGCGTTTGACAGCTGGCTCTACGGCGGCGATCCGCTAGCGTATATCGACAACGCCGCTGTGTTCGACGCGCTGCGCGAAAAGATCCATGCGGGCTATTTTGAGCGTCTGCTGTCCGACCTGCTCGGCTCGAGCGGCGACCTGTGCACCCTCTATGTGCTGCCGTCGCTCACGAAGGATGACGCCCGCCGTGAATCTGAGCGGCTCGCCGCCGTCACCGCCGCGTGGGATGCCGATCAGCGCAGCGAGGCGTATGCGGCCTTCCGGCGGATGCAGCAGTGGCAGCAGAGCGAGGACAGCGCGCAGGCGCTCATGAGCCTGCCGCACCTGCGCCTCGAGGATGTGCCGCAGACGGTCGCCCCTGTGCAGACGCAGCCGGGCGAGGTCAATGGCGTGCGGACGCTGTACGTCTCGGGCGACACGAACGGCATCGTGTACCTCAACCTGTACTTTGACGTCTCCGACCTCACGGACGAGGAGCTGTGCATGCTCAACGTGCTGAGCACCTGCTTCGGTGAGCTGCGCACGGAGGCCTGCCCCGCGGACGTGCTGCAAAACCGCGTCAAGGCGCTGCTGGGCTCACTGTTTTTGCGTGTGGACTGCCTGCAGAAGCAGGGGGACACCGAGCGCGTGCACCCGTATCTGCTCGTGTCGGCAAGCATGCTCGAGGAAAACGCGGCCGAGGCGGTGCAGCTTCTGCGCGAGCTGCTCACGCAGGGGCGCTATGACGAGACGGACCGCATCGGCGAGACCGTCATGCAAAATGACTATTTCATGCGCCAGTCGCTCATCTCGAACGGCCACACCTTCGCCGTCACCAAGTCGCTGTCGGCGTTTTCGGCCGGTGCTGCGCTCAAGGAGACGCTTGAGGGTGAGACCTTTGTGCGCTGGTTTGCGGCGCTGGCCGCCGGCTTTGCGCAAAACGGCGCGCAGGTGAGCGCCGCGCTTGCCGCACTCACCGAAAAGGTGTTTGTCACGAGCCGCCTCTTCGCGGGCTATTCCGGTGCGCTCGATGCCGGTGTGCTTGCGCA
>OKSH01002317.1_pt1 | contig 14413 bp, 8 predicted proteins | sample 1601231 | NCBI WGS metagenome assembly OKSH01 (sample SAMEA3541596, study PRJEB24748) | human gut metagenome | biome: human gut; feature: human-associated habitat; material: faeces | place: China | collected 2012 | reverse complement strand
CTGGAGTGAGAAGACAGGAAGTTTACCGGACACAGAGCCTGCAGGAGAATATGATAAAAGAAAATGAGCGGGCCAGTGCCGGTGTGACATTGCCGGCTTCCTCCACCGATGACACAGAGGAAAAAGGACAAAAGAGTGCGGAAGCTTCTGGGGATACAGAGGCTCAAGCTGATGATACAGCTCAGGACAGCAGCAAAGGCGCCGAGGATACAGAGAGTGAAGCGGCAGCAGCAAAAGTGCAGGAGCCTGAGATTTCGGTACTTCTTATGACAGACGGATATAAAGGATATACACACCAGAGCGTAAAGTTACAGTTTCATGGAAGTTATCATCTTCTGGGCAGCCAGGAGATGGACTATGCAGACGGCGAGACATTGGAGCTGACTGCAGACAGTCCCCTTTTTGGGGATGGAAAGCTGGAGCTTCAGGCAAGTGGAGCGGAAAACAGGGCGACCCTGCTGTCAGTGGAAAGGCAGCAGGGCAATCCTGCTTATAGGGGTAATTTTACTGTCTATCAGGAGGCGGGAGGTCTGCGTATCGTAAATACACTGCCTCTGGAAGCGTATCTTTACGGTGTGGTACCCAGTGAAATGCCTGCGTCTTACCATATAGAAGCTCTGAAAGCCCAGGCCGTCTGTGCCAGAACGTACGCCTGTGTACAGATGCAGAAGAGTGCCTTGTCTGATCTCGGTGCGGATGTGGATGACAGTGTGGCCTATCAGGTCTATCAAAACGGCGGAGAGGCTGCCCAGGCCAATGATGCTGTGGATGAGACAAAAGGAGAAATCCTGGAGAGCGGAGGTCAGCCTATCACCGCATACTACTTTTCTACTTCCAGTGGAAAGACCAGTACAGATGAAGTGTGGGAGGTTTCAGCTCCGGCTTCTTATCTGAAAAGTGTGGACTGCAGTTATGACGCGCAGGAACCATGGCATCAGTGGAGTATTGCTTTTTCGGCGGAACGTATGCTGACAGCCATACAGGCTAAATATGCGGGGGTACAGGAAATCCATGATATTGACGCGTCAAAGACAAGTGACAGCGGTGCTGTCATGAATCTGACTCTTGATACAGACCAAGGAGTTTACAATATCAGTAATGAGTACGATATACGTGCCTTGTTGTCTCCGGACGGACTTTCCATAACGAGACAGGATGGTTCCGTGGTGAAAGGGTCAACGCTTCTTCCAAGCGCTTATTTTACACTGGAAGAACAGCGGGATGAAAATAATGTCCTCACAGGCTATGTGATAAGCGGCGGCGGTTACGGCCACGGCGTGGGTCTGAGCCAGAATGGTGCAAAAGGAATGGCAGAAGCGGGGATGAGTTACCAGGAGATACTTGCCTATTTTTATAAGGATGTAGAGCTGGCTGATATAGCGGATTAGCCGTTACTGTCCATATGGTGCGTGGCTGCCTTGGGATTGCATTGCATTTGCAAGGCAACACCTCGCGGGACACTTGTCATCCGAAGGGGCACATGCTATAATGGGAAAATAATGCGTAAATTACATGCGGGTACAGATAAAATGAAAATTATAAAAAGTATGGTGAACACAGTCACCGGATTTATGGAAAAAATGAATAAGAATCACGTGTCAGCCTATTCTGCACAGGCTGCCTATTTCATCATACTTTCTTTTATCCCATTTATGCTCCTTCTCATGACTTCCGTGCGGTATACCCCCCTTAACAGGCAGGAAGTGATCAATGCAGTGATGCAGATCTGTCCTGAGAGCTTTGAGACCTTTATCCAGGGAATTGTCAATGAAGTGTATGAGAAATCCCTGACGGTTGTGCCGCTTTCCGGTTTTATTGCTCTGTGGTCGGCAGGAAAGGGAATCCAGTCACTGACCAATGGCTTTAACTGTATTTATCAGGTAAAAGAGACCAGGAATTACATTGTGACAAGGATCCGGTCTGTATTTTACACCTTTGTCTTTGTCATTGCCATTGTACTGACTCTGATCCTTCAGGTATTCGGCAACAGCCTGCAGAGGGAACTGAGCAAGCGCCTGCCGTTTCTCGATAAGCTGGTGTCCATGATCATCAGTATGAGAGTGACCATCACTTTGCTGGCCCTGTGTGTGGTGTTCCTGTTTCTATATAAATTTGTGCCCAACAGGAAAGCAACCTTCAGAAGCCAGATGCCCGGTGCTGTGTTTACAGCGGTGAGCTGGTCTGCTTTTTCTTTTGGATTTTCTCTCTACTTTGACTATTATGAGGGAGCGTCCAATATGTACGGAAGCATGACCACTATTATATTGATTCTCCTGTGGATGTACTTCTGTATGAATATCATGATGATAGGCGCACAGATCAACTGCTATTTTGAGGAGAAATTCAAATGGGTACACCAGGTGGCAACCGAAACCCTCAAGAGAGAATATCAGCAGCTCATCGGGAGAGACGATGAGGAAGACGATGAAGATGATGGGGTAGATGAGGAGGGTATGGGAGATTTTTCAAAAAAATCGGAAGAAAAAGAAACAAAAGCTGACAAACCTTCTTGACAGAATGCGAATTAATGGCTAAAATGGGTTACAGACAATACATGAAAAAGCTATGAAGGTGTCAGTAGATGTTTATCTTCTGCCAGAGATGAGGAGTCACCGGCTGCAAGCTCCTCTCAGTTCAGATAACCGTTGAGATTCCCACCGGAGCTGCATTTCTGAAACAGCAGTAGGAAATGACGTCACTGTGCGTTAAACAGATACGAGTGCCCTCTGTATTTTTACAGACGGGAACAAGGGTGGTACCGCGGACTTAACAGGCTTCGTCCCTTTTGGGGTGAGGTCTTTTTTTATTGTCAAAAACAGTAACTGTGAGGGTAATGAACAGTTACCGGAAATAAAAGTATAAGGAGATAGCCATGAAAGAAAAATTACAGCGAATTCAGGAAGAAGCGGCAAAGCGCATCCAGGAGTCGGATTCCCTGGACAAATTAAATGATGTACGTGTTGCTTTTCTTGGAAAAAAAGGAGAACTGACAGCAGTTTTAAAGGGCATGAAAGAGGTAGCCGCTGAGGACAGACCAAAGGTTGGTCAGTGGGTAAATGAAACCCGTGCCCAGATCGAAAAGTATCTGGAAGATACAAAAGGAAAGCTGGAAGCTGCCCTTATGGAGGAAAAACTGAAAACAGAAGTGATCGACGTTACACTTCCTGCAAAAAAAATGGAAATCGGCCACAGACATCCCAACACCATAGCACTGGAGGAAGTGGAGCGTATCTTCATCGGTATGGGTTATGAGGTTGTGGAAGGCCCGGAAGTGGAGTACATGGATTACAACTTCACAAAACTGAATATCCCGGAGGGACATCCTGCCAGAGATGAACAGGATACTTTCTTCATTGACGATAAGATCTGTCTGCGTTCCCAGACTTCCCCGGTACAGGCCCGTACCATGGAACAGGGCAAACTGCCGATCCGTATGATCGCACCGGGACGCGTGTTCCGTTCTGATGAGGTGGATGCCACCCATTCTCCTTCTTTCCACCAGATCGAAGGCCTTGTCATTGATAAACATATTACATTTGCCGACTTAAAAGGAACTCTGGAAGAGTTCGCGAAAGAGCTGTTCGGACCGGAGACAAAGACAAAATTCCGTCCCCATCACTTCCCGTTCACAGAGCCAAGCGCAGAGGTGGATGTTTCCTGCTTCAAATGCGGTGGCAAGGGCTGCCGTTTCTGTAAAGGTTCCGGCTGGATCGAGATCCTGGGCTGTGGTATGGTACATCCCCATGTTCTTGAAATGTGCGGCATTGATCCCGAGGAATATACAGGCTTTGCCTTTGGTGTGGGACTGGAGCGCATCGCTCTGCTGAAATATGAGATTGATGATATGAGACTTCTGTACGAAAACGACACCAGATTCCTGAAACAGTTCTGATCAAAGAGAAATGACTCGTCGGGAAATCCTGAGGCAGAATATTAATTATAGAGGAGAACAACAATGAATACATCTTTATCATGGATTAAAATGTATGTGCCGTATCTGGACGTCACGGCACAGGAATATACAGATGCAATGACTTTATCCGGAACGAAAGTGGAAGGCTTTGAGGAGCTGGATGCGGATTTGGAAAAAATCGTTATCGGACAGATTGAGAAGATTGAACGCCATCCGGACGCTGATAAGCTGATCATCTGCCAGGTCAATGTGGGGACCGAGACAGTTCAGATCGTGACCGGCGCGCCCAATGTAAAAGAGGGAGACAAAATTCCGGTGGTTCTGGACGGAGGCCGTGTTGCAGGCGGTCACGACGGCAAAAAGACACCGGGAGGTGTCAGCATCAAAAAAGGCAAGCTGCGCGGCATTGAATCCTGCGGCATGATGTGCTCCATTGAGGAACTGGGTTCCACCAGGGAGTTTTACCCGGAAGCTCCGGAATACGGCATTTATATATTCCCGGAGGACGCAGTGGTTGGTGAGAGTGCCATCCATGCACTTGGACTGGATGACGTGGTATTTGAATATGAGATCACCTCAAACCGTGTGGACTGTTACAGTGTGATCGGTATTGCAAGGGAAGCTGCGGCAACCTTCAATAAGAAGTTTATCCCCCCTACAGTGGAGGTAAAGGGAAATCAGGAGGATGCCCATGATTACGTCAAGGTGACCGTGGAGGATACAGACCTCTGCCCGCGCTACTGTGCAAGGGTTGTAAAAAATGTAAAAATCGGACCTTCACCCAAATGGATGCAGCGCTGTTTGGCTGCCAACGGCATCCGTCCTATCAACAACCTGGTGGACATCACCAACTATGTGATGGAAGAATACGGACAGCCCATGCACGCCTATGATATGGACACCATCGAAGGACAGGAGATCATTGTGCGCCGTGCCTCAAAAGGAGAAAAATTTGTGACACTGGATGGACAGGAACGTGATCTGGATGATTCTGTGCTGATGATCTGCGATGGTAAAAAGCCTGTAGGACTTGCAGGTATCATGGGAGGAGAGAATTCCATGATCACAGATACCGTGAGCACGGTGTTATTCGAGGCCGCTTGCTTTGACGGTGTAAATATCCGTCTCTCCAGCAAGAAAGTAGGACTCAGAACCGATGCCTCCGGCAAGTTCGAGAAGGGACTTGATCCCAACAATGCCCAGGCAGCCATTGACAGAGCCTGCCAGCTCATCGAAGAATTCGGCTGCGGTGAAGTCGTAGGCGGAATGGTTGATGTGTATTCAAAAGTGAAAGAGCCGGTTCGTGTAGCTTTTGAGCCGGAGAAGATAAACGATTTGCTGGGTACAGAACTCTCCAAAGAGGAAATGCTCTCTTATCTCGCAAAAGTAGAGTTGGCATATGATGAGAAGACAAATGAGATCGTAGCACCTACCTTCCGCGCAGATATTTTCCGTACTGCGGATATTGCAGAGGAAGTGGCACGTTTCTACGGATATGACAATATTCCTACAACTCTTCCTAAGGGAGAGGCTACCACAGGAAAGCTGCCGTTTAAGCTGCGCATTGAGCAGGCGGCAAGAGATATGGCGGAATGCAACGGATTTTCACAGGGATACTGCTATTCCTTTGAAAGCCCCAAAGTATTTGACAAGCTGCTGATCCCGGCAGAGGATGAACTGCGAAGGGTGATCACTATTTCCAATCCTTTGGGTGAGGATTTCAGCATTATGAGGACAACTCCCCTAAACGGTATGCTGCAGTCTCTTGGAACCAACTACAAGAGAAGAAATAAAGATGTCCGTCTCTATGAGCTGGGCAATGTATATCTGCCGAAAGAACTGCCGCTGAAGGATCTGCCGGAGGAGAGAATGATGTTTACTCTGGGCATGTACGGTGCCGGTGATTTCTTTGTCATGAAAGGCGTTGTTGAGGAGTTCCTGGATAAGATCGGAATGCATGAGAAAGAGGAGTATGATCCGAAATCAGGCAAACCTTTCCTGCATCCCGGACGCCAGGCTGATATTATATACAAGGGAACCGTGATCGGTTATCTGGGAGAGGTACACCCGGCTGTGGCAGACACTTACGGCATTGGTGAGAGAGCTTATGTGGCTGTGCTGGAGATTCCGGCCATCCTGGAGTTCGCTACCTTTGATAGAAAATACGAAGGGATCGCAAAATTCCCCGCAGTGAGCCGTGACATCAGTATGGTAGTGCCGAAAGATGTACTGGCAGGAGAGATAGAGCGCGTTCTTGTACAGCGCGGCGGCAAGATCCTGGAGAGCTATAATCTTTTCGATATCTATGAGGGAAGCCAGATCAAAGACGGGTTCAAGTCCCTGGCATACTCCATCACCTTCCGGGCAAAGGACAAGACACTGGAGGAAAATGAGATCACAGCTGCTATGAAGAAAATCTTAAACGGGCTGGAAAGCCTTGGTATAGAGCTGCGTAAATAAAAAGTACGCGGTTTGCAGAAATTTTGGGAGAGCAGGTATTATGAAGCTTTATATTATCCGTCATGGGGAAACCTCCTGGAATGTCCAGAGAAGGCTTCAGGGGGCCTCGGATACGGATCTGAATGAAAACGGTATTACTCTGGCAAAGCGGACCGGGGAAGCATTAAAAGAAATCCCTTTTGATCTCTGCTTTACCAGCCCGTTAAAACGGGCGAAAATGACTGCAGAACTGATACTGGCAGGAAGAGATATCTCTATATATGACGATGAACGTCTCAGGGAGATTTCCTTCGGCGAATGGGAAGGGCGGGATTCCGCCCTTTTGCCTGCCCATATGCTGGACAACTTTTTCCATCATACAGAGGTCTACGAACCTCCGAAAGGCGGGGAGAGTATCAGGGAAATCTGCACAAGGACAAAGGATTTTTTCCAGGAGCTTATATGCAGGGAAAAGCTGCAGGATAAAACCCTGCTCATTGCATCCCACGGCTGTGCTGTGCGGGCACTTCTGCAGAATGTTTACTCCGACGCGGCGATTCAAAATTTCTGGCACGGCTGTGTGCCGCCAAACTGCGGTGTGAATATTGTGGAAGTTGCAGATGGAAGGGCAGAACTTTTGGAAGAGGATGTAGTATTTGGCTGAGAAAGCCGTTTACTTAAAAGCTGCCGGCGGACATGTCCGGTTCGTCTGCTGTTGGCAGAAATAAAGGAGAAAAAATGAAGACATCAGATTTTTATTACGATTTGCCGGAAGAACTGATCGCGCAGGACCCCCTTGCCGACCGTTCCGCTTCCAGGCTGCTGCATCTGGACCGGGAAACAGGAGAAATCCAACATACTGATTTTAAACATATCACTAGATATCTGAACCCGGGGGACTGCCTTGTCATCAATGACACGAAGGTCATTCCGGCCCGCCTGTACGGAAGTAAGGTGGGAACAGATGCAGGGATTGAGATACTGCTTCTGAAAAGAAAAGGTGACAATGTGTGGGAGACACTGGTAAAGCCGGGAAAAAAGGCAAAACCGGGAACGGTCATCAGCTTCGGGGACGGACTTCTCACAGGTGAGGTCATTGATGTGGTGGAAGAGGGAAACCGCTTGATCAGATTCCATTATGAAGGGATATTTGAGGAGATCCTGGATAAACTGGGCGAAATGCCTCTGCCTCCGTATATCACCCACAAACTGGAAGACAAGAACAGATACCAGACCGTTTACGCGAAGAATGAAGGCAGTGCCGCGGCGCCTACGGCAGGTCTGCATTTTACGGAGGAGCTGTTGGAGGAGATACGTCAAATGGGTGTCAATATCGCCCATGTTACGCTGCATGTGGGGCTTGGAACCTTCCGCCCGGTCAAGGTAGATGACGTGGAGAAGCATCATATGCATTCTGAGTTCTATGTGGTGGAGGAAGACCAGGCAAAACTGATCAATGACACCAAAAAGAACGGCGGCAGGATCATCTCTGTGGGGACTACAAGCTGCCGTACCCTGGAATCCGCTGCGGACGAGGATGGAAACCTTCAGGCGAAAAGTGGATGGACAGAGATCTTTATCTATCCGGGATATCAGTTTAAGATCATTGACGGACTGATCACGAATTTTCATCTGCCGGAATCTACACTGCTGATGCTTGTCTCGGCTTTGGCGGGGAAAGAGAATATTATGAAGGCGTATGAGGAGGCAGTGAGGGAGAGATATCGGTTCTTTTCCTTTGGGGATGCCATGCTGATCCAGTAACAGCGGTTCACTGAAAATACCGTCAAACACTTTCAAAATAAAATAACAGGAAATAGAGAAGCCAGGGGTTTATGCCTCCGGCTTCTTTTTATACATAGAAATATTGTCATTCATGTTGAAAACGCAGGCAGTTTGTATTATAATAATATGGATTAGGTTCCAAGTGCGATTTACAGAAGCCATCAACAATTTGAAAGGAAAGTCGGTAAGCAATATGAAACGAAATAAAAAAGAGAAAAAAGGCAGCCAATGGGAGGTATCATTCTCCCCCATCATCCGATACAGCCTGGTGTTTTGTGCGTTTGTCACAGCGTTCATTTTGCTTGGAGGAGCGCTGCTCTCGGTAAGCCGGATGAGATCGGACGCCAAGGCTTCTCTGAACAGCAGTCAGGCGCAGATCTCACAACGGGTCACCGGAGCCATAAATCTCCTGGAATCTCTGGCAAGTTTACCGGACTACTATGACCCGGAGATTCCGCCAATTGATAAGGTAAAAAGGCTGGATCGGCTTAGTCCATACTTTGGATACATGATGATATGCTATGTGGATAAAAATATTATAGTTTATTCGGACGGTGCCGAGCCGGCCAGTCTTGCAAGCCGCGACTATATGCAGCAGCTTTTTGCCACTGGTCAGAGACAGGTCACGGATAGTTTTGCCGCAGGTGCAGACGGCACAACTTTGAATTATACGGTGGCTGTTCCCCTAAAAGACCAGCAGGAGAATATCACAGGCGCTCTTTTCTGCGCTATTTACTTTGATGAGGCTGTGCAGATCCTGAAGGAGTCAGTGGGCAGCCTGCGTGCGGATGCCACCCTGATCGGCTCCAAGGGGCAGATCATGTCCTCCACTGCAGGACTGACTTATGGCGACTCAGTGATGGAGGCGCTGAGGGACGACACACTATTTGGGGTTACTTCAGACCGGCTGGAGGAACTGATGCTTGCCGCTCAGCCCGGTACTTACTGGAGCATTCAAGACGGAAGTCTTTGCTATACTGCTTATCGGCGTGTGGACAATACCAACTGGGATATTCTGTGTACAGTCAGATTTGAAACTGCTTTTTCCCAGGTATTTCCGTTTTTGTGCATTGTGGCCAGTATGACCATGCTGGCATGTATCGGCCTGATGGTATTTATTAGAAAATACATAGCGAAACAGATGGTGGTTGTGGATACCCTGGTGCAGTCCATGGGAGAACTGGAAAAACGAGTCTATCAGAGTGAGCGCCCTGAAAGTGTAGATTTTCAGGAAATCCTGCGCCTGACCAGCGATGGCCTCTCTGATGGCTTGACTGGCGTAGTCACCCGGACCGTATTTCTCAATAAAGCGGAAGCCCACCTAAAAAAAGCAGATCCGGAAAAGGTTAAGGCACTGCTTTTTGTGGATATGGATAATCTGAAATACATCAACGACAGTTGCGGGTATGACGGCGGGGATATCGCTTTAAAAAGTGTAGGATATATTCTCAGGGAATATGAAAAGAAATATGACGGTGTGGTAGGGCGGTACGGCGGCCAGAACATTCCGGTACAGTGCAGTATCGGTGTGTCCATTTACCAGCCGGGAATGAAACTGGAGGAAATGATTTCCAATGCGGATGAGGCGCTCTATTATGTGAAACAGAATGGAAAAGGATATTACCATATCCATCAGAATTGAGGAATGGAATGAAAAAAAGAAACAGACGTACAATTTTCCTCTATGCCGGTGTGATACTGTCCATTTTCGCTGTGGTTACAGCCATAGGAATAGGTTTGCGCAGCGAAATGATACGGATACGGCAAAGAGAAGCCAAGAATGTTTTATTCTATTATAATGAAAAAATTGTGCTGCAGCTCCAGGGCACTATGAATGATGCCGGTGCTTTGGCGGAGACTGCCCTGGTGGCAGGACAGAGCGGGCCGGAATGGTTTAAGCATGCGGCCGAACCCCTTTTGGCACGGGAAGAAGTACATTTTGCCGGCCTTTTTGAGGGAGATAAATTGGTGAGTGCACAGCCCGAAGAAAAATATAAAGACCTGAAAGGGAGGGAGCTGCAGGAGTTTTCCTATGCATTTACACTGGCGAAGGTTGTGGGTGAACTGGTCGTGGAAGGGCCGTGTATACTGGATGTTGATCCGGAACAGTCCAAAGTTTTTGTGTTTCTGCAGCCTGTTATGAAGGACGAAACCTATTTAGGCGTGGTAGCTGTGGCTGTGGATTGGGAATATGTTCTGAAACAGCTTGGTTTGGAGGATTTAAGTGCTCGGGGGTATGATTATGAGCTTTGGCGGGTAGAACCCCAGGAAGGCGCAAAGGAGGTTATTGCCAGAACCGTGGAGAATGTAGACTTCTCCACGGCCGAAAAAACCATTTTCTATCTGCCGAGCCAATGGAATCTCAGTATCCAGCCAACAGATGGCTGGCTCAGTCCGTCGCAGAGAAGAGGGCTTACCCTGACCTGTCTGCTGCTCACCGGCCTGCTGGCAGTGTTGGCCTATTATGTGTGCCGGCATTACCATTGCAGACGCAGCGTCAAGGCGCTCAAAACAACAGATGAGGCTACCGGTCTCTATAACCGCAGGGGCTTTACAGAGGAATTGGAACGGCGGCTTTCCGAAAACAGGAAGTCTGTCATGCTGTTTTATTTTTCCATAGAGGGCTATAGCAAGGCAGCCAGAATGATCGGCCCAAAACAGGAGGAGGCCTTTTTAAAAAGCATTCCAGGACACCTGAAAGAGTATATTCACAGCCCGTTTTTTGCAGGATACCTGGGAGCGGGGAACTTTCTTCTTGCTCTCTTTGACGACATGAACGAGCTCCAGCGTCTGGAGTTTGCAAAAGGCTTGTCGCTGGAGATGATGCTGAAGGTACGTATCAACAATGAGAAGCAATTCCTTTTGGCACACTATCAATGCGTGAAATGCCAGCCGGGCAGCGGGCGTGCAGAGGAGGAAATCAATTCGCTGATCCAGGATTACTATAACAGGATCATGCAGGAATCCCCGGTACGTACAATGAGGGAGAAATGCGAACAGCTCATTGAGGGTAAAAACGACGTTGCATTTGACGAATATACCGATCTTGAGATGACAGAGCTATCCAAGACCTTTAACCGTTACCGGAAACAGGTGGAACAGCTAGCCTACTTTGACCCGGTATTTAATGTGGGAAACCGGCCAAAATACCTCAGGGATACAGATATGCTGATCTCTTATGACCACAAGAGACGGTTTAGTCTTTTTTGCGTTGATATCTGCGGCTTCAGTCAGTATAATGAACTGTTTAACGCCGATGTGGGTGACGAGATCATCCATGAGATGCTGCGGCGCCTTGCGAGGCCTTTCGGCTCCTATCTGTATCGTATCAACGGCGATGTATTTCTGGGGATATCATTGTCAGAAGAGAATCCGGAGAGTTTTGCAGAACGCCTCCGACAATTATTCACAACACCTGTCATGGTGGGGAATTTTACGATTCCTCTGCAGGTTCGCCTTGTGTCATGCAGTTATCCGGAACATGGAAACACACCTGGTGAATTGCTTGAGCGCGTTCAATCGGCCATGAACTTTTCCAAGACGTCAGGCAGAAACCTTGTTATTTACAACGATGCGCTGGATGAACTGCTGCGTACAGAAGCTGATATTCTGCATCGTCTGAACGACGCGATCAAGCAGCATACCCTGGAGGTGTGGTATCAGCCGTTAATGCATATGACAACAGGACGTTATGAGGCAGCAGAAGCGCTGGTTCGTCTGCCAAACGGAAAAGGCGGCTATTTCTCTGCCGGTCAGGTCATATCACTGGCCGAGCGCAATGGAAGAGTGGAAGCGCTTGGCGACTATGTGCTGATCCATTCCTGTACGTTTATGAAAAAATATGGGGATTTGCTGGGACTGCAGCGCATATGTATCAATCTTTCCGTACAGCAGCTTTTGGTCGGGAACAGTGCGGAACATCTGCTGAATCTGATTTCAGATACAGGGGTCAGTCCTCATCGGATCACTCTTGAGATCACGGAGAGAATTTTGATCCAGTCTATAGATCATGCGGCTGAGACACTTCAGAAGCTGCGTCAGACAGGTATCCATATTGCGCTGGATGATTTCGGTGTGGGCTACAGCAGTTTGAATTATTTATCCAATCTGCCAGTAGATATCATCAAAATCGACCGTTCTCTGACCACACAGATACTGACTAATGAAAAGCAGTATGCTCTGTTGGAGTCCATTGTGGGCATGTCTTTGGTCAATGACTTGATCGTTGTGGTGGAAGGGGTAGAGAGAGGAGCCGAGAAAGAGATCATTGCCTCTTCCGGTGTGCAGTTTATACAGGGCTATTACTATGCCCGCCCTATGCCGGGAGCTAAATTAATTTCCTTTTTGGGCGGAGAAGGAGCATGAGAGAAAGAAACATATTGTGAGAGCTTGCCGCCGCATCATTGAATTTTCTTGTTTTTATAACCTGGGCGTGTATAATATATATTGAGGTACCAAGAAATGCTTTGGAAAAAGAAGCAGCAGAGCAGGAAAGGTAAAGACAGGTTAGAATTACGATATGATGATGTATGAGCGGGTATTTCAGATTATAAAAAATAAAATTGAATGCGGACTACTGCCGGCGGGGTCAAGCCTTCCGTCACGCAGTAATTTATGTGAGGAGTTCGGAACTTCTGAAAAGACAATAAGACGTGTATTGAAGATGTTGGAAGAAAATGGTCTCATCAAAACGCAGCAGAGACGACGTCCTGTTGTACGATATACATTTAATGAAGACACACAGATAACTGCGCTTGCACCGGAGAAAATAGATACTACGATCACAAAGGATGTGCTGAAAGCCGGCGAAATATTGTGTTATCCATTGATCCAAAACGGGATTTCCCTTTGCGGCAAAGAGGATCTGAAAATACCTCGCAGAATTTTGGACAATATGCGGATCAGGAATGCAGATGAATTTTGGAAATTGTCAAAACTTTTCTGGAGATTTTTCGTTGTAAGAAATGAGAATGATCTGAGTTTCCGGGTAGCGCGTAATATGGGACTTTCGGATATCAGGCCGTTACGGGATGGGATGGAGAGCAGAACCAGGTATTATGAACAGCTTCAGGAGTTCATGGGAGTGGTAGAAAGCGGAGGCGTTCCGGAAAGTGTTCCTTTTGATGATATGTCTGTGTTATATGGACTCACGTGTGGGACACAACCCGGATTTCACGCGCCCTCTGATTCTCCTGTGGTCCTTGGGAGAAAACAACTGGAAAAACTCCTGACAGATGCTGAGGTCAGATATGCGGCAGTGTATATGGATATTCTGGGACTGATCGCGGCGGGGCGTTATAAGTTAGGGGATAAGCTCCCTTCCCACAAAGAACTACAGGAGATATACCATGTCAGTGTGGATACGACGAGAAAGGCCATCCAACTGATGCAGGAATGGGGTGTCGTAAAAACAGTCAGAGGGAACGGCATTTTCGTTGTGATGGATTCAGCCGGATTGCAGAAGATTCAAATACCCTCACATCTGATCGCAAATCAGGTCAGGCGATATCTGGACAGCCTGGATTTGCTGGCTTTGACCATTGAGGGAACGTCCGCCTGTGCCGCGCCCCATGTTACACAGGAAAAAATCCAAGCAGCAAAAACAAAGATCCATCTGCTGTGGGACGAAGAATACTTATATGGACGTACGCCTGCTGTGCTTCTGGATCTCATAATCGAACATACAGGGATTGAGGCACTGAACGCAGTCTATGCGCTCCTGCAAAGAAATCTTCGGATCGGCCGCAGTATTCCGGGTTTGCTCAATACAGATAAGACCGATGCCAACTGTAATATCCATGAGCAATGTATAGAAGCGGTAGATCTGCTGTGCGCAGGAAAGCATGAAGAATTCTCTAAAAAGACTGCGGAAGCATTTCAGAGTATATATCATTTGGTAATTAGGGAGTGTAAGCGTCTGGATTACTTTGAGGCCGCCATGGGGGCCTATGATGGAAGTGCTTTGTGGAAATAAATATGGTAACATTTTGCCGGTGAAAGACAGCCAGAAGAATTAATCTTTTGGCTGTTTGTGTCTTCGGAATAGATCATTGGTGTAAATATTTACGTTTGTATCTTTACCGCATTTGTCTATTATTGGTGTTTACAACATGGGCAGGGCAGTTTTGGCAGGCAGGGAAAGCATTGCTTCGGAGGACAGGGAGGCTCCGGAGGGCAAGGAGGCATTGGAGGGCAAGGAGGCATTGGAGGGCAAGGAGGCATTGGAGGGCAGGGAGGCTCTGGGCAGCAAGGAGGCATTGGGGGGCAGGGAGGCTC
>OKSH01002312.1_pt1 | contig 14428 bp, 13 predicted proteins | sample 1601231 | NCBI WGS metagenome assembly OKSH01 (sample SAMEA3541596, study PRJEB24748) | human gut metagenome | biome: human gut; feature: human-associated habitat; material: faeces | place: China | collected 2012 | reverse complement strand
CCAGCCGGTCGGCTGTCTCCGCCGTTATGTGGACGAATCTTCTCAGCACGCCGTCCAGCATCTGATTGGTCTGGAAGAAGGGAGAGAGAAACTTCTGGAACATTCCGGCAAGCTGGAACTTCTCCGTGTGTATCTGAAGCATGAGGAGGATGCGAAGATTGTAAAAGAAGATATGGACAAACTTTGTCCCGACGTTCCGATTGTCTATCTTTATGCCGATGTATGCAGGGAAGAACTGCTTGTAGAAATAGAAGGTATTGCTTATTTGTAAAAACAGAAAACTGATGAAACTGATTCGATTGATCGCTTCTCCGATGTTGATGTACGTATTAGCGGGAGTTTATGCGTTGGTACTGGCAATCGCCACTTTTGTGGAAAATTCGTCCGGTCCGGCCCTTGCCCGCGAATACTTTTATTATGCTCCATGGTTTATTATGTTGCAACTCTTGCAAGCTGTCAATCTGTTGACCATGTTTCTTCAGGGAGGTTATTTCAAAAGAATCAGTAAAGGAAGTCTGCTCTTTCATGGGGCTTTGGTTTTTATTTGGTTGGGGGCGGCTGTTACTCACTATGCAGGAGTAACAGGAATCATGCACATCCGTGAGGGGGAAACGGTGGACCGCATGATGCGCGATGAAGGGGCAGGGATGGGAAATGCCTCCCTGCCTTTTTCTGTCACCCTCGACGATTTCCGGTTAAAGCGTTATCCGGGCTCTCACAGTCCGATGTCTTATGAAAGTGATCTGGTGATAAAGAAGGAGAATGAAGCTCCTTTGCAGGCTACGGTCAGGATGAATAAGGTGATTGAAGTGGATGGTTATCGTTTGTTTCAGTCTTCGTTCGATCCGGATGAGCAGGGAACGGTGTTGTCCGTAAGTTATGACCGTCCCGGTATGCAGATTACCTATATCGGCTATTTCCTGCTGTTTGCCGGCTTTGTACTGACTCTGTTCAGTAAGAAGTCCCGTTTCGGTCGTTTGCGCAGGGAACTAGGGGAGATGAAAAAGAATGCTCCTTTCTGTCTGCTTCTCTTTTTAGGTTTATCCGGTGCTTTGGGCACACAGGCGTCATATGCGCAGGAAACGCTTTCTTCTTCGCAGCTACCTTGCATTCCTGCTCCGCATGCCCGGAAATTCGGCAGTCGATGCTCTGGTAGTAGCCGATCGTGACGACGTTGATTCCGAAAAAGGGATACCCGGCGGCGAAGAGCGGCAGGCCGCGCACGGCGATTGCATAGGCCGGGGCGTCGGGCGTCAGGAACAGCCCCACGATCCACGGGCTGAACAGCCATGTGAACCCGAATACCGCCAGCCCGCAGGCGAACGCCGAGCCGAGTGCCATCGCGAACGCATCCCTGCCGCGCCGCATCAACCCTGCGCCGTAGTTGTAGCTGATGATCGGCTGTGCCGACTGGATGATGCCGTTGTAGACCATGAAGATGATCGGGAAGATGTAGCAGGCGATGCTGTACGCCGCCACGCCGTCCTTGCCGGTGTAGCGGATGAACGTGTAGTTACCCACGACCATCAGGCACGAAATGGCCAGCTCGCTCAGCAGCGCCGGGAACCCGATGTAGGTCATGTAGCCCAGATTGCGGGCTGTGAGGCGCAGGCTCTTGTAACTGGTTTTGAACTTCACGAAGTGCAGCGTGCGGCTGCTGCGCAGCATGTACCGCAGCATCACGCCCGAGCCTACGATATAGCCGATGCCCGTTGCGATGGCCGCGCCTGCGAGCCCCCACCCGAATTCGAAGATGAAGAGGTAGTCGAGTACGATGTTTATGCAGGCCGCCATGATGTTGCACGCCATGGCGAACCGGGGTGCGCCGTCGAGCCGCACGATGAACATCAGGATGTTGAAGACGGCCAGCGGCGCGAGGAAGAGCGTGAACCACACGAGGTATTCGCGCGCGGGAACCATCAGCTCGGGCGGCGTGCCCAACAGCAGCAGCAACGGTTTGTGGCAATGGATCAGCAGGGCGCTGAGCAGCGCGATCAGCAGGGCCGGTATGACCAGCGACTGCGTGATGTTGATCTGGGCCACGCGGCGTTTGCCCTGTGCCAGGTTCACCGACGCCACCACCGAGCCGCCCATGCCGAACATCAGCCCGAGCCCTGTGCCGAGCGTGAAGAGCGGGGCGGTGAGGTTGACTGCCGCCAGTGCGTCGCTGCCGATGCCGCGGCCTACGAATATCCCGTCGGTGATGACGAACACCGCCGAGAAGACCATCCCCATGACCGTGGGGAAAAGAAAGCGGCGGAAGAGTTTGCCGACCGCCGTGCCTTTGTAATCGATACTGTCGCGTAACATAGTTGCACCTCTTTTTTTTGAGGTGGTGCAAAAGTAAGGCATTCTGCGCCGGGAAAAGTTATCTTATGGTAATTTCCGTGTCATTTGACCCCGGCGCGGATGCGGCTCAGGCTTTGGGGTGTGAGGAAAAGGTAGGCCGCGAGGTCTTTCAGGGCGATGCGCTGCAGCAGCTGGGGGTATTCGCGCAACATGCGGCCGTACTGTTCGCGTTTGCCGCGCCAGGCGTAGTCGGCGAAATAGTCCTCGTGGCGGCGCAACTGCTCCTCGGCCATGCGCCGTCCCCAGTCGGCCAGTTCGGCGTTCCCGGCGAAAAGCTCGTCCATGCGGGCGCGGGGGATGCGTACCAGCGTCGTGGGCTCCATCGTTTCGATCGTCTGGCGCGATAAGCCGCCGGGCTGTGTGCCGAGCGTCGAGGTAGCCGGGTCGCCCTCGAACGAGAAGGAGAAGATGACGCACTTGTCCTCGCGCATGACATACGTGCGCACCGAACCCTCGGCCACGAAGCAGACGTCCGGGTCGCGCTGCCCCTCCTCGATGATGACCTCCTTGCGGGCGTGTTGCGTCAGCGTGGCGGATTGCATAAGCAGACCTGTGCCCTCGTCCGAGAGCGCGTAGCGTTCGGTCAGTATCCGTGCGAAATCCATGCGGCAAAGGTAGGCTTTTTTCCGCAAATGCGAAAAGGCCGCCTGTTCCGTCGCTGCCGGAAGGTTTTTTTGCCGGTTTGTCATGTCGGAATAGCAGGGTGTGTGACAATTTGTGACATTTTTTCATTTCCATACGGCTGGCACAGGATTTGACCTGTTACGGATGAAACCGCTCCGGAAGGGGCTGCGAAAGAAAATAAAGTTAAACCAAAATAAAACAAGGAGGACAAGATTATGACACCTGCAAGAACGAATCAAAACTGGCTGCCGAGCATTTTCAACGAATTTCTGGATAACAACTGGCTCGCCGAACGCCGCAACGCCACGGCTCCTGCCGTCAACATCATCGAAGACGAAGACGAGTACAAGGTGGAGGTCGCTGCTCCGGGCATGACCCGTGAGGATTTCAAAGTCCACATCAACGAGGACAACGAGCTGATCATCTCCCTGGAGAAGAAATCCGAAGAGAAGGAGGAGGACAAGAAGCACAAAGGTACCTACCTGCGCCGCGAATTCTCCTATACGCAGTTCCAGCAGAGCCTGCTGCTGCCCGACAACATCGAGCGCGAGAAAATTTCGGCCAGGGTCGAAAACGGCGTGATGACCATTGACATTCCCAAGAAGAAGGTCGAGGAACTCGCCGCCGCCACGCGCCAGATCGAAGTGAAATAGAGGCATGCGTAGCCCAGGTGAAATACTCCTGGGAGCAGAAACCCCGGATACGAATTCGTATCCGGGGTGTTTTTTCTGTCAGCCCGTATCTGTGGACAGACAGGGATCAGGCTGTTTTCAGAATGCCAGTATGCACCGGATCAAGTTGCTGTCATTGCCCTTATTGCTGCTGGCCACAATGCCGGACTTGAAATTTATGATTTTTGCCGTACGCCCGTCTTCTTCCGAAGCCGTCCAGTAGGTAATGTTGCTTAATTGGCTTGCAGACCCGATTGTCGCCAATCTTTCGTTGATCGCGAGGCTGTTGGCTGTGTCGGGTTCGTCCTCGTACCCGAGATCGTCGATATTCCCGTCGAAGACTCCCGTGCAAAGTAATGAGAGTTCTTTTACCGAGGGGGCGTACCAGTCGCTTGAATTTTCGGGCGCTTTGGTCTTGTCGCGATATTCCTGGACATAGGTTACGATTTCGACCTCCCACCATTCGTTGGCTTCGTCCGCATTGAATGCCTCGATGGCCTTGGTATTGTTATATCCCAGCATTTTATTGAGGTTGTCGTCCATTTTATAACCGGCGAGCAGGGAGGTATAGCCTGTGAGGTTGTTTCCGAGCCATGCGCTGACCGTCGCATCGTAATCGGAGTAATATGCCTGCCACGGACTGTCGGTTTCGTGCAGGGCTACAACCAATCCATGAGTACATCCGGGATGTTCCTGTCTCAGGATCGCATCGTCTTTCGTGGGATCGCCGACCCAGAATATAATTCCGATCGGGTCTTTCCCCGTTTCCAGGGCGGAGGAATAAGAGCCGTCGGAGTAGTAGTAATCGCCGATAGCAGGTGTGGAGGGACGGGCGGTTACCGTTATTTCGCACGTTGCCGTTTTTTCACCCGCTTTTGCTGTAATGACGGTTTTCCCCGCAGCAACGGCTGAAACCGTACCGTCGTTTACTGTGGCGACATCTGTTTTAGAGGAAGTCCAGGTGATGATTTTATCGTCCGTATTGTCCGGAAGCACGGTCGCTTTCAGGGTTACGGTTTCTCCGACCTGCATTTCATGGGTTTCCTTGTCCAACGTAACCGACTCTACGGGAATTCCCGTTACTGTTATCAGGCAGGTCGCCGATTTTTGACCGGCTTCGGCTGTGACGGTGGCTTTGCCGATGGCGATGGCTGTTACCTTACCCGTATTGTCTACCGAAATGCAGGTAATGTCCGACGAACTCCATGTTACTGTTTTATCCTCGGCATTTTCCGGTTTTACCGTTGCGGTAAGCGTTTCGGACTCGCCTTTATGCAGGCTGAGAGAGGACGTGTTCAAGGTTACGCCCGTAACGGCTACCGGATTTTTGGGATCATCGTTGTCCGAACAACCGACCAAAGTAATGGCTGACGTGATGGCCAGCATGAATAGTGTGGTTAATTTCATAATAGGATTGAATTTAAAAGTGACGATAGCAAAAATACGAAAAAAAGCTTAGCGGCACATGTAATGCGTCTATTTATTTCTATTGTAGAGCTAAATATGTTATTGCGGCCGGGATTTGGAAGTTCGATAATTTATTTTGTTTGATTTATATGACGTTGGTTATTAGCCATGTTACATCCGTTTTATAGCCCAAATGGCCCGGGGGAGGACAATTTTCGCGTAAATCCGCTATCTTTGGGGTGCATACGCGACAGCAGACTAAACCAACGTACATGAAAGTAGGATTGTTCATACCCTGTTATATCAACGCCGTCTACCCCGGGGTGGGGCGTGCGTCGTACGAATTGCTCGGGCGGCTGGGCTGCGAGGTGGATTATCCCCTCGGACAGACCTGCTGCGGGCAGCCGATGGCCAATGCCGGGTTCGAGAAGGACGCCCGGGCGCTGGCAGAACACATGGATGCGCTTTTTGCGCAGTACGACTACGTGGTCGGGCCTTCGGCCAGCTGCGTGGTTTTCGTGCGCGAGGGCTATCCGCGGTTGTTGGACAATTACCGCGAGCATGCCTGCGTCGATTCGCGTATCTGGGAGATCTGCGAATTCATCCACGACGTGGTGCGGCCCGCGAAGCTGGATGCACGTTTCCCGCACCGGGTGAGCGTGCACAACTCCTGCCACGGGGTGCGCAAAATGGGGCTGTCATCGCCCAGCGAGCTGAACGTGCCCTATATGTCGAAGCTGCGCGACCTGCTCTCGCTGGTCGGGGACATCGACATCGCCGAGCCGTCGCGCCGCGACGAATGCTGTGGTTTCGGCGGCATGTTCTCCGTCGAGGAGAACGCCGTGTCGGTCTGCATGGGGCGCGACAAGGTGCGCGACCACATGGCTACGGGTGCCGAATACATTACGGGTGCCGACTCTTCGTGCCTGATGCACATGCAGGGGGTTATCGACCACGACAAACTCCCGATCCGCACCATCCATGCCGTTGAAATCCTCAATTCGAAGTTATGAGCACCCACTCCAAAGCCGCCGCGAAATTCATCGCCGACGCCGAACGCACGGCGTGGCACGACAAGGCGCTTTACGCCGTACGCGAAAAGCGCGACAAGATGGCACGCACGGTGCCCGAATGGGAAGACCTGCGGCGCATGTCGTCCGAGATCAAGCGCCATACGCTGAGCCATCTGGGGCATTACCTCGAAGAGTTCGAACGCAACGCCACGGCCAACGGCATGGCGGTGCACTGGGCCGCCGATGCCGACGAGATGAACGCCACGGTGTGGCGCCTGGTGCAGGAGCACGGCGGGCGGAACCTCATCAAGAGCAAGTCGATGCTCTCCGAGGAGTGCGGGCTTACGCCCTACCTGCGCGAGCGGGGCGTCGATGCCGTCGAGAGCGACCTGGGCGAGCGGATCATGCAGTTGCTGGAGCTGCCGCCCAGCCACATCGTGCTGCCCGCCATCGGCGTACGCCGTGAGGAGGTCGGCGAGCTTTTCGAACGCGAGTTCGGCACCGAGCATGGCAACAGCGATCCCACCTACCTGACGCACGAGGCTCGCCGCCAGTTGCGGCCCAAATTCCTCGGTGCCGACATCGCCATGACGGGCGTCAACTTCGCTGTGGCTTCCACGGGGACGCTGGCCGTCTGTACCAACGAGGGGAATGCCGACATGGGAACGTCGTTCCCCGACCTGCATATCGCCATCATGGGGTTGGAGAAGGTCATCCCCGACATGCGGGCGCTGGCGGTCTTCACGCGCCTCTTGGCGCGTTCGGGGACGGGGCAGCCCGTCACCTCCTACACGTCGCTCTACCGCAAGCCTGCACCGGGCAAACGGATACACGTCGTGATCGTGGACAACGGCCGCTCGGAGTGGCTGGCCGATGCCGCGCACCGCAACATGCTCAAATGCCTGCGTTGCGGCGCCTGTATGAATACCTGCCCCGTCTACCGGCGCTCGGGCGGCTATTCCTACTCCTATTTCATCCCCGGGCCGCTGGGCATCAACCTGTCGATGCTGCGTTCGCCGAAGCTCCACCACGGCAATGTTTCGGCCTGCTCGCTGTGCTACTCCTGCTCGGACGTATGCCCGGCGATGATCGACCTCGGGGAACAGATTTACGCATGGCGGCAGGAGTTGGCGCCCATGCATCTGGCCGACCCGGTAAAGAAACTGACGGTCAAAGGCATGGACTTCATCATGGGAGGGCGACGACGATTCTACGGCGGCATCGCGCTGGCCCGCGTCGCGGAGCATCTCCCGCACGCCGTGCTCAACAACCGGTTCAATCCGTGGAGCGCCCCGGGCCGCGACATGCCGCCGTTTGCCCCCAAGACGTTCAATGCCCTGTGGAAGCGGGGCGAGGTAAAATCCGGAAAAACGAGTAAAGATGAATAACAGCAAGGAAAACATACTGAAACGGATCGCCGCGGCGGGAATGCCCGAATACGCATACCCCGACTTCGGCTACGAACCCCAGCATTTCGACGACCCTGCGGCGATGTTCGCCCAGCGGCTCCGGGCGGCTGGGGGCGAGGCCGTATGGCTGGACGGGGCAACGACGCTCGATGAGGTCGTACGCCGCTGCTACCCCGATGCGAAGAGTGTCGCTTCGGCATTGCCCGAAGTGACCGTCGCCACGGTGAATCCCGACCGGGTCGAAGACCCGCGCGAGTTGGTCGACATAGACCTGGGGGTCGTTTCGGGGGCGTTCGGTGTCGCCGAGAACGGTGCCGTGTGGATCCCGCAGGACATCCGCCACAAGGCGCTCTATTTCGGCGCCACGGCGCTGATGGTCGTCATCCCGCGCGATGCGCTGGTCGATACGATGCACGAAGCCGTCGCGCTGTGTTCCTCCACTGTCACGATGGCTCCTGTCTGTTCTGCACATTCCAGAATCAGATTTTGATCAATGGGCTTTACCGTATGCATGTCCACCACCGCTGCCTGGATGCCCTCCTGCTCCAGAAGCAGGGCTGCCCGGATTGCGTTGTGCAGAAGCGTTCCCGTGGTGATAATGGACACGTCATTCCCTTCCCTGACGCGGATGCCCTTTCCAATCTCAAACCTCATATTGTCCCCGTAAAACACCGGAGCCGGTGCGCGGCTCAGGCGCAGATAAACCGGCCCCTGATGCTCTGCAATGGCAAACACAGCCTTTCTTGTCTCTGTCCCGTCTGCCGTGGCTATGACTGTCATGTTCGGTATGGATCTTACAAATGCCATATCCGTTATGGCCTGATGACTGGCTCCGTCATAGGAGTCAGACAGGCCGCAGTAAGCGCCGCACAGCTTTACATTCAGGCTGTCATAGGCAATGAGGCTCTGGACCGGGTCCGCTCCTCTGGTGGTCAGGAACACGGCAAAGGTATTAACAAAGGGAATGAAACCGGTCCTGGCAAGTCCGGCCGCCATGGCCACCATATTTAACTCGCTGATTCCCACATTAAAATACCGCTCAGGAAACTCACTTCCAAATATACCGCTTTTTGTGGAGGAAGCCACATCAGCCTCCAGTCCCACGATCCTTACATCCTGTTCCCCCAATTCTTTAAGCGCCGCTCCGTAGGCATCGCGGATTGCTGTCATCTCTCCCATTACCGGTCACCTCCCAGTTCTGCTTTTGCCTGTGCGTATTCCTGGTCTCCAATGGCTTTTCCATGCCAGGTATTTTTGCCCTCCATGAAGGAAACCCCCTTCCCCTTCACTGTCTTTGCCAGTATCAGGGAAGGCTTGTCCGCCGTCATTTTAGCCTCCTCCACGGCCCTGCATATGTCCTCCACATCATGGCCGTCGCAGGGAATCACATTCCATCCGAACGCTTCCCATTTGGCCTTTATATCGCCCATGGGCATGATATCCTCCAGGGTGCCGTCTAACTGTACCCCGTTGTTGTCCAGAATACCTATCAGATGGTCCGCCTTGAATTTGGACGCTGACAAGGCTGCCTCCCATACGCATCCTTCCTGTATTTCCCCATCCCCCATGATTACATATGTATAGGAATCATACCCTTTAAGCCTGGATCCCAGGGCCATTCCCAGTCCTGCGGATAATCCCAGGCCCAGCGGTCCGGTGGAAAGCTCCACTCCAGGCGTCTTATGTACGCAGGGATGGCCCTGGAGCATGCTTCCCGTCTGGCGCAGGTTCTTTAACTCCGCCAGGGGAAAGAAGTCCTTGTGGGCCAGGACAAGATAAAGCATGGGTGCCCCGTGACCCTTTGACAGTATCAGATGGTCCCGGTCCTCCTTTTCCGGGTTCATGGGGTCCACATCCATCAGCTCATAGTAAAGCGCTGTCAATATCTCCGTGCAGGACAGCGATCCCCCGGGATGGCCTGTCTGTACACTGTACAGCAGATCAATCAGCTTGTTGCGGAATACAAGGCACAGCTTTTGAAGTGTTTCCTTTCGTTCCTCTCTCATATCTGCATCCCCTCCTTACGGCTGCGGCCGCGGCCATCCTTGTTCCGGCCTGCTTCATTGCAATGTGTGTTTCCGCCGTAAACCCGGTCAGCAATGGGCCTCAGATACCGGATGGATTCCCTGGCAGCTTCCTCCATGGACGGAAGCTGGAATATCTCGGTACAGTAATTGCCGTCATAACCGCACTCCCGAAAGACCGTCAGAATCTTCTCAAAATCCAGGCCGCATTGTCCCGGATAGCGCCGGTTATTGTCGGCCAGATGTACGTGGATGTTGTAACTGCTGTATGTGCGGATGGCCTCATACAAATCCTTTTCCTCCAGATTCATGTGGAAAATATCCATCATAAGCCGGAAATTAGGCCGCCCCACCCGGTCTGCCATGGCCGCTCCCTCCGCCAGGGTATTGATAAAGTTGGTCTGCATGATGGTCACTGTCTCCAGGGCAATGTCCACATTTTTAGGGGCTGCATAGTCAGCCAGCTCAGTAAACGCGTTCTGAGCCAGTCCAATGGTTTCCTCCCTGTCCAGTTCCCTGCAGTACTGCCCGCGTATCCTCCCTATATTGACATTGGCCCCCAGGTAACCGGCAAAATCAATGATTTCCTTTGTCCTCTCCACAGCCTCCCGGCGTAGGGACCGGTGGGGGTGTGTATAGCTTAATCCCAGCTGTCCGAAGATCTCGCCTGTGCACACCAGCACCACGGACAGGTTGTTTTCCTCAGCGGTTTCCTTCACTTCCCTCCAGTCCAGCTTTCCCGGATTCAGGGTCATCAGCTCTACCCCGTCGTATCCCAGGGCGCCCAGGTCCCCAAAGGTTTTTGCCAGAGGCCCCTGGTACGCTGTCACTGAATCCGCTATGGCCACGTCGGGCGTGGCTGCCTGATAACATAATTTCATTGCTCTCCTCCTCCCGCGAATACAGGCTTTAACGCCTGGTACAGTTCCCGGTAAACCCGGTACTGTCTGTCATATACACAAGCCCGGACATCATCGGGCCAAAACACCTCACCGTCCGCTGCCAGTACCTTTCCAAAGTCCGGCGCAATCTCACGGATTCCCATAGCCTGGGCAGCGATGATGATATCGCCCAGGGTCTCTGTCTCATTGGACCGGAGCCGGGCCACGGGAATTCCCAGTACATCGGCAAATATCCGGCACCACAGAGGGCTGTTGGCCGCGCCGCCGCCAAGGGGTATGATATCCGGTCTGGCAGCCCGGTCCAGGACCACTTCCAGACAGTGGCGCTGTGAAAATGCCACTCCCTCCAGGACAGCCCTTATAAAGGATGGGTAATCTGTCTCCAGCCCGGCCCCATAGAACACGCCCCTGGCCCGTGTATCCCAGACAGGGCTCTGCTCCCCGGCCAGATAGGGAAGCCATATAAGGCCTCCGGCCCCGGCCGGGGCAGTGTCCGCCAGACGGTCCAGATATGGGTATATACCGCACCCGGCTGCCTGGGCCTGCCTGGCTGCCTCCCTTCCGAATGTGTCCCTGAACCAGCGCAGGGACACACAGGCATTGTTGGTGGACTGGACAATGATGTACTGTCCGTCATAGGCCCCGTATAGGTTCAGCAGCCTTGAATCCTCCATAGGCTGTCCCGCTATGCAGCAAAGCCTTCCGCTGCTTCCTATGGTCAGGGCGAAATCCCCCTCAGCCACAGCGCCTGCCCCTATGGTGGCCGCTACCGTGTCAATGGTGCCGCCTGTCACCGGCGTTCCCGCAGCCAGTCCTGTCATGGAGGCCGCCCATTGGGTCACAGTGCCCACGATTTCAGCAGAACCGCAGGGAATCGGCAGCAGCCGGGCCGGCAGGCCTGTCTGTTCTGCAATCTCCGTATCCCATTGTCCGGTGCGGATATCCGCCATAAGGGTCAGGCTCATACGCGGCCGGTTCATGGTAAACTCCCCTGTAAGCTTTTGAATCACATAGCCGCAGGGCACCATCAGCTTATGTGCTCTCTTTATCAAATCCGGCCGGTTCTCAACCAGCCACCGCAGGGCCGGAAGGCTGAAGGAGCCGTTGGCAATGCGGTTTGCGGCCAGATCGCGGATCCGCTCCTCACCGATATTCTCCTTCAGCCATTCCACCTGGGGACCGCTTCTCTGGTCATGGAGGCTGATGGCATTGCACAAAGGCTGCCCCTGCCGGTCCGCCAGAAACACTGCGTTGGTGCTGCTGGTCCCCACCGCCGCAATCCTGTTTTTATCTATGTCCTGGCTTTGAAATATGGTCTGCAGGTTGCAGCACACCGCGTCCCACCACCGGGAAGGGTCCTGTTCGGTCCATCCGGGCCTGGGATGGATCATAGGATATTCCCGGTAAGCAGAAGCCACCCGTTTTCCTTGAAAATCATATACCGAACATTTTGTTCCGGTGGTGCCCACGTCTATTCCCAATAACAGGTCCTTATGCATCATACCGTTCCTCCTGCCCGAAACAGAGCCTCTGTCTGTTCTTCATCAAGGGGAATTCCCCGGTCTCCCAAAAGTATGGTAAGATGCGCATTCTCCTCAATCTCCTCCGCAGCGGCCAGCACTGCCTCCGGGCTTTTTCCCGCAGCCACCATGCCGTGATTTGCCAGCAGAAGGCTGTCCCGGCTGCAAATCACGTCAGACACAGCCTCGGCCAGTTCCCGGCTTCCGGGACGGTAATAGGGAACCACAGGAATCCTTCCCACACGCATGGCGTATCCCGGAGTGTAGGCAGGCATGCCCATGGCCCGACTCCCGTTTCCCTGCCTGCGGCAGGCAGCTGCAATGGAATAGGGGGAATGCAGATGAAACAGGCACTGGATGTCCGGGCGGCTCCTGTAGCACGCCAGATGCATTCCGGCCTCCTTGGAGGGACGCCGCCTGCCGGAATCCGGCTTATCTGCGGGAGGCGCAAAACCATCTGCCTCCAGCATTATCATGTCCTCCTGCGTCAAATCACCCAGGCAGATTCCGCTTGGAGATATATACACCTGCCCCTGAATCCGTATGCTCACATTGCCGCCGCTGCCCGCGGCAAATCCTTTCATATACGCTTTGCGGGCAGCTTTTACCACACGTTCCAGCATATTCTTTTTGTCCATATCCATATGGTTCTCCTTACTTTAAGATGGCCGGCAGAAACTCCGTGATTCCCGGCACCGCAAAGGTGAGCAGGGCGCAGGCCGTCACAGTCAGAATAACCCACAGGGTATCCGGAAACGCCTCGTCATACTTTACATTCAGCACCCGGCAGGATGTAAACAGGTTAACGGAAAGAGGCGGGGTCAGGGAGCCTACCATCAGCGCCATCAGCATGGAAACTCCATAGTGGACCACTCCCATTCCAAGGGTCTGGGCAATGGGCAGAAGGATAGGCGTCACCAGAATAATGATGCACATGGTCTCCATGAAGGTTCCCAGCAGCAAAAGAAGCAGGAATATGAATGCCATGATTAAAAACTTACTGGATGTAATGGACAGCAGCCAGCCCGCAAACAGGGTGGGCACATTCTGTATGGACATAATCCACCCGAAAGGCGTGGCAACCGAGATAATCAGCATGATAACGCCTGTGGTGACAACGCTTTCCGCCGCCACCTTATAAAACTCCCGCAGCGTCAGTTCCCGGTACACAAACACTGCCAGAATAAAGGAATAGATGACAGCCACCACCGATGCCTCTGTGGCGGTACAGATACCTGAAAACACACCGCCCAGCACGAAAATAGGCATTAAAAGCGGAAGCAGGGCATCTCCTGTAATCCTGAGCCTTTCCTTTGCCGTATAATCTGTTTTCTCAACGCTCTCCTTGTTTCCCCTTTTAACGGCAAAAAAGGTATTGAGCCCGATAAGAGCAAGGATGCAGATAAATCCCGGTACAAAGCCGGCCAGGAACATATCTCCCACCGACGCCCCGGAGGAGGACGCATAGACCACCATTACAATGCTTGGAGGAATGATGCAGGCCATGGTTCCTCCGGCTGCAATCAGTCCCACGGTCAGCCCCCTTGGATATTTCTGCTCCAGCATCTCAGGACCTATGATCTTGCCGATAGCCGCAGCGCTTGCCACACCGGACCCTGAGACCGCGCCGAAGAATCCGCAGGCCGCAAGTGCCGTGGCCCCCAGTCCGCCCGGCATTTTCCGCAGCATCATGTTGGCAAAACGCATGAGGCGGGGCGTACTGCCGTATACCATCAGGGAACCGGCAAAAATAAACATAGGCATTGGCGCCGCTGGCCATACGCTGGACAACGATATCCAGAGGCGGATAGCCATTGACAGTCAGCAGGGCCATACAGCTGATGCCGATGGAAAAAGCCACAGGCAGTCCAATCAGCAGACAGATTCCCAACACAACAAACAAAACAATTAATCCAGTATTCATTATCGACTCAGCTCCTCCTCCACATACTCCATGTTTCTTCCCCTTAACTTCTCCACATCAATCCAGAGACGCAGCACATAAAAAATAATCATCAGTACACAGCCGCTCAGTACACCCACATAATTGACGGAAAGAGGTATCTTCATAGCTGCTGAAAGGGCATTGAGATTGGTGCCCACCAGCTTTGCCGCATAGCGGCAGATTACCAGGAGAAACGCAATACAGATACAGTCATCCAGAATCTCAAAACTGCGGTACACAGGTCCGGGAAGCTTGCGGATAAAAAAGTCTATCCGCGTGTTGCTGTTATTGATGGTGGCCATGGCTGCGCCGAAATATGTAATGTAAACCATGGCCATGCCTGCCAGCTCCTCCACCCATGTAAATGAAGTTCCAAACACATACCGGTTCACCACCTGTATTCCTATGATGATGGTCAGGGTACACACCGTGATACAGCTTAAGATGCGCAGAAGGAATTTTACCTTGTCTGTTATTTTCAGAACCATTTCTTACCCTCCTTTTTCATATTATTCTGCGGCAAACGATTCTATGGCGGATCCAGGGCATGGACGGGTCCATACC
>OKSH01002309.1_pt1 | contig 14437 bp, 7 predicted proteins | sample 1601231 | NCBI WGS metagenome assembly OKSH01 (sample SAMEA3541596, study PRJEB24748) | human gut metagenome | biome: human gut; feature: human-associated habitat; material: faeces | place: China | collected 2012 | reverse complement strand
TCATGATGCAAAAATAAGAATTTTAACGCAATCCCCCAAGGTTTCAGACTGAGCCGTCAGGTGCCCAGATTCCAGCTTTAGGTTCAAACCTGGGACGAGTTTTATTCGTAAATGCAGTGTTGCAATACGTCCATTCCACCAAATCTTTCGACTTCATTATCGGAACGTTTCTGGTAGATTCGGTAGCATACACATAAAAGTAACCATCTGCAGCTTTAATCACCGTAGGGTCGGGCATGGCAATATCTACAACCGGATTCTTATAACTCACCGCAGACTTTGTCTGTGCTCTCCCCTGCGAAAGACAAGCACCTATCATGAATACGAAAACGAACAAATTTACATACTTTTTCATCAAATCATTCTTTTAAAAGCTCCTTTTTACCTTATCTTTATAGCTATAAATTAATATTAACTTACAAAATCCTTTGGAAGCACTCCAAATTGCTTCTGGAAACACTTGGCAAAATAAGACGGAGAATTAAACCCTACCATATAGCAAATCTCATTTACCCGGTTTTCTCCTTCTTTCAATAATTGAGCAGCCTTCTTCAAACGTTCCAGTCGAAGATATTCATTCGGACTCAAATCCAAGACTCCCTTTATCTTCCGATAGAAATTAGAACGGCTCATATTCAGGCTATCCGCCATATCATCCATGCTAAATTCCGGATTACTATAATTCACCTGGATAACCTCATTCAACTTCTTTATAAAATCTTCGTCAGCTTTTGTCAACGCCATCGTATTGGCTGCCACAAAAGGAGACTGTGCAAAAGCCTTGCGCAGTTTCTCCCTATTCTGAATAAGGCTGGAAGCACAAGCCTGTAAATATTCCACAGAAAAAGGTTTCTCCAGATAAGCATCTGCTCCCAGTTCCATTCCCTCTATCTTAGACTGGATATTCGTCTTCGCAGTCAACAAAATAACGGGAATATGGCTATAATTCAAATCTGACTTGATCGTCTTACACAATTCAAAACCATCCATCACAGGCATCACAACATCACTAACCACCAAGTTCACATAATTACCATCCAACACTTGCAACGCTTCCGCACCATTAGTGGCAGTCAATACAGTATATTCTTTCGATAGCTGACGCACTACAAAGGCAAGCATATCCGGATTATCTTCTACAACCAGCACTGTAGGCCGATTATCTTTCTTTTCCGTCTCTCTAACAGGAATTTCATTCATCCTGTCTATTTCAACTTCCGGTTCCGGTGTTAAGGTTATTGTCATATCCTGAACGATCGGCAAAGTCAGACAGAAGGTATTATTTTCTTCCCCTGCTCCCATAGCCAGGGTTCCTTGATGCAGTTCTGCCAATGAACGGGAAAGAGCTAAGCCGATTCCTGTTCCAGTGGTCACTTTTCCGTCTTCTTTTTCATTGAAACGAACGAAAGGTTTAAATATCTCCTCCTTCATCTCATTGGGAATAATCACCCCATCATTCTCTGTACGAATACGGAATGAATTATTATCATCCGCTTCCGGCACTTCCAAAGATATGTGTACGTAGCTTTCAGCATACTTCACCCCATTGTTCAACAAATTACTGATAATCTTCGTAAACGCCTCCCGGTTCACATGTGCATAAAAGTCCTTTTCAGGCACTTGCAAGGTGAATTCCAAACCTTTTTGTTTGGCAAGGGAAGTGAAACGTACATGAGTCTCCTTCAAGACCTCCGTTACATTACATTTCGCAAAATTCAAACGGAATCCCTGACTTTCCGTTTTACGGAAGTCAAGTAACTGGTTAGTCAGGTTCAACAATCGTTCCGTATTCTGCTTCATTACATTCAGGTCTTCCCGCGTTTCCGCATCGACCTGTTTCTTCAATATAATGTTTTCCAACGGACCTTTAATCAATGTTAGCGGTGTACGTATCTCATGGGCCACATTCGTAAAGAAATCAATCTTTGCATGGTAAACTTCACGTTCCTTCTCCTGCTCGAATTTCTCCATCTGCCTGCGGTGTTTGTTGTTACTGCGTCTCTTGAAATACATAACTGTATATAAAGAACAGCCGATAATCAGCAAAGCATACACACAATACGCCCATATAGAAAGATAGAAAGGAGGAAGAATATGCACTTCCAATATCACTTCATCGTCACTCCATACTCCATCACTATTGGCAACTTTCACCCGGAAAGTATAATCACCATAGCGAAGATTGGAGTAGGTAACAATAGGGCTTTCACCAACTGTCAACCAGTCTGTATCAAAGCCTTCCAGTTTATACATAATCCGGCTTGTCTTAGGAGCCTGAAAATCCAGCGCGGCTACACGGAAAGAGAAAGAATTCTGATTAGACTGGAGAACAAGCTGGTCAGAGAAAGTGATACTCTTTTCCAACGGAGAGCCCGGTTCACCAGCATATACTTCCTTTCCAAACAAAAAGAAATCAGTAATTACAATAGACGGGAGAAACTTGTTCTCCGAGAAATTCTTGGGATTAAAAGCGATAAATCCATCGATACTACCCAAATAAATCGTACCATCCTCGGCCTCAAAACTCGAACGATAATTAAACTGGTCGCCCAACAATCCATTGGAAGTGGTATATACTTTCATCACTCCGGTTGTGGGCTGGAAGCAGACCAAACCGTTGTTGGTTGTCAACCACAAAAGACCGTCCTTGTCTTCTACAATCTGATATACGACATCATTCGGCAAGCCGGCAGATAAATTATAGTTGGCAAATGTCTCCGTATCCGGCTGAAAACGACAGAATCCTCCTCCTTGGGTAGTCAGCCAGATTTGCCGGTGAGAATCTTCAAAGATGCTCAAGACCTTGTCATACGGAAGGCTCTTCGGATTATTTTCATCGTGCAAATAGTTCTTCCATTTCTTTTCGCTCACATTGTAGCAATAAGCTCCATTTGCATAAGTTGCCAGCCATAGATTACCACCGGAGTCCTCCTTTATGTCATACACAAACCGACCGTTCAGTTCCGGTATCCGGTCGAAATCATCAGACTGTTTATTATATCGGAGCAAGCCGAATAAAGTTCCCAGGTAAATATCACCGGTCGTTGTGCAGCAAATAGAGAAAACACTATTATCTATCAATGAACGGGGAGAATCCGTTTTCTGATAGGTTTTCACGATAGCTCCCGTACGCGTATCTACTACTTTCACTCCTTTTGAAAAGGTTCCTACCCAAAGATGATCTCCAATTAAACATAAACCATGCACATTGGTAAAAGCACTACTGGGCGTAAAGAAGGAGAATGTTTTGGTCTTGGGGTTGAAACGGTTCAGACCACCGTCCTCCGTACCAATCCACAGGATACCTTGATTATCCTGACAGAACTCACGTACTCGTTTCCCACGCAAACCATTATCAGTCCCTTTGGGATAATATTTCTCGAAATACGTATAAAAACGAGGATAGTAATTCACACCGCCAAAATAAGAGCCAATCCAGATACCACCCTCGCGATCCTTACACAATGAATAAATAGCATTGTCGGATAAAGAATAAGGGTCGTTGATCGAACTGCGCAAATGAACATACTTACCCATTCGGAGATTATAAATATAGAGTCCCGATTCTGCACCAATCCACAATTCATTGTCAGAAGCAACCAGCAGTTCACGACAAAAAACAGACTCTCCACTTTCATCTTTAGAGAGTAAATCATGCAGTTTGTTAGAGGTCAGGTTCAGCTCTTTCACTCCTCCTTTTAAAGAGCCTATATATAGACAATTATATGCTCCTTTCACCAGGCCTATCACGACATCATTCTCATAAGTTTTTTGATCGTCTACAGGTGAGACATAAGGATGAAGGGTTTGCAAACGGTCTTTCGAATAGAAAAGTCCATCGCCATAGCAGCCAATCCAAAGGGTTCCGCTATTATCGAAAACAAAAGACTGGACATTGGTGGAGATAAAAGAAAAGTTCTTCAATGTGTGGTTCTGGAGTGTTCCTTCCTCCAGATCATAACAAAATAGTCCCTGCGACTCTACCGCTACCCAGACACATCCTTTGTTGTCTCCGGAGATTGCAGTTACGGTATGCTCTATTTTCGTGTTTTCTGCGCTCAATTCAGCAAAATGCCGGAAAGAATCTTTTTCCGGATTATAGATATAAAGTCCTACATCCGTACCTACCCAGATATTTCCTTTTGCATCCTCATAAAGAGCTGTGATAAAATTATTACCAATGCTCCGCCGTGTGCGGTCATCGTGTTTGAATTTGCGGAATGACAAACCGTCATATCTATTCAAACCATCTTTCGTGCCGAACCACATAAAGCCCTGCTTATCCTGCAAAATCGCATTGACCGTATTTTGAGATAATCCGTTCTGTACACTAAGATTTTTGAAATAATAATGCTCGTCCGCCATTTGAGCATGGCAGCCGATCTGATAGCCAATTAAACAGATTAAAAATATGAGAACTTTCTTCATAAACATACGTGTTTTCTATCCTTCCGTTTGAGTTACCAAATGTAGGCAAAATCACAGCGGAAAGATAGTAAATATGTCTCAATGAATGAAAGAATAGTCCTATTTTTCTATTCTGATACGCGCGTCAACTGCTACAACGGCCTTTTCTGTTGCTAAGAGCGGATTTATATCCATTTCTTTGATCTCTGTAGCGAAACGTAGTAAAGTGGACAAACGGACAATAATTTCAGCAAATTTATCTTCGTTGACTCCCTTTTGCCCACGTGTTCCCTGAATGATTTTATAAGCACGCAAAGAATGAATCATTGAATAAGCTTCTTCGTAAGAAAGCGGAGCCAAACCGGAAGATACATCTTTCAGCACCTCCACAAAAATACCTCCCAAACCACAAAGTACCACGTGGCCGAACTTCTCTTCATATTTTGCGCCAACAAACAGTTCCGTACCTTTCAGCATCGGCTGTACCATAATTGCTCTTGCATCAGGTATCTGCATCATACGATCGAATTCCAGTGCCAGATGTTGCTCACTTTTAATGTTCAGAACGACACCGCCGACATCTGATTTGTGCACAGGACCAACCACTTTGGCAACTACCGGAAATCCGCACCGACGGGCAAAAGCTACTATCTCCTCTCTATTATCGGAAACAAATTCATCTACCAACGGAATACCGGCAGCATGCAACAATGCCTGTACATAATTGGGAGCGATATAACCATCCTCCGGAATCGAATCAATAATACGACGAATCCTCGGAACGTCCACTCCGAACAATTCTATTTCAGGAACTGCCGGTTTAGGAGCATTGACGATACGTGAAAGGGCAGTACCCAGGGTCACTTCGTCTGCAAAATTCACATGCCCTTTTGCCAGAAAGGCGGAAACCTCCGCTCCGGCTGTATTAATGGAAGGAAGAATGGGAAAAATCGGTTTCTTGCAAGTCTGCATCTTTTCGTGAAGCACATCATACATTTCAAACATAGTAACCAATCCCGGAGTTCCAAAGATGGCCATCATGGCGTCTATATTGTCAAGCTTTTCCTCGCAGTAGTCAATGCAAAGGCGCAGATGTTCCGGTGTTCCGGTAGCCAGAATATCAATAGGATTCCCGACGGCAGCACCAGGGAATAGTTGGGCTTTTAGTTCCTCGGCTACTTCTCCCTCCAGCTTAGGCACATTCAGTCCACCTTTACTCAACGCATCTGTCAACATCACTCCCGGTCCTCCGGCATGGGTGATAATGGCAAAATTCTTTCCTTTCAATTCGGGTAAAGTAAACACGCAACCTACAGTAGTCAATTCTTCACGAGAGAAGCAACGCACAATCCCTGCTTTACGGAACAAAGCCTCTACTGCCGAATCGGAACTGGCGATTGCTCCTGTATGGGAAGATGCCGCCCGGCTTCCGCTCTCCGAACTTCCGGCTTTGATTGCCGCAATCTTACATCCTTTTCTAATCAAAGACGAAGCATGGAATAACAACCTGTCCGGATTCTGAATACTTTCAATATAGAGTAGTTTCAGATGAGAATCCGTTTCGGGATCGAAGTTCTCATCCATAAATTGCAATACATCTTCCACGCCGATCTGCTTGGCATTTCCCACCGACCAGACTGAATTGAACTGCAAACCTTTTGTTACGGCACTTTCGAGAATAAACACCGCCGTAGCACCGGAGCTGGAAATCAAGTCCACCCCTTTTGAGTTCAAATTAGGAATCGGCTGGCTGAACACGCTATGATGCCATGTGTTCATCAATCCGATGCAATTAGGGCCAATCAACGAAGCCCCGTATTTATTGACTGTTTCCAAAATACGTTCTTCCAACAGTGCCCCTTCGTGAGTTTCTTCACCAAAACCTGCCGAAAGTATGATAAATGCCCTAGTTTGTTTCTTGCTAGCCAATGTTTCCACCATATCAGGACACATCGAAGCAGGCACAGCCAACACCGCCAGATCTGTGTCCGGCAGATCATTCACATCCGCAAAGGCGGGAACTCCCTGCACTTCCTTTTCCTTCGGATTCACCGCCCGAAGTTCTCCCTGATAACCTCCGTTTATCAAATTCTTTAATATTGCGCCACCCGGCTTATGTACATTATTCGATGCCCCTACTACGACAATGCTTTCAGGACGAAGCAACTGGGTTGTTATCATATCATGCTTTGGTTTTCGTTTAACTTGAATACAAATATATTCTTTCTTATGAGAAAAAAGAAAGAATAAAGGGAGAAATCTATGCGGAAATATATAATATCTATTTACTATCCATATCTTACAATTTGAACAAAAAAGAACTTTTATACAGAAAAAGAACAAAATTCTTTCTTAGAATTAGAAATATACAGCAAGAGTATAAAGCAAAACAAAAAACGGGATGGATTTCCCATTGACAGATATCATATTCATATAAAATACGCATAAAACCACACTATTCGATATAGCAAATGTCATAATCGGCACAATTAGCACAGTTTACAATCATTCACAGTTCAAGTTAACATTATCACTATTTCATTCATTTTGCAGCAACCAGAGCAAAGCAAGCACTTAAAATGGCACTTATCTCCTTCTTTTAGAAGCAAAGAAGGGTTACTCACCGACCTTCGAGTCGTTCCTTTAAAAGGAACAGAATCTTCCTTTTAAAGAAACATTCCCAATTCCGCCAAGAATTATGCATATTCGTCCTATTTATATTCAAAAGACAAGCTCAATTATGCATATTATTGCATCATTTCATGCAATAATTCTTTTTTTAGAGCAAAATTCAACTATTCTTCTTTAGCTTCAATCTTAAAAATAGAACATCATAGAAGATTAAACAACTCTAACACCTATACTTCTCTTGGAATCATTTTGTGCATTTTGGTGCGGATTTGAGTTTATTTTGGTCAAGGAATACAAGTGCTAAATTTACTTACCGTCTCTGAAGGAAATAACAACTCCGGTTGCACAGATTAATTCGTCGGACTATAGTCTTTCTTGCGTTTGACTATAGTCTCTCTTTTGAAGGACTATAGTCAACTTTGCGTCGGACTATAGTCCAACGAATAAAGTTGTGCAGTCGCAGTGATTATATTTGGTATGTTCTCGGAATAATTATAGCACGTGGGGGACATAATTATCATCTGCAAAGAAAATTAGCTCAAAGCCGCACCGGAAATGCACAAAATGATCCCGAGAAAAGCATAAAAGTATCTTAGTCTAATTGTTCTCCAAAGATACTATTGGAAGAAATTACCAACGATTTAGAAAACGGATAATCACTTATCCATACTCATGCACTACATTCACCGCATAAAGTTCAATATAATAGGAAAGACAGTCTTTCATATATTTATTCACTTAAAAACAGTAGTATTATGACACAGAGCATGAATTTAGCTTTAGGCGCAAATTTTGATTTACTGAAAACCAACCTTTCAGCAATGTTTGAGAAAGATGACAATGGAAGTAAGATTTTACTTCTTCCGACCAAGATTGATTCTCCGACTCCCGTTACATTGGGCGAAATGGTAGAAGATTTCAAGAATGCATTCGGCATGGGCAAAGAAGATTCAGAGAAAATTGAAAACAGCCTGAAAGCAGCGCAGAAAGAGGGTAGCAAGTTTGATCCGGACGCTATCACTTTCCAATTGCAAGCAGCGTTTCTTTATAAGGAAATGCCCCAAAAAGGAGCGGAAGACAGTCAGCAACCAGCCGGAGGAACAGAATACGCTTTTGCCGTAGCAGTAAATATGGCCGATGCATTGCCCGACTTAGGTTTTGTCAAACTAAACAGTTTGTTTATTGCTGTATGGAACACTGAAAGAGAAGTTGTATTACAGCAAATCGGAACCGGCAATATCACCAAGATGCTAGCTAACCTGAACGCTTAATTTTTATCCGGTTGACTCAGAAGTCAAAAAATTCAGTATCACCCCTCCTACAAACATTTGCAGGAGGGGTAATCATAAAAAACCTTGACCTTACAGCCAGCCTTTACCTTCAACAATCAAACGGTTTCTTATGAGCAAAAAAACAAATATAAGCCTTATTGCCAACGGAGAAGTATTCGGTTTCCCTGCCGAATTCGGCATAGCCCGTATAAACAACGAAACAACAATCATCGGATCTTTAAACACTAAAGGAAAAAATCCCGGTGATTTCATTCAAAACAAAGAACTGGGTATAACCGAACTTTCCGACCAACTTACTATTCTTCCCGAATCCGGCACAGAGTTTTCTGTTTCTTTTGCCAGGAAACCCAAACAAACCGCCTTCGCCCTGACATCATCAGGAATACTTTGCGGCATCTTACTGACAGAGGAAAGTAAACAGATGCTACTTACTCTGAACACCTCCAGACTAAAGAGTGGAAATAAGTTCGAACAGTTTGTTGCCGATGTTGCAGAATGGGCAGAAATCAGTGAATTGACCCTTATTATCCGCAATAAAGGGGGCATGAGCTATTCTTTCCTTCAACAACTGTCGGAAGGCTTCGACAAAGTAATGATTCCGAAAAGCTATGAGAAGTATCAACTCATAGCCACCGGCATCTTCGAGCTGAGCCGAACCGATTTTGGCCAATGCATATCAACTTTAACCAAACAGAACCAACTGCTATTTGCCGTCGGAGGAAGTTTTGCTGAGAAAAGTTTTGGCGCACAGTTGATCAGTGAAAAAATAGAAACCGACACATTTATTCTGGAGAACTTTATGTTCGGTCTACAACAATCAAGCAAAGGCTTCTATTGTGTTGCTACCGGAACATTCACTTTCAAACTGGAAGACAGAAACATCTGTTTCACACTCTCCGGTGCAGTATCTCCCGGTTCATTTATGCTATCCGCCGCCTCATCATCCGATGCCAGGATACCACTTAATTCACGACTGTCCTTTTCAGACTTGGCACTCAGCATCGGTGTCAACTCCGGGAAAGTATCATTCGGAATGACCGGACGATTGAACACCAACAACCTGTCTATCTTTGCAGGCTTTGCCATCAATCCACCCAAAATAACTCTTTTTACAGCAGCCCTCACCTCTACTACCGGACGTATTTCACTAAAGGACCTGGTGGTTGAAATAGCCGATATTCAATGGGAAGCGGTCAACTGTCTTGATGTAGTCGCCATAGGCGATTTTGACATCCAAAACACTTCCTTGTCAAACGGAGGAATCAATAACTTTCCAACAGACAACAAGGCGGAAGATTATAATGAGAGCAAGAGAAGCATTGAAACAAACACCAAAAAGGACTTCAATGAAAAAATGAGCGCCCTAAAAATTGAAGGAGATGCCCAACTTACGCCATTAGGTAACAATACCGGACAGTATATTCTGACAGACAAAGGTACCATGCGCCATTACCGGATTGACCGCAACGGCAAAATCTCATTAAACTGCCAGATCTATGTCTGTTCACAACCAACCAAACTCGGCAACTATGATATGCCTGTCGGATTCTTCATCTGTGGAACAATGGAGATTTTCGGAACCAAAATACGATTCTTATTCCTGGCAGATAAAGGCAAATCTCTTATCGCCCTTGTTCAGATGGATAAGATAAACATACTTAAGGGACTCTTTGTAATTGAAAAATCCCAGAAACCTTTACCCATTGAGCCGATAAACGGCGGCGTAGCCGGACAACTGGTTAAACCCAACAACCAAGGTGCCACCCTATATCTGAATATTCAGAAAGACAAAGGGGAACTGACGTTTTATGTTAGTGCTCACCTTTCCATACTAAAAATATTCGACTTCGACACATTGATATTGATCAAGGACAAGCTTGTATATATCAATATTGAGACCCAATTGGCCGGCTTCAAGACCACTTTCAATCTACAAGGCAGTTATCAAAACTTTAGTGAAAGCGGTTTCACGGCAAGAGTCGTTTTCGACACATCCGGTTTCCGCGAAATATTAGAAAAAGCCCAGAAAGCATTGAGGAGTGCCGCCGAATCTGTTGAAAAAGGAGTGAAAGAAGCAACTCGTAAAGTGGATGAAGCTCAACAAAGCGTACTCAGCCTGCAACGAAAGATCGATGGTTACAACGACAGAATCAATCAGTGCAAAAGAGAGATTTCAAATGCCAAATGGTATCAAATAGGTAAAAAAATAGCCCGAGGTCTGGAAATAGCCGGTCTGGAAATAGCTAAAGCCGGAATCTATGTAGCCATTGGTGTGGCATACGGCGCTCTGGAAGTGGCCAAAGCCGCCTTGAAACTGGGAGGAGCGATAGTAAGTAGCGTACTTAAATCAGTAGCCTATATAATCGAGGCTGCCACTCAGATTCTTTGGATCAAGTCTTTCGAGCTAGGTATTACCGCTACTCCCCAGATACAGAAAATCAATGCAGAACTTGTTCTGACCATCTTAGGCAATGACGTCCGGCTGGCGGGAGAGCTGAATTTGACAGGGCTGGTCGAAAACATCAAGAACTTCGTATCGGGAGGTGTCAAAGAAAAATCCGACAAGTTGATAGAAGATGCCAAGAACGGCAAAGTAACTCGAGCCATCGAAGCCACTCCGGACAGCGAGATAGATCTGGCATTTGTTCAGGAATACTGTGACTTGAATAAAAACCAGAAAAGATATGAAGAATTACGACTGCTACAGGATGCAGCAGATGACCTGTTCATAGACTCAAACAACGCCTACTTCGACGCTTTTAACGAAGAGCATCCGGACGAAAGGGAAAATGCATGTCATCTGACAGAGCTCCGCTGGGAAGAAGAAATTTTCCATGAGCAACACAGCGATGCATTTGACGACAATTTTGTAGAATCACTGAATAATGTAATTCAAGTTATCCGCCAGGAAAAGACGACCAGTCGTGCCGACATCTCCGAAGAAATGGAAAACCAAATGGACAACCTGCTCCACACGGTAAAAACCATACGAACCGAAAAAGAGTACCGTGCCAAAAGAGCCCAAGAAAGAGAGTCTTTATTCTCCAGAGTAGAAAGAAATATAGAAATGAAACGTAGCTCTATGAGATCAAGAGACACTGAAACCGAAAGGAGCGCGGAAGAGGCCAACGAACAATATGCAAACGACCTTTCCAGGCTTATCGAACAACATTTGGGAGACAAAGAAGGAGAAACCGCCGAGAATTTAAAAAGGACATTTGGCATATCCCTCTATCGCTTCAGAAATCAAGAAGATACGTTTGAACAATAAATCAATGCAAAAAATGAAAACATCAAAGATAACCAATAGAATAATCTGTTTTATTACCATTCTGCTCTGCTGCACTTCCTTGAGAAGTGAGAACAAAAGCAATTTTACCCTGTTCATCTACATGAACGGTTCCAATCTGGAAAGCAAATACAAGTTAGCTACCAGCAATATAGAGGACATTGTACAGAGTATCACATTGCCAAAGGAAACATCTGACTATCATCATCTCACCATACTGTTGCTAATGGGAGGCACCAAGCAATGGCATCTAGGTGAAAATATATCCTCGCAACCGATTCCGAGTGACAGCATCGTTTATGTCCGGATCACCCACGACGGTTTTCAGAGGATCCGTTCGTTGAAAAATCAAAGTATCGGTGATCCGTCTACTCTGAAAGAATTTATCCGATATGGCACGGAGCATTTCCCGGCAGAAAGGTATGGACTTATTTTCTGGAACCACGGAGCAGGTTCGGTAACCGGTTTCGGATATGATGAACTAAATCCCGCCAACACCTCCTTATCACTGGCAGAAATCCGGTCAGGTCTAGCCATTTCCGATTCCGCTCAGCCCATTCCCCAATTTGCTTTCATCGGATTTGATGCCTGCCTGATGGCAACGTTGGAAACCGCTGAGTCCGTTTCACCCTACGCAAAGCATCTGGTAGCCTCTCAAGAATTGGAGCCCGGGAAAGGATGGAACTACAAAAGTATCATCAGTTCATTATGCACCGATCCAAAAATTCCGGATGAAGCATTGTGCCGGCTTATCGTTGATTCATTCATCGAAGGCTACCAAGACAAAAAGGAGGAACAGGTTACTTTATCTGTTACTGATTTAAAGAAAGTACACGCACTGACCGAAAATATCAAAGAACTTTCGGAAAAGGTATATGCAACATTTGGATCCCCCAACACAACAAAGAGTTCAAACAGCTACAAGAAAATATCCGGTTATCGTATCGCATCCAAATCATTCGGCATGCCGGCATTAACCTATTACGGGCCTGACATGGTGGATGTATTGGATTTCTGCCGACATATCAGCAAAACCGATCCATTGACAGAAGCCATCAAAAAGAATATAGAAGAAACCGTTATCTATTCAAGAACATCCGACAACCTGAAAAACGAACCAATTTGCGGATTATCCGTTTACTTTCCCTGTTATAACCTGAATGTCGCTAAAAATTTAACAGGATATTGCGGTCTCGGTTCTGAAGATAGTTATTTCCGTCTCGTAACAGCATTTGCACAAGAATTGGTGACAGGAAGAAGTAAAGAGAAAGTGGCAAATGTAGTCGAAAACAATTCATCCACTCTTCTTTCTACAGAGATGATTCTGAAATTGAGAAAGATATATACTACCGTACAAGTTGCACAAGACGGACGATGGATATCCTACGGACTGGATGGCGCAGATGTGACACTAAATGACGAAGGAGCAATCATAAAGACGGACAAAGACAAGAAAACAGTAGAGGCATGGGATCAAAAGTGGATTTGCATCGGGGATAAACCTGTCACTGCGTACATGATGCTATCCGCCAGAAAAGACTCACTTGTCTATACAGTTCCCGTTACACTGAATAACGAGCCTTGCGATCTAATTATAAAATACGACAACATTAAAAAATCTGGTAGTATATATGGTGCCAGACAAACCAGTAATCAATTGATTCCCGGTAAGGGAATGCTTGAAATCAAAGACAATGATGCCATCACCTTCCGGTATGAGCAGTTTGACGACAATGACTCCATCAATTATATTCAGTCCACCGACACAATTATCGTTCAACAGGACAGGAGCAACCTATCAGTCAAGACAACCACTGTTCCAAAAGGAAAATACCGTTACGGCTACTGCCTCGTCGATTTGTACGGAAGAAAGTATTACACCAAATTTACTGACTATGACGTAAAATAAAGGATATAAAGCGAACTTATTTAGAAAGAATTTTCCGGAATTCAGAAAATAAATGGCTGTTACCAGTTATAAATTCTTTGATTTGTGCAAATTAATCATAATAATTATGGAACAGACAAAACAAGAATTAGTGATCATTCTTCCGGAAGGGATGAAAGATGTGCCTGTACGTATTGTCAGAGATGATCAATCAGATGAACTGAATATCAAGATAGTCAATCTGACAGAAACAAGAAAAGAAAAATCTCCGTCAACAGAAAAACAGCATGTACTTATCTGGCATCAGAATGAATATGAACATTTGTCTTTGGATGCCATCATGTGGATAGAAGCAAATAGCAGCTATTGCTGTATCCATGCCACAGAAAATCGTAAATTTACCATGTCCTATCCACTGGCACGAATAGAAGAACGCCTACCAAAAAGTCAATTCATACGCATCCAGCGTTCTTATTTAGTCAACATCGAACACGTGAAGAAGCTAGCCGGGCAATCACTGATCATAGGTAATCATATACTAAAAATAGGAGAAGGTTATAAGGAAGAAGTACTAAATAGATTCATATTCTTAGGAGTACGTGGATCTCAGCCACGAGAGGCTAAGAATGTTAAATAATAACAATTATCAATCTATTTATAGAGAAGACCACTGATTATCATTTGTTAAAATACTATTTTTGTAAAAAAATACAAGCATGACATATTATTATAATCATCCACTATCTTTTTCGGAAAAAAGAACAAGTAGTTCTTCTCCCGAACAAATGCAAAAAAGAAGCTTTATGGCTGATAAAAAATGTCATGAGTCATTCAAATTATCCCTTAAAAAGTTGTGTATGTCAGAATTTTATTTAAACACACACACACACACACACACACACACACACACACACACACACACACACACAC